>Ga0307507_10010140_pt1 | contig 12288 bp, 6 predicted proteins | sample 7_EM_MG_FD_207223 | JGI IMG/M metagenome (GOLD analysis project Ga0307507, IMG submission 207223) | Populus trichocarpa ectomycorrhiza microbial communities from riparian zone in the Pacific Northwest, United States - 7_EM | ecosystem: Host-associated > Plants > Roots > Unclassified | place... | reverse complement strand
GCCTACGCCTCGACGCTGCACCTCAGCTTCGACGTGCGGGGCGGGCTGCTGGTCCGGCAGTTGCACCACTGGGCGGCGCTGGTGTTCATCGCCGCGATGCTGACGCACATGATGCGGCACTTCTTCACGGGGTCGTTCCGCAAGCCGCGCGAGCTCAACTGGCTTTTCGGCTGGACCCTGTTGTTCCTCGGCCTGTTCGAAGGCCTCTTCGGCTACTCACTCCCGGACGACCTGCTGTCGGGCACAGGCATGCGCTTCGTCGACGGAGCACTGCTGTCGGTGCCGATCGTGGGTACGTACCTCTCGATGTTCCTGTTCGGCGGCGAGTACCCCGGCCACGACATCGTGTCCCGCTTCTACTCACTGCACGTCCTGCTGATCCCCGGCATCATGGCGGCACTTGTGGTCGTCCACATCCTCCTGGTCGTCTACCACAAACACACCCAGTTCGCAGGCCCCGGCCGCACCGAACGCAACGTGGTGGGCGCCCCGTTCATGCCGGTCTACCTCGCGAAGGCAGGCGGCTTCTTCTTCCTGGTCTTCGGCGCGCTCACCCTCGTCGCGGCGGTGGCATCGATCAACCCGGTCTGGTCCTACGGCCCTTACCGCGCCGACCAGGTCTCGACGGGCGCCCAGCCGGACTGGTACCTGGGCTTCGCGGAGGGCCTGGTCCGTGTCATGCCGGGCTGGGAAGTCACGCTGTGGAGCCACACGTTGGTCCTGGGGGTGCTGATCCCGATCGTGGTCTTCCCGCTCCTGCTGGTCTTCATCGGCGTGTACCCGTTCCTGGAGTCCTGGCGGACCGGCGACAAGCGCGAGCATCACCTCCTGGACCGCCCCCGCAACCGCCCGAACCGCACGGGCATCGGGGTGGCCTGGATCAGCCTGTACCTGGTCCTGCTCGCCGGCGGCGGCAACGACATCGTGGCGACACGCCTCCACCTGTCGATCAACACGGTGACGTGGATGGTGCGGGTGGCGGTGTTCGCCGTCCCAGCCATCGCGTTCGTCGTGACCCGCCGTATCTGCCTGGGCCTCCAACTCCGGGACAGTGAACTGGTGTTGCACGGCCGCGAGACGGGTGTGATCAAGCGTCTGCCGCACGGCGAGTACGTGGAGGTGCACCAGCCACTCAGCCAGGCCGAACTCCACACCCTGACCGCGCACAAGCGTCCGAGAGAACTCGTCGAACGCGAGCCCTGACGTCAGTCGCCAGGCCGGAGCGTTGTCACCGGAAGTCGGTCACCAGTAGGTTCGAGCCGCCGATGTTCGGGCGACGCGGAATACGGGGCTTGAAGTGGCACTGCTGGACACACTGGTGACAACGGGCGCCGGAGCGCTGGCCGCCACGGCCGGGGTCCTCGTCGGAGGTATCGTCACGCACCGGGCCCAGGACCGGCAGTGGCTGCGGGACAAGCAGTTGCTCGCCTACCAGGAACTGATCAGCCACTACGCAAAGTTCACGATGGTCATCAGCCGCGCCCATGCCGGCCGCCAGGGCTGGGACTACGACTGGAGCGAGTGGAGCGCGGCCCTGACCCGTGCCAGTCTGGTCGCGCCCGCGGCCGTCGCGGTGGAGATCGACAACTTCGGCAAGGCCATCGGGGAGTTCCTCGACCAGGCGGCCCGTGACCCGGCACGCGACCCGACGAGCGACCCGTTGAGCCAGGAGGAGTTCTCCCGAGCCAACAGGGCGCCCGCGCAGGCGCAGGTGCGGTTGGTCAACGCCATACGACGCTCACTGAGCAAAGACCAGAAGGCACTGCCCTTCTGGATAGGCGGATCTCTCGCGGGCAGTTCCGACGACACCTGATGCGCGACTTCGGCGGGCCTGCTCATGCGCTGGTCATCCCTGATCCGCCGTGAACGACGCCATCCACGCCAACGCCGCGTTCCAGTTCACCGCCGTCTCGTTCGTCGACCACGACTGGATGTCGTCGATGTAGCAGAACTGCCCTACGCAGCCCGTGAGTTTGCTCTGCGCATAGGGGTCCTGGATGGATGAGTTGGCGCCACCGGCCAGGGTCCCCCTCGGCGGGTTCGGGAGGTTCGGGTCGAGTTCGTGGGCGTACCAACGGCTGTGTTCGTTGTGGGAGTTGGCCTCGCCGTAACCGGTGACGTACGACATGTTGAGGGCGTTGCGGCCGAAGATGTAGTCCATGCTCTGGAGTGCGCCGTCGCGGTATTTCGCGGCGCCGGTGAGGTCGTACGCGGTGGCGATGACGTGCGCGTTGTTGAGGATCTGGCTGTTGGAGCCCCAGTCGTAGAGGTTGCCGGGCGGTGCGTACGGCATGCCGTACGGCTGCGTTCGTAGCGTGGCCAGGTAGGTGTTCGCGCCCTCGATCACCGAGCGGCGCACCTCGTCCCGGCCGGGCAGCCTGCTGGGGACGGTCGCGAGGTCGAGTCTGCCCAGTGCCGCGGTGCGCGCCCAGTCGAAGCCGAGGCTGCCGAAGATGTCGGCGGTGTTGAGCGGGGAGTTGACGACGTAGTCCGCGAACTGCCGTTCTCCCGTGGTGAGATACAGCTCGGCAGCCGCCCAGTAGAACTCGTCGGTCGCGTTGTCGTCGGGATAGGCGCCGCCGCCGGTGCCGTCGTTCGGGTCCGGGTACACCGAGGGGTGTGCGACCGCCGCCGACCACGCCTTGCGCGCCGCCTTCAGCGCCTTCGCCGCGAACTGCCTGTCGTAGGGCCGGTACAGGCGGGCCGCCTGCGCCGCCGTCGCCGCCAGGTTGAGCGTCGCCTGTGTGGTCGGTGCGTGCAGCTCACGTTTCTGGGGGTCCTGGCTCGGCAGCAGCGGAAGCCCGGTCCACTGTGCGTCGTGGACCTTGTCGTGCGCCATGCCGGCCAGCGGCTGCCCGTCCGGCTCCTGCATCTTCAGCAGGAACTCCAGCTCCCAGCGGGCCTCGTCGAGCACGTCCGGCGCCTTGTTGCCGCTCTCCGGGATGGCGAGCGTCCCGTCGCGGAGCTTGGCCGGCTGACCGGTGCGGGCCAGCAGTGAGCGTTCGTAGGTGCTCAGCACCTCCCAGGTGGAAATACCGCCGTTGACGACGTACTTGCCGTGGTCCCCCGCGTCGTACCAGCCGCCTGTCACGTCAAGTGTGTAGTCGCACAGGCCGGGTTGGCAGGGCACGTTGGCGTCGCCCTGGTTGGGGGCGGCGTTCAGGTGACCGGCCGGGCGGGCGTAGCCGGGGCGCAGGTCGTCGCGTATCTCGATGCCGCTGCGCTGTGTGTAGTAGTACTTCAGCGAGTCGAGGCGCAGTTGTTCGTAGTCGCTCGTGCCGATGTCGAACGGGCGGCTCGTCTCCCCGTCGGCCACCAGCGTGAAGCCCTCGCCGCCGCGCCCCTTGTAGTTGCCGAAGTCGATCGACTGGACGTTCTGCCCGGAGGCCACGTCGGTGCCGCGCGGCACGGTCCGCCCGTGTGCGACCACCGCACCCGCCGCGTTCTTCAACTGCCAGGGCAGCACGGACGTCGACGCGGTCACCAGCGTCGCGTTCTTCGGTCCACGGGGCAGATAGGCGACCTGGTTCACCCGCACACGCGGACCGGTGTCCGGCTGGTACACCTCCGGCGGCACCCCGCCCAACAGCGACACGTCGTCCATGCAGAAGTGCCAGGCGTCCGCGCTGCCGCCGAGTTGGAAGGCGACCTGCCCCTGTGTGGTGTCGACGGGTGAAGTGAACGTGTACGCATAGGAGTTGCCCGACCCGCTCAGCTCGGGGCTGACTTCGTAGTAGGTGTCGTACGGCGACACCGACAGTCCGACGATCGCCCGTGCCACGTGCCCCTCGGGCGAACCGGACGCCGTGAAGGCGAACTTGTACGACTCTCCCTTCACCAGGGTGATGTCGTTCTGGCCGACTGCGGCATCCCACGGGTTCGTCGTGCCGCCCGGCACGTCTACGCAGAGCTGCCCGTCGGACAGGCCCGGGGTGACGTTGCCGGTCGTCCACCAGGGAGCGGTGGTGGTGTCGAAGGTGCCGTTCTTGAGCTGCTCGACCTCGTCGGCCCCGGCCGGGCCGGCCGGCAGGGTGGTGAGGGCCGCCGCGAGGAGGGCCGCGGCGGCGAGCAGGGTCGTTCTGCGTCGTTTCACGTCTGGGCTCCTCAGGGAGGTGGGGGCGCGCTGCGGTGGTACGTGCGATGGGAGCGCTCCCAGATGCGGACGCAGGCCATGCTGTTCGAGACATGACATCCCGTCAACGGTCCGGACAGGCCAGATTCCCGTCCGGACCGAGGGCGGGTCGCCTATCCGGCCGGTGCCTCCAACTTGCTGATCCGCAGCGCCCCTTGGGCCACACCGGGGTGACCGCTCGTCAGCGTCAGTCGCAACCGCGATCCGCGTGCAGCGTCGAAGGTGATGATCGTCGGGGCGTCCGAGGCCGTGGCCCAGTCGACGGCAGCCCCCTCGACCGGCGCCCAGTCACGGCCGTCCCACACCGCGACCGCGACCGCAGCGGGCAAACCGTGCGTCGAGTCCACCGTGAACGACACCTCCACCCGGCCGAAAACCCGCGTCCTCCCCCAGTCCACCGACACCCAGTCCTTCTCGCGCGCACCGCTGAAGGCCGGCAGCAGGGCCGTCGCCGACTTCGCGAAGGCGTTGGACCAGCCGGTCGCCGGGTCACCGTCGAGCATGGCGGCGGGGAGCGTGTCGGGGCGGCCGGAGTAACTCGCGTCTGCGTACGGGTAGTTGAGTGGCGCAGGGTGATCGGCCTCGAATCGCGGCGCCGGAGTCAGGGCACCGCCCCGGGCAGGTGCCGTCCGTACCGTCACCGTGCCGGTCCGCAGCCCCTCCGCCCGCGCCGTCACCTTCAGCGAGCCCGCCGCCGTACCGGACCGCACGATCGCAAGCGCCTTGCCGTGGAAGGCCGTTCGCGTACTCGCCTGGTAGCGCTCGGCGCTCTCCTCCCGCCCGTTGTCCAGCCCGGCCAGTGACCCGCCCGTCACGTCGAAGGCGATCAGGTGCTCGGCGTCCGGCAGTACGACACCGTGGGCGTCGACGACCTCCGCGGTCACGAAGACCAGCGAACGGCCGTCGGCGGCAAGGGAGTCGCGGTCGGCCGTGAGGCGTGCGGCGTGCGCGGCTCCCGCCGTACGCAGCACATCCGTGGCCACCTTCTTGCCGCCGCTGCTCGCCACCGCCTTCAACTCGCCCGGCTCGTACGGCACTTTCCAGCTGAGGTGGAGTTTGCCCGCGCTGCCGTTCGGGCTGGTGTAACTCCCCGGGTAGGGGCCGGTGGTGAAGGTCTTGTCGTCGCCGGTGGCCTCGGTGGTCTCCAGGTAGGTACGGCCGTCGGTGGTCTTCTTGGTGTCGAACGACCGTGTCCCGAGGGACTTTCCGTTGAGGAACAGCTCGACGGTGTCGACGTTGGCGTACGCCCACACCTCCACCGTGTCGCCCGGCTCGTGGTTCCAACTCATCGGCACCAGATGGACCATGGGCTCGCCGACCCACTGGCTGCGGAAGAGGTGGTACATGTCCTTCGGGAAGCCGGCCGTGTCCACCGCGCCGAAGAAGGACGCCTTGACCGGGAAGACGTCGTACGGCGTCGGCTCCCCGATGTAGTCGATGCCCGACCACAGGAACTGGCCCGCGAACCACTTCCGGTCCCGGTCCTTCTTGTGTCCGTACTCGCCGCTCATCGTCCAGGAGGCGAGGTTGTTGTCGTAGGACGAGGTGTCGCGTCGGCCCGGGGTGTGGTTCTCGCCGGTGTTCAGGTGCTCCGGCTCCTGGTAGGCGCCGCGTGTCGAGGTCTCCGAGGAGGACTCCGACTCGAAGAGGAACAGGTGCGGATAGGCCGTGTGCAGGCCGTCGACCGACTTGGCGGTGTTGTAGTTGAGGCCGAGTCCGTCGAGCTTGGCGAGCATGAGGTCGGCAGCGGAGCCCTTGGCGGGCACACCGTGGTACTTGTTCGAGCCGATGACCACCGGCCGGGTGTCGTCCGCCGCCTTGATCGCGCCGATGATGCGGTCGGCCATCGCCAGCCCGGCGGTGGAGGTGGAGTCGGGGATCTCGTTGCCGATGGACCACAGCACCACGGCGGGCGAATTGCGGGCGGCGAGGACCATCTCGGTGGCGTCGCGCTCGCACCAGTCGTCGAAGAACCGGTGGTAGTCGTAGGTCGTCTTGCCGGTGTGCCAGCAGTCGAAAGCCTCGACCATCATCACGATGCCCAACTCCTCGCAGGCCTGCACGATCTGCGGCGAGGGCGGGTTGTGCGAGGTGCGGAAGGCGTTGACGCCCATCGACTTCATGATGCTCAGCTGCCTGCGCACCGCGTCGATACTGATCGCGGAGCCGAGGGCGCCCTGGTCGTGGTGGAGGTCGACACCCTTGATCTTGGTGTGGGTGCCGTTGAGGGAGAAGCCCTCGTCCGGGTCGAAGCGGTAGGTGCGGATGCCGAAGGGGGTGCGGTAGGTGTCGACCGTCCTACCGCCCACGCGCAGTTCGGTCTCCAGGGTGTAGCGGTGATCCGGCGTCTCGATGTCCCACAACTTCGGCTCGGGGACGGCGAGTTCATGGGGTTCGGTGCTGCGGTCGGCGACGGTGACCGTGGAGGCGGCGCGGGCCAGCGTGCGGCCGGCGGGGTCGACGACCCGCGATCTGACCTCGACCTCGCTCGGGGCACCCGACTCGTTCACCACGGTCGTCTGGACCCGCACGACGGCTCGCTCGGCCGTGATGTCCGGGGTCGTGACGTAGGTCCCCCAGCGTTCGACGTGCACCGGCTCGGTCACGACGAGGCGGGCCTCGCGGTAGATGCCGCTCCCCGAGTACCAGCGGCTGCTGGGAAGTTGGTTCCGTACCTGCACCGCGACGACGTTCTCCGTGCTGCCGTCGAGGTGCACCCGGTCGGTGAGGTCGAAGGCGAACCCCGTGTATCCGTAGGGGTGTTGGCCGACCTGCGTGCCGTTGCAGTAGACGTACGAGTCCATGTAGACGCCGTCGAACTCCACCGAGATCCGCTTGCCCGCGAAGGCCGGTGGCAGGGTGAAGGCGATCCGGTACCAGCCGAGGCCGCCGGGGAAGAAGCCGGTGCCGCTGGTCGTGCCGTTCGCCGTGGTGGGGGTCTGTTCGATGCTCCAGTCGTGCGGGACCGCGACCTCGCGCCAGGCGGAGTCGTCGTAGCCCGGTGCGGCGGCCTCGGCGTAGGCGCCGGTCGGGTCGGTGATCCCGCCCGGATTGACCAGCGCGAAGCGCCAGCCGTCCCGCAGCGGGACCGTGTGGCGGCCGGACGCGCCCGTGGTGGCTCCGGCGGCGCGTGCGGCCGGGGTGGTCAGGAGTGATGCGGCCGTCGGCGCGGCCGTAGAGGCGATCAAAACCGATCTGCGAGTGACCGTCATGGCGGCTCTCCCTCATCAGGGCCCAGAAGTACTCACAACTGATCGTGACCAAACAGATTCTGACGGGGTGCCACACCGGGCCGTCAAGGGTGCGGGGGCGGGCTTCTGCCGCATGCGCCACTTCGACCGGATTTCCCCCTTGACCACCGGTACCTGCGGCCGTGGGGGTTCCCGTCCGCGCGGCGGCGTGACGCACTAGGCTGGAACGCAAGTGGCGGGTCTGTTCACTGTGAGTGCGCGCGATGGAGTGGCGACGATGAGTCCGGTCTACCCGTTCGACGATGCCGCGACGGCGCGGGTTGTCATCGACGATGCCGGAACTCTGGTGGAGTGGAACGACGGGGCCCGGCGGCTCCTCGGCCACACCGCGGACGAGGTCGTGGGCCGCCCGGCCGTGCTGCTGCTGGCCGGTGGCGACGAGGCGCTGCCCGAGATCACGGGCGCCCGCTGGGACGGGACGGTCACGTTGCGCCACCGGGACGGCAGCGCCGTTTCCGTGTGGCTGCTGGCCCACCACCGGCGTCCGCGGGACGGCGGCCCGGGCGACTGGCTCGTCGTGACACCGCTGGAGGGCGGCGGTCCCCGCACCGCCGAGGACCCTCTCGCGACCGCGGCGCTGACCCAGTCGCCGTGTGCCGTCGCGGTCTACGACGAGCGGCTGCGGCTGAACCGGGTCAACGACGCGATGGCCGACGTGATCGGTCTGCCCGAGGAGCGCATCCAGGGTCTGCGGATCACCGAGATCGGCGGGAAGGCGCAGAGCGCGGAGCTGGAGCAGTACATGCTGCGGGTGCTCACCTCCGGCACCGCCCAGGACTTCCAGATCTACATGCGCACCGGCGGCGAGGACGCCGCGCACGCGTGGCTGGCCCGGATGGCGCCGATCACCGACGCCGAGGGGCGGGTGCGGGGCGTGTGTCTGGCCGCGCACGACTTCACCGAGAACTACCTGGCGCGGGAGCGGCTGCAGCTCGTCAACGAGGCGAGCGTGCGCATCGGCACCACCCTCGACGTCACCCGTACGGCCCAGGAGCTGGCGGACGTCTGTGTGCCGGCGCTGGCCGACTTCGTCAGCATCGACCTGCTGGACCCGCAGGAGCACGGCGGTGAGCCCCCGGCAGCGATCATCGCGCCGGTCGGACTGCGCCGGGCCGCGCACCAGTCGGTGCAGCAGGGCAGCCCGGAGGCCGTCGCCAAGCCCGGTCAGCTCAACCTGTACCCGGAGCAGTCCCCGCAGGCCGACGCGCTGGTCGCGGGCCGCACGCTCGTCGCCTCGGGCCGGGCCCTGGAACTCTGGCTCGCCTGGGACAAAACCCGCACCCGGCGCGTCGAGGAGTACGGCATCCACTCCTCGATGGCCGTGCCCATCCAGGCCCGCGGCGTCACCCTCGGCGTGGCCGTCCTCACCCGGTACCGGCGCATCGACCCCTTCACCGACGACGACGTGCTGCTGGCCGAGGAGGTCACGGCCCGTGCCGCCGTCTGCATAGACAACGCCCGCCGCTTCTCCCGCGAACGCGAGACCGCGCTGGCCCTCCAGCGCAGCCTGCTCCCCCGCAAACTGCCGCGCACGGCCGCTCTGGAAGCGGCCTCGCGCTATCTGCCGGCGGCGCGCGCTGGGGTCGGGGGCGACTGGTTCGACGTGATCCCGCTGTCCGGGATGCGGGTCGCCATGGTCGTCGGGGACGTCGTGGGCCACGGCATCCAGGCCTCCGCCACCATGGGCCGGCTGCGGACGGCGGTCCGCACCCTCGCCGACATCGACCTGGCCCCCGACGAGCTGCTGACCCACCTCGACGACCTCGTCGTACGGCTGTCCGCGGAGGCCGGCGGCGAGGGCAGTCCGGGCGAGGTGGGCGCGACCTGCCTGTACGCGGTGTACGACCCGGTGTCCCGGCGCTGCACGCTGGCCCGCGCCGGGCATCCGCCGCCGGTCATGATCCGGCCGGGCGGTCCGCCCGAGCAGGTCGACCTGCCCGCGGGGCCGCCGCTGGGCCTGGGCGGGCTGCCCTTCGAGTCGACCGAGTTCGAGCTGCCCGAGGGCACAGTGCTCGCGCTGTACACCGACGGGCTGATCGAGAACCGCGAGCGGGACCTCGACGTCAGTCAACGGCTGCTGTTCGACGCCCTGTACGCCCCCTCGGACTCCCTGGACGAGACCTGCGACCGGATCCTGCACGCCGTGCTCCCGGTCGGCGGCGCGGCCGACGACGTGGCGCTGCTGCTGGCCCGCACCCAGGGGCTGCCCGCCGAGCAGGTCGCGACCTGGGACATCCCCGCCGACCCGTCACTCGTCGCCCCGATTCGCAAACAGGTCGTCGAGCAGCTCGACACCTGGAACATGAGCGAGGCCGGGTTCACGGCCGAGCTGGTGGTGAGCGAGCTGGTCACCAACGCCATCCGCTACGGCGCGCACCCCATCCGGCTCCGGCTGATCCATGACGCGGCCACGCTGATCTGCGAGGTGTCCGACACCAACCACACGGCCCCGCACCTGCGCCGCGCCAAGACCTGGGACGAGGGCGGGCGCGGGCTGCTGCTGGTCGCGCAGCTCACCCAGCGCTGGGGCAGCCGGCACACGGCCGACGGCAAGACGATCTGGGCGGAACTCTCTCTCTTCGACGAGATCTGAGCCGTATCAGGAGAGGCCGGTCGGCTCAGGAGAGGTCGGTCAGCCAGGGCCTGACCTGGCGGCGGGCCTCGTGCAGCCGGGACTTGAGCGTGCCGAGCGGGATACCGATCCGCTCGGCGATGTCGGCGTACTCCAGGTTGCAGATGTCCCGGTAGACCAGCGGCGCGACGAGGTGGGGCTGCTCCCGCTCAAGGCGCTCCAGCGCCTCCAGGAGGTCGATCTTCGAACCGGCGATCACGCTCGTGGTGCGCGGGTCGACGTGCTGCGACACGTCGATCACGGCCGGCTGCTCGGCGGCCCGCCGCTTCAGCTCGCGGTACTTCTGCCGGGAACCGTTGGCGACCACCGTGTAGAGCCAGGTGCTGAAGAGGCTGCGGCCCTCGAACGTGCCGATCTTCCGGGCGACTTGCATCAGTACGTCCTGCGCCGCTTCCTCGGCGTCCTCGCGGCACGGCAGGAACCGCGCGCACCGCCGGAGCACCTCGGGTCCGATCGTCCGCAGCAGCTCGTCCAGGGCACCCGTGTCACCGGCCGCGGCCAGCCGCGCCAGTTCCTCGGTCCGTACCGTGTCCCGCACTGGATCCACTCCTCCGCCTCGATCTCCGAGCAGGCATGATAGTCCCATGCACTTCGTCGAACAGATCGGCCGCTACAGACTCGAACGCCGCCTGGGCACCGGCGCGTTCGGCACGGTCTGGCTCGCCCACGACGACGTGCTCGAAGCCCCGGTCGCCGTGAAGGTCCTCGCCGACAACTGGGCGCACCGCCTCGACATCCGCGAGCGCTTCCTGTCCGAGGCCCGGCTGCTGCGCAAGGCCGACTCGAACCGGGTGGTGCAGGTCTACGACATCGGTGAGCTGGCCGACGGACGGCCCTACTTCGTGATGGAGTACGCCGACGCCGGCACCCTCGCCGATCTGCTCACCTCGGGTCCGCTGCCCGTGCCCGAGGCGCTGCGGCTGACCGCGCTGGCCGCCCGGGGCGCCGCCGCGCTGCACAAGGCGGGGATCGTGCACCGGGACATCAAGCCGACGAACGTGCTGCTGCGTACCACCCCGGACGGCACCGGCCGGGTCCTGCTCGCCGACCTGGGCCTGGCCAAGAGCCTGGCGCACGGGTCGGGCCTCACCCTGGCCGCGGGTTCCGCGGGCTATCAGCCGCCGGAGCAGGCGCAGCCCGGGTTCGGTATCGACGAGCGCGCCGACGTGTACAGCCTGGGCGCGGTCGGCTATGAGCTCGTCACCGGCACGGTTCCGGGGGCGCCCGGTCAGGTCGTACGGCCGGACCGGCTGCGACCTGACCTGTCCCCCGATGTGCAGCGGGCCCTGCTGCGGGCGCTGGAACCTGACCGGGAGCGGCGCTGGCCGACGGCGCGCGCGTTCGCGGAGGAGCTGGAGCGGCTGGCGGCCGAGGCGGCCCCCGCGCGCAAGCAGCGCAAGTCGCACAGCCGGCACCGGGGAGTCGCGCTGATGGCGGGTCTGTTCGTCGTAGTGGCCGCCGGTGCGGCCGTCGCTGTGTTGAACTTGCCGTTCTCGTCCGGGAGTTCGGACCTGCGGGTCAAGGACAGCACCGGCCGGGTCGTGGCCGAGGTGCCCGCCGCGTGGGGCCGTCAGCTGCGCGACTCGGGCTGGAATCCGCAGGCCCTCGGACTGCAGGAGGGGCACGAGCCGGGGCTGGCCGTCGCCGACGACCTGGCGAAGTGGCCGGACCTCTCGGCGGACGTGAACGGCGTGTTCATCGGCCTGAGCGAGCACGGGAGCGTGACGACCGAGGTGGACGGCATCGCCCACTCCGGCTGCCACTACGACGGCAGCCACGCCTACTCAAGTGCGACCTGGCGCGGCACGACCCGTACCTGGAGCGACTGCTCGGGCGGTACGGGCACCCTCTCGGAGACCGCGCTGCGCATGGTCGGCGGCGCGGCGCAGCCCCAGGTGTACGTACAGATACGGCAGCACAGCGGAGACGCGACCGCGCGCATACTCCGCTCGCTGCGAGTCACCTGATCACTGTCGGAACAGACGACCCCGCCGGAGAGAATGACCGGCGATCCCACGAACTTTTCGGCGCGCACACGCATCGGATCTCTGTGACGGCGCATGAGGCGCGGTCAGCACGCCGAGGTGTGTGCGGTGAACTTCCAGGAGTGTTGAAGATGGCGAACACGTCCCAGTCCCTGCGCCGGACGGCCCTGCTCGTGAGCGCGGTCGCCGTACTGGGCCTGACGACGGCCTGTGGCAACGGCAGCGGCACCGTGAGCAGCCCGCAGACCCAGTCGGGTACGGCCGCGCCCGCGGGCGGCGATCCCACGA
>Ga0307507_10010139_pt1 | contig 12291 bp, 6 predicted proteins | sample 7_EM_MG_FD_207223 | JGI IMG/M metagenome (GOLD analysis project Ga0307507, IMG submission 207223) | Populus trichocarpa ectomycorrhiza microbial communities from riparian zone in the Pacific Northwest, United States - 7_EM | ecosystem: Host-associated > Plants > Roots > Unclassified | place... | reverse complement strand
TGCCCGTCGGCGGTGCGCGGCTGCGCGCGCTGCTCGCCGCCCTCGCCCTGCACCCCGGCCGGATCGTCCCCTTCGGCGCCCTGATCGACGAGGTGTGGGCGGACGAACCTCCCCAGGACGCCCCGGCCGCCCTCCAGGCCCTCGTCGGCCGGCTCCGCCGTACCGTCGGCAAGGACGCGGTCGCCTCCGAACCCGGCGGCTACCGCCTCGCGGCGGCACGGGACGACGTGGACCTGTTCGTCTTCGAACACCTCGTACGCCGGGGCACGGCCGCACTCGACCGGGGCGACGCGACCGCCGCTGCCCGCGACCTCGACGAGGCGCTCGCCCTGTGGCGCGGCCCCGCCCTCGCCGACCTCCCCGACCGGTCCGCCGCGGCCCGCCCGGACGCGCTGCGCCAGGAGGCGGCCCGCGCGCGGGCGGAGGCCGACCTGCTGCTCGGCCGCGCCGCCGACGCCGTACCGGAACTGAAGGAACTGACCGCGACGCATCCCTACGACGAACCGCTGCACGCCCTCCTCGTCCGTGCCCTGCGCGACTCCGGCCGCGGGGCCGACGCCCTCGCCGCGTACGAGACGGTCCGGCGTGCGCTGGCCGAAGGGCTGGGTACCGATCCGGGTCCGGAACTCCGCTCCCTGCACGGCGAGTTGCTCAAGTCGACGGCACCGGCGGGCGCGGCGCCGGCTGCCCCCGGGCGCCCCGAACGCAACGGCAACCTGCGTCCACGGCTTACCTCTTTCGTGGGCCGGGAACCCGAGATCGCCGCCATCCGTTCCGAAGTGCACAGGGCCCGCCTCGTCACGCTCACCGGACCGGGCGGCTCCGGAAAGACCCGTCTCGCCGAGGAAGCCGCCGTCGGGCTCCCGCAGGCGTGGCTGGTCGAGCTCGCCCGGCTCGACCGGCCGGAAGCGGTGCCGGGCGCGGTGGTCAGTGCCCTCGGTCTGCGCGAGACCGTGCTGTTGACCACCGAGCTGACGACCCAGCAGGACGACCCGGTCGCCCTGCTGGTGGAGTACTGCGCCTCGCGCGGCCGACTCCTGATCCTTGACAACTGCGAACATGTCATCGGCGCGGTGGCCGACCTCGCCGAAACCCTCCTGACCCGCTGCCCGGGGCTCACGATCCTCGCCACGAGCCGTGAACCACTGGGCGTTCCCGGCGAGTCCGTGCGCCCGGTCGAGCCCCTCGTCCCCGACCAGGCGCACCGCCTCTTCGCGGAGCGCGCCGCCGCTGTCCGCCCCGACACGCAGACCGTGCTCCAGGACACGGAGGCCGTCGCGGAGATCTGCCGGCGCCTCGACGGCCTGCCCCTCGCCATCGAACTGGCCGCCGCCCGGCTGCGGTTGCTCACCCCGCGCCAGATCGCCGACCGCCTCGACGACCGCTTCCGCCTCCTCACCTCCGGAAGCCGCACGGTCCTGCCCCGTCAGCAGACTCTGCGGGCCGTCGTCGACTGGTCCTGGGACCTGCTCGACGAGGGCGAGCGCACGCTCCTGCGCGAGGTCTCCGTGTTCGCCGGCGGCTGGGACCTCGCGGCGGCGGAGGCCGTGTGCACCGGGCCCGTGGCGGACATCGTCGGAGCGCTGGTCGACAAGTCCCTGATCGTGGCCACCCCGGGGGAGGCACACGACGGCATGCGCTACCGCATGCTGGAGACCATCCACGAGTACGCCGTGGAGCGCGCCGCCGAGACCCCCGACCTGCGGACGGCGGCCGAGCACCGGCACGGGGCCTGGGTGCGGGCCCTCGTCGAGCGGGCCGAGCCACTGCTCCGCTCCGGCGACCAACTCCCGTGGATCGACCGCCTGGAGACCGAGCTGGACAACATCCGCGCGGCTCTGGACCGGACCGTCACCGCGGGCGAGGAGGCCCAGGCGGGCGCGCTGGCCCTCGCCGTCGGCTGGTTCTGGTGGCTGCGCAACTACCGCCGCGAGGGCGTCGACTGGACCGAGCGCATCCTCGCCCTGATCACGGCCGGGGGCGCGCCCGACCCGTTCGACGCCTACCTCGCCGACCCGGACGCCGAGACCGGCCATCCCCTGCACGCCCAGCGGATGAACCTCCGCATGCTGCACCTCTTCCTCGGGGCCGAGTCCGGCGCCCTGGACCACCTGCCGAACGGACTGCGCGACGAGCGGCTGCGCCGGTACGTCACGCTGGTGCAGGGCCACTTCGCCGAGGGCGGCCCGGACGCGGCCCGCATGCCGGGGCTCGCCTGGCCGTTCACCGCGTACTTCCTGCGCGACACGATGGACATCCGGGACGTCATGGACGTGGCGGTCGCCAACGCCCGTGCGTACGGCGGGGATTGGGAGATCGCCGTCATCCTGATGTTCCGCACGCACATGGTCGTCGACTCCCCGGGCGGCATGGCGGGCGTCGACGACGACCTGGAGGAACTGCGCGGGCTCTGCCACCGCGTCGGCGACCGCTGGGTGCGCGCCCAGGTGTCCAGCGCGATCGGCGAGGCCGCCATGAGCCGCAGCCGCTTCGAGGAGGCGAAGGGGGCGTACGAGGAGGGGCTGGCGCTCGCCTACGAGGTCGGCGCGTACACCGAGACGCCGTTCCTCATCGCCCGCCTCGCCGAACTGGCCTTCCGCGCCGGTGACCGCGAGGGCGCACTCGCCGGCCTGGACGAGGCGACCGAGGCGACCGACCGGCACGGGGTACCGGACGCCCACGCGTTCATCCTGCTGCTGCGCGCGCACATCGCCCTGGAGGACGGGGAGGTGGCCCGCGCCCGCGCGTTCTGCGACCAGGCCCGCGCGGAGAGCGGACGCGGCACACCGCCGCCCCAGTTCCGGGCGGCACTGAGCGCGGTCGACGCCCTGGTCACGGGCGCCGAGTCCGGCCCGGAGCGCGGGCTGGTGGCGATGACCGCCGCCCTGCGCGAGGCGGTGGACCTGCGCTGCGCCGAGGCGGTCACCGCGGCGCTCGTGGACCACGCGGCGCTGCTGCTCGCCGAACTCGACGAACTACCGCGCGCGGTACGGCTGTTGGCGACCGCCGACCAATGGCGCGGCGGCCATCCGCGCCCCATGCCGGAGCGCGGACGGGCCGAACGGATCGAAGCCGCCGCCCGCACGGACCTGGGCCCCGAGCGCTACGCCGCCGAGCGCGCCCGCGGCAAGGCCCTCACCGCGGCCGACGTACTGGCCCAGCTGCCCGGCCGGGCGGAGCGCCCTACCGGCACGTGAACTTCGACTCCGCCCAGTCCGCCAGCGCCAGGTCGTCGAAGGAGCTGTGCGGTTCGACCACCAGCCGTACGGTCTTCCGCCCGGCGAGGTTCACATGGACGGGCACGGCCGGGTCTCCGCCGTCGATCTCCCCGGACTTCCACAGCTGGACCCCGTCGGCGTACACCGAGAAGTAGACCTTGCCGAGCCCCAGCATCATGTCGTCGACGCCGACCGTCGCGTCGTAGGAGACGCACTGGCGGTTGAGGTCGATCGTCACGGAGGACCGGCCGTGCACGGTCGCCCCGTGGGTGTACCGCGTGCCGCCGATCGAGACGCTGTGGCGCTGCCACACCCAGCTGCTGTCGCCGAGCCTGATCTCCGGGGCGGTGCCGTCGCCGTTGACGTTGTAGGAGAGTTCGCTGACCTCGAAGATCGTCGGCGCGGGTGGGGGCGTCGGGGTCGGGGTCGGGGTGGGAGTGGGCGTCGGTGTGGGCGTGGGGGCCGGCTTCGGAGTCGGGGTGGCCTTCGGCTTCGGCTTCGGCGTCGGTCTGGGCGTGGGGGTGGGGGTGGGGGTCGGCGTGGGGGCCAACACCGCTGGTTCCGGGGCGGGTTGCTTCTTCGGGGGCGTCGGTGTCGGCGACTCGGGCTTGGCGATGGGGGAGGACGAGGGCGCCGGTTTCGCCTCGGGCTTCTTCGCCGGGCTGTGGGGGCTGCCGGCCAGCGCGAGGGCGATCGCGGCCGCTGCCGCCGTGGCGACCACACCGGCCGCGATGCCCGCCTTCACCGGCGCACCGAGCCCCTCGGAGGCCGCCGCGCCCCCGGCACCCGCCCCACCGGACGAACTGCCGCCCGCAGCGGCAGCGGCACCCGCGGCACCGGCCGCACCCGCGCCCGCACCACCGGCGATGAGCGCGACCGCCTTCGCGTACCCGGCGGCGCCGAACCAGCCGATGACCGCGACCGGGACGACCGCCGGGATACCGCTGGCGACCTCCTCGATCTGCAGCGCGGCCAGCCGGCACTTGGCGCACTCCTCCAGGTGCTTGCGCAGCCCGCGTTCGGCACGCGTGCGCAGCCGGCGGCGGGCGTAGGTGCCGAGCTGGTCGGCGTAGCGCGAGCAGTCCTCGTCGTCGGTGAGGGTGGCGCTGACATGGGCCTGGAGGTAGGCCTGCTTGAGGCCCTCGCGGGCCCGACTGGCCAGCACGCGCGTGCCGTTGGCGTCGAGCCCGAAGAGCGTGGCGACCTCGCTCGGCGACTCGTCCTCGACCTCGGTGTGCCACAGCACGGCCTGCCACCGCTCGGGCAGCGACCGGAAGGCCTGCATCGCCATCGACTGCTCGGCCTCGTGCATGGCCCGTACGTCGGCGCCCAGGTCGAGTGTGTCGTCGTCGGAGACTTCCGACACCCGCGCGGACTGCGCGGCGAACACCGCGAAGTCGTCGACGAGTTGCTCCCTCTTCGCTGACTTCGTCCAGTTCGCGGCGACGCGTCGGACGGAGGTCAGCAGATAGGCGCGTACGGCGTGCTCGGGCCCGGAGCCGCCGCGCACCGCCTGGAGCATGCGCGCGAAGACCTCGGCGGTGAGGTCGTCGGCGGTGTGCCCGTCACGGCAGCAGGTGCGGGCGTAGCGGCGCACTGCGTCCGCGTGGCGCCGGTACAGCTCCTCGTACGCCGTGTCGTCGCCGGCGCGCATCCGCTCGATCAGCGCGGCGTCGGCCGGCGGCGCGTCCGGCGACGGCGGCAGAACACTGCCCTCGCGCTGCGGCGGGACACTGCCCTCGCCGGGATCGCCACCCTGGGGGACACCGCCCGGCCCGCCCTGACTCGGTACCTGTGGCGAGGTCAGCCCACCGGCCTCAGGGTCACCGTCACCCAGTGACTCGTCACGCCCGTCAACACTCATCGCGGAAAGCCCCCGCCGCCTGCCCAACCAGTCCCGAACACCGGGTCAGCGTGCCATATTGGCTTTTGTTCAGGACCCCGTCGGACAGACCTTCCACTCATCCGTGGGGACTTCCCGCAACGCAGTACTAGCGTTCACTCCTCCGGGGAAGGCTCAACTGTCGCCCCCGGAACGGGAGTTGGCGCCGATGACCGAAATGCCGGGAATCATTCCCGGGCATCACGAGGGGCGCGGGCACCACGGCACCCCCGCCCCACAGTCACCTATTCGAGTCACCCTGGCCGATGGGGGCCTGGGGGCGCAGCCCCCAGAAGACGCCCACACCAACGCTGGCCCACTCTCACAACGGCCGCGACCGCAACCCCTCCAACAGAATGTCCAGCAACCGCGCCGACGCCGCCGCCTGCTGCGCAGCATCCGGCAACGAGGGCGCCGCCGTAGCAATGACGAGCAGCACGTCCGACACCGAAACGTCCGCCCGCAACTGCCCCGCCGCCCGCGCCCGGTCCACGAGCTGCCCCACGACCTCCAGCAGCGCCGCCGCCCCGGCGTCGTAGTCCCCGGAACCCAGGGACCCCGCCGACTCCTCCGGCACCAGCCGCAGTTCACCCGTACCCGGCTGCGTCCGCTGCTGCGGCACCCGCGCCTCGTCGAGGAGGGCAGCACCCTCACCCTCATCGGCGACGCCAACCCGCAGCACCTGCGGCGGCAGCAGCCGCCCGGCGCCCGAGGCCACCGACGTCCGCAGGAAGCGCGACAGCGCCGACCACGGCTCGTCCTCCTGGCCGAGCGCCGAACGCGCCTGGTCGGTCAGTCGGGAAGTCTCCTCCTCGGCTATCCGACGCACCAGGACGTCCTTGCTCGGGAAGCGCCGGTACACCGTGCCGACACCGACCCGCGCGCGCCGTGCCACGTCCTCCATCGGCGCGCCGTACCCCAGCTCGCCGAAGACCTCACGCGCCGCCCGCAGCACGTGCTCCAGATTGCGCTGTGCGTCCACCCGCAACGGCGTCGTCCGCGAGCTGTCCCCGCGTCCGTTTCCCACCGCCGCACCGACCGCGCCGCCGGATGCGACAGCTGACGCGGATGTCCAATGAGAATCCTGAATATGCATACACGTTCCCCCGGTTAATGACGTCTCCCCCCGGAGACTCCCCGCCATCGGCAGCCGGAGCATCGTGAGACAAGCCCGGTTCGCGAGCCTCGCTCTTCGCGGACTCGCTGAGCGCATCCCCCTTCACCCCGTCGACACACGAACATAGTTGAGAGGGGGTCAATTCAGAAGGGGCAGGTTCCGCACGGAGCGCCCCCCGATCGGAGTACGGGTCGCATACATCCCGATTGCGCCCCCCGACACCACCCCGATCACCCCCACTGACCTGCGCACCTGCCGCGCACTCCGGCACTTTCCGCGGCCCCGCGCGACCTCCGCGCCCGGTCACACAAATTGTCGAGGCTGTGGACAAACTCCAGCGCCGGGTGCGTCATGGGATGGTGAAGGAACGCGCGCGCATTCTCGTTGTCGGTGGCGGCTACGTCGGGATGTACACAGCCCTGCGCCTTCAGAAGAAGTTGAAACGTGAAATCAGGCGCGGACAGGTCGAGATCACGGTCGTCACCCCCGACCCATACATGACGTATCAGCCGTTTCTCCCCGAGGCCGCCGCCGGTTCGATCTCACCCCGCCATGTCGTCGTCCCGCTGCGCCGCGTCCTCGACCGGTGCCGGATCGTCATCGGCGAGGCCACCGCCATCGACCACGGCAAACGCACCGCGACCCTCACCACCCTCGCCACCGAGGAAGAGGGCACGGGCACAGAAGAGCTGTCGTACGACGAACTCGTCCTGGCCCCCGGCTCGATCGCGCGCACCCTCCCGATCCCCGGTCTCGCCGACCACGGCATCGGCTTCAAGACCGTCGAGGAAGCCATCGGCCTGCGCAACCACGTCATCGAGCAGATGGACATCGCCTCCTCCACCCGCGACCCCGCGATCCGCGACGCGGCACTGACCTTCGTCTTCGTAGGGGGCGGTTACGCCGGTGTCGAGGCGCTCGGCGAGCTGGAGGACATGGCCCGCTACGCCGTGCGCTACTACCACAACGTCGACGCCGACGACATGAAGTGGATCCTCGTGGAGGCCTCGAACCGCATCCTCCCCGAGGTCGGCGAGGAGATGGGCACCTACACAGTCACCCAGCTGCGCCGCCGCAACATCCACGTCCTCCTGGAGACCCGCCTCGAATCCTGCGCCGACCGCGTCGCCGTACTCAGCGACGGACAACGCTTCCCGACCCGCACGCTCGTGTGGACGGCCGGCGTGAAACCCCATCCGGTCCTCGCCGCCACCGACCTCACGCTCACCGAGCGCGGCCGTCTGAGGTGCACCGCCGAGCTGACGATCGAGGGCGCCACGCACGCGTGGGCCGCGGGAGACGCCGCCGCCGTCCCCGACGTGACCGCCTCCGAACCCGGCACCGAGACCGCCCCCAACGCCCAACACGCCGTACGCCAGGCCAAGGTCCTCGGCGACAACATCGCGCACTCCCTGCGCGACGAGCCCCTTCAGACGTACGCCCACAAGTACGTCGGCTCGGTCGCCTCCCTGGGACTGCACAAAGGCGTCGCGCAGGTCTACGGACGGAAGCTGAAGGGCTACCCTGCCTGGTTCATGCACCGCGTCTACCACCTGAGCAGGGTGCCCACCTTCAACCGCAAGGCCCGTGTGCTCGCCGAATGGACCCTGGCGGGGCTCTTCAAGAGGGAGATCGTTTCTCTCGGTTCGCTCGAACATCCCCGAGCGGAGTTCGAACTCGCGGCCGGTGGAAAGCCTCCACACGACCCGAAGGGGTCGAACTGACCGGACCGAGGAACTCCACCGGCCGCCCCGGCGTCTGACGAATGTCGGCCCGGTTCGGTCACACTGCCAGACTGGTCCACGACTTCGGGCGGGCCCACGCTCGCCCCTCTCACCCAAGAGGCTTTCCCCACTGTGCTGCATCCCCCGGGGGCCAACCCCCGGACCCCCGGCAGGGTCCGGAGCGGGCCGACAACATCTACACGAGGCATGGATTCGTGAACTTCACGCGCTGGAGCGCCCGGCTCCCCGGAACGCAGCGCCGCGCCGCAGCGCGGACCGACCACACGGTCACCCCGGACCGGCGGGGAGAAGGCTCCGTGCCCGCGGCCCGCGCCGAGCAGCTCACCGACGAGCCAACACCGGTACCCGCCGTCGACGACCTGCCCGTCCGCGAGGTACTCGACCGCGTCCCGGCCCTCGTCGCCCTCGTGCACGGCCCCGACCAGCGCATCGCGTACGTGAACGACGCCTACGCCGCGGCCTTCGGCACCCGCCCCCTGGGCGCACCGGCCCGCGAGGCCCTCCCCGAGCTCGACGAACTCGGCCTGCTCCCGCTCCTCGACCAGGTCCTGCGCAGCGGCAAGCCCCGCACCCTCAAGTCCCGCAAGGCGCCCGGGGGCCGCTCGTACACGTTCACCTGCACCCCGGTCGCCGAGAACGCCGACAGCGCCGAGGGCGGCGTCCTGATCTTCGCCACCGACGTCACCGACCACGCCGAGGCCGCCGAACGCCTGCGCACCAGCGAACGCCGCCAACGCGAAACGGCAGTGACCCTCCAGCGCTCCCTGCTCCCCCAGGAACTCGAAGAACCGGACGACCTGCGCATCGCCGCCACCTACCAGCCCGGCGGCACCGAGGCGGCGGTCGGCGGCGACTGGTACGACGTGATCACCCTCGGCGGCGGACGCACCGCCCTGGTCATCGGCGACGTCATGGGCCGAGGCGTGCGGGCAGCAGCGGTCATGGGCCAACTCCGCACCGCCGTCCGCGCGTACGCCCGCCTCGACCTGCCCCCGCACGAGGTCCTCCAGCTCCTGGACGGCCTCGCCACGGAGATCGACGCCAACCAGATCGCCACGTGCGTGTACGCCGTCTTCGACCCGAACGAGGGCCGCCTGGTGTACGCCTCGGCGGGCCACCTCCCGATCCTCGTCCGCGACGAGAGCGGAGTGGTCCAGCGCGCCGACGAACCCACCGGCCCCCCGCTCGGCACCGGCGGCTGGATCCACGCCTCGGGCTCGATCGCCCTCAGCCCCGGCTCCACCGCGGTCCTCTACACGGACGGCCTGGTGGAACGCCGGGACGAGGACCTGGACGAGGGAATCGCCTCCCTGGAGCGCGCCCTGGCCGGCGCCACCGGCACCCCCCAGGTGGTCTGCGACCGCCTGGTCCGCTCGCTCGGCGTCACCGCGGACCACGACGACGACGTCGCCGTCCTGGTCATCCACCACCCGGCCCGCACCGGCCACGACGGCGACCTCTTCCGCAACGCGGCCCTGGAGCTGCTCGGCGGAGTGGAAGCGGCCCCACGCGCGCGTGCGTTCGCCTCCGGAGTCCTCACCAGCTGGCGCTTCCCCACCGAACTGCACGACCTCGGCGTCCTGGCGGCAAGCGAGCTGGTCGCCAACAGCCTCCAGCACGGCACCCCACCCATGCGCCTACGCCTCCGCCGCACCGACCGCCGCCTCATTGTCGAGGTCACCGACGGCGACGACCACCTCCCCAGGCGTCGCCGAGCGGAACCGGCCGACGAGTCCGGCCGAGGCATCGCCATCGTCGCGACCATCGCCTCCAACTGGGGCTCCCGTCGCACACCAGGCGGAGGCAAGGCCGTCTGGTGCGAGTTCGTACTCCCCAAGACACCCCCGGCGTGACCTACGCCTCGACCCCCACCGGCTCCACACTCCCGCGAGCGACGACCAGACTCCCCTTCGCCCGCCAAGGCTGATCCTGTACGGCGGTCAGCTGCCGCCCCAACTTCACGGCAAGCAGACTGATCCCCAGCGAGAACAAGAAGAACGTCACGACATACGGCCCCGGCAGCGAGGCCCCCAACGGCCCACCCACCGCGGGCCCGACAGCCAACGCGAGCTGCTTCACCAGAGCGAAGGCCGAGTTGTACTGCCCGGCCATCCCCTCCGGCGCCAGATCGGCCACCAGCGGAGCGACGGTCGGCGACAACATCGCCTCCCCGAGCCCGAACAGCGCGTACGTCGACACGAAGGCCGCCGTAGCCATCTCCTGACTCCCGTGCCCGAGCCCCGCGAACCCGGCCGTGACCCACGCCAGCGCCCAGATCATTCCTACGGCCGCGATCACGCGCGAGCGCCGACGCCGCTCGACGAACTTCAGCACCGCGAACTGCGCGACGACGATCATCGCGGTGTTAGCGGCCAGTGCAGTCCCGAGCGCGGATGTCGAGATCCCGGCGGCCTCGACCCCGTACGCACTCAGCCCCGACTCGAACTGCCCGTAGCAGGCGAAGAACAGCACGAAGCCGAGCACGCTCAGCTGCACCATGGCCCGGTTGCCGAGCAACTGCTTCCAGGCACCCTTGGCGGACGACTGCGAGGGAGCGCCACCAATAGCCGGTGAATGCGGCATCGGCACGGTTGCCATTACCCCGGCGAGCACCAGGAACATCGCCGACTCGATCCCGAAGAGCAGCGTGAACGAGGACGCGCTGGTCGTGTCGACCAGATGACCGCCGATGAGACCACCGACGCCGAGCCCGAGGTTCTGCAGAAAGAACTGCATCGCGAAGGCACGCGAGCGCGTCTCGGCCGTGGAGCAGTCCACGATCATCGTGGCCAGCGCCGGCTGCATCACGGCCTGCCCGGCCCCGAGCGCCGCCGCCGACAGCAGCACCGCGGTCGCGCTCCCCGCCAGCCCGAGACTCATCGAACCGAGGGCGGCGACCACGAGGGCGACGATCAGAACCGGTCGCGGGCCACGCCGGACGATGGCCCGCCCGGCGAACGGCAGCACGATCAGCGCGGCCACGGCGAAGACGGCGAGTACGAGACCCGCCGTCATGGCTCCAAGGCCCCGCACCTGCGCCACATAGACGTACAGGTACGGGACGGTGAAGCCGAGCCCGAACGCGCTGAGTGCGTTACCCACGTGGATCCGGCGCATCGCTGCGCCCATCGCCCTGGTCACGGTCACCTCAATCAACTAGTTAGATCTGAAGACTTAGAACCTAAAGAGTACATACTCAAGGACTTCAAGGCAAAGGAAGCCCGTGCCATACTGCGCGCATGGCCGACACCAGCGGCGTCCCGGAGCCGACGCTCGACGAACAGATCGCCGCCTACCAGCGCGAATTCCGGGACCTCGACCCCCAGGTCGAGAAGATCGTCTCGGCCCTGGGCCGGCTCAACCGCCGCATGAACGTCGCCTACGGACGCCAGACCGCGAACCTCGGCATCAGCAGCGCCGACTGGGAGGTCCTCAAGGCCCTCGTCCTCGCCGGCGACCCCTACCGGATGGGCCCCAGCGACCTCGCCAAGCGCCTCGGCCTCACCCCGGCCGCGATGACCCACCGGATCGACCGCATGGTCGCCGAGGGTCTGGTCACCAGGGAGCGGGACGAGTCCAACCGCGTCCGCGTGATCGTGGAGCTGACCCCCGAGGGCCGAGGCAAGTGGCTGGAGGCGATGCGCATGGCGACGGTCTTCGAGGGCGAGCTCCTCCAGGACCTCTCCCCGGAAGAGCGCACCGCCCTCGGCGAGGTCCTGACCCGCCTGCTGCGCAGGGTGGAGCACGCCCAGCCGGACGCCGGCGGGCGTCTCAGCGACCTCGACTAAAAGATCTTGACAAGGGGTGCTTGACAGCCCTCTCTCCGGTACGTAATGTTCTCCGGGTTGCCACGGGGCCGTAACGGTTCTGCGACAGCACCTCCGCCGCATCAGCGGCACCCCAAACCATCAGCGCGATCTCCCAACGGGATTGATTTCGGCGTGCCCGAATTCAATTCGATTTGGGTACGACGGTTCGGTAGCCCGATTAGGAACTGCCGAGCGGATCCGCTAAGGTTTGAAACGTCGGAACGGCCCAACGGCCGGGAAGGCAACCCCCGCTGACTGGGAGTCAGGCCCGAAAGGATCTGATAGAGTCGGAACCGCCGGAAAGGGAAACGCGAAAGCGGAAACCTGGAAAGTGCCGAGGAAATCGGGACCGGAAACGGTCTGATAGAGTCGGAAACGCAAGACCGAAGGGAAAAGCCCGGAGGAAAGCCCGAGAGGGTGAGTACAAAGGAAGCGTCCGTTCCTTGAGAACTCAACAGCGTGCCAAAAATCAACGCCAGATATGTTGATACCCCGTCCATCACATTCGTGGTGGTCGAGG
>Ga0307507_10010138_pt1 | contig 12291 bp, 10 predicted proteins | sample 7_EM_MG_FD_207223 | JGI IMG/M metagenome (GOLD analysis project Ga0307507, IMG submission 207223) | Populus trichocarpa ectomycorrhiza microbial communities from riparian zone in the Pacific Northwest, United States - 7_EM | ecosystem: Host-associated > Plants > Roots > Unclassified | place... | reverse complement strand
TAGAGGACCGTAGACCGGACCGCGGTTACGGTCTTTGTCGGTCCTAATAATTTGCGGTCTTGATCGGTCACAGTCCGGTCTGGTCACGGTCTTTTTCCAGTCCTGTGACCGGACTTCCAAACACTAAGGAGGATGTTGAATGCAAGAAGGAAGGGAAGACAGATGTTAATTTTTCACAAATGACTTTCTAGAATAGCTGATTGTACTTGAGCAGGTACTCCTCTCTACCTGTGATTGCAAAGTAACTAGAGATAACCAACATCCTACATGAATATTCTCGGAAGGGGGAGAGCTGACTGGTTTAGTTATGGAAAGGAGGAAGGGGGAAAAAATACCACAAGTAGTAGTCAAAATCAATAGATCAGGCAAAATGACAGTAAGAAGGACAAATTCCATTACACTAAATGACTGTGTAGGACTAAGAGTGGTAATCCACCATGACCGAGTTTTTGATTTTTGATTCTTTTTGAAATTGGACTGTGGCAATGTGACCATGTGAATACCAACGTGGCTCGTTCCTTTGTCTCACTCCTCCTACTCGCCATCGCTGTAGCGCTATACCCACCGCTAACGCCATCGGATTCATCAGCCAACTGTAATAGCGGGCAATCCAAACCATTATGCGCCTCCTAGCGCTCTCTTCTATCATTTTCTTTTTAGCACCAGCGGCGTACACCCAACAGGGTGGCTTATACCCGCCTGGCCTCCTCCCACTCATTAATCGAGCCAATGCTCTACTCTCAACGGGCCAGTTCAACGAGGCTGCCAAGATTTACTATGAAGCTATAGGTGAACCTCATTTCTCTAGAACTGAACTCAATAACTCATTTTCATGACATCTGAACAGACCAATCGCCGTCAGACTACCTATTGTACTACAAACGCGCTACTGCGTATTTCTCTTTACAGCGCCATACGTCTGCGCTAGACGACTTTGAGAAGGTCCTTTCGTTGACCTCGAACACATTTGACCATGCCCACCTCATGAATTCGCGGATATACATCCGAGACGGGCATTTTTCTCTCGCTCGGGAAGCGCTGACTGCGTTTCTGAAATCACCCGCGGGTAAATCGGGCACGGAAGCGGAGGAGTTGGACCGCGAGATTAGGGAGGGTGAGCGGTTGGTGGAGAAGACGGAGAAGGAGAGGAGGGCGCAGTTGTGGAATGCGTGTGTGGAGAGTGCGAGTCAGGCTTTGAAGATTGCGAGCCACTCTGTTGTGGTGAGGAATTGGAGGGCGGAATGTGCGCTCGCTGCTGGGGATGTGGAGAGTGCTGTTGGTGATTTGACGTGAGTGTTTTCGCTGCCAGATTCCATTTCGGTTCTTCATCCATCGGTTGACGGCTGCGGTTTCTTTTCTCGCTGTCCCTTGTGGATGCTTCTTTGTCCTTTCTTTCGGACCGCCGTACTCTTGTATTGTCGTCGGATGTGGGCTTGGTGGTTTCTTTGTCGATGGTTGTCTTCTGTGACGACGCTCTTTCTCCCGCTCCCGTTCTCTGTCTCTGGACCCCAGCCACTTGGCAGGGTAAAACATCTCTCCGCTTATCTATTCTTCTTTACCTTTTGAACCCCCCTATTCCTCTTCACGTCTGCCCTCTTTGCTTCCTTTTCATGACCGTACTAATCACCCTCTCCAGCCGCCTAACCCACCTGCTTCAACCACCCTCCTAACCCACATCTTCCGCCTCTCCTACTTCCTCCTCCCACTTTCCCCAGGGCCACTTAACACCCTCAAGCAATGCCTCCACTACGACCCCGATTCGAAGCCCTGCCTCATTCTACACCGCATGCTCAAGAAGTTCGACAAAGGCTTCATCGCCCTCGACGAGTTCCTTGGCAAGGAAGACTGGCGCGGGACCATTAAGTACCTCACCAACGGCAGCGGGGGGAACGTCGCCGCACGAGGAGGCCCTGGGCGAGAACATGTGCGTCGAGATGGTATTGCCTTTGTTACCACCTGCTCGACTTGAGGATCACGAGCAGGGAAGCAAGGCGAGGGAAGATGCAGGCGATCTCACTGCCGCTGTATAAAAAGACGTCGCCGCAGAGACAGTGCCTCGTCCGGTCGCTTTGTAGGTCGTATAAACTGACTGGGCAGAGTCCGAGCTTGGAGGAGTATAGAGTTTAGACGGCCAAGTGGTGAGGAGCCTTTGACGCTTGACGTGTGTCATGAGGATCTTGAGGGGTTGGTGGGGAGGAGCGAGGCGTTGTTTTTCAAGGATGAGTGGGATGAGGCCGTTAAGGTTTTGGAGAATGCTTTTGAGCAGGGTGGGAGACAGGTAAGTTGGACATTTAGACGCCAATGGTGGATGCTAATTTTTTATTAGGAGCGCTGGGTACATCTGAAATTTCAATCCGCACAGAGGAGGGCCCAGCAAGCGAGGTAAAAGTTATAAGATCCTAAATGTACCTCGAGACATTGACCTAGTAATACAAAGAAAACTTTGTACGTCTTTTCCCCTTCCCTGCCTCCCTCCTTTTTCCTCTTCTTCAACCTCGACTAACCCCTCCCCCTCCAGCCGAAATCAAGCCAAACTCGCGCACCTGGACAAAGGCGGCTCCGAAGCCAAGATGGCCGCGTTCAATGAAGCCCACGAAGTCCTCTCCAACTCCGAACTCCGGGAACGCCCCAACAGAGGCGAGGATCCAATGGCTGTACAGGAAGGACACCCATTCGCGCAGGGACGGAAAGACGCCCAGTACTGACTGCAGGCAATGGCATAGGTGTGGGAAGCGCCAAGGAGTGGCAATGCGGATGCTGCTCAGCAGCGGAAGGAGCTTCAAATTTATCTACTGGAATCGATATCCTCGATTTGTGGGTCAGGTCTGCGTGGAGGCTGGGGTTGACCGTGGAGTTAACAAAGAGATGGAGTAATGGAAACGAAGGAGGAAGAGGAGAGGAAGGCGTCGAAGGAGGAAGAGGAGAGGAAGGCGTCGAAGTAGTGAGATAGTAGTTAGGCGGAGGCACTTGGTGACATAGTGCCTATCCCTGAAGCCTGGCTAGGGAGTTGATGTGCAGCAATGTTCGATCTCGACGGATGACCTTGTTACTGTGGACCAAATAGCTCGACGTGGAGAGAGAATTCTTTGGAGACAACGAGCCCTCTTTAATCATTCCTCAATAGACGACGATGCTGTGAAGTCGGCGTCCATGCGATGCGTGGGGCTCGTAGGCCTTGAGGACCATCCAAACTGGGTCTCCGGGTTTGTAGTTGAGCCGTCAGATTGCGGTTCAGGAGCAGGAACGCAAGTCAGTCAGTCCGTGCCTTTGGTAAGTAGACGTTGTAGGTGAATGCTAGACGAAAAACGTCTACAATTAGCCATAACTGGTAAGGGGGATCCGTCGAAAGGTATTGAGAACGGGGGCGACGACGAGATGCGTTTCTCGCTCAGTAGGCTCGTGGAGTAGCAGATATCAAGCTCAAATTCTTTGCGAAGTTCGATGTTGCAACCACCGAAATTGAGTTCAAGGCATCGTTCGGTTATGGCGTGGGCAAGATTCTCTGAAGGTCCGCAAGGGGGTTGGTTGGGTAGAGGAAGCGGGAGAACGCGTCGGGAGTTAACAAGGTCAACTTGTCAGCCTAGTTGAGTGTAGACTTTGTCAGATGTTGCTTTATACAAACGAGAGAAAACTCATTTGGGTTCCATAAGCCCCTAGGCTCTCGCGCCGACCGCCTCTCCAACGTCCATCCTCCTCTCTTATCACTGCTCAAAAGCCATCGCCGCCGCGCACACGCGGTATCCGAGCTTTAGTCAACCATCGACCTTAGCCATCGCTGACGAGGAAAGGTATAGAACATACCCCGCTTCCGTAGCTGGTGGAATAGGTGTCGGAACACCGGGTAGAAGATGAGTCGAAATGTGAGAGACGCATTGCTTGCAGAGGATGGTGGTATGTACGTACGTACGAGAGCGTTGCGGGGGGGGTTCGGGTCATAGCGGGAATGATTGGATGGGAGGAAATGGGCTGGAAGCAGCGGGACTGCAGATGAGCCAGTCGGATCATGAATCCCTAGCTTGCATGCGGTCGGCGTGTCTTGTGCTCATGAATGCATTAGTCTGACGGTTGACCTGACTGGAACAAGAGATCAGTACCGTGACAAACGAGGGACTGGCGTCCTTAGATGTTACCTACCTTAAAACTTCAAGCTTCCACCGATTGGTGCCTACATTTCATAGACAACGTCCAAGTGTTCTTTGAATCTGTGGTTGGGCGAGAACAACTACGAGTGTTAATGGACGGATAAGACGTGAAGGTAGGGTGAGTGGGCGGCATTGACTTTGAGTAGAACCTGGACATAGGATGCCACTCGCAGTCTGTCATTACCCGCTTTTGAGGGGAATGAAACGTCGGGCAAGTGCTGGAACCGCATCAATAGTACCCCACAACACAATTTCTTGTACTCACCTTTCGCCAGTCGACGTTCGTCGTACAACTTGTTGTGAAGTGCAACAAGCTGCCGAACACTTAACACCACTGGGACCAGGAATCTGGGGAGGGAGGCACGAACGTTTTCCTGAGATTATCGTACACCGCAAGCCACGTATGATAGTTTGGAGATACGGCGTCGTTGTATGGTGTAGCCACAGTGCGGGAGGGTGTAATTCGTGCAATTGGGCCAGATGAGTGGTTTCCAAGAGGTCGGAATTCTACGAAAGTGCGTCGCTAGGGTATTGACTGATCCTACGAGCTGGAAGGTGCGAGAATGCTACGGAAACGCTGTCGAGCTTGCAAACAGCGAGAATGTTGCCGAGGAGAGGGTGGCACAAGAAGTCAGCTGGTGAATCTCATTATCTCCAAAACTCTGTGAAGTACTAAGGCAAAGTATGAGAACCAGAGTTGTGGGCACAAGTTCTTTTTGAAAGTGCGTGAGAGCAGCAGAAAACGAGTGCAAGATCAGTGGAGAATGTGGATTACTAAGAAACTTACAACTCAAATTCACTACGACCCGAAGAGAGGCGGTGGGGGAGCAGTTGAGACTGGAGGCAAGTAGTGCGATGCTATTTTAGAGGACGCTAGCGTCCTTGAGGAAGTTGGGTGGCCGTTCGTCGTTGATTGGAAGAAAGCAATGGGGTCGGATATAGGTGTGCGGTGTTGATGGTAGCGCTGTATTGGGGGGTTGTAGAATGGTAGATAGATTAGCTTTATACTCATAGTTCGGGACGCAGAGTGCAGATTCATGCTGAGTGTGCATCAGGTTCCCCTAGCGAGGAACCAAGCTGGCGACCTCCCCGCAAAACGATAGACGCAGATAGTGAGCGAAGCTTCGCGAACCTAGGTTGCTGTATGTCGAGTGGGTAACTTTCGTCTGAGAAGAGATGAAAGTGGTAGAGGGACTGCGACAGAACAGGCTGTAACTTTCGAAAGGAAGTTAAATAGAGCTAGCTTCGTGTGAAATCATTACCTACCGACATGACGGAAAAGACAAACTTACTCGAAGGTCTCCCTAAAGCTTCCCTTGCGTACGTATACCACAGATAAGCAAGTCTGCTCGTCTTCATCCAAGTCATTACCCACACATTCGTTCGGTTCATGATATTCATTTGGCTTCCAGCGTCGAATCAATCGACTGCTACAAGTTCCACGCCTCTTGATTGTGAGCACCCCGTCAAAACAACGAGGTCATAAGGAAGCAAATCTACCGTGTCGAACTCTGCCTCCAAGTAAACCCATCTCCGAAGCCAAGTTGATTGTAGATTTGAAAACGGGCATTGGAACAAGTACAGAAGGCAAAAATTGGCGCCTTCAGACACCGTAGCTTGTTCTACGATGAACCGGCCAGTCTGGGCATTTCGGACTGCGAGAAATGACTGACGCCGGACGGGTTGTAAAGACTAAAACGAGAAAGAGCAGGTCGCATATCGTATTTAGCCCGATCGGAGCACCGCCCATGACATCACCCAATAGACGCCTTCAACGCGCGGACTTCATTCTTTTGGCGTAAACCCTGTAGGTGCCAGACAGAGCCAGCATGCAAGAGAGTTGCACACACCCACCAAAGAGAGTAAACCGCCGAGGAATGAGAAAGACGAAGGCAAGGATTCTTCTGGGGGAAGTTCAGGCACGTTTATAAAAAAAATAGAACAACACGTGTTCAGTGGCAGTGCTGTTCACCTCGTGTAATTGGGGGTCTTCTGGCCTGCAGGCGTTCCCCTTTCCTTCCCTCCCTCCTTGCATCATCGTGTACATCTTCACCTTTGGTATCTCAACATGGGCGGAGCAAACTTTTTTCAGGGTGCCCACAACTTTAGTGTTAGTAACAGCGCGTTCAATGCTGCTGACACAGTGATTAGAATGGTTATGTCTCAGTGAATTAAACTGATTATGTGGATCTCTCGCAGATCATCATCCACAACAATTATGGCAATAGGATGACATCTGATGGGGTCATTCCTTGTCTGCCAAATCCAAGCAATCGGTTCACAGGCCGAACAGAAATCATTACCAAACTTAAGCATTTTTCTACAAACACAAGTGACCCAGCTTGGAAGAGAAAATTCTTCCTGCTACATGGAATGGGAGGTATTGGCAAGACTCAGATTTGTTTGAAGTTCATTGAGGAAATGTCTGACTGGTGAGTCTCACTAAAGAGGCAGATCCAACCTTCATTTTTAAATTTTCAATGCCTTCAGTTTCTCTTCTGTTTTCTGGATTGATGCTTCCTCAGTTGGCACCATCATACAGGGACTCAAGGGTATCTGTAATCTTGCTGCAGCTAAGTCTAGTGGACTAGATGGCTCACCTCATTCTGCTCTTGACTGGATTGGCTCACTGAAAGAGAACTACATAATGGTCTTTGACAATGCTGATGTTCTATCACTTGCTGAGCTGGAGGCTTATCTTCCATCTGGGAGGGGGGGAAACATTCTGATAACTAGTCGCAACTCCATCATGAGGAGTCTGACTTCACCTGAGAATTCTCTTGAAGTAAATGAGATGGAGGAGAATGATGCCATTGAATTACTTCTAAAAGCCAGTTGCTTGGATCCATCTTCACTGGAGTTTCAAGCTGAAGCTTCTAAGATTGTGAAGGAGCTTTTCTGCTTTCCTCTTGCTATTGATCAGGCTGGTGCTTATATTGCTTCTGGGGCCACCATTATGGGAGACTACCTTGCAAAATATTCAGAGCACCGAAAAATATTTTTATCCCATTCTGAATTTGCTGGAGCTTCTATGTATAACAGAACTGTCTATGAAACTTGGGAGCTATCATACAAAGAAATTCAACAAAGGGCTGAATCTGATTGTGCTTACAAGGCCAATGCAGCCAATAGTGCAATGCTCCTTCTGGAATTATTTCCTTTCTTCCATCATGAGGGAATCAATGAGGAAATATTTTCTTATGCTGCTCTTCAAGGGGATGAAGGAAGTTCTAGCCCTGCTTTACCAATTGCAAGTCCAACACTGGATCGGAAGCTACTTTCTCTCAACAAAACAGGTGCTTGGGATAACTTTGTCTTTAGAGAGGGACTTCGAATATTACTGTCATTCTCCTTGATCAAGAGAGGCTCATCAAATTATGTATATGCCATGCATCCACTAGTCCATACATGGGGTAGGGACAGATTGACTTTGAAGGAGAGAAAAAAATGTTGCTTAAAGGCATATGTCACCTTGTCCTGTTCACTAAGATGGGATGCAAGCCAGCCATATGAATTCCAGAGGATCTTGGTAGCACATGTGAGAGCAAATATGGAGTATTTTGAATCAGAAGGTAATCAGAATATTGTCAGTTACATGGATGATGCCTATGTGAAGTTTGGGAGGCTGTTGCAGGAACAAGGATATTTTAAGGAGGCAGAAATCTTACAGAATAAAGTTCTGGATACAAGAAACAAAATTCTTGGAGTAGAACACCTAGATACAATCAGGGCCATGGCAAGTCTTGCATGGACAAATCGAGACCTGGGAAAATATACAGAGGCTGAGAAGCTGGAGATCCAAGTTCTGGAAGCAAGAAACAGAATTCTTGGAGCAGAACGCCCAGAAACAATTCATGCCATGGGAAATCTGGCAGAAACATATTATGCACTAGACAAGTACACAGAGGCAGAGAAGTTGGAGATCCAAGTACTGGATGCCAGGAACAGAATTTTTGGAGAGGAACACCCAGACACACTTGAGGCCATGGCAAATCTAGGAGCAACATACTATAGCCTGGGAGAATACACAGAGGCAGAGGAGCTGGAGACCAAAGTTCTGGATGTGAGAAACAGAATTCTTGGTGCAGAACATCTAGAGACAATTGGAGCCATGGCAAATCTAGCAGTAACATATCATAAGCTGGGAAAATACACAGAGGCAGAGAAACTGGAAATCCAAGTCCTGGATGCAAGGAAGAGAATTCTTGGAGTGGAACATCCAGGGACAATCACAGCCATGGCAAATCTAGCAGCTACATATAGAGACCTGGAAAAATACACAAAGGCAGATAAACTGGAAATACAAGTTCTAGATGCAAGAACCAGAGTTCTTGGAGTGGAACATCCAGCAACAATTGCAGCCATGGCAGATCTAGCAGCTACATATAGAGGCCTGGAAAAATACACAGAGGCAGAGAAACTGGAAATGCAAGTTCTAGATGCAAGAAACAGAATTCTTGGAGTGGAACACACAAATACAATCAATACCATGGTAAATCTGGCAGCAATATATCATAAACTTGGGAAATATGCTGAGGCAGAGAAGCTGGGGATCCAAGTTCTGGATGCAAGAAACAGAATTCTTGGAGTGGAACATCCAGAGACAATTCTTGCAATGGAAAATCTGGCAGCAACATATCATGAACTTGGAAAATATGCAGAGGCAGAGAAGCTGGAGATCCAAGTTCTGGATGCAAGGAACAAAATTCTTGGAGTGAAACATCCAGGGACAATCACAGCCATGGCCAATGCCCAAGAAGCCCAGGAGATTCAAGTTCTTGATGCAGGCAGCACAACCCCCAGAGAAGAAAATTTGCATTCAATGCAGGTTGTTTTGAATCCTCCAGTTCAGGTGGTTCTTCCAGATACAACAATGAATCCTGAGAAAAAAGGTATGTATTTGGGTAATTTTTGTTTGAACCCCCTGTGATATTTTTATCCTCAGTCCATCTTTTTTCCAACTTTGCACAAAGAGTTTCAGAATTTAAATCTAAAATAGTACATTCATTTCATAAAGGGAAAGATCTTGATGATGACTTTGCAGGAATGAGTAGTTAATTCACCTACTACAGTGATTCCATGCAAATTTTTCTGTTTTACTGAGATTCTATCTTGTACTCATGTCTTGATATGCTGTTAAACAATTTCTTTTTGCCTGGTTCATGTAAGTATTTTCTACTTTGCTCTCCCATCCTTCATCCTTGTAGTGTTGCCAGAGCTCAGCTCCCACTCAGCTTTGCCCAAAGTGGAGGGTGTGGGAGCTTGGAGCTGAGCTAAGCTGTCAAAATGACAGCTCAGTCACTGCTAGCCAGCTCAATAGTGTTTGGAAGTCCGGTTACAAGACCAGAAAAAGACCATAACCAGACTGGACCTGTGGTCTGGTCTTTTCATTTTTGAGATGTAAAGACCGCAAAAAGACTGGTCTAAGTGAACCGATTTTGACTGGTCTTTTGTAGTCCCTTAAATACCCTTTAAAACTCACCTAAGAACATATTATTTGGTCAAAAACTGACAGAGATATGGTTGAAAATGTAAAATAGAGTAGATCTACCAAACTTATTTTATAGAAACACCAATTCTTAATGGAAATTGACGTTCTTGGGCTCATTTTAAAGGTAAGGGGAATGTTAACAAAGTTACCAACTCATAATTGTAAAGTATTTGCTAAACGACTGGTCTTAAACCAGTTAAAACTGGTGCAGACTGAGACCAGTCTAAAGACCAGTTAAAACCATGGTCTGCAGTCTTTTTGTGGTCCAGTCCAGTCTTGTTGACTTCTGGGAAAAGGGCAGACTGGTTACAGTTACAGTTAAGGCCCTGGGGGTCAAAAAACCAGACAGGACCAGGCTTTCAAACACTACAGCTCAAGCCAACTGTTTGTGTCCTAAAATGGAAGGAAGTGACATTTAATGTTTTTAACAAATTCTCTGAGGCCACTCTGGCAGAAAGTTCTGTAAAGAGGTGCTTTGAAGTAATTTGTACTGAAATTAATCATTTGGTGGCTTGCTAAATAGCATTGTTGAGCAAGGGAGGTCCTGAGAGTTAAGGAGTGGATCAGTGTGACAACATATTCAGCAAAAGACACTACAATTCTATTCCATTTCAGTAGAAAACTACACTACTGTAGTCTTTGATACCTACAACATCTTTTAGATGCAGCAAAAAATTAAATTTGTTAAATCCAATACACTTTTCCAATTAGGTACTGAGCTGTCTCTTCCATGGCTTAGCCATGGCTCAGAGCTGGCTATCTGATGCAGCTTCAGGGTTGTTGCTGCTCAGCTCAGCTTGGCTTCCCAGGGATCCAAAGCCATGGCTCAGGTGAGCCGAGCTGAGCTCCGGCAACACTACATCTCTGCACTTGAATTGAACCCTCCTCAATCCCCTTGATTTGCCTTGATTGCCTTCCAATGCACCACTTCAGTCACCCACCTTGAAAGGCAGCTCTGGTGCTAACTTACCTGAGATCTCCTTCAACATTCAAACTGAGATCTACCCCTATGTTCCACCACTGCTTGCTTCACAGCCTCCTTCATCCAAATCTTCTAAGTGTTTCCAATGACTGCAGCTTGAAGAAAGCATTACTGTTCAAGTTCTGAATTTATTTATAAAAAAAACATTCAACCTTGTTTTAGACAAAACCTCCACAGCTGAAACCAAGGCACCTAGCAAGCTCTTGTATCCAGTCCATAAAACTTGACCTCCAAGGCAAAGCACAGGTGGATTCTGCCTGTTACCATCTTGCCCACTTTAGGGCAGAGATAAATACAAGAGAGGAATCCACTAGATTTGATAACATCAAACCAGCTTCTACATGTGCAGTTGATTCTGAGAGCAAAGTTGTTGAAGGGAATAAACAAACAGATGCTGGTACTCTTGGGATCACAGCTGAAACCAGTAGTCTTATGCCCACAGCCTCAGGTTCAATTTCTAGAACCATGGCAAAGGAGTCATCATCAACATCAAGAATCACACAGGAACATCATGGGGCTATCTCTTGGGAGTTTATTGTTGATAACCCCTACCAAAAATGGTGGGGATTAGACATGCAAGAATTGGGCACTCTTCCATATGTGTCTTGTACATTTATGGGAAGTTCAGATGATACACCACCTCCCCCAACACCTGACTTATTTGGTGTTGAGGTAGTGTCCTGTTGGTCATGGATTCCATTGAAAAGGAAGCCCCTCTCTTTATTTGCATCTTGGCTAGCCCTTGGAGGTTCAGAGTTGAAACCACCCATTCTTTTTTCAAATTTCTGCCAGATTATGTTGTTGGATTTACCCTCACAATTGCCAGAGGAATCTTACTACAATGCTGTTGCAATGGCAACACCTTCCAGCTGAATGGCCTTTGATGTGAAGCATAAATCTCCATACAAGTTTACTCCCTTGATAAAATTATCCAATAATTCAAAAGGGGGGTGCAATGTAAGTGGTCCTCATTAGAATCTCAACTTTGGCTGACTTTTGATTTATACAATTTATTGAATGAAGTTTGGGCTTGTAGGTACTGGTAGTGTTTACAGGTCCAGTTGACTGGACTGAAAATATGACTAAAACTGAACCAAATGCAACTGCAAAAGACTGGACCACTGGTTGCAGTTGCCCTGATCCCGAATTTTTTCAGTTGCCAGTCCCAAGGTTTGACGAAAATTGGAAAGACCGAAAAAGACCGGTTGCAACTGGTCTTTTACCTATGTATAAAAGTACACTGAGGGGTACATTGTCCTTGTGGATTGCCTCTCTGCCACAAGGAACATTACAGCCATGTGTGGAACATAGGGTGCGGGGTGTTTTTCTTTTTTGGTCCAAAAAAAGAAGTTGATAGAGGTGTAGTATTCTCAATGTAGCATGCTCAAATGACATCTGTTTGCCTTGAAAATGGATTCATTTGATGTAGATTTTGATTCTGCATCTAGACATACAAGGTATATACATATAATCTATCAAAGTGAAAGAGCAAGTTGCAACAACCTTCTGCCAGTGCCTTGGAAGAAGGGGATTATCCTTCTCCCTTAACCCTCACCATTTTCTTCAATCTTTTTTTGCTCAATAATTTCGACCTTCAGCTTGCCAGCAAAACTGTTTCCATACAGAACAGTGCAGATTTGAATTAGTACAAGTAGGTACAAGTAGGCTGTGGCTAT
>Ga0307507_10010137_pt1 | contig 12292 bp, 12 predicted proteins | sample 7_EM_MG_FD_207223 | JGI IMG/M metagenome (GOLD analysis project Ga0307507, IMG submission 207223) | Populus trichocarpa ectomycorrhiza microbial communities from riparian zone in the Pacific Northwest, United States - 7_EM | ecosystem: Host-associated > Plants > Roots > Unclassified | place... | reverse complement strand
CAACACCAAGGATATTTACAACATCCTCAACCATAGCCAAATAATGACTGATGAGGGCGCAAAGACTATGCGTGGCTATCCCCACTAGAGTCCCAAAACAGGCACCGAGTTGTGCGTACCGACCAGACGGCGCGGGAAATTGGCTTCTGGAAACCGGCGAGTTTCTAAAAAGGAGCAATAGCACGGAGAGAGAGGCCATCATGATATCTTAATTCACTGCGATGTGGGCAAGACATATCCCAAGTGAGAAATACCATATTCTCAAAGAAGAATCAGGCATCACTAACCACCTGCAAAATGAGCTCCTAGGATTGACAGTCTGTACTATATTGCTGGTGGGAGGGATATCACCGCTATGCGCTACTATGACCGACTCCCTTGCTCAGCGGAAACAGTGAACGGCAAACATGTTAGGAGTCGTCTTAAAGTAACTCATTGGGGCAGGTGAAATCTCCAATCATATACGGCAGGCCTTTAGAGAGGGGAAAGATTCAGCGAGTGAAGTCTAGCATTTCCCGATCTCGCGGGAACACCAAAGAGGACTATTATCCCGATACAGCGAGCCTTTATATACATCAATACTTTAGATGAATTTGCGCGGGATAACCGGCCCGGGCTTCTCAAGTCACTGAGGAATATCATTCCGGAGTCACCAAATACACAGGTGTTCGCAATAGGAAGCCCTGCGTGGGGGAGAAAATTGGAAAATATTTCAGCAAGGCGATTGGGATACCCGATAGCCCGGACGAGGGTGACGTCCCAAGATATCTCCAGACGAAGCTAGACAGGAGCGATCCGGACCAATGGATGACGATCTAAGAGCGATACCACGAGGATAATCCTGGAAGCAGCCACCTTCCTAATCTAAGCGTGGCTTATCCACTAAAATTAGGCCCTAGGCCCCCACTTATTTGGCTCAAGATCGATACAATTTGGTAGGAGGAAAAACATTTATGTCATAGCCTAGAGCTACGGCCGGAAGGATGAATACAAGGTGATGCTAGCACGATTCAAAGCGCAGAAGGGAAACAAATCCAGACTAGGTATGTAAATCCTAATGTAGGCACCACATTTTGAGCGCCCACTAGAGGCCAACGAGTTGTATCATGCCTTGAGGGTCGAAAAAGGTTAACAGATGTGAGCACTCAGGAAATTCCTCCGATACAGCACCCCAAATAGCCGAACCGTATGCTAGAATAGTTCAAAATTCCCTTCTCCGGAAAACCAGCGAAAAGGCCCAGCAAAAGGAACGACATCACGGGTAGCCCTCATTCATTTCGCTCAGCAAGCTCATCTCCCACAGGATCCCACTCTCCCCCAGAATCCCTACTAGACGATGGCTGGGCTTGCTTGACCTACCTCAGCTTCTAGTGGGTCATTCAGTTAGCAACTCCTTTAGTCAGATATGCAAGCTATCACTACGTAACACATGCTAGAAGGGAAATGACAGAAAGTGTGAAACTACCCCCACCGAGACTCCCCGATGGCTATGATAAGTATGTATTCTCCAATCTACTTCTTTGTCAGGGCTCGGGGGCGACGGATGGGAGTGGGAATCTCTTCCTGGTGAATTCACAGGGTTTCACACTACCGTTTTTTTGGAATCATGGAGATCACGGTTGCCCTATCGGAGACGAAAGAATGGGACCTAAATTCAGAAGACTCTAAGAGCACTGCCGCAATCGCATGGGCAGCCAAAATGGATAACAATGGCCTAACATTGCTCTCGTGGGCTGCCAATAGTTTCGAGGGGTTGTGAGGGCTCTACTCAACCGGGAAGATGCTAATCCTAGCACTGACTAAACACCAGTCCAGTAGGCTGTCAAGAACAGGATGAGAGCGTCGTGAAGATCCTCCGGAATTTAGAGATGTCAATCTAGTATCATACCGTAAGCCGCCCTAGACAAACTGTAGCTACCTACATAGGAGTGAAGAAAATAGCGGGACAACGAGATTCCCCACCAAAAAACTAGAGTATTCAGAATAGCCACCAACGGCCCATAAATAACTTCAATTATCTCTGGGAATTACCTACATAGATTTTAGAAAGCTCTTGTCAGAGGAATACCTGTCTGTAACTGCTAGATTTTAAATTACCTCCGGCAACACTGCCTAACAGGCACTTTTCAGTGTAGCAACAAGATTTTCGAGTCCCAGGTCTACTCGAAATAACTAGTGGAACAGAAATGATATGTACATTCCCAAAACAAGGAGAGGTAAAGTGGAGAAGCAATAGGACCAGTGTATGAACTTACCCCCACCCCAATGTCAAACTCCAAGTTGGTATAAATGTGTGAAAACTCCATATTTTAGTGCGCAATCAGGCTTGTCCCACTATTTTCCTCACTCGTACGCCTGCGCATTGGAGAGCCATATGAGGGAACTCCCAAAGTGTGATTAAAACACATAACTCTTGATTACAAACTGCCAGCCCACGATAACTCAATCGATCCCTTCTCTTCTAAGCCATCCGGCTTATCTCCGCCTTCGAAACCAATTCTCAGGATCTGATAACCTTCGCTATCAAAAGTCCCACAAAACCCTCAGTATTGTGGTTAATCACCACTTTCCCATTTCTTGATCCTCCCCAAATCCACCTCCTCCATCTACCTTTGGCCATTGAATTTACTATCATGCCCTCACCACCCCTCCTCAGTGACTAGTTTCGCCATTACTAGCGTTGTAAATCGCGCTTGCCCTTTTGTAATCTCTGCAGTCCCGAGTGATACTCCGTGACTGCTGACGTCGCTCACCCATGCCATTTCAAGGCCTGGCTTTCTTCTACCTCTGCCCTTCCTTCTTCTCCTTCTCTCCTCCTACTCCCCTATAATCTCTTTCCTTTCTTTTCTATAAGCAATACAAAACACCTGCCCACCTCGATCTCCACTCTCCGCTCTCTCGTCGTGATCCTGCCCAACTAGAGCTACAAAACCCAACCCCGAATTACCGCTACCTATTCGACACGCTCACCAATTCATACCGAAACTCACGTATACACACTACTACTACAACCACCCCCGGTACCACGAGGCCCAATACAACCGGAAAAACCAGCCAGAGCAACAGCAGTGATAAAATCTCTACTTCTACCACTACCACCACCACCACCACCACCACAAACCGCCGCCAAATCCACTTTCTCCGAAATTCAGGGCAGAAAACTTAAACTCCTAAATGCCTCAATGTTCGTAAACGCAACTCAGCTCTTCCAGGGACTTTTTTTTCTTCCCCTTCCTAATTAACTACTAGTTAGACCCAGATATCATACTGGGCGAGGTATGGTTGTCGTAGAATACCGGGGCTCACCTTTTGAATTTGGTGATTGTCGGGGGTGTGTCGGAAATATTACCTCGATAATTATGACGACGGGTTATAGATATGTTCAGCCAGTTTGCCAGGCATGCGGATCTAAGAAACGACAGGAAGTCATAACACCAATGTATAATATATTCATGCCACAGATTGTTATAAGTACGGCAATACCAGGTTCGTCTATAGACGAGCGAAACAAGCAAGATAGCAACTCTCTCTCTCTCTCTCTCTTTCTTTCTTTTACCAATCGGTCCCATTACTTTACGCTTCGACTCCAGCCTTCTGTGTGACCTCCGGGAGGTGTTGAAAATATTCGATGCGGAGGTAATGAATTACAGTTAAAGTTTTACGCAGCCGAGAGGAACAGCTTATGTGGAGACACAATGTTTGTATTATGCGGAGATGAAGATCATAATTTGTGTTGAGTTGAAGAAAGGAAAGACATGAGGAAGAAGTGAGGTGAAAGAAGAAAGAAGACGAGAGAGAAGGAATAGGAAGGAAGGGAAGAGAAACAGATAGGGGTGTGAAAACATCTTCCTAGCTTGCGCGTCCTTTCACTAGTGCGTACGTATACCAGTGCGGCCTTGTAGTGCGGGTACATCCCGCACATCCTGCACGCCCCCTCACCAAGTGCGGCGATAACACTACGATTTCCAACAATTCCGAGTATAATAGGTTGAAACCGCGAGCGCCACACCCACAAGCAAATTTTCCCACACCACAACCTAAGCTTAGAATAGGAAAGAAAAAAGAAAGAAAGAAAGAGACGAGGAACTTCCTTAATATATCGTATAACATTATGAGGCTTACTATGACAATGCAGACCGCCTTATAGTACATACAAGTTTTAAAAGCCGAACTTAAACCTATATTATAAAAGTACTTCTATGCAATCTATAGCATTCAGAATTCACAATTGCTTTTCCTCCCCAAATCAAAGGAAGCAAATCAACCTTTCTTACAAAAAAACCCCCCCCCCCCCAATTCTTATTTCATTAAAAAAATTTTGTTTTTTTTCTGCTACCCCGCCGATCGCAGACCCTACCCTTGCGGGTATGGCCTAGAGTCGGATTCTACCACCTCGCAGCAGTGTCTGATTTGCGCTACCGCCTTGTTAAGGCTTAAGGTCTTCTATCTCCCAGTTCCTGTAGGGCAGGTATCCTTTGTTGTCCGCCTAACCCTACGTGACGGATGGTTCGATAATAACTCATTTTGAGAGGAATCGAACTCCTGGGCTCCTGCTAAAGTGCACAGGAGGTTAATTGTTTCTTGACATATTAACCACTGCGCCAGCTAGGTATTTTCACATCGTATTGCTATCGGAACTCGTACTTATCCCTCCGTCTTTGGATATTTCGCCACCCTGAGGCTAGGGATAGCGATCTTGTAATATCATATATATTATCTACCAAATATTTAATGCATCTCAGGTAAACATTAATCACTGATAGTCGACCCCCTTATTTTCGCCATAGGTCCTTAGGACGTCTGTCGAGTTTCTGGAGGATCAGCACTGTGCGGTCTCCCCGGACCTCCACCCCCTTTCCGAATGGCCTAGAGCTCTTCTTTGCAGCGGCCTTGTAGTGCGGGCACATCCCGCACATCCCGCATCAAGTGCTGTCATAACACTGCGATTTCCAACAGCAGGGAAGGGGGGGGCAGTCGAGTGATCTCATATGACTCTCCATTTTCCCCCCTTTGAAGGTAATACTCAGGAGCCACTACCCCCCTGGTACGATTCGCGTGTGTAGGGTCATCTTGATCCGCCTACCATACCATCTCTTTTTAACACCCCTCCTACTGAATATAATACAACACGACTTACCCCTCGATGCGATATTCTCCCTGACATCCAAATCGTACCAGATGACACAAACCCCACCATCCATCTTCTCCTTATATTCCAAAGAATAGAGCAAAAATAAAATAAACAAGACAGAGCAATACCACAGATCCACCCACAAAGTGGTAAGTAAACAGACAAATAAACAAAAACAACTCTACAAGAAATATGGTACTCCAATAGATAGATACAATCTAATCCCGCCAGGCACTAAAGCGTCACCCAACAGACCAACGTACTGAAGCGGAAGGTATCCTGTATGATACAGTATTATGCTGAACATAAATAACCCAACGTCCCAAACAAAAAAAAACTTGAAATCTACAATATCCCTCCTTTCGTTCGGTGGGTTTTATAGACCGCCTCCAGGACTACACATTTTACTTTACTTTATAATACTTTATTATACTTTACTTTACACATCCGCCACCACAACCCTTCCAAAAAACACCAAACACCAAACGAGAATAACTTTATACAGTAGTGCCGTAGAGTCATGGTGAAGATAACCTAATAAAAACTTACACTCTAGATTATCCACCCCTTCCATCTCCTTTTTCAAAAGGGGGGAGCTTTTTCTACCCTTCCAACGCTATATCATACTCGAGCGCCAAGCAACCAAGCAAGTATATACAGTAGCACCCCCACTGGTCAATTCAAGATGCTATATAAAGTTCGAGACTTTTAATACGCAGTAACTTAGTAGAATTGGGTATTATAATCTATCGATCCGTGTTGTTTTTACCCCCCACGTTAGATCATTTCCTACTTTTAGTGTAAAGCAGTATTATACTGTGCTTAGGGTCAGATGGGTGCGTTTTCACACTACATTCCCAAGCACCACATTCAGAAATTACGACATTACTCATGTTTCTTTTATTTTCCTCTTTGTTTTTTCAAGCTAAAGCCATGTAAGTTATGTAATAGGTAACGTCATTCCCGATTCACACCACACACCAACCAACCAATCCAGGAAGTGAAGCATAAAACGCATATGTAACAAGCGTAATATGGCGAACCTCGTCCATTTGTGTAAGTCCCGACCTATCCATCCATCCACACATCCATCCACCAGGAGAAACATATAACGTCAAGGTATCATTCCAGACCCCCCAAGCCTACCCCAACCCAATCCATCCACCAATTACCCAGCATCACACCACCAACGAACCACAACTTCTACCGCCCCTTCGCCGCCGCCGCATTACTAGCCTCTAAACAACCAGTTAGCAACCCCCACTACAAGGAAAAAAAGAAAAAAAACATACCTCTCCTCGTAGCATCCTCCAAAAGCGCCGTATCCACCGCACCAGCCGGCAAGTGAACGTACCTGACGACGCTCCCGCGAATGAACACGTTCCGCACGGCGGCCAGGTGCGGGTACTTGGCCTCCTCGAGGACCATGATGTCGTCCAGCTTGATGTTCAGGAATTGGTCGACAGACTTTAGCGTGCCACGGATGGATAGGTCGTTCTTTAGCTCGATGGTCACTTCGTGGTCTACTAGGGTTTTGAAGAAGCTATTGGTTGGTTGGTTGGTTAGTTAGTTGGGGGGTGGGCGATAGAAGGAGAGAGGGGGGGAGGAGTATATACCTGAAGAATAGCATTTTCGGTTTTAGTAGTTTGTAGGTGTGATAATTGCTAGAGGGGATTGATTGATTTGAGGTGATGGGATTTTGCTGTACTCTGTCGGAAGGGAAAGTTAGAATGTTGTCTGGTGGTAGGGTAACCAGGGATCTCCCCGCACTAACCAAATCTATGATGCGATACCGGTATCGTATTTGCCAAACGGCAACTTATCGCAGAGCCTCCTCATCGGGCCCCAAGCAAAAGCTGAGCAAAACCGAGTGATTACGAGTACCGTTACCTCAGTTGCATCGGCAGCCTCAACTCAAGTCGACTTGAACCGATCTGGAATAGCTCAAGGCGTTCCAGTTGCAAGTGAGTCTCATGACAAGCTTACGAACCCTCAGCTCATTCCCTCCTAATTCCTTTTTCCCGTCCACCTGGCAAGAAGGCTCTCGCTGGCGGCCTAACTTGATTTCCTCCCGCATACACAGAGTAACATTGCATCACGTATATCCATCCTTTCGGACTTTAATCTCATAAAATTCCCACAATGCAATCGAATTTTAAGATTTTGGACAAATAGAAATAGAAAGGAATAGAAAAAGATTTCCCCGATGCAAGTAATTCTCAAAACGACCAGCCCAATCACAACAAAAACCGAACCTTTTGTGGGGAAAGAATAGGAAAGAAGAAAAAGGAAAAACAGCAACGAAGGAGAAGAAAAAAGAAAAAAAGCCGTTTCCGAAATCAAGAACTAAGTGAATGAAGTGAAATAATAAAGCAGCTCTTGTATCATGCATGATTCAAAGGAAAGTCACAGAAAGAACCCTTTACAATTCCATACCAACAAAGATCCACCGATCACTTGTTACCTCTTCATCTGCTACCGAGGAAGTAGTAGACGAAACGCTGGAAAAGCTGCCGCTGCGAGTGTTGGTTGAGGAGTAACTTGACGGCGGTGTAGGGGGGAAAACTATTGGGGCCATTGCCTGAGGACTTGCAATGTTGTCCTGCTGCAACCAATGAGAAAGGGTGATGAGTTCGAAACCAACCCATCCAAGATCGCGGATAAGTGAATCTGTAGATTGCGAATAATTAGACAAACATCGATTATTGAATAAAAGTGAATGAGACATACGAATCCTATCTGTCTTGCGATCCAAGCAAATTACTAAACGATCACAATTGAAACATTCGCTAGCCAATTCAATAAGAGCGATCAGCCTGTTTCACACCGTTAGCACAAAGCTCCTCAAAGTCCGAAACGCCCAAGGGAAAAGAAAAGAAAAAGCTCACCCATGCTTCAATTGTGTCCCCTCGACATGCTCAAAGAACAAGAACAAAGTCTTCTCCACTCCCTTCTCAGCAATAAACCCTCTGAAGCTTGCGCCACCAACGTAATCCCACACTTCAATGAATTGCATCTCCTTCGTATCAACTCCATTGCTGTAATGATTGTTATTTTTGCCGCTATTAACCGAGATCATCGGAACAGGGACACTCTTCGGATCATTCCCTCCACCAAGGAAAATCCGGTTCATGTCTCTACAAAGCAGTCTCTCACACTCCTTTGCGATGATTCTCGATGCCCCCTTACCGTGACTAGCGGCGGCGCCATTACGACGACCGCCGCCGGAGTAAGGAGGACTTGTCAGATATCCCGAGGAGGCCTCAGGAACGCCACTGTGCCCCTGGAAGAAGAAAAAAGTATGGATTTAGTGAATGCCAGCGATAAGGGATAGATGGGGGAAACATACCGTCCGCGCCGGTCGAAGAGTAATGGAATCCTTGAACGCCGGTTGAACAAGACTTGGAGGTGGCGTAACAGCTAGCGAGAACTGGGCGAGCAAAGGTCATATGTTGACGGGAATTACTACTATAATTACTAGTGCGATTACTACTTGTCATCGCCATGATCCTTAATGTTTCCTGGGGTTCTCTTTGGGGAAATGGTCGCGTTGAAAAGGGGTTGTAGTGTAGGAGAATTGAAGGGAGAGGTGGAGAGATGAAGTGTTGGGAGCGAGTTGTGAATGTTTGTTCGTTTGTTAGGGCAGCTCTTGCAAACAATGAAGTTGGCTGAATAATTCAGAGGGTGGGTGGCAAGGAAAACAGCAGTTGAAGACAGAAGGAGGAGCGTGGGGATGTGGGTGGGCAGCAAAGGAATTTAAAGTGGAATGGAAAAAGCCAGCGACCGAGGGCTCGGCCTTTATTCGAACAACACCAAGTTTTGGGCTGCGCGGTGGCGTCCACATGCTCTACTGTATTTCATAGATAGAGAAACCTAGGCTACCGGCACAGCACTGCAGAAGGCCCGAATGAAAGGGAAAAGCCATTTACCGGTAGGCTGCCGCATCATTCTCCTCGCTGTACTCGAGTATCATCGTCCATACAATTGGGGGCTTGCCAAACAGCGGAGCTGAAGGAACGGCTCCAAAGCATCACACCCAAATACTGACATCCACACTATGAAGCTTCAGTACGGTACTCGCACCAGTATCATAACTCATGCAGGAAATACAGGCATAATATCACACGAGGGGAAACCCTCACTGCATGAAAGCAAGCGGGGGCGAACTGAAGGCACAGGACAAACTCCGATCCAGCCAACCGGTCTTATCCCGCCACAAACGAGACGGTGCGGTACCGGTACGGTACTTCATAACAATGCTTGTATCAAGAACTATCTTGACTTTTTTTCTTTTTCCATTTCCATTTTACCAGTGCGCTCCAGTGAACTCTCTTCCCCCGGGCCCCCCCCCCCAGTCGCCTTCCTACGAGTACTTTATGCACCACCCCTACCTTGCTTTGCTTTGCGCTACCCTCCCTGCTCTGCTTGGTTCACGTTGCCTTCCTTCTTGCATGCATAACTGTCCATCCATCCACTCATTGCATACGGTACCCAAATCATATTCCCCTCCATTAGCACTAGTATCACCACCTCCACCGTCATCACCACCACCACCTCCTCCACCATCTCCACCACCACCATACCGCACTAAATAACCATACCATCATCACAAATTCCATTTCCACATCATGAATTGTTCAATCTCTATCAAACACCCAATCCCCTTTAACTAACCTCCCTCCTCCCTCTCCATCTCCGGCAAAGCAAAGAAATTAAAAACCAAGAGTTATCAAACCCCCGGCCCGTGATTCGTAACCCGCAACCAGCTGAGCTAACCCCCCTTCGCAAGTACCTACCAAAACCAGCCAACCACGTGCTACCTCCCACGAACGAATCGTAGAACTCTCTTCTACGAGTATTCCTTCCTCCGTGGGGGATCAGTTCTTCTCCCGGAGATTCAATTGAGGATCCAAAGCTGGGCTCCACGTGATTACCCACGAGCATTAAAGAAAAGCCTAGTCTGTTTTTAGATCGGACCAATCTTTCGGGAACATTCCGAGAGGCGGAGGCCGAGAATGCTGGCCGTAGACGGAGGAGACCCAAATGACGTAATTTGTCTTGTGCGGTTAAGGAAGGAATAAAAAAGAGCCACTCACATCACTCGACTAAGAGTTTGACTTCCTTGTTGATTGAGATACTTACTGGAAGGGTTGGAAATGGGAGGGTATAAAGTGGAGGTTTTTTTTCCGGAGAATGGAGGGGCGGTTTTGTTAGTTTATTACCTTCAGCATCAGAGGAGGAATTAATCAATTCGTCAAGTCTAGCGATTACTATACAAACAAAGCCCGCCCATCAGTACTGTACCGTACCCACCCTCACGCGAATATACCACAACAGAACGAAGCAAAATGCCCCACCCAGAGCCCCGCCATGAAACCGGCTTCCCAGAACCATTCTCTCCGTTCGTATTCCTTTTCCCCTTCCCTGCAGTTCTAAACTGACAGGCTCACGCAGGGACCGCAACACAACCCTCCCTCACCCCGAAGGCGCAACTCGCTCAAACGAAGAATTACCTGCCGCAGCGATACAGCACAAACGCCATCACAGACTCCTGCACAGATACCGAAAGGCGGACCAGGTCGAGGAAGATATGTATGCTGGATTGAATGTTCATGATAACCCGGATAACCCGGATGTGATTCCAGAACAGGAAGAGGAGGAGAAGAGGAAGGATGGTAAGATTAAGAAGGCCTTGCACAAGATTAGCTGTGGAAGTATCTAGGCCTGCGCTTCTGTGGATCGGGATTAGGGTTAGGGAGTGTATAATACGGATGAGCAGTGGCAGGATGAAAGGAGATTGTACAGTACGGTAGCTATGGCTTTCATGAGATGTTAATACTATTTTACCCACAGCAATTCTGTCTATTCTCCCCCTAAACGGTGATAAGCCAGAGTACTAGTAGATGATGTCGGTACTGTATGATGAACAAGTACCTACTGTTGAGTTACGGGACAGAATCTAAATCCCACCAAGTACTCGAGGGGTCATCAAAAATCGAGAGACATAGCCCTTGTTTCTACAGAGAATTGTATGGGATCGACAGAAATAATCTTCCAGTTTTTAATGACCCCCCCGAGCATAGGTTTTCAAGCTACTATTATCATATTCTAATAAGGATTCCCTTACAATGGGCTATGGTCAATCGTGATGTGTCTTTTATACAAAGCCCCTGCCCCTACAGGTACCCTCAGCCCTAGGTTCCCAATGAATGGGCAGAATGATCCGGAGGGTCCATTTTCACTAACGCCCGTTGGATCCGGTTGGCTTCTCTCCCCAATACCGGCAGAGGGCACTGGAACTTAATCTCGAATGATCGTTGATGACGATCATCTGCCATGGCGCTGCTCGTGGGGTGACCTGCAGGCTGGCGGCTGCAAGCGCCAAACTGGGCTCCCCTCGCTAAGTTTCCCCCTTCCGTTCGCTTCCTCCGAACCAACCATAACCTAAAATCCAACCAAGCTCATGCCAGCCAACCAGGCAAGACAAAAACAAACCGAACCTCAGCTATTTATCTACCGGTGCCGGTGCTGGTAGCTGCGCTGGTTGAATGTTTCACAGCCCCTCATAACGACCTTCCCTTCTCCCTCTTCTCCTCTTCGCATTTATCTTCAGCATATATTCCCCCCTTCTCTTCCTCCTCATCTCCTTTTCACGATAACGAAACGAAGCGAGGCTCTTGTCGGAAAAAAACAGACAAAAGGATGGAAAAACCCCTACAATTTCCTTATTACCTCCTCCCCCCTCTCCCCTTCATCTCCCGCCTGCTACCTTCCTCCTCCTCCGCCTCCTCCTGCTCCTCTTCCGCCCCACGTGGCCACGCCCAAACCCTCCAATGTCGCCTTTGCCAAACCCACCTAGCGCCTACGACGCACATAATCAGCAAAGGCTTTATGGGTCGTCATGGGCGAGCCTACCTCCTCAACGCCCTGACAACCCCTCATATAACCTACTCACCACCCACCCCCCGACCACTAGTTACAGGGATGCACACGGTATCGGACGTCTCCTGCTCACTGTGCGGGACGGTCCTCGGGTGGAAGTACCTTGCTGCCGAGGACCGGGCACAGAAGTATAAGGTTGGCAAGATGATCCTTGAGAGGAGTAGGGTTGAGAAGGTGAACTGTTGGGATGGGGGGGAGGTGTTAGAGGGGAAGGGTGAG
>Ga0307507_10010136_pt1 | contig 12292 bp, 8 predicted proteins | sample 7_EM_MG_FD_207223 | JGI IMG/M metagenome (GOLD analysis project Ga0307507, IMG submission 207223) | Populus trichocarpa ectomycorrhiza microbial communities from riparian zone in the Pacific Northwest, United States - 7_EM | ecosystem: Host-associated > Plants > Roots > Unclassified | place... | reverse complement strand
GCCGGCAGGCCGCGGTGGTCGACGCCGAGGTAGTAGAACATCCGCGGCGCCCAGACCAGCGCGTCGATCAGCATCCAGCCGAGCAGCAGCCGCCAGCGCGGGATCGCCAGCACCGCCAGCGGCACCAGCCACAGCGAGTACTGCGGGCTCCACACCTTGTTCGTCAGCAGGAACGCCGCCACGACGAGGAACGCGAGCTGCCCGACGCGCGGCCGCCGTTGTGCGTTCAACGCGATGTACGCGATGCCCGCGCAGCAGGCGAGGAACAGCACCGCGACCACCAGGTTCAGGTACGTCGGGGTCTGGTTCTTCTGCAGGACGCCGTCGAAGCCGCTCCAGCCGGTGAGGTAGGAGGCCACGTTGTACAGCGAGTCGGGGTCCATCGGCCGCAGCGTGTTCAGCCGGAAGAACTCCCACCATCCGCGCGGCGCCGAGAGCGCGAAGGGCGCGTTCACCAGCGCCCACACGCCGATCGTCGTCCCGGCCGTCCGCCAGAACGGCCGGAGCTTGCCGGCGCGCAGGCACAGTACGAACAGCACGCCGAGCAGGAACAGCGGATACAGCTTCGCCGTCGCGCCTAGGCCGAGCAGCACCCCGGCCAGCACGGGGCGGCGCCGTGCCCAGGCGAGCAGGCCGGTCGCGGTGAACGCGGTGGCGATCGCGTCGAAGTTGGTGAAGGCGTGCACCAGGACCAGCGGTGAGATCGCCACCAGCACCATGTCCCACGGCCGGCGTTTCATCGTCCGCCCGGTCGCCCAGACCGTCACCAGCCAGGCCAGCGACAGCCAGAACGCGGTGATGTTGAAGTAGATCGCCACCGGCAGCGCGCCGGGCAGCCAGCCCGCGTTCGCCACCTTGAGCCAGCCCGCCGCGAGCTTCGCGTTCGCCCACTGGAACAGGCCCGTGAACACCGGGTACTCCATGTACCGCGTCTGGTCCTCCGCGGTTTGCGAGTCTTCGCGCCACGAAGTCGTGTACGGGAACGTCTTGGGGTTGTCGAGCCGCTCGGAGCTGTAGAGCGGGACGATGTCCGAATAACACATCGCGACGAACGGGCGGCCCGAGCGCCAGTCGAGCTGGTTGGCGCCGCTCGAGTCCTGGTACTGCTGGATGCACGAGCCCTTGCCGAACCAGCACAGCATCAGCGCGATCGTCGCCAGCAGCAGCCCGGCCCGCTGCGGGGACCAGAACCAGTGCCTGCCGATCGCGGCGTGCTCGCCGAGCGGCCCGCCGAGCGGTCTGGTGGCCGCCGCCACGACAGGCTCGTTCCAGCTCGGGATGACCCGCTGTGCCGGGGTCAGCGTGAGCGCCGGCTCGGGCTCGGGGAGGTCGGACACGAGCCGGATGTTAGCGGTGATCGGCCTGCCCCGAAGTGAAGCCGTCGATCATCGGGGGTTCGCATAGAAGGAGGCCAGGACCTCCGCGGCGGCGCCCCGGCTGACGATCTCCTCGCCGAAGGTGTCCACCACGACCTCGATCCGCTGCCACTGCGGCAGCGGCAGGAGCTCCTCGAGCCGCCGGGTGACGGCCTCGCGGTAGACCTCGGGCTCGTCGCGCACGGCCCGTCCGGCCAGCACGATCCGCTCCAGGTCCAGCACCTGGACGAGGTCGGCGAGGCCGATGCCGAGCAGCCCGGCCGCGGTTTCGGTGTCCGGGGCCGACTTGTGGAGGATTTCCACACAGCCCCGGCGTCCACAGGCGCAGCGCGGGCCGTCGTAGGCGATCGTGGTGTGCCCGAACTCACCCGCGTTGGTCCGCGGCCCGCGATACAGCCGGCCGTCGACGAGCAGCCCGACGCCGATCCCGGTGCCCACCAGCACGACCGCGGTGGCCGGCGGATCACCGTGCGGCCACAGCTGCGCGAAGGCCGCCGCATTGGTGTTTTTGTCGAGAATGACCGGAAGTCTGGTGCGCGCCTGCAGGAGATCCCGCAGCGGGACGTCGTGCCAGCCGGGCATGTTCGTCGCGTCCCGGACCAGCCCGGCGTGGTGGTCCAGCGGTCCGACCGCGCCGACGCCCAGGCCCAGGACGTCGGTCCCCAGCTCGTCGACGGCGGCGCCGATCGCTTCGACGGCGTCCTCCGGTGTGAACCCGGCCGGGAGCCGCCCACCGACGCTGTCGAGGACGTTTCCGACGAGGTCGGTGCGGAGGACTCGGAACTCGTCGCGGTCGAGCCGGGCACCGAGCGCGAACCGGGCGCCGGCGCGGATCCGCAGCAGCGTGCGCGGCTTGCCGACCCCGGCAGAGGCCTGGCGCTCCTCGTCCAGCAGGCCGGCTTCCAGCAGCTCGGGGACGATTTTCGAGACCGCCTGCTGGGTGAGGCCGGTGCGCTCGGCGAGCTCGACACGGCTCAGTCCGCCGGCACGCAGGATGTGTGTGAGCAGCAGCGCGCGGTTGTGTTCGCGCACCGCGCGCAGGTTCACCCCGGTTTCGGCCATGACGAGGATCTTCGCACGTCTGGCGAATTAGGCAACAGTGTTGTTTAATAGGACCATGGCTGACGACTTGCGTGTAGGGATCCTCGGTTACGGCATCGGCGGGCGTGTCTTCCACGCACCGCTGGTGGCGGCGACGCCCGGGCTGACCCCCGCAGTGATCGTGACGCGCAACGGCGCCGCCCAGGCGGCTGTGGACCACCCCGAGGCGACCGTCGTGCCGGACGCCGACGCGCTGTTCGAGGAGGACCTGGACCTGGTCGTGGTCAGCACGCCGAACCGCACCCATGTGCCCCTTGCGCTGCGGGCGATCGAGGCAGGCGTGCCGGTGGTTGTGGACAAACCGTTCGCGCCGACCGCCGCCGAGGCGCAGCAGGTGGTGGACGCCGCGGCCGCGAAGGGTGTCGGGCTCACCGTGTTCCAGAACCGGCGGCTCGACTCGGACTTCCTGACCGTGCGCAAGGTGCTGGACTCCGGGCGGCTCGGTGACGTGTTCCGCTTCGAGTCCCGCTACGACCGCTGGGTGCCGAAGCCGAAGGACAACTGGCGCGAGTTCGGCGACCCCGCCGAGGCGGGCGGCCTGCTCTACGACCTCGGCGCGCACATCGTCGACCAGGCGCTGCAGCTGTTCGGCCCGGTCGAGACCGTGTACGCGGAGGTCGACCGCCGCCGCGCCGGCGTGCAGGTCGACGACGACGTCTTCGTCGCGCTGCACCACGCCAACGGCGTCCGCTCGCACCTGTGGGCGACCACCCTGGCCGGCACGCTGAACCCGCGCTTCCGGCTGCTCGGCGACCAGGCCACCTTCACCAAGTTCGGCCTGGACGTGCAGGAGCCGCAGATCAAGGCGGGCCTGCGTCCCGGCGACGAGGGCTGGGGCATCGAGCCCGCGTCGGACGCGGGGAAGTTCGGCGTCGGCGCGGACGTCGAGACCGTGCCCACCGAGGTCGGCCGCTATCAGGACTTCTACGCCCACGTGCGCGACGCGCTGCGCGGCGAGGGGGACTTCCCGGTCGACCCGGCGTCCGCGGTGGCTGCCCTGCGCGTGATCGAAGCGGCCCGTCAGTCCAGTGTGGACGGACGGATCGTCAAGCTGTAGCGAGCACTTCTTCGACGACGTCGGAGATCTCGGCTCGCATCTTCTCGAGACCCGCCGTGATCCCGGTGTCCCCCAGCGCCGAGGTCACGGCTTCCCTCAGCCGTCGGAAAGCCGAAGACGGTGCGGCTCGGCGGGAATCCGTGAGGGGCACATTCACGGCGTTACGACCCTCGATGTGCCCCTCACGGACTACGCGAAGTGGCCTAGCCGCCGGCGTCGCCCTGCCCTGTGTCGTTTCCGTTTCCGTTGCCGCGGCCGTTCCGGCCGTTGCCGCGGTTGTTCTGGTTCTGGTTGTTCTGCTGGTTCTGGTTCTCGCCGTCACCGCCGACGGTGACCCCGTCCTGCTGCTGCTGTTGCCCGGAGTTGTTCTGGTTGTTCTGCTGGAAGAACTGCTGCTGGTCGTCCTGCGGCGAGGTGATCGCCTGCACCCGGTCGAACCGCTCCGCCGGCTTGCCCGCCAGGTAGTTCTGCATGAACTTCTGCCAGATCGGCCCGGCGATCGTCGTGCTTCCCAGCGGCAGGCCGGTGGGGCCGCGCAGTGCCTTGTCGCCGTCGGAGCCGACCCACACCGCGGCCGAGACCGACGGGGTGTAGCCCACCATCCAGGTCTGGGAGTTGGCGTTGGCGGCGGAGGCGGGTTCGTTGGCGCCCGCGGTGTGCTGCTGGGTGCCGGTCTTGCCCACGCATTCGTGCCCGGCCGGGCAGGACATCCGTGAGAACGGGATGACCGGGGCGAGCGCCGCGGTCACGTTCCCGGCGATCTGCTTGCTCTTGTCGACGTCGTTGTCGGAGAACGCGTCGGCCGAGCGGGTGGGGGCCTCGTAGGCGGTCTCACCGAGGGAGTTCGTCACCTTCAGCACGAAGTGCCGGTCGTGCTGGACCCCTCCGGCGGCGAAGGTCGCGTACCCCGAGGCCATGTCGGCCGGGGTGACCGCGGTCTGCCCGCCGCCGATCGAGATGTTGTTGTCACCGGTGAACAGGTTGCTCCGGCCGCCGTTGTCCTTGGTCCGGATCCCCGCCTCCCGCGCGGCCTCGGCCACCCCGGACGGCTTGGTCACGTTCAGCACCATGTCGTAGAACACCGTGTTCGCCGAGCGTTGCATCGCCTCGGCCACCGTGCACTGTTCCGAGCAGCTGCTGCTCGTCCCGGCGTTGCGCACCGGCAGCGGGACGTCGGGGAACGACCGCGGCGACCGGCCGTCGAAGGTGGCGTTGAGCCCGCGGCCCAGCTTGAGGAACGCGGTCAGGTCGAAGGGTTTCATCGACGAGCCGGGGTTGTGCGGTTCGTCGGCCCAGTCCCGCCCGGCCTGCTCCTCGCCGTTGGGCCCCTTCACGACCGTTTCGCCGCCGTAGTAGGCGAGCACCCCGCCGGTCTTGGGGTCGACCGCGACCATCGCGGGCAGGATCTGGTCGTCGGTCTGGTCCGCCATCTCCTCGGTGACCGCCTCCTGGGCGGCGTCCTGGGCCTTCGAGTCGATCGTGGTGAACACCTGGAACCCGCCCGCGTAGTACTTCTCCTCGGAGATCCCCGCGGCCGCCAGTTCCGCCTTCACCTGCTTCTTGATGAACGGGTTCAGCGCGCCCGCCTGCCGTGACTCCTTCAACGGGATCGGCGCCGGGAACTGCGCCTGGGCGCGCTGAGCTGCAGTGAGATAGCCGTTGCGCTGCATGCGGTCCAGCGCGGTGCTCCAGCGGTCACGGGCCACGGTCTGGTTCTCCGACCGGCCCGGCTGCTGGATCAGCCCGGCCAGCAGCGCGGACTCGGAGTACCCCAGCTGGCCGACGTCCTTGCCGAAGTAGGCCTGCGACGCGGCTTGGATGCCGTACGCACCGCGGCCGAAGTAGATGATGTTGAGGTAGGCGGTGATGATGTCCGCCTTCTCGTAGGTCTGGTTCATCTTGAACGACTTCGCCAGCTCGACCCACTTGCGGGTCAGCGTCGGATCGTCGTCGCCGGAGGAGTTCTTGATGTACTGCTGCGAGATCGTCGAGCCGCCGCCCGAACCCCCGGTGACCTGGTTGTACGCCGCGCGCAGGATGCCGGTGACGTCGAAGCCGGAGTTCGTCTCGAACGACGCGTCCTCGGTGGCGATCACCGCCTTCTTGACCACGTCCGGGATCTGCTGCGGCGAGAGGATCTGCCGGTTCCCGCCGGCAGGGACGTCCTTGCCCATCTCTGTGCCGTCGGCGTAGAGGTAGGTCACCGCCTGGCCCTGGCTCTGGGCGACGGCTTCCGGCGACGGCACGTCGACGGCGAAGTAGGTGATCACGAACGCGATGGCCGGTACGACGAAGAACAGCCCCGCCACTACGTACCCGATCCGGCGGATCCGGCGCCAGCGCCGCTTTTTCAGCTGCTCGCGCGGGGAAAGCCTAGGTCGGCGCAGGACCTCCGTGGGTTCCGTGCCATCCGGTTCGTGATGGGTGATCAGGTCCGGCTCGCTGCCCGAGTACAGGGCACGCGAGGGGGGACGCCGTCCGTCGAGTGGCCGCCGTGGTTCGAAACGACGACGCGGAACGGGACGTCGGTCGGGCCACGAGCGATTGCGGTCGTTGTTCACGGGCCGTCCTCGGGTACCACGGTGGGCTGCGGGCGCAGGCCCCTCAGTACTCCCCACGTACCGCGCGCGGCTGTGGTTCACCGTGCTGAGACGAGGGGGACCGACAAAAACGGGCCTCCGCACCCATCGGTGCGGAGGCCCGTTTGCTGATCCCGGCTAGCCAGGTCCGGCGCCTGGCGGAGACAACCCGCCGCCGCCGGGCAATCCGCCGCCACCCAGGCCTTCCGTCGTTGTCGGACCCGGCCGGGTCTTGGTGCCGGTCGGCCAGCCGCCACCCGGCTTGGTCGGATCGTTGGTGTTGGTCGACTCCGTCGTCGGCGTCGACTCGGTCGTCGGCGTCTGGGGGGTGGTGGCCACCTCCGACGTCGGTGTCGACGACGTCGACGCCTGCGACGGGTCCTTGCCGATCGAGTTCACCTTGTCGAACTTCTCCGCCGGCTTGCCGGCGAGGTAGAGGTCCATGAACTCCTGCCAGATCGGACCGGCGATCGTCTTACCGAAGATCGGCTTGTTCTTGTTGTCGTGCAGCGGGACGTTGCCATCGCCACCGACCCACACCGCGGCCGAGACCGACGGCGTGTAGCCGACCATCCAGGTCTGCGCGTTGCGGTCCGCGTAGGTCTTCGGGTCGTTGGGACGCATGTCGTACTGCTGCGTACCGGTCTTGCCGGCGCACTGGTGTCCGGAGGGGCACTTCAGGCCGGAGTGGTCGATCACCGGCCCGAGCGCCTCGGTCACGTTGCCCGCGATCTGCTGGCTCTTCTGCGAGTCACTGTCGAACGCAGGGGTGGCCTGGTACTTGCTCTCGTCGAACTCGACCTCGTCCTGCGCGTTGGTCAGCTTCGCGACGAAGTGCTGGTCGCGCCGCGTCCCGTCACCGGCGAAGGTCGCGTACCCGGCCGCCATCGCCTCCGGCGTCGCCACCGTGGCACCACCGCCGAGGGCGATGTTGATGTCCTGGCTCATCTGCGGCGACGTCGGCACGCCGGCCTCGTTCGCGGCCTTGGCCACGCCCGCGGGCTTGGTCACGTTGAGCACCATGTCGTAGAACACGGTGTTCGCCGAGATCTCCATCGCCTTCGCCACCGTGCACTCGGTGCCACAGCTGGAGCTTTCACCCGCGTTCCGGATCGTCTTGCCGGCGAACTTGCGGTTGTTGGAGCCGTCGAAGACCTCGCCGAGCCCCTTGCCCATCTTGAGGAACGCGGTGAGGTCGAACGCCTTGAACGACGAACCCGGGTTACGGGCCTGGTTGGCCCGGTCCTGGCCGGTCTGGTCCTTGCCGTTGGCGTCCTTCACCAGGTCGGGGCCGCCGTAGTACGCGAGAATCCCGCCTGTCTTGGGATCGACCGCGACGAGTGCGTTGAGGATCTTGTCGTCGGTCTGGCCTTTCATGGCCTTGTCGACGGCCTGGGCCGCGGCCTGCTGCGCCTTGGGATCGATCGTCGTGTAGATCTTGGCGCCGCTGGCATACAGCTTGGCCTTGTCATAGCCCTCCGCGGCGAGCTCGTCCTCGATCCGCTGCTGGACGTGATAGCTCAGCGAGGCGCCGTTCTGGCTCTGCGCCGCCGTCTTCGGGATCGGCTGGGGGAACTGGTAGCTCGCCCGCTCGGCCTGCGGCAGCCACTTGTTCGCCACCATCTGGTCGAGCACGTAGCTCCAGCGCCGCTGGGCGTAATCCTGGTTCTCCGAGCGGCTCGGGCCCTGGATGAGGCCCGCGAGCAGCGCCGCTTCGGACGCGTTCAAGTCCTTGGCGTCCTTGTTGAAGTACGCCTTCGCCGCCGCCTGGATCCCGCTCGCCCCGCGTCCGAAGTAGACGATGTTCAGGTACGCGGTGATGATCTCTTCCTTGGACTGCTGGTTGTTCATCTTGAACGACTTGGCCAGCTCGGTCCATTTACGGGTCAGCGTCGGAGCGTCGTTTTCGGTCGCCTTCTTGATGTACTGCTGGGAGATGGTCGAACCACCGCCCTGGCCGCCGGTCACCTGGTTGTAGACCGCGCGCATGATCCCGGTCAGGTCGAAGCCGGAGTTGGTCTCGAACGTCGCGTCCTCGGCGGAGTACACCGCGTGCTTGACCGTGTCGGGCACATCGCCCGGCTTGAGCAGTTCCCGGTTGCCGGTCTTGGGCACTTCCTTACCCATGACGCTGCCGTCGGCGTACAGGTAGGTGATCGGCTGGCTCTGCAGCGCCGCGATGCTCTCCGGCGACGGGACGTCGACCAGGAAGTACGTGATCACGAACGCGATCGCGGGGACCACGACGAACAGCCCGAACATCGCGTAGAGCACGCGCCGGATGATCTTCCAGCGGCGCCGCTTGCGCTGCTTGGGCGTCAGCTCCTTCTTGATCGGGTTGCCGTTTTCGTCCAGCTCTTCCTGAGCTTCGACGTCGTCAGCGAACTCGGTGAAGCGGTGGTCGTCGTACGGGTCGTACCCGACGTCGTCCGTGCCGTTGTGCGCGTGGTGCGTGATGAGGTCGGGCTCGCGCTCGGGCGGCGGGGGCGTCATCACCGGACGCCGGCCCTGCGCGGGCTGGCGGAAACCGCCGGGCGGCGAGCCGGGGCTGCTCTGCCGCTGGCTGCCCGGCGGGGCCTGGCGGCGCGGCGGCATGCTGCGCTGCTGGGCGCGGCGGGGCTCGTCACCGGGCCACTGCGGGCCGCCGTCGTCGCCGGCGGGCCAGTCGGGCCCGCTCGCGCGGGGGGCGTTGCGGGGAACGCCACGTGGCGGCGTGCCGCGCGGGGCACGCGGCGCGTCGTCACCGGGCCATGCCGGCCCCGGGTCTTCTCCCGGCCATTGGGCACGGCGAGGTGCATCTGGTTCCTGGCCAGGCCAGGAACGGTTGCGATCGTCGTTCACGAATGGGCCTCCCAGACCGGCGTGTGGGTGTGCGCCGCTCTGCGCTCTTCAGCGGTTGTGGTACAGATCACCGGCCGGCGGTCCTTCGCGGGCTGCCGGCAGTCTCCCCCGTGCCCAGGACGTATGACCGGACCAAGTGGTTCCATTGACATGTCCGGCACACCTCCACGTCGTACACGGTGAACTCGGCGAAAAGGCCGGCCATGCGGGTCAGCTCCTCGGGGGATCTCGCCGATCCCGCGACGTGCTTGAGCTCGTCACCGTAGACCCAGGACACCAGGGTCAGTGGCTCCTGGCGGCAGACCGGGCAGGGGAGATCGCCTGGTCGGCCGTGGAATTTCGCGGCCCGCAGCAGGTAGGGGCTCGCGTCGCAGGCTTCGCCCGAGCCGACGCGTCCGGAGCGGACAGCGGCGAGCAGCGCACGGCGCTGCAGCGCGTAGTCCACGACCTGCCGCTGGTTTCGCACGCCGACAGACTACGGGCTCTTCCTGTGTGGGCCACGTCCCATTCCCATCCGCTCCCCCGGCAAGGGCGCGGACACGCCGACGGTTCGATAACTCTCCGGTGAATTTCGCCCGGTCGGGGCCGAGTGCGAGGTTAGCTCCGCCACTTCGATGTATCGGCGCGATATAGTAGGTGGGTAGGTTGAACCGAGGTGGTCGTTCGGAGCAACGTCGTCCACTGCGGTTTGTTCCCGGAAGGGGGTGCGGTGTGCTGGAGTTCGCGATCCTCGGTCTTCTGCACGAAGCACCCATGCACGGGTATGTGCTGCGCAAGCGGCTGCACGAGACGCTCGGCACGTTGCGGACGTTCTCGTACGGCTCGCTGTACCCGACCCTGCGGAGGCTGCTGCGGGCCGGGTACCTGGTCGAAGAGCTCGACGAGGCCGAGGACCGGGCCTGGGCCCGGCGCGGCAGGCGCGTCTACAAGCTGACCGCGGAAGGTAAGGAACGCTTCGCCGAGCTGCTCGGCGACGCCGGGCCGCAGACGTGGGACGACGAGGGCTTCGGCGTCCACTTGGCGTTCTTCTCGCGGACCCCGGCCGACGTGCGGATGCGGATCCTCGAAGGCCGCCGGCGCCGAGTGGAAGAGCGGCGCGAAGGGTTACGGGCGGCGCTGGCAAGGACCGAGCAGAAGATCGATCGCTACACCCGCGAGCTGCACCGGCTGGGGCTGGAGACCAGCGAGCGGGAGGTGCGCTGGCTCAACGAGCTGATCGCGCACGAACAAGCCGAGCAGCCCGGGCACGAGACCTGAGCCTCGGCGCTAGCCGCAGCGTAGCGGCAGAGACCTACTGAACAGACACGGATTGAAGGAGAAACCCCCCATGGGCGAGAACCGCCGCGTTCGGGTGGCCATCGTGGGCGTCGGCAACTGTGCGGCGTCGCTGGTCCAGGGTGTCCAGTACTACCGTGACGCGGATCCCGCCACGCGGGTTCCCGGTCTGATGCACGTCGACTTCGGCGGGTACCACGTCCGCGACATCGAGTTCGTCGCCGCGTTCGACGTGGACGCCAAGAAGGTCAGCCGTGACCTGTCCGAGGCGATCTTCGCCTCGGAGAACAACACGATCAAGATCGCCGACGTGCCGCCGCTGGGCGTCACCGTGCAGCGCGGCCACACCCATGACGGGCTCGGCCGCTTCTACCGCGAGACCATCGAGGAGTCCGACGAGGCCCCGGTCGACGTCGTCGCGGCGCTGCGCGAGGCTCGCGTGGACGTCCTCGTGTCCTACCTTCCGGTGGGCTCCGAGGTGGCGGACAAGTTCTACGCACAGGCCTGCATCGACGCCGGTGTGGCGTTCGTCAACGCGCTGCCGGTGTTCATCGCGTCGGACCCCGAGTGGGCCGCGAAGTTCACGGAGGCGGGCGTGCCGATCGTCGGTGACGACATCAAGTCCCAGGTCGGCGCCACCATCACGCACCGCGTGCTGGCGAAGCTGTTCGAGGACCGCGGCGTCCAGCTCGACCGGACCATGCAGCTCAACGTGGGCGGGAACATGGACTTCCTGAACATGAAGGAGCTCGAGCGCCTCGAGTCGAAGAAGATCTCGAAGACCCAGTCGGTCACCTCGCAGGTCGACCGCGACCTCGGCAAGGGCAACGTCCACATCGGGCCGTCGGACTACGTGCAGTGGCTCGACGATCGCAAGTGGGCCTACGTGCGGCTCGAGGGCCGCGCCTTCGGCGACGTGCCGCTGAACCTGGAGTACAAGCTCGAGGTCTGGGACTCCCCCAACTCGGCGGGCATCATCATCGACGCCGTCCGCGCCGCGAAGCTCGCGCTCGACCGCGGCATCGGCGGCCCGATCCTGTCGGCCTCGTCCTACTTCATGAAGTCGCCGCCGGAGCAGTACGACGACTCCTCCGCGCGCGACGCGGTCGAGAAGTTCATCCACGGCGAAGTGGAGCGGTAACCCTGGTTTTTGGTCCGTGAAGGCCCCCTTACCGGCTGTAAGAGCCGGCAAGGGGGCCTTTTCGGCTGCGCTGAATGCCTTCACCGGGATCGGCCGAAGTGGTGCACTAAACCGATGGGGTGGGGGAAGCGTTACCGGGGTGTGAGTGCCAGCGTGGACGCGGGCGCGCCCGAGGGTCTGGGCGTGCCGACGTTCCACGCCGTTTTCCACCGGCACTTCAGCCAGATGACCCGGCTGGCGCACCTGCTCGGCGCGGACGACGCGGAGAACGTCGCGCAGGAGGCGTTCGTCCGGCTGCACCAGCGGTGGGACGCCATCGACGACCACACCTACGTGGTCGGCTACCTGCGCGCGACCGTGGTCAACATGTCCCGGTCGCGGCTGCGCCACCTGCGGGTGGTCCGGCGGACGCCGCAGGACCGGCCCGAGGACGAGCGGTCCGCCGAGGTCAGTGCCGTGGCCAACTGGGAGCAGCAGCGCATCCGGGTGGTGCTGGGGAAGCTCTCCCGGCGTCAGCGCGAGGTGCTCGTCCTGCGGTACTGGCTGGACCTGAGCACCGCGGCGATCGCGGAGACGCTCGGGGTCTCGCCGGGCACGGTCAAGGCGACGACCCACCACGCCATGGAGAACCTGCGCAAACATCTGGCCGAGGAGGAGGGTGGATGACCGAGCTGGAACGCAAACTCGCCGAAACCCTCCGCGCCGAGGCCGAAGAGGTCCGGCTCGGCCGGGACCCCTGGGCCGTGCACCAGCACCGGGTCCGGCGGTGGAACAAACGCCGCAAGCGGCACCACGCACTGGTCATCGGGGTCGCCGCGGTCCTGCTGCTGGTCGCCCTCCCGTTCGTACGCCTGGCTTTCCGCCCGGATCCCCCGGCGGTGGCCCAGGCGGCGACGGCGAGCCGGGTCGACTCGCCGTATCT
>Ga0307507_10010134_pt1 | contig 12294 bp, 14 predicted proteins | sample 7_EM_MG_FD_207223 | JGI IMG/M metagenome (GOLD analysis project Ga0307507, IMG submission 207223) | Populus trichocarpa ectomycorrhiza microbial communities from riparian zone in the Pacific Northwest, United States - 7_EM | ecosystem: Host-associated > Plants > Roots > Unclassified | place... | reverse complement strand
AAAAAAAAAAAAAAAAAAAAGGCAGGAGATTTGGGTTCTCCACGCAACCATCTAAGTTCTTTCATGCTATTTACTTTCAATACAAAGATCTTTATCTATCACGCTTTCGGGAATCAAGACACGACTGTCTTATAGGAGCCTAGCGATCGACGTTGCTAGATAGGAGTCAACGGACTTAGCTATCGCAACAGCTATTGGGCCAAGAGAAGTGATCGTTAGAAGATTATCGGTTACCTGCTGCAAGTATCACCCAGAGAGGAGAGGATTGTAACATCGTGCGTCATGTCAAATATCAACCAATCACAATAAACCAATGACACGCTATTGCCTCGTCATGTAAAATCCTATGTGTCAACTGATCTCATAGAGTAAAAGATAACAACCCGATGACTAATAACTATTAGTCATGTGAAAGTCTGTCTTGCTTAGTCACCGTTTGTGACAAGTAAACCTAAATAAATCCTGCAAGAATTGGTATTTTTCTATAAAATTTAGCTCTAAGACTCTAAGCCATATAATTATCACCTCTCCATGATTGTAATATTTATTGACCACCTCAGGAGTAAGATTTAAGTAATTAGAAGCCTGTAGTTTGTGCATCTTTTTCTCATTTTGTTGTGTTTTATATAGATGGCAACAGGTTTTTTGGTGGTGTAGTATACTAAAAACCAGCAAATCTTGACCTGCACATTCTAGCCCCTCATCTCAACCCTAATTTTAATCTAATTGAGTAGAAAAAAATCATGACATAGAAAAGAATCTCTATAGATTATAATAGGACTCTCTCTTTTTAGCTACCTACTTACAGTCAATGTGTTGAATTTTTACAGATCAGGCAGAAGGAATAATCTCCTATTTAACTAAAACTCAACACCACCATAGTGGATTGAAAGAAAAACATCAGATAAATTGGGATTTCTTTCTAGCAGTACTGAAGATTATTATATATATTTTTTCTAAGCTTTATTTTGTTGTTTTGGTTGCACATTAGACAAGAATAAGAGGTCTGATCGGTTGTCGTGATGGCCTAAATTGTGCTACGAGCGAAGGGATAGGAGATATGGGGTTGGAAGTTTCCGGTAATTGGCTGTGAGCTGCGCCGTGAACTTAGGGAGTGGAATATGTTCACTCTTCGAACTACCGGGAGTTAGGGAATTACTGAAAATTAAAAATGGCAATGATGCTAGTTATTTCACTTGCCACGGCTACAAAACTAAGAGGAAACTTGGTTTGGCAGAGGTTGGCTAAGCCCATGCTATGATATCTACTATCATGTCTTCTTGGAAATTACAGTAGCTCCTAAATTTGGCAGAAATAGACACTGATAGCATGGGGCCACTGAACCCCTCTATTCGGAGTTGGTAATACAGCAGTAATAGTGTATGGGTATAATATTGTGTTACACTTTAAGCTTAATATAGGAGACTGCAGGGCAGGGGGAATCACAGCGCCGTAGTCTTCAACAGCCAACTACTACTACCCTACTAAGTTACTGCCAGCTCCGCTAAAAGGAAGAAACAAACAGAGGAAAAAAAAACCCCCACCCAACACCTAGTCCACTCCCATCAGCTCATCAACCACCAAAATACCAGCATCTAGCAAGTATAACCCATCACCCGACGATTATCATTGGGTGATTAGACCCCCTCTGGTGCACAGTGCTGGTGCAGTACTCATACTGTACTGTACTCGCACTTATAGCTTCTCAGTCTCTCTATGCATCATACCCCTCAAGAACATTTATGCCCGAATTTAGTATGGGCACTCGGATGTGCACAGACAATCCGCCATTCAAATTCGATCCTTGTGTTCAGGCACTATTTGAGGGGTATTTGTGCTGTACTCGAGTACTAGTCTAGCAATTAACTTCCCATACCCAACTCCACTTCTGATAACTAATCAAATGATTTGAGTCAATTCTAACTTGTTTTAATCTCCCCCCACAACTCCCCCGCGATCGACTAGTAAATCCCCCTAACAGCACAGTGTCCGATCGTGCAGGCCACGCAATTCGTCTCTTCTTCCCTTCTCTCTATCCCCAATGGACTGCACAACCGTACGCGCAAACATTGACGACTCCACCAAATCTAGAGGGTAGCAAAAAGGGTGGGGGGGGGAACCGCCGCGCAACGTGGGGGAATAATTATTAATTAAGACTGGGCGAACGCCTGTACCAGCACAGGTACTTGTACTTGTACACAATAGTACTGTGCTCGTACAGTCCTAGCTAGGCTCACTGCGTAATCTTCAAGCAAGGCGCTGCTGTTAACGTACCCGCAAAGTATGATACCACCAATTCTTTTCTCTGCAAAGTCCCTGAAGTGGGACTTAAATTTGCTTACCATGGTTAGGTATAATCGGTGTATGATATAGCCACGGGCATCAGATTTTTGCAGGAACTAACGTGTTGTGCTCGAGTACTAAACTGCGCTCAGTCTACCAATCCATTCATTATCCCACTCGTAAGCAAAGTATCGGGTATGACAATCCTTCCTCCCAGTCCCCCCCGCCTGCGGCAGCCAGGCATCCCCGTCGTACATTGTTGCAGAGGTGGCTGTAAGGATTGAAAAAAGCCTGTTACTTGAGTAAGGTAATGTGTCGGGATCCCCTAGTGCACTACAGCTACTCCCGGCAAAGTTTCCCGTACCCTTCTAAGTAGACTATTAGCAACCCTTGGAAACACTGATATAACCCTCCGTTGTCCGCTATCCAGTGAAAAAAGAACTGCGACATAAGTTTACAATGTCTATCCGAGAGACACATGAGAACGGCTATCTTGCTATTCTGTGGTTGATATGTTGGGGTATCGTTCCTGTGTACTACAAGCACATACAGTACTGTACAGTATAATACCTGTCCATTGCTCAAACAACAGCAGGGACTTCCTTTCTTCTTCCTAAACTAAAATAAAAGTTCTCAGAATATGAGTTGTTGGTCTACGTCACCCCATGTGCCCGCCCACGAGGGATGAATTAATGGGAAGAAACCAGAATACGCTGGCAAGGGTAGTAATTCAATATATTGGTATAGTATCATCCTTGAATAGCTACCACCCTCCGTACTCGAGTAGGATATCTAAAGTCCTGAAAGGGACGAAATTCTGTTCTTCGGACGGGGATTATGCGAAATATTCTTATCTCTTGATGTAATTCCTCTTCCAGCCATGCTTTCTGAGCCCTTGCACGGTATCGATACTCTAATTATTCCAAGATTACGCTGTATATTGGGTTCCGGAAATCTACTATCATGTGGGCGGTTAGGTTCTTGAGCGGCAGCGGTAGGGGTCAAGCCTCTATCTATACTATCATATCTTATCCCCATTTTCTAGAGGGGATCATCTTGCTATGCTGTGCACTTGTTGGGTGTTCGGAAGGGGATAAAAGGGCGCATATTTCCAATCTCTTCCGTTCTTCGCCCAGTTTCGTTTGCATCAGATTCTCAGAATACATTCAGTGCCCCAACAAAGCTGTTAAAAAAATCATTTACGCTTTCTACCTTCTGCTTCCTCCTTCCTTCCTGCACACGCAAACAAAGCAAGTGGCAATCATTTAACCAAATACTCAATCCCTTCCCTACCACCCCCAGGTTTCTAAAAAAAACTTCATCATGTCTGGCACCTCCGATCCCACACCGTCCCTTGATACCTCTACTTTGACTATTAAACGCCCTTCGCCCGACGGTTCGGCGAAATCCTCTTCGGCGGGGTCGGCGGGGTCAAAATTTAAGTCTGTGCTTAACAAGTTGCGGTATGGGCCAAGGCCTGTCGGAACTACCTCCTCGAGTGAAAAGCAGAGTAAGGAGAAAAAGAAGGGGGACGGGAAGACTTCGAGTCCGTGGGGGCCGAAAAGGGATCAGTATGCGAGTGAGATGAGATTGCATTTCTAAGCCTTTTTGGGCTTGCTGAGGGGAAGTGATTGTTATGATGGGTAGGATGGGGTTTTTTTGCTATGGGTTGTCTTTTGATAGCGGGTAGGGTGGCAAAGCCGGTGGACAAGGGCTCCTGTGGCGGTGTGGGGGATTTGGGATGGCGTTAACGGGTATGATTGGGGATGTTTTGGCCTGTTTGGGGGCTCTCTTTTCATGTACGGAAGCGTTTTTTTTTTTAAAGGTGAAAATACCTTTGTGTAATCTCATGCTATGGAGGGTAGGCTAAGATGAATATTTGAATTTTCTCAATTGCTTGAGTTATTGTCTCACTGCTTCGAGTTCTGAGCAAAGAAAAAGTTCGCACCTGCAAGTAACACAAAACGAGATCAGTAAGGAAAGTTACCCAATCGGGAGAGCATGCTGCGGATCCTACCGACGAGGGAAAGGCCGTATTTGTCAGACCACTGCCTTGCGCCCTTTCTATAGTCATCATTCCCCCACTTCTTCCTCCCACTCGGCCCCTCCAGCCTCTTCGAACCCTCATTCTTGTACAGGAGAAAGACGTATCTGTGCTTTCCGGTCTTCTCCGGCGGTGCCGGTCCCATGTACTCCACGAGCTCACTCGCATTGGAAAGGTCGACTGAAGCAGCCTCAGCAGTCTGAGCGGACGAGAGGGCTTCTAGGGAAGGAGGCTTGACATCCGTAACGATCCAATGGCAGAACTCGGACCATTCCGGGTTGTCGCGAGATGGTGCATCTGGGTCTGTTAGAACCTGGTGGGGATTGCGTTAAAGTTGGGTTCGTTAGCATAGCCGCTCCTTCTCCTTCATAAATAAATAACAAGAGTGGATATGTGTCATGGCTGATCTAATTACAATGGTGTATGTTTGTGACTCGTCGGTTCCTTCTGGGGTTATTTGGATCATAGGTTTTTCCTGTGTGTCCTCGGGCTTGAGAGTATTCCCCAGGGAGACCTCTTTATTAGCATTGGGGTATGCGACTGATATCATGGCTGTTGGAGTGAAGTCGTCCACAACTATGGTAATAACTAGTATTAGCACGAATGCAGTTGCTCGGAATTGAATAAGAGGGCAAAACCGTCGGGAATAATTCCATGTTTCCTAAGGCTAACATGAGAAAGAAAGTTAGTATTGATTGACCTTTGATACGGTGTCCTATCGTGCGCCTTACGATTCGCGGAGCGATTGATTGATAGTAACCTAACAAAAAAAAAGCTGTAAGCGGGGGGGAATTGATGAAACTGATCATATATGGGAGTCAAACGAGAGGCATTCTATGGATTATTGGAATCGAAACCGGCCTAGTTGCACAGCAGGCAGTCGACGGTCTGAATGTTGTGGATCGTGTGATGTTCAGTAAACTCCTCAACGCAGAGGAAGAAGAAGGAGGAGGGAAGGACAAAAGTGATTTGCCAATGGCGAGGGTCACCATAGTGTAAGACGGATGGAGGGGTACCCTCTTATCTCTTATACCGGTGGGGAGAGCAGGCGAGTAATTTGCTTGCGTACGGTCACTGTTGAGCGAAAAAATCCACAAACCCACTCCGCACCAACCTGATCACAATGCGCGAGGAATGACGTCGTCTTAGTGGGCATTTCCTTCCGGGGGCAGCAACCGCAGGAGGAGTTGAGTACATAAGCGGCCCTAACTCGGAAAATGGTTTTTCCGTAGGTTTCTCCATCTGCGATCCTTAGGCTGCCTCGGCCCGGTCCTGCTCTGTTTCGTCCAAGAAGCGGGAACGGAAAACGAAAACAAGGAGGGCAACAGAAAAACAAATAGGAATTTGGGGATTTTTGGGTGGCGAAATACAGTGCGAGTACGGTACTCGTACAATCAAGATAAAATATGATTCCCACAATAGTGTAGGGGAATCCCTTTTTCCTTTGACAGTAGAAAGGTCACTCAGCAGGACAATCTCGACTATAATAAAGAAAAAAAAAACTTCCTCAACCAAGCCTTGGGGCAAAATCACCTGGAGCCGCACACCTACCGGTATTCCGAGTCGCTCACTTGAGGACCTACCCGTGTGAGCTTAATCGAACTTCTGCATTCTCAGAACTCCTGCGGTCGTGGTTGGCTACAGCACGCCGGCAATTATTGGCCACTTCTCTGTTTCACACCTCCTTACGCACCCACCAAGTTTCTCTCCAGTAGATTTCTATTGTCCTGCGATACTACTCATCAATTCGCCAACACACAGACAACTCACCTTCCCCGCTCACTTTTCACTGGAATCCTCACGAGGCCTCTTACCCCGCAGGAAGCTCGTCTCTTCCTTTTATCATCTCTATCGCTCTCTCTGTCCCCCCACTTGCTCTCACGATGGCTTCTCTCGGGTAGGCGTTTCCTCCATCCAAAAACATGTTTCGAAACGGTTATACTGACCAACTTCACAGCGAAGATTTGCTCGGAGTAGTGAATAAGCTACAGGATCTTGTAACTTGCCCACACTCTCTCCCTTACGTTTGGGAAACCCGCAATCGGGATGTTATCTAACCCTGGCTATAGGTCTTTAATACCATTGGATCGGATTCTGGCTTGGATCTACCTCAAATTGTAAAAAAAAAAATCCACAAAAACCCCACACTTGCTGCCTGTTTTGAGAAATTTGTTTCCCCATGTTTAGAAACGTCGGCTGATGATGATATGCTTGACAGGTCGTCGTCGGTTCTCAATCTAGCGGGAAATCCTCGGTGCTTGAAAACATCGTAGGCCGTGACTTTCTTCCACGTGGCTCAGGCATTGTCACTCGTCGTCCGCTCATTCTTCAACTCATCAATATCCCCAACGATGAAGGGAGTAGTGCGGAACCTCACACCCGGGAGGACAACTCCGAACACCCCGAATTTGGAGAGTTTCTACATCAGCCTGGCAGGCGGTACTATGATTTCAACGAAATTAAGAGGGAAATCGAGGCAGAAACATCTCGGATTGCCGGTAACAATAAGGGCATCAACAGGGCTCCTATCAACCTGAAAATCTACTCTCCACATGTTCTTAGTTTGACGTTGGTGGACTTGCCTGGTTTGACGAAGGTGATCTTTTTCTTTTTTCTTTTTTTTCGTTGCTCAGCTGGTCCTGTGCCGGGGGGGTTGCGGCTGACTCAAGTTTGCATGCACTTAGGTCCCAATCGGAGATCAACCAACAGATATCGAGAAACAAACCAGGAATTTGATATCCGAGTATATCGCTAAGCCCAATAGTATCGTCCTTGCTGTTTCCCCAGCAAATGTTGACCTTGTGAATTCTGAAGCTCTGAAGCTTGCCCGGCAAGTCGACCCACAGGGCAAGCGGACAATCGGTGTTCTTACCAAGTTGGACTTGATGGATCATGGCACCAACGCTCTCGAGATTCTCTCTGGAAGAGTTTACCCATTAAAACTTGGATTTATCGGAGTGGTCAATCGATCACAACAGGATATCCAAGGGAATAAGTCACTTGCTGAGGCTCTCAAGGCCGAGCAAGAGTTCTTCAAATTTCATCCGGCGTACCGGAATATGGCACACAGATGTGGTACTCAATTTTTGGCAAAAAGCTTGAATAGTGTGAGTTTAGGCTAGCTTAGCATCGCTATCCGAAACGTGTGGGCTAACTTGAATAGACATTAATGCAACACATTAGAGATCGGCTACCGGATATCAAAGCTAGACTTAATACCCTTATGGGCCAAACCCAACAAGAGCTTGCGTCTTATGGGGATATGCATTTTAGTGGCAAAGAACATAGAGTATGTTTCCCTACTGTCGTATTACAAGACGGGGGCTAATCCCCTTAGGGCTCCTTAATTCTACAACTCATGACACGGTTTGCCAGCTCATTTATTTCATCCATTGATGGTACTTCATCCGAGATCTCCACTAAGGAGCTATGCGGTGGCGCACGGATATACTACATCTTTAACAGCGTTTTTGGCAATTCGCTCGAGCTAATTGATCCCACCACCAACCTTTCGGTTCTCGACATCCGAACAGCCATCAGAAACTCTACCGGACCAAGGCCTAGCTTATTCGTCCCAGAGCTAGCTTTCGATTTGCTTGTCAAGCCGCAGATAAGATTGCTGGAGATTCCATCTCACCGATGTGTCGAGCTGGTCTACGAAGAACTCATCAAGATTTGCCACACTTGTGGAAGCACGGAACTTTCAAGATTCCCGAGATTGCAGGCCAAGTTGATCGAGGTTGTGAGTGATTTGTTGAGGGAGCGATTAGGACCTACATCGACATATGTCGAGAGCCTGATTGCAATACAGCGGGCGTATATCAATACCAACCATCCCAACTTCCTCGGTGCGGCATCGGCCATGTCATCCGTCATCCAAAACAAGCAGGAGAAGGAGCGTAAGACTCAGGCATTTGAGAGAAGGAAGGAGCGTGATAGACGTAAGCCCACAAGCATGAGCAACTCCACTGGACCCCCAATGCTTAATGGTGAGGGTGGGCCCGAGTATGAAGAGAACCCAATAATCGAGCGTGCTCGGATGATGCATGGTCGTGGTGAGTCGAGATCAATTTCGCCCGCCCCCGGCTCATTGGAATCCTCAGCTATTAGCACTGCCATGGGTGTCAATGGGCGGCCAAGCAGTCCTCAAGTACACACCTCACCAGGGTCAACGACCAACAAAACAACTGACTCCTTCCTGAACTACTTTTTTGGAAAAGAGGGTGGCATGCCGGCAACCAGTGGAGCTGCACCAAGATCAGCACCTGAACCAAGTTTTACTCAGAGCATCAGGCGTGGAATGGAAAGGAACGAGAAGCCTGCATTTGACATGTCAAGGCTTTCACAGAACTTCGATGATACTAGTCTAGTATGCGACAAAAATAAGACCCACTTTAGTGTGATGTATGCTAACCACCTACACCTATGCATTCAGGAGCCAACTCCACCCTTCGTCGCAGCCCCCGAGGAGGCTGCCCTGACTGAGAGGGAGCAGATGGAGACAGAGTTGATTCGCCGACTCATCTCTTCCTACTTTAACATTGTCCGTGAAACGATCCAGGACCAAGTTCCCAAAGCAGTTATGCACTTCCTCGTCAACTTCAGTAAGGATGCCGTCCAGAACCGACTCGTAACAGAGTTGTACAAGGAGGAATTCTTCAGTGACCTCCTGTACGAGGACGACGCTATCAAGGCCGAGAGGGAGAAATGCGAGAGGCTCCTGAAGACTTACCGCGAGGCGGCTAAGATTATCGGAGAAGTAGGCTTGTAAAAAAATAAAAAATAAACCGTGTCGAGTAATAGAAAACATCTAAAATGAAACAAAAAAATTGCTGGTTTTGTGGATCGGACCACGGGCTCCGGATGGGGTGCCAGGTGAGTCTGATGGAGATGATATGTATATAAAAATTACGAACGAAACCGTCGAACGAGAACGAAAACGAGGATCACGATTTGATGACGGACCCTTTTTCTTTTTTCTTCTTTCTTCCTTCCAACTGCTGGTTCTAATTGGGGTTTGAAAGTGTTCGACATATCCACGAGGGAGAAAACGGGAAGAAAACCATGTTTATGAGGGCGGGCTGGGGGGCAGGGTGGCTTTCTGTTATACTTTTCTTTACTTTGCTTTACCATACTCTACTCTACTTTGTCAAGGGGTTCATACTGGTGGGACTTAAAAACGAGCCTTTTTTCCCTCTCTTTCTCCATCCTGTTCTTGTTCATGTGTTCCACTTCTTTCCTGAGTAACCTGCCCGCCAGAATTTATTTGGTCTGTTTTGCTTCCTTTCGTTTCTTTTGAGTAGCATCCTCTGTCTAGCATATATAGTATACAAGTTTTGTGTTTTTTTATCAGGTTGGCGGTTCTCATTCTGGCTAAAATACATTAGATTCTCCACTCAGACACTGTACTCGCCGTCTATATATGTGCATGAAATATCACTCGCAAGGTTTCTAGTCATTAGATTTTGGAGGTTTTGACTGGCGTTCGGCTGTTTCCCCGCGTTTCGCATAGGAGGGGAAGGGAGGGGGTGTGTTGGCTTGGTGGGAGTGTGGGAAGGGGAGACGATCGTTTCAAAGTGGTCTAGTTGATCACGCTACGGATAGTGAGGGGGTGAATAGCGGAGCTGAGTATAAGAGGTGGGGAGGGGGGAAGATGTAAAGTACGTACGGTATGTATCATATGCATGTAGAGTACATGAATGTAAGTATAACACATGCATAGAGCTTACGTTGTATCGTTTCTGTACACTGAACATATCACAACACGTATATAGATGAGGTGTACAAGTACGAGCAACGCAGAGCATGTCCACCGAAAAAAACTGATTCGTGAAATACATCCCGTGTAAATCCCCCATATGCGCGAAGGTAGTGCCTGTATTTTACCGTGTTATATCGGCACAGTGTGGACTATATGTATTGTATATAGCCCCCCCGCCCCCCGAAGGCTAAAGTTGGAGTTGGAAGTGCATAATATTATAATACTTGATATATAGCAATAACCACATATAATATAATATAATACCAACACAGCAGTTTCTCGCAAAGAGATCTGGGAAGCAAGCAAGCAAAGCGCAGGTTCTCTGACTCGGTCGAGTAGAGGGGTGTATACTCCCCTGCGAAATAGCGCTGAGCTTAACTTGTCCGCCCGGTGTGCAAGGTATTATGAGGGGAGGATGAAATGGATAGTCTGCGTAGGTTCCCCCTAATTATTATACTGTCTGGAAGGTACTAGGCGATTATGGTGCTTTGTCGAGTATGTTAGGGAGGGAAGGAAGGAAGGAAGGAAGGGGGGAGGGGGCGGATGATGCATCTTATGATACATTCCTTCTATCCCGCGGCGATCAAGAAATGGGCGAAATGGACTATACGCGCTCTGGAAGAAAAAAAAGGGAGGCTAAGCTAAAACTTTGGAGCTGTCTCTTCTTTCTTTCTAGTATTGGTATTATAAGTTCCGGTGCTTTCCCCCCCCTCACACACTCTTAGTTACTTCTAGAAGAGCTGGTTTTTGATATATATAAAGTCATATAATTGCTAGCTAGCTATGATAAATAAAATAAAACAAAACACCCGATTTTATTATAGAATTATTGATCAAACATGGGATGAAAACAAAAAGTGGGAAACGGGAAATAGGAAGTTTCTCAATCATAACTTAATTTGACAGGGGTGATATTCAGTGACGGGGAACTGTATACATACTTTGAACTTGTGAGAATTGAGAGTTCATTCTTGGGTACTTTGTTTGTTAAATACAATACATATCTACAGTATATATTATATATACCGGGGGACGCTAAAGATACTTGATTATAGTTACTACTTATGAGGTGAACCCACACGCTACGAGTTGTCGCTATCTAACTTATCCATTATACCAACCAATAACCCGACATTAGCACGATATCCCCTCCATTGTATCATACCCCGGGGACAATACCTATTAACGGCAGAACGACCAGATCCTTTTAAATGACTTTTTTCTTTTTCTTTTTTCGAACACGTCTTTAGGAACGCTATGCTTCACTGCAACCCGCCTTTCACCAAACCAACCCTCAGGGCTCATGGATACTCGGAAGTGTAGGAAAGGTTTGCGGACAACAGGGCTGTTTTCAGGGTTGAAATGATGTACTCTGCGAACATAGCCAGATCTAAGTATATAGTTGAGTATTTAGATTCGCGTTGTCTATCGTGGGGGAGTCTGATATCCTTAAGTCATGAGCCAAGTGTAGTCAGTTAGTATACTACCTATCATACATTGTGACAAGCTACTCTACAATCACAATGGCAAAATGGTGATTTCCTAGAACATACTTTTTTTTTCTTCTCCAAATTTTTTAAATGCTTGCTGCATCCGCTCCCGATATTCCCCCATAAGTACCGGTAATGACCAACCAGTCAACAATATTCCTCAGTTTTAGTATCTCTTTCTTGACATAGAAGGGGACCACACGTTCCCCCGAAATCCCGGTTCAATCGAAATATAATAAAATTCCCCTGGGGAGCTAATACGCCCTCCGCCTGGATGGATTTGTCAAGTGGAGGATCAATCTATATCATACGAAAGATATCATATTATACCGGACCTCGGGGGAGGGCAAAAAACAAAAGGAAAAAATCACTATTGGAATTTATTCCCCCATATCTTCCCACGCTGTTTTTGATACTCTACTCGTCGGACGGACTTTCCCCCCTTTTTTTTTAGATCGCGGTCGTTTGTCTTTCGTAGTCATCGTGGGATTGGTGGTGATTATATGTATGTATCATACAAAGAAGGATGGAAATAGAGTCGTAATCGGGTCTCGAGCGAAGGGAAGGAAAAGGTTAACTTAGGTGATGATTTTGGCAACCGTGGCTCCCCCGTGAACCCTAATCATTACTAGCAGCCCTCTCATCCCTTCGTCTGTATTCGTCGCTTTTTAGTGTGCGGTGACTACCGGCAATAGGAATAGTAAGAACGATCGGCT
>Ga0307507_10010133_pt1 | contig 12296 bp, 9 predicted proteins | sample 7_EM_MG_FD_207223 | JGI IMG/M metagenome (GOLD analysis project Ga0307507, IMG submission 207223) | Populus trichocarpa ectomycorrhiza microbial communities from riparian zone in the Pacific Northwest, United States - 7_EM | ecosystem: Host-associated > Plants > Roots > Unclassified | place... | reverse complement strand
ATGAAATTAACATAAAAAGCATATTGAAAAGACCTAAATGACGCTACATTCATAATTTAATCTCTTTAAAAAATGAACAAAACCATCTTTCATCTATTTTTTTAAAAATAGCAAAGGCAAAAACACCCCGCAAACAAGCCAAAGAAAAATCTATCTTTAAGGGTAATAAAGTTATCTAATTGTTAAAAATAATGAGAAGACAAAACTACCCCTAATCAAATGTTAAATGATTAATAAGCCATCTGAAAAGATAATAATACCCCTAATACCAAGGCAAGTGGTTTTCTTATAGAAGGAAAAAAACACAACTACACTATTGTAATGAATAGTTATTTATGTGTGAGTGTACATCGAAAAAGCCTTACAATTTAGTATTTTTTATTATTTTATATAAATAAAAGAAGATCATCTTAATTTTTCTATTTTTTGATAACAATAATACTTTCTCTTTATACTTTGATAGCCAGTTTTAACTTGATCTTTTTTGTCCTTTCAAAACTATATTTTGCTTTTTTTTTCTTGTTTCTCTCTTTCTCCTCCTCCTAGCTTCTTCTAACCTCCCTTCCCTCTCTCCACCTTACATAACCAAATTTTAATTTCAAATTAAAATCCACAATTTATTAATTCTATTACTTCTCTAGTTTTCTCTAACTATTCTGTTATTGGGGTGAAGGAATAACCAAAAAAAAATGACAACTTATGGTTGGTACAAGTCGATGCAAACCTAGAAGGAAAGAATCTTAAAATCCATGAAGATAAAAATCAACTCAAGAAAGCTAAAATCTTATTGATAGAAAACCTGACTTAATGATTATTTAAACTAAAAAACTAAAAATATTGGATTAAAAAACTCAAACTAGAAGCAAAAAACTTTGATGAAAAATCAAGATTACGAGGAAACTTGCCACACACAAAATATTGTTTCTAAATAACAAGCAACCTCCAAAAACAAATAATCTAAAATACAAGGTAAATAACTCTATTTATACTAAGTAAAACATTCTAAACGAAGCTAGAAAATAACAAAAAAAATCTAAATAAAATAGAAAAAATAATAATAAATCATTCTCGTACAATAGCTTCCAAGCTTTATTGCAAAGCCTTTTCGAACTTCAAATGCTACTAAATTTTAATCTTATAGAAAATAAAAGAAAATCTTCTAGTAAAATTTCAATTTGAATAAAAAATTATATTTATTATTGTAAAATTATATATTAAAAATAATTCAAAAACCACCAGAAACTACCAAGAAGCTAATAGGCTTTCCCAACTCCTTCACTTGTTTGGATTATATTAATTAAAGTCTCATAATCTTTTAAACTGTTCTTGACACTTGATCATTAAATGCTACTTTGATCTTCTTAGCTTTTAAACCTCTAATTGATCCAACTAACACCTCTCTAATTAGATGACAAAAGTTCAACGATAGATTAGGTTTTGGTGTGGTTGTGCTTGTTCAACTCAAGGCCGGGTTGGGTTGGTGCATGCCTAGGCTGATTCGTTGATGTTCGCTATGAGATCTGAAAAAAGAAAAAAGATGATTTATTTACTTATTTGAAATCCCAAGCATATATAATAACTCATTGGGATGGCTATTGCAAAATCAATTTAGTAAACAGCCCTCAAATTAGCCAGATTTTCTGTTTTTATTTTCCCTTATCCTAGTCAAACGAATTTAATAAAATATTTGGTAGAAGAAAAAAATAATAAGTGATGGATGCTTATAAATTGTGCCTTTAAAAGACGAATAACCTAATTGAAAAGGCTTCATCTGATATCTGATATTCGCCAACAGATATAACAGCAGCTTCGGCAGCAGCCATGGGAACGAGGTTGAATATCCAAGACTTGGATAACCCGAAGAAAAATTTTAGTAATAAAAGCAAAAGGGTCAAAATCAACTCCAGCAGGAATATTCCAAACATAGTAGAACAGGATCATTACTTCAGCATCCATATTTGCAACGAAGTGTTTAAGAGTCAATTCTAAAAGATCAAATCAGACACTCTGGTTTGCTTTTGATTATTTTTTAGTAATTAAATTCTATTTAAAACTCATATTAATATCCTCAAAAGAACTTTAAACTAAAAAATCAATTTTACTATTATATATGGTCGGTTTTCTGGAACACCGCTGAACAATGCAGTAATCCAATCCACATAAAATCATGTGAAGTATAAAAAGAGGAAAGAGTCTCGTAACTGGAGAAACAAACATCTCATATGGGTGGCAGACAACATTTTACACGATTAAATTAAACAACACAGATAAGTTTGGTTGAGCATTGAAGGACACACATCGACATGATACACAGTTAACGCGCGCAGATATATGATATGATATGATATGATATTCTCTCTTGTATCCTTTCCTGGAAAAGGAAGCATCGACTCGCATGAAACTAGAAGCAGAGAACAATCGAAAGAAATACTTGTTTAAGTTGTAATTACCAGAGAGTAACTGATCAGTTGTAGTACAGCTCGAGGCCCATGCCATCATGAATTTCGTAGTCTTTGAGAGTGATATGGTCCTTGTAGATAGTGTACCATTTCTGGATCCGGATCTTATCGGGTCGGGTGCCGGTCTGGGCAGCCACCAGCTTTTTGAGGTCCCCTATCGTATCATCTTCATTGCATTTTACTCTCACCTTCTTGCCCAATCTGTCGTTCAAGACCACCTCTATCATCCTTCCCTTCCCCTTCCTCTTTCTTCTCTCTTTTTCTACTCTTCATTCCCCTTCACTCACAATTGCATTGCCTACATACATAATAACGAGGACATGCCATTTCTAGAATATTCTCCATACATGCCATTCTAGAATAATCTCCATTAGTGTGGATTCTCTTCGCAATTGCACGCGTTACACGTGACGAAACACAACAAGAGCACGGGGTTTTACCATGTATGTATGCATATATATACTGCTACATTTGGTTGGAGAAAAAAAACCACTCCCATCACCTGGTTTATTTTATGTAATATACCCTCGAAATCCGAATCAAGATGTCAATTTATTTGCGGTAGCAAAATGTTCCGGGGCTTCGAGTTTTTTTTTTGAACTTCCAATTAATTTAATTTATTTTTTTTTTTAAATAGTTTTGATGTAGAATCAAATACAAATTTTAAGAAATAAAAAATAGTATTTTAATATAAAAAAAAAAACATTTTAAAATATGATCTTTATCACCCTCTCCGGGGTTTTACAACTTCAGAATTGATCTTCCTTCCGCCTAGAACCTCCTGAGAGAATAAATTCCTGATAATAATCAAGCAAATGCATAAGCACCCAATTCCAAGATTGGCTAGTGCCAACCGACATGAAACCAAGAATGAGACTTTAGCCAGAGTAAAACATAAATTTTGATGGATGAGGAAAACCCTACAAGTCAGTAACAGGAAGAAACGAGAAAGACATTGAATAATAAACAATTAGAGTAGGTAGCTAACAATAATGACAACTAAACAAGCAGTAAAACCATATAACACGACCTACCATCCAATCCCCATTTGGAAACAAAAATACTGTACATATATCTGCTGCACCTTGCCATCCAAAAATGGGGTCTGTGGCTTTAGGATCCAAGTTTTCAGGTTCAGAAAACCTCAACAGGATCGATCATCATCTTTCCACGACAGCAACCCTATTGATCAATCCTCCAATAGTTTGCATCATTGAACTCTTTATTATCAACCTCGGCAGTATCGGAATTCTCCTTCTCTGGAACCTTCGGTGAAATATTCCTCTTCAGAGGCCCTGCTTCACCAACTATCCCCTCCTTGAGCGCTTGTTCCATTGCCTTTTCAGTGCCTTCTAACTCAACACCAACAAATTCAACATCCTCTTCAAACAAAGAAGGCATGGTGGGAGATTTTTTACTTGAATCACTGCTAACGGATGCATCACTAGAATCCTTGGAGGGAGATAAGCCATTTGGAAGTATGGATTCCCCACTTGATGGGGAACTGGCACCAGGTGTTACTGTTTTCGCTTGGCTGGAAAGAGAGTCATCAGAGTTGTCATGATCTTCAAATGGATTCACAGTTGACCCCCCTGCTTGCAAATCTGATGACTCTCCCCACCCTACCCATTCAGGTAAAGGCCTATCTCCAAACAATTCTTCTTTGACTGATGTCTCATATTTGAAAAAGCTTGTATCAGGGGCATTTGCATCACCGCTTTGCGAAACCAGACCACTCCCAGGAAATTGATCGATGAGGTTTGTGTTGGAAGTGGATGTGCCATTGACAGAATCCTTGCTTTCGGTCAACTCATCTTCCTCTCCCACCACCACCTCATCATCACTACCGCTGTTACCGCCATTAGCATTTCCATTTAAGTTAATCTGATCCATCATCTCTCCAGGCGATGTGCTCACAAGTGAATCGCCAATTCTATCATCTTGGAATGCAAACCAGTTTGAATTTGTGAACAGACTGCTGCATTTAAAAAAAATAAAAATCAGTGAGATTCCTAATCATATCCAAAAAGAATTCTCTCAAATATGTATGTTAATAATTTGACATCCAAGATATTGATATTATATGATTTGTTAAAGAAATTATACCAAATGCACTGCTCACGCTAGCAACCAAAAAGATGTAAAGGTTCAAGTCAAAAGCATCAAGACTTAGCATAGCATTTTAAAAACACTTTGACAATCGAGTTTTCTGGTAAATAGGGTGAAAGAATGGCAGGCAGATGCACACACTAGGCATTGCTAAAGCTTCAGGCCAAGGGCAATGAGACTTGCACATTAGTAAAGTTTTAAAACAACTTCTCTATTATGTATCCAGTAAATAGGATGAATGAAACATTTAGGCAGGTGCACTTGCAACTTATAGAAGATCCAATATTTCAATATAAACAGTGTGATGGCTAAAACCCTTACCTCCCTTGGTCATCGCCAAGCCTAAGGGATGATATAACAACTTCGGCAGACTCGTCATCAAAGTAGACATCCTGATATTAAAGACCAAACAACACATGTTTGCTATCAAAAGGCAATATAAAGAAAAGTCGCTACCAATGAATCCCCCTCTCCCAAAAAAAAATGAAAAGAAAAAAAGAAACAAAGATTCATACACACACACAAACACATACTTGTATTATAAAGTTAAACTGTTACCTCATCATCCCGATCAAGGCTCCCATTGTCCTGCAACCAAAATGATAAAAAATTAAGAGCCATTTCTTGTAGGTTGATACATGAAGGATCCCTCTTATATATCACAAAATTTGAATGAGCCACTCAGAATCATTAGCTCAAAAATCATTCTTTTGATTTTATTATCTGAACAAATTCCCGAATTGATATACATAATGCATTGAGTATATTGCTGTTGTTAAAATGAAGTTTGGAAATAAATAAATACTATTAAACCAAGGCACAAGTCATCTCCTGACATCTTCTCTTCCATGTTCTCTGTTTTTTATTTGAATAGAGAGTTGATTATGTGAAAGATAGAGAATTGATTCTTGTAAAGGATAGGGAGTGTATTGATTGATGGAGTTTAGAGTTCTTGTTTTAGAGAGAAGATTGAGAGGAGAGCGGGGACATTGGTGTTATTTTGGAGAGTATGAGAAACTAATGGGTTTAGAGAGAGACAAGGGAGAGTGAGGAGAAATATGTGATGGCTCGAGTGAGAGATGCATAAGAAATAATGGTGGAGATGGGGATAGAGATGGCAACTGGCAGCAGAGAAGCAGGCTAGCGTGTCACATGATGGAGGAAACTGCTGGTATCAATTGGACCAGTGTGTTGATGCAATAACCTTAGAAGGATGAAATTTCAATGAGTCATTCATAAGGCACTCATTTGAATTTCAGATCCTAGAAGGGGCTTATTGAGATATGACTCCCTGTTTTTATGAGTGATACAAGTTGAGAGCCAAAGTACAGAAACATAAATAAGAGGACAAAAAAAAAGGAGAATGAAAGTCATCAAAAAGAGAAGCCACTATGTACCTCTTCATTATCCTCGTTCCCATATATTTTGTATCTAAAAGCCTGACTTAAATTATTGGCTAGAGCTGCCACATCATAATCTCGGTCATGAAGGTCATCGTCGTCACTGTCACGCGTCCTATCTTGCAATGCTGTTGGGCGGCTGTACAAAACAAGAGGATGAAGTGAGATTACCAATCCATTCTCTCCAGGGAGAACTCCAGTGGCAGTAATTTACAGCAGAAACACAAATCGAAGAAAATTAGGCTTATCAAGTAAAATGTTATTAGCAAATTTCAACATATAATTCATATTGAAAAATGATAACCCACCATACTGTTAGATTTTTAGAGGGAGAAAAAAGAAAATTAAAAGTGCAACACCCAGATTGCCAATAAATTTAAATCCTCATCATCATATCCTTATTATTTAAATATGTTTTGGACAAACATCTAGTTCTATAGGTATCACATATTTGAGTACCCATCAAGCGATGAGCAAACCACAGCTACAAACACTGTTTTAAAGAGTGCATAAGCATAAACAATACGAGGCAAGAGCATACCCGCAAGCCCATCGGTAGACATTTTCAACTGCATTACGCTCTTGCAAAACAGTGGCTTGCCACTCCATCCACTCACTATTTTCCTGGAGATGTATAAAAATACGTGTTAGAAAAGATATTAAACCAAAATTCCATTGAAGGGACATCAGTTCAATCACACTACTACATTGATGTTGGATGCAAAGATGCACCAAATGAAACAAGGAGTTGAAAAGAGCAAATAACAAAACTATTGTCATGACATTGTGTACTTCAGTACAAGTATAAAAAAGGATATTTGAAAATACTCTATTACTTAGAAAGGTAACCAAAAAAGAACAAATTTAGGAGTTCCAGTTCCCACGCGAGAGAGCAAAAACTCTTCGAAATTGCGAAGAGCAGCAAGGTGGAAAACAAGGTCATCATCAAAAGTAGCAACAACCACAAAACACAGCATAGCACCTGGTTATGGATGCTTCTAGCCAAAACAAGCTTGATGTGATTTATATCAGAGATGATAAAGGTCACTCCAAACTTTTCTTTCAGCAATGGTTTAGAGGGCAGCCTAGTTCTTAAGCACTCATAACCTTCAACCAAACTTTTATCACTAGTTCCACATGCCAGTAAGACTGGGCTTTTTTAAGGAACTTTGTACTCGGTGAAACAAATGCACGATGTACATCCCAGCTTACCACCCACCTGTAGATAGGTCTGAATGCGGCTACTGATGTTTCCCAGCTGAAAAAGCTTATTAGAAATTCGTGTAATGTGTCCGAGGTTTCCTGCACGTGGTGCTTGTTTTCCAGCAGCAGGAACCGTTGGCTGCATAAGGAAACATGTTTATCAACACATAAAACGTGCCAGTGCAGAATATAAATGATACTACTTGCATCTAATTTCCCATTCCACTAAATTCAAGTGGAGGGGGTAGCATGGGATATAGTCTTCAGCTCTTTCCCCTTTGTTTCAGTAGATAACATGCAAATAAATCCTTATCATTACCATTGCTAAGATTTTGCTATCATACAAGATTATTCCAATATCATAAAAAAACTCCATATACCTTATTATCACCGGATATTAAAGGGTTTTTATCTGTTTGGAGAAATTTTCCAATCAAATCACACTCTTGAAGAAGATGATCAACCATAGCATCACTCTTGATCTCCAAACAAGACATTATGATACTCTCTACATGATGATGCAAAGCGTTATTGTAAGGGTACCTGCATCAGTTAAAACATCAGAATCATGAATGATCACCTAGCACAACATAACTGGAGCAACTTCGAAAAGACAACTGTTCCTGGCTACCAACTTCATTAATCTACTGATTCGTCAATTCGCCATTTAAAAATTGATGCAGAAACTTACTCGAAGAACAGATTAAGAATTCTTTTGATGGTTCCCGAGCTGACTAACTCCATCTCAGTGGCTTCGTTTCCAGCTCTTAGTAGCACCGCAATGAATTCCACAATCTAATTTGAAATTGAGAGCAGTTAATTTCCAAACAAGTTTATACTTCAGTGTAATTTAAACTAAAGGTTTATACATTCCACCAACCATACAGTTTATGCTGCCCAACAGTTTCCAAAACCATGTTATTGAAATTTTCTGTTTTGCATTGTGTTCCATATGAAGATTACAGCAAAAGCATGAAACCGACCTTAAGACAATGTTTCCCAAGAGGAGGCTTCAGTACTCCATATGTTGTAGGTAAAATCCTCTCATCAGACCGGACATTCAATAGCAGAAGCAAGTTACCTGCAAAATGGAATGGGTAATCTTAAGATTCTTAACAAATACCGGCGTTGACAGGGAAAAGATAGAAAAAATTATATAAAAGCATCTTTTGTCAGATGCCTCTATCCTTTTTAAAATTATAAATTATACTACTTAATATGGTTATGCTAATCTTGGTTTGACTGGATGCATCCAAAACATATAATTAATGAAAATGCATAGGGAAAACTGAAAAGTTTGTGGGCGCCGCCAAACCCCAAAGAAAGAAGGAAAAAACAACGGGAAAAATCTCAGAAAAATCTTCCCTGTATTCCTGCTTTTTTTTTTTTTGGTTGGGGGAGCATTCTCACAACCATAGAAATTTACTCACCAAGTTTGGGTAACATTGCACTAATAGTCTCTGGATTTACAGGGATTGGAGACTCGTACATATGGTGGCTTCGAAAAGAATGCATCAAGGGAGAAGACATTGCTGATCTTTTTGGATCCAGTAAGGATATACAAACAGAAAGTGAATTGACAAGACCAGATTTTGAATGTGAATCTTCCAATGCATGACCAAATATCCTTGCCACAAAACTGCATTTGCCCAAAACATCAAAACCACAAATAAATTAAAACATAAACAAGGACGAGTAGATTTAGTAGCCAAGATACAAAATCCAACAAACCTTGGACTAGAGAGTTTAGTAGCCAAGGCCGATGGAGCATTTCTAGTTATTGCACATAATGTTTCTGCTGCATTAGCATTAACTTCAGGTGGATTCTGGTTCACATAAGAGAAAATTATCAGACTATTTAATATATAATACATCCATTGTAAAGAGTCTCTTGCTAATCATTTCAGATTCTTCTTCCATTTTCAGTTGTCTGGCCAAGCCTCAACACTAACCTTACATCCTCAGATTTTTTTCTAGTTCATATTAAAAAAAGAGATGTTCTCTTGACAAAATTGCAGCACTTACAGAAGGACTCAATTTGTCCACAATCATTTCTAGCAAATTGCTATCAGCCAACCATTGCATCACATCAGTAAAATTAGGATAAACATGGTCATCAGCTCCTACCAGCCTAACCAAAACCTACATGAAACAAGCAATATCATCAACAAAATATATTTCAAGCAAGAACTTATCGAAATGTAAACCACTACAGGATAAGAATCTCAATTACCTCCATAATGGATGTTATTCCAATTAAATCAACAAGTTGGCGGAAAACATCCTGATGGGCCTGTGAGAAACCAAATAATGAATATTTTCTCTAACAGGCTACTAACAATAGTCAGATACTCTAAGAAAAAGTGTAAAACTGAAATACCAACACAATCCAAATTTTACAGATCTCTGAGCAAATCATAAGCCTCGCTTAAATGCTCATCTTGCCTAACATGATATACATAACAAATTGCAGAGTGAAGAAAATTTTCATGTTGAAAAATGAGAAACTAATCAGAGGGGGGGGAATGCTATACTTTGGGATGAAACGCTATGTTCAAGCAGCAGAGAACACAAATATGAGAGGTCTAGTATGTTATTTACACAACAAAGTGGCTGTTATTATGACCCAATAAATGTTTCTGTGGATATATACGCACCTGCCTCCTTTCTCCAGTTAGCACAAACATTATGTATTCCTGTAATTAGTATTACTAAACTGAATTCTAAACCATCAAATGCCATGAAAACCTAACCATGAAAATATATATTCGCATAGCAGGTCACAGCCCATAATGAATATTTAAATGATGGGCATTGATCGGCACAACTTCCCTTGATTGAAACAAACATGATTTTACAATTAAGCAGAGTAAAAGTTGCAACAAACCACAACATAGATATAGGTAGAAAAATTCTCACTTGGACATAGTTCATAAGTGGGACTGTCTTGCGTAACATGAGGCAAACAACAACCTAGAATAAAAGGCAAATAGCATCAATGAAGTGATCCTTGCCGAACAAAATATTAAAGATACAACTTCTCGTGAAAACTGGATACAAAGTTCTGAAAACATACTTTGCTGAAATACCCAGCAAGCAAGGCACTATGAGACCGATTTGGTTCCAAGAAAGAGAAGAGTAAGTTCATCAACTGAAATAGCAAGGAAGTAAAGATAACCATCAGTAAAAGAGCATTTACCGCAACAACCTCCAGATTAAAACAAAGTGCAATGAAAAAAATGAAACCTACCTCCTCTTCCTCCACTAAAGTTTTAAGAATAACATCAATTTCACATGTAAATATCTCACAAGCAATGAAGGGGAACCTAAAAACCAAATGCAATTTGTCAGAGAAAAAAACAAAAAGTTAATGTAAGAGACATTTCAACATGAGAAAACAGTTTTCTCTAGTTAAAATGGCATACTTGAAGGCTAGTTTGCTTTCAGCATCCTCTGAAGGTTCCTCGATAATGTATCTGAGCAACTGCTCCACTTGGGCTCTATCTCGCAGACTGCATACAATAATTTATGTTGAGCATCCACCAGGATCAACTTTATGATATGCTCTCAAACAGTACAGAGACAGTAAACTATGCATGATAGAGAATGGCCTTGTGCAGAAATCAGAGCATTTCAGCATTGATGGTAAGAAGGGAGAAAAAAAAATTACAAATTGATAAGTCGGGTGTTCAAAGCTTTGCATTCTTGGATTATTTCTTCCTCGTCAAGAAGCTCTTCCAACGTGAAATTATCTTTGTCTAATAATGACTCCACCTACAGATGCAATAGCAAGTTGGTATAAGTAAACTAGAAATAAGAATAGCAAATATCAATAAAACAACTAAACATGTTTGCTTATTAGAAAAATATTACCAAGCACGCAGAACTTAATATCATCAGCAACGGAATTAACATGGTTAGGAGAGTATAAACCTAGTAGCACTTTTAGCAAGGCGGCCCTCCCATTCAAAATTCAAAGCTAAATATAGTAGTAAATATAAAACCTAAACAAATTTTCAACATCATTTCTTTCATTTACTAAGAAGCCGCCACGTACCCACTAGATGTGGATTGAATTAACTGCTACTGCAATTAAAATTAAAACATTTTAGAAGAGTTGATTAATTAATTAATTCTTCTAATAAATGTCACGGACAAATAAAAGGTTCAAATGCAAACACAGGGCACTGCATACAAAAAACATGACAATTCACTACAGTTTCTACGCAAACATTCACTAATTAAACGCTGAATTAACAAAGGAATCACATAAATCTACACGATGAAAAACAACATCCATCTCAACTCAATCAGTCCAAGCCAGTTAAAACCATGAAATCCATTTCAATTTAGAAGTCGCGTATTCCTAGGTTTTATAGATCCAAATAACAACGATTTTAAAGCTAAATCCACCAATCTTTACAAACCCTAGAGATGAAAAAATAAACTTACAGGAGAGGAGGTGGAGAGAGCGGTGAGCTTCCAAAACATGTTTAAACGAGTGGAAAGAAAATTAACAGACGTAAAAAGCTAAAGGAGCCGCTGTAGATCTGTAACCCCAAAAGATAAGGAACCAGTAAAATCTAGGTTAAGCACGAGACTCGATATGGAGTTGATAGAGAGAAAAGGAAACCCTAATTTTCGATTGAAAAAAAGGCCAGATCGTGGAGATCGAGAGAGAGACAAAAAAATATCGCGAGAGAGTAGCTACGAGCGAGCAACTTTTTTTTTTTTTTTTTCCAGAGAGAGGGTGGAGGGTGGGAAGAGGGAGGCGGAAAGGTACAGATGAGGGAGTCCGAATTTCACAAAACCAAAAATTTATGATGTTATTGTGCCTATGCATTTGCATTCCATTCCATGCATGTGGGTGTTGATGTGTAGATGTGGAGATGTGGATGCTGATATCGAAAAGGCATCATTATGTGAACTGAGCTTCATTTATCATATATTTTTATTTTTTATAAAAAAATTATATATATAAGAATTTTTAGTATATTTTTATAATTTAAACCAAAAAATTTATACATGTAATTAACTAAATAAAAAACTATGTGTATGAATAAATAAATAAATCATTAACAATATCTAAAAATAAAACTTGAAAAATCAAGAGACATGTGTAGAT
>Ga0307507_10010132_pt1 | contig 12298 bp, 13 predicted proteins | sample 7_EM_MG_FD_207223 | JGI IMG/M metagenome (GOLD analysis project Ga0307507, IMG submission 207223) | Populus trichocarpa ectomycorrhiza microbial communities from riparian zone in the Pacific Northwest, United States - 7_EM | ecosystem: Host-associated > Plants > Roots > Unclassified | place... | reverse complement strand
ATGGTCAGCTCAGCCCCGATTCCTGCATGGCCAGCTTGGGGTAGGTGGGTATAAATCCCGGTAGTTAAACCGACATGCTGAGCTTCTTTCTACAGTATTCTAAGTCGGCTTTCTGCTCATGGTGTTCAGAATAACCGGTTGATGGGGGAGAGCCAAAAAAGGGTTTTGGGAAAACTGCCGTTTTAATCAAACCTAAGGACGGCCGATTGAAGTATAGTCATATCATACAAGGCTCCCTGCCGGGGCCTTCTCATCAGCCTCATTCTGCGCACGACCTTAGATTTCGAGGGTCCACACCCCCTCTACGGTAACACTCGGGAGAGCGGCTGCCTTGCACAAGCGAACAAAGAATACTTCGAAGTCCTCCGCAAGAGTGAACTGCTTACACTTCTCCCTCATCCCGCGACTTCGCAATGATACCAAAACGTGAGCCATTCCTATCCCCTAAAGTTTTACCACTGTTGTTGGGTGCAAGAACTTTGTAACTTAGTCACTTGAGTGGGCAATATCCCCCCTCTCACGACAACCACAACGACAGGAGCAGGAGTAAGTCCTCCGACGTGTGCGACACTGAGGACGGTGGCGACGGTAGTAACCCTTGCGAGCCCTAAGTTTGATCTGGCGCGATTCCAAATGGACGGGCGTCAGGTGCTATTAACAGAGAACTTACAATTATAGCAAGGAATTTGAGTTGTCTCATTCCATCCCTCACGGTGGTTAAATTTTTCGACCGTGAATGGCTTCTTGGCGAGAGGGGTGGTGCAGTTCTATACTAGGTATTTATATAGTGCCTGATACTAAAAATCGTCCTGGTTGTTCACCTTCCCCTCGCCTAGTAATACATACAAAAAAGACTAGCACCTTGGCATAGGTTTGGATGCATCCTCACCTTTCTCAAAACACTCATCTTACCATGCTCAACCGATAAAGAGGGGTCGATTTTAAGTAGTTATAGAGAATTTTTCTCTGAAAACGTCATTGTTGTCGGGGCCCGTTTGTTGCTGAAACTGGCAGTGGAGAGGGTCGATTTCTAACACCTAGCACCGCACAGTCCTTTTTTAGAGGCAACAGAATTGTGAGGCTCCCCCTGGGACTTTTTCCAAAACCCTGTTTTTTTTCCGGAGATATTCAATCATAGCTTATCACTCGTTGGCATTGGTTTGCTCCCCGCCATGTTGCTTTTCCATATTCCCAATGCTACACCCCGTTCTAGACATTCTCTCTCTAGGGTGATAGGGTTTTCAGTCCTTGTAGCAGATGAGTTTTGTCAATGGTGTCTAGCTTCGTTCGTTTCTTCCTTGTTCCTTTTTTGAGTTGTATTCCCCTGACCCTAGGTCGTGTGTATATAATACCGGTACTTGCTCACTTGCACATTCATCTCACCAATCCAATCCATGTCGTATATCATATCTCTATAGCCCCTAAGCTGAAGTCTAACTTAGCTGGACTACAATTCAATCACAAATCTGAGCTTAATCCTCTTGCCTAAAACTCTCTTGAGCAGTGGGCCTAGAGACTTGAGAGGGTAGACTACGAGGTGGCTTAGAAGGTGTGGCGGAGACTAGTTTCCTCTTGTAACCCGCCGAGCATACGAGTGTGAGGCATGGATACGCTTGCGCTAGAGCCTAACTTTAAAGCAACGGTTATGATATAAATTGTAGGGTTGAGGATGAGCGAGGCTCGTCAGTCATGTATTTCTCCTTATATAGCTTGTGTCGTAGCTAAGAAAAAAATACTTCCATTCTATCCACAAACACCCATGCTTACATTAGGTATCACTAATTTACTACTATCAATCATACGGATAGTATTCTGTACCCTTTGCAAACACCTAAATGGCGCAAAAAACAGAAAAGAAAGCAGCAGAGTACTGCCAGAACATAAGAAAAGTGGCAGGGTATTTTTTGGATTTTTCTGTAGCTGAGGAGGGCGTGGGAGGGGAATTGTGACAGTGTAAAGCGGCACAGCGGGAAAATCGTGGGGCATGAATCCAAAAACAAAACGCAAGGCAAAACTGTAAAATATCCAGAGAGGAGAAAGTAGGTCAAAAAATTCAGTCTCTAGGCTAGCAAGGGCCAAACAAAGCTTATCTTAAATCTTATAGAGAATCATGAAACCCGGCCCCTCTACCACCTACGACGGCGTTACGACTTCTGAGCCTGCGGACCGGATGCGGCGTTGATGGTAAACCCAGTCAATGTGCCGCCCACACTCCCACCAAAGTTGTACGGGGCAGAGTTGTTAATTTTGTTGTTGTTATTGGTGGTGTTGCCATTGGTAGCGCCATCGGAGCTACAGGTAATGTTGCCACAATTTTTATTATTATTACCAAATTTTACAGTAACAGAAAGCGAGATTTAGGTGGAGGGTTGGCTAACCTTGTAGAGCTACCGGTAGACTCAGTTTGCTGGTGTCGGTCGGAAGCTGACTCGGAAGCTGACTCGGAAGTGCCTCCTCCTAGTCTTACACCGGTACCTGGGAAAGTGGAGGACCTGCTCAGTTGGATTAGCAATAGCGAACCTTTGGGGCTCTTGCAGGGAGATTTAGGGGGAATAACTAACCTTTGGGATTGGGAGGTAAGAGAAGTAGTGGTCTCGCTCATCTTCTATGCTCTTGGTTGGGCCTCGAAAAGGAAAAAGAGGTGGTGGGAGAAGTTATGATCGAAGCTGGTTGAAGGAGGTGCGGATGTGGTTTTAAAGTGTGGCACTGAAGCAACACTAGCACTTCCAGTATTATTTTTTTGGCAATAAGTTGATTTCGAATGGGGTTGAGGGTAGTGGGTGTTGGGCAGGGAGGAGAGTCGTATTTATGATAAGACTACCGATAGCGGCCGTCCCCGGCTTAACAAAGGTCGTGTGAATCAGAACAGCGCACAAGTCTCACCTCTCTTTTCTCAGGACACCATTCGTCGATATGCATGCTATGGTACAGTACTTGTCTCACAACCTCAGAGGTTGCCTACAACTGAGTTAAACATTACCAGTATCCCACAGGGAAGCAAGCCCATGTATCACGGGAATGCCCATACAAATAATCCCTGTCCTATAAGAGTTCTTTTGGTGTGCTCGTGTCGCCATGCTCTACGAGTGCCTCGCAGGGGGTTGCTGTGACGCTGGCAATTACCCGAAGCTTCTAGTCACACATCCAATCCACTTGAAGCTGGCACTCTAACGGCAGAGTATGGGCTAAGAGTACTTGTAGATTTCCTAAGAGTCATGAAAAAAACTCCTTGGACAAATAGTTGCAAATTATGAGGGCTGAGGCCCTCATAGCGAGAACAGTCTGATGACGATTGGATAAGAAAAGGAGTAGAAATGGAGGGGATGCGACCACAGAGGAACAAGAATATCTTGTCGGATCGCCATAAGGCTGTGCTCGCCATCAGACCCTGAGCCCTTTTATATACTCGAGTACTTCTCTTTTCGCCTTTCGTTTTTCAGAAGTGCTCAGTTTAATAAGCACGTTGCAAGCCATAGAATTCAACTCCTAGGCAAGGACTGCCGTAGGCGGGATTCACTTCCTCAGTTGTAGATCAAACATAAATGGATGAAATATGTTTCCGCTATGCCTGTGTTCGGCATCGTTAGATTTGGTGGTACGCGAGGGCGACGGCCTGAGCGGCACCCGTGCATGCAAAGAAAACCATTATTGGAGCATCCCCGTATTTTAACAAAAATGGTCAGCCACTTACAAGCGAAGATTAAGCAGCCAAGCCAACTGTACATACCGTACTGTGCTCGAGCACTCCGACACTGATCTTCTTTCTTTTTTTCACTCCGGCTTTATCATAAGCCGACTCACAGGGCATGGTACAGTACTCGGATCAAGCAAAAAATCGAGCAAAAGTCAAAAGAAAAGTACTGCGACTTTAGAAACTCTCGAGGAGCGATGGAAGGTGGTTTCTTTTTGGTATTTTGTCTGTCATTTGGGGAATTGATAAAAGGAGAAGTATCTGCCACTTGAGGTAAGGCTTTGCCCTTAAGGACCGTTCTAAACCTCAAAAGACAACAGCCGACCCTAGAAACCAACTATAATTCTAATGATCACTGCTTTATCAAGACATAATGCCACCGCAATGGCCTGCGACGTGCCCAAGGCGCATGGAGTGGTTTTTTCTTTCTTTTCTTTTCCACTTTCTCTCATTCTTTAAGTGTTTCTAAAGTCGGAATATCATCCGAGCTAGTTCCGGTCACAGCTGAGAAGCACAATTCTATTACACAAAGTTCTCTGACATCTTAGATGCATCTTTAATTCCTCAGCCTTGTTCTGCGCACGGCGCCATACCCACCAAAATTTCAATTCGCGAATGGCCTCCTAATGAGGGGTATGGTGTGTTTCTGTAGTAGCCCCTTATCTAGCCTTACCTTGAAGGCGTCTGGGTCGTGGGGCTGCGCCTGGGGGCTTTTTCCAACATAACTATGTTTTTATCGCCCTAGTCATAAAGTATCACTCGGCCATCTGAGTGTCAGCTTGTATACAATCGCGTCCTCCCCAAATTCGTTTTCTCCTCAAATTTGGATTCTGAGCTGGGCAGGTCCGCTATCAGCCATACTAGGCGGCATAGATCATAGTCTACTACTGAATACCTGATATTCCACCACTAAAATCCTTTAATATAATAGATCGCCCAGCACCCTTCACTCTATTGTTACTGGTACGACTGGTGCCCGACCTGCGTATCCCAGAATCCCAATTTGAGGAGGAAATGAATTTGGGAGCGACATGACAGTCGTTCGTTGTCCCATCATATTGGATCTTCCTCATCCTCCGCGTCACACTTCGCTCTAGGTATTCATTCTCTAAGTTGACGACTTTTTTCGACCTTTGTGACTGATAGGATTTATCAACACTCCCAACTTGGTTACTTCTTTGTTCATTTTGCCGTTCGTACTTTTTTCAATCTCACGTCATACATATATAAAGCTTAGAAGAGTAGCGAAAACTCTATCCCACTGGTAACCCGCATGTCATACTAGTGCGTGGCATGAATGGCCTTTACAAAAGGTAAGCCACTGTGGCAAACAACCCTTGCCGATACCGGCTAAAATTTTCCTCTTTACCCTCAGCTATTGCTTCTTAATATTGAGGTTTTAGACCACCGAACGCACTCCAGTTGCTACGGTAACAGCGTGGGTAAGGGTTACTAGAGTGCAGACTGGAAGTGAGGGGGGCTCGCACGCACTTCGCCTTGAATTGGGGGGTAAACAAAGGCTATGATTGGAGTTTCTGGGGTGTGGTGCCACGGTCTCTGTACTGTAATCTAGATCCTCGTCGGTCGCTCTGGTAGAGAATAATTATGCTTGCCAAGAAATTGAAGTGCGTTCGGCGAAAACCTGCAAAACCTCGCTTTTTGCTATCTTGCACAATTCTCTCCCGCGGAGTGCGTGCAGCTGGCCTAAAACCTCGGTAATCAATCACACAATGAGTGAGTTCTACGAGTACTCTGGAAGCATCGGGATCGCAGGGCTCCGCATAGAGCCTCCTCAGATTTGTGTTTTGGCCGAGCTCACCATGGGGCGTCGCCCGGTTATTTCCTTGTAGAGCCTTTTTGAAATAGCAGTTTAATGGCCGCACTTAGTATGGGAGATGCCCGCACTCTAAGGCTGCAGTGGTAAGTGTATGCACCGGCGAAGTGATGCGCAAGCTATGAAAAGTTTTCACATTCCTGTTTTGCTTTCCTCCTTGTCATTTCTCCCTTTACTCCTTTCTTCCTGTTCACAACTTTCCTTAAGTAATTCCTTTTTATATCGCCCTACCACAATCAATCATGACCTTCATCTCCGCGTAATATAAGCTCTGTGTCCCCACTTAATCCGTTCCACTCCGCTGCGTAAAACCCTCACTGTCGATCATTACCTCCGCATCGATGATTTTTTTCAACAGAGTCCGATATCCCGCCATACTGGCTCTTCCAAGGTAATATTACGCTCCATTCCGGGTATTCGGTATCTAGGCTGATGAGCTTCTTCGGCCTCCGCGCTGGATGGGCTTATCAACACCACCCAACTCCGCTTCTTTTTTATATCTTATTCGATTTGTGCCTCTTGCGATCCCAGAATATATACATACAAGGCTTCCCGCCTACACTTTTATCTTGCCATTGTGCTCCACCCATATGTCCCATCTCCATAGTCCCTCAGCCGAAGTCCAACTCGGCAAACTGGAGCGCCATCACAAATCTGAATTCAATCCTCTTGTCTAAAGGTCGCTCGAGCAACGTGTCTAGAGGCTTGAAGAATACGAGGTAGCCTGTGGAAATTCCTCGATACTGCTCGGCATGCCCAACCCCTCGGGCATGAACACAGCCTATCCCGCTATCGTTCAGACAAAGAAGTTCGGACATGCGCTCTAGATCAATACGTCCGCCAGAAGGACAGCGGAGTCTTTGATACTGTTCAGCATGCTCTGTTGTCGTTTTGACCTTCGGATATGCGCTTGGAATTGGTGCAGTGCCGGAAGAAAAGAGTCGGATGCCTGGAGGCTATAGAGCATGAAGAAGTTTTCTTTATAACGATCGTCCTCTCCTTTGTTAGTATAATAGTTCTTTACGGAAGGGAAAGGGGAACATGCATGGAAGAGAATAGATCACTGCTGTGATCCATGGAAGGATGGGAGGAAGGGCCTGGAATGCTCCGTTGTTGTTTTATATATACTCCTGTCTTTACCGCCAGTTAGTTTAGTTAGTTGAGCGGGCAGATAGAGTGCAAGAGAGCAGCGAGCATCGTGAGTCATGAGTGTGAGTGAGCAGTTTGAATAGAAGAGAAATTTCCCTCTTTGAGTTGTGCGTTCGCGATCTGTCTTTAGTGCTGCTTTAACCTTGGCGTTTCGTTTCCTAGCCCCCGTTCTGCCGTATCGCCGTTTCGTCGTCGGTCCTCGCCGTTCAGCCTTAGCCATTTCACGATAGCCGAGAAAGGAAGTGAAAATTCTATCACTCCGCACGAAATACCGCATTATTTGGGCCAACCCGAAATGCCGCTAGAGCAGTCAAATGGCTCAGCAAGCGGGCAGGATTTGCAAGAGAGTTTCCCCCTAGTCAGATTCGGGCACTAATTCGCCATAGGATGCGTACATTTTCGGGGGAGAGAGTTTCCCAAAGAGGTTTACTCTCGCTCGCCAGAAGAGCTAAGCTTTATTTGACTGTTCTAGCGGCATTTCAAGTTGGCCCAAATACGGTAATGTGGGTACTTGTACTATGATAGTGCGCGGCACGAACGGCTCTTACGCGGGACTCCAGCCACAAAACAACAATGGTCACGATTATAAATTGGTGGTAACGATAGTAAATCGATAGTGGATGGGGTAATAAATAAAAAAAAATAAAAAAACGTAAAACAAAGTGTCATCACCCCATACAAAAATGACAGGACATTCTCAAGAAAAAAAGTTCGCTAGTTAAGGGCGGAACCGTAATGTAAAGGCGAGTGACACGGCGTGGAGAATCATGGAGCGTGAATCCAAAAATGAAAATAAAAACGCAAAACTGTAAAATATGAAGAAAAGGGAAATTAGGTCAAAGAATTCAGTCTCTAGGCTAGCCAGGGCCAAACAAAGCTTATCTTAAATCTTATAGAGAATCATGAAACCCCGCCCCTCTATCACCGATGACGGCGTTACGTTTTCTCGGGCTGCGGATCGGATGCTGGACCCCCGTTGATGGTAAACCCAGACAACGTGCCGCCCACACCCCCACCAAAGTTGTAAGGGGCAGAGTTGTTAATTGTGTTGTTGGTGTTATTAGTGGTGTTGTTATTGGTAGTGTTATTGTAGCTACCGGTAATGTTGCCACAGTTTGAATTATTATTGCCATACGTTGTAGAACTGTTCAGTGCTTAGCAATAGCGAACCTTTAGGGCACTCGTAGGGAGACTTAAGAGGAATAACTAACCCGCCAGCTCCAGAGGGACTCGACATCGTCTATGTTCTTGGTTGAGTCTTGTAAAGAAAATAGAGATGGCTCGAGGAAGTTAGGATTGAAGTTGGTTGAAGGAAGTGCGGATGCGGTCTTCAAAATGTGGTACTGAAGTAGCACTGGCACTTTCAGTATCGTTTGACAATAAGCTGATGTCGAATGGAGTTGAGGGTGGTGGGTATTGGGGAGGGGGGTGCGTCGTCTTTAAGAGCTCTGCTATTTCCCGGTAGCAGCGATCCTCGACTTAACGAAGGCTGCGTGAATCGGAACAACGCACCAAGTCACACATATGTGCAACCTTTTCTTCCCAGAACATCTTCGATCAAGATGCTCGCAAAAGCTCGGGTATAACGAACTCGCCTGCACTAGTCATGCAGCAGTTTTCAGCGCTTTGAATTGCCGAAGAAGGCGTCCAAAGAGGGTTGCTTATGTTATTTGGCCCTGTTCACGAGCTCTCCACCAATCAGAGGGTCTGATTTAGCTGCACGACCAGACCAAGTGGGTTCGTTCTACCCGAGTTTTTATGGGTGATGGTCATAATACTTGTATCACAACCGCAAGGGTACCTAGGAGCGGGGCTAGAGGGGTTAATTATTACTAGTATTATATCGTGCTTGTACAGTACGCTAAGATAAAAATCCCGGCAGAAATTTAATTATGCGCCCGCACAATGGCCTGATAAAAGGGCTTGCATAAAGTATCATCGAATTAAACATCACCGAGAAACCTCTAGTGTCACACAGAATTTTCTACCTAGCGCGGTGCTTACGCTCGACAATCAGTACCTACCACGAACCAGCCAAAGATGTCTCAACCAGGTCAAACGACAACCAATTCTCCTACATCTTCACAATCAAAAACTGAATGCGAGTTGCGATTGAGCGAGCCACGTTTAGAGTGGAGTAGGCTAGGGCTTTTCGAAATCTCTAGTACTAAGAAAACTAAGGTTTGAGAATCTTGGAAAAGACGAGATGTTTGGCCTGTCATTAATTTCAGCAACTCAACCGATTATAAACTATCCGAGCCCAGTCCTGTTCATTAAAAACGAGTTTTTACGGTACTTGAGTACCTCTATTTTCTTCCCAAACCATCGTGCGGCTTCCTGATGCCTGCCAGGCGCTTTTTTTCTTTCCCAAAGTGCTTTCCTCTCGACTTCACTCCCTGGACAATCTTGACGATCTTTTTTTCCCATTTTTCGTCCCCACCCGAGCACAGGTGCCAGGGGAGATGTTTTCGTACAACCCCCGTCACCCCTACAACCACAACGATTGAAATTTCAACTCCAGGTGAGGTGTCATTTTGGTCTGTGGACCGGTCAGGTTCCTTGTTTCCTATCTCACGATGGCTTCAAGTTCAACAATTCCTCTTCTGAGGTTTCGTTTCTTTTGGTTAGAATACATTCCGCAAGGAATTGTCTTTCCAATTGTATCGGCATGTTCCTCTGAACTAATTTCGATTTTTTTACGAACGGCGGATTTTCGCACGCTTCATTACGATGGGCGAGCAGGAGGCAGTAGGACTCTGCGATACGGTTTTCCTTTGTTAACGAGTTTTGGTTTAGGAGCGGGGGATCGTTTTGACCCCCAGAGTTTAGGGATAGGGGTAGGATTCCGGTTTGGTGTGGTAGGCGGCTGACGGGTTGGTGGTGGCGGTGTTGGCGGGCCAATCGCGTTGAACCGGGGGGTTAGGTTTCGGAGGAATTGTTGACCGGGTGTGTGGCTGCCCTTTTAGCGGTGGCGTAGTATGTCTCCGGTCGGGAAGGGTACCTGTATTTCGGTTTTCGACGAGTTACGCCACACCGCTTCCGCTAAACGAACACCCTCATGCCCGACCACGGCCTAACACGCGGCGCTCCGAAAGTAGGGGTGCAGTATGGACTAACAGGAATTTAGTGGCTTTTTTATCGTGTCGTCGTTTTTCGGATTTCGGTTACAGGTAGCGCCTTACGATTTGGGAGAGGATTCGGGTGGAGGAAAACATACTTTTGTCGAGGCGGTTAGAGGTCGGGGATGGTCCACGAGACCCATTGCAAGTTTTGTGGTCCATGGCGCCGGTCGGGAGGTGGTAGTTTTGGTTTCTTTTGTTGTCCGCGGGTGGTAATGGTCACGGGAGACCTAGCGCCCTTAGGCGAAGCGTGTGTTAGGGAGGAGGTTGTTTATTTCTTTGGGGGAGCGTGGTCTTAGGCCGGATTGCTGGAAAGTGACTCAGGTATTCGGGTATATTGCTTGTTTGGTTTTCCTCGTGCCATTCCTGAGCGTAGGTATTCGATGTTGAGGTTATGTCGCAGATGGAGGCTTTTCAGTTTTTGGGATCGTCGGATTGGAGTTGCATGGACGCCGACTGGACACGATGTAGAAGCTGGGGCCTTAGCAAGGCGCTTTGGTTTCGGTGGAGTTCACACTTGCTTAGTTATTTCGCTAGGAGTAGTTGTAGCGTAATACAAAAAGTTTTCAAAAAAAAAAAAATGTTTTCGTACAATACAAGGATTACTTTATGGGTTAACTTAAATTGACTATGCGGAAACTTTTTATCTCTCCTATTTTTATAAAACTCTTTCCACTCCGGGCTGCGCGAAACTTTATCCCTGGCACTTGGGCAGCGCAACACCCTCGCACTTCTTTTGGACCTCTCAGTGTGAAAGCAAGCTTCGCCAGCTTATGCCGCAGTGCTACTAATATCTAAGTAACCCAAAATCAATACCATAGGAGTAGACCCCGCGAAACCCAAGTGCTGGTTTATTAATATGATTCCCTGCCATAGCTCTGCCCACACTTTTCACCTTCCTACACCATGCCTTATTAACTATCGAGAACTGCTAGGCACTCGCACGTCCAAATAAGGTTTTTGTCCTAGTTTTGCCTCGGAATCACAGTACCAGTACTATAAGAATCGAGTGCATGTACTGTACACCCTCATTCGCAAAGTTTTCGCGGAAAGAAAGGTATCGCAGTAATGTCTTGGCGGCAACGGAAGTACCAGGACAATCCTCTGCCAAACATGTGCCGTTCAAAATATGATGGGTACAGTAACAGACTTTAGATTGATTCACAGGGAGTATGCTAGAGTGATTAAGGTACAGAGTGGTCATATTAAGTGGTAGCTAGAAAGTTTACACATATTTCTCATGGAGTAAATCTCTTGTGAGGACTAGCAATGAGGGAGGAATCTTGTACCAGTATTTTCGTTGCCACCAAGACATTGCCACAGTACCTCTCTTTCCGCGAAGACTTTGCGAATGAGGGTGTACCAGTATCGGCATCATACAAGCAGGCCCCGCCAAGCCCGAAGTATTGATCTGTAAGTGCGGCTCCCCGAGATAGCTCTACTGTACCTAAATAGCGTTAAAAAACAGATGAGTGGCACCTCCTGTTATCCGCAGTAGTCGCGTCTGTCCTAGTATAGTACTCGAGTATCATACTGTACGTTGAAAAAATTAACCGCGCATCAACGAACAGGAAAAACTTTGGCCAAGGCAACAGCCCCTACTAACCCACTCTCATGAAAACCAAAAATAATAATAATAGTAGTAGTAATTTAGATACATAGTAGGATACATAGTAGAAATTAATATTTTATCTAGAGAAAGTTCTTTAGGTGGTGTTAAAAGGCAAGGTGATGAGGAAGGCTACGCCGCTGTCCGTTGTTAGTGCGCGGTTAATTTTGTCAACGTACCATAGCCAAGAGACAAAATTTAAAAGTATCGTACGAGAAGGCGACAGAAAAGGCACAGGTATAGTGTGAGAAGGTGAAAGCAAGGAACGATAGCTCCTAGCCCAGATAGCGCAAGCCGCCATGCAGGAGGTTGCGTACCCGCAGGAGAAGAGGGTCGCAAGGCCATCGAAAGATAGCAGCCCCACCACCTGATCTGAGTATTGGAGAGAAGTGAAAATAAATACATACTGGAAACAACTCCAAATATGGTGGAGGGTAGGTTCGTTACCCTTCTTCACACCATCACCGAAACTCATCCCCAATTTTTACAGAATTCGGCGGCTTCTAAGACAAACAACTGAGGATTGGTTCTCCATGATCAGTGAGTTGTTCATCGTATGAGCAAGGCTGAAGAAATCGCCCTCCCGCCTCCCCACATCATGCCACACGAATTAGGGAGAACCGCTAGGTGCTCGCACCAGTACGTCCAAATAAGATTTTTGCCCAAGGGCAGTTTGTTTTTGAATCGCATAGGCTGACTCTGTGTAACTTAGCCGGGACTAAGCTTTTCAGGACCCTGATTTTGACGCAACTGTGGGTTTCACATCAGCTACAGTCGCTCATGGGGTCCTGACGAATATCAGGAGGTGGCGAACAGGGGGGTAGGACAAAATTCCGAACCCTAACCCTGGAGGTTAAGGCAACCGCATCTTGTTTTTAAAAATTAAAAAAAATCAA
>Ga0307507_10010131_pt1 | contig 12300 bp, 3 predicted proteins | sample 7_EM_MG_FD_207223 | JGI IMG/M metagenome (GOLD analysis project Ga0307507, IMG submission 207223) | Populus trichocarpa ectomycorrhiza microbial communities from riparian zone in the Pacific Northwest, United States - 7_EM | ecosystem: Host-associated > Plants > Roots > Unclassified | place... | reverse complement strand
TTTCATTTTGATTCTCATTCTTTTAATTGCTATTTTTTCTTTTGGATCCTTTTGTATAATTGAAGTTTTTTTTTTTTCTAATTTCATCATTTAACATTTGATTGGTTGAGAATTAAACTTTTTGGTTTTTCTAAATAAATTGTTTCCAGTTTAATGATCTAGATCACATGTTTGAAAATGTAACCCGAGTTGATATTTTTTTAATATATTTTCTTTTCAGCATTCATCATTTGACAATGGTTTTTTTAAGAGAGAGAGAGAGAGGGAGCGCTTTGAGACTCTCTTTTTTTTCTTTTGGATTATCCCAATTTATTTTTATTTTTTTTTACCTAAAGTTCCTTTAAAAATTAGAATTAACTAGATAAAATTGCTTCATATGAAAGTTTTGACTATATAAAATTAGATTTAAAGAAAATTACAAACACATTAGTTCTGAAATTTTATAAATTTATAAATAAATAAATAAATACTATAATTTGGATTTCATTTTACCCAAATTACCAAAATAAATTTTGGACAACTTCCAAATTGGCCATTCTCCAAAAATTCTAAAAACTTATTAGTTTGGAAATCGGGTAGAGTTTTTTGAAAAGTGGTCGAAACCTTACAACTTGCTTAGTTTTGAAATAAAAACTATTAATTCATCCCAACTGCAAATTCTAACACATTAACAAAAAGAAAACTAAAGGAACAGGGGTTTTTAATGTATTCTTCACATGTAATATTATTCATTATAATAGTATTTTTTTAATATTTTTTTAATTTTTAATTTAATTCTTCAATATTAAGTTCATTGGAGATTGTGCTTCATATTTTTTTCAATTTATTTTTTTATGAGATTATCCTAGACTTATGACTGAGGCTATAGGTTTGATAAGTTAACTCGGTTGACTTGAGTTTTTTTATTTTTCTAATTGATTTTTTCCCTCAATTTTATCATTTGATATTGAGTTGATTGAAAATTAGACTTTGTAATTTGTTTCAGTCTGCTTTCAATGAGGTTATCCACATCTTATGACTCAGATCACAAGTTTGGCAAATTAATTTTAGTTAACTTGAGTTGTTTTTTGTGTCCTTTTTTTAATTTCATCTTTTAACACTGGATTGATTGAGAATTGAGTTTTATAATTTATTTCATTTGCTTTCTATTAGATTATCCTGATGTTATAACCTGAGTGGTGAGTTTGGCAGATTAACCTTGGTTGACTTGAGCTATTTTTTTTAGTTTTTTTAATTAATTTTTTTTCTCAATTACATCCTTAAACATTAAATTTATTGGAAATTGATTTTTGTACTTTGTTTTGATTTGTTATCTATTAGGTTATTATAATCTATTGACTTGGTATATAGATTGGCAGGTTAACTCAGATTGATCCAAATCGACCCAGTATGTTATTGTCTCAATGTTTATTAAAAAAATCTCATCTTAACTATTTATTTTAAGTTCAATTATATTTTTATTGATAATATAGGTTACTTTTTGATGAGGTTATAAAAATCACAAGAATATTCTGGAATGAATTATTCCTAGAAATTCTCATACATCATTTATGATGAATTCAATGACCTCCACTTCAAGACCACATAGACTTCTTCTTGGGCCAATCTCTCCCTCGGGGATATAAAACTCTTATAGAATAAATACCTGCACAAAGTCCCCTAAGGGTGTTGATGGGGGACCATTTGAAGATCAAGTCAGTACTAGGAATATTTGTGTAAAGAACGACATTAATGAAGATATTAAAGAGCTTTTATGAATGTATAGAAAAGGTTGGAGAAGAAGGTCTAAAGGTGAGGAGGAGAAGCTGAGAATCCATCTTTTTCTTTATCATCTTTTATATCACCTGATTTGAACTGCCTCATGCAACGTAGGAGGGGTAAAAAAGTAATCTTATATGATTAAGATAATATTAGCTTACTGCTCGTGCCATCACTTCTAATTAATGTAAGCAAGGATTGCTTGTTCGTATTTAATGGGATTGTAATGGGCATCATAATTATTGACCTAGGCTCGGGGTATGAGAGGTTCAGTGTAGAATAACCCTTCATTGACGTACCCAATTTGAGGGATGTTGGGCTTAATTCACGCCCTGAGCCAAGGAGGAATCGGGTCCAGCTCTTGACTGTACCCAGGAATGGTTAGGGATTACTGCGCTACTGCCCAACATAAAGCTGGGCATGGTCGCATCCTTAACCCACCACAAGGATGAGCGTGAATGTGCCCTAGCCCAACGTGGACCATGTTGCACGTCACCTGCGCAGCATCGGCTGATGATTTTTCATTTTCTTGCTTTGATTCGTTGGGAGTTGCCACCTAGTATTTAATTGAGGGTTACTAAGAAACCTGAATGTACTGGTCTTGTCAGAGATTCACGAGTAAGGGACTGGTTGTTGTTAGGGAATGTATTAGCACCCCTAACGCACCCTACCTGAGGTAAGCTGCTTCGTAGCTTTGATGTGTTAAAGAAGTTTTAAAATTTTTGTCTTTTCATCAGTTATCAGAAATACGACTTACGTGTAAGTTCATAATCCTTAACCGTGAACAAATCAAAATATTAAATTCTTCTTTATTCTTTGCAATTTCATCACAAAAGAAAAACATTCATAAAAAACATACAAACACGCACATACACATTGACTATATTATTTTTTTCCTTTTCCTTTTCCTTTATTTTTTTTACAATCACAATACAAAATACAAATTCAAAACTAAACAAAAATTACATTAAAATTACAATAATAACCCCAAAACAATCTGGAATTTACAAGGAACACCTTCTGCACCACCGGAACAGTGTCAGGCAGACTTCCGGAGCTGCAAGATAATGGTGCCGCGTCTTCTCCACGCGCTACCGCCACTGGCGGCGCATGGGTGCACTCGCCACCACAAGGAAGAAACTGGAAACAGCGAGATCTGGCTCAGCCACTTCTCCTCTTCCTTTCCCTGCCGGCAGTGACAACCACCGTCACCTGCAAAAGAAGAAAAAACACAATCAAAGTTTCGGTTCTTCCTCCCCGTTTTAGATATGCTCTCTTCTGGTTTCTCTCTTTCTCTTGGTTCGTTGATTTTTCTTCTGCAGGTAACAGATCCGGCGGTTGGGTAGCTTCAGGCTACTATTTGGTCATTATTTTTTGAGGAGACCGAAGGAGGGTGATGGCTCGGCCGGTGCTTGGTGGGGAAGGAGGCGTTGCGGCATGGTGGGGCCGAGAGAGGAAAAACGACTACTGCTGGCCGGTGAGTGAGAAGGAGCAGCCAAAGGGAAAAGGCTGGGGGAGGTGGCGGTCGGCTTCAGAGGTGGAGTGGGAGGAGATCGTAGAACCGGCTGGGAGAGGGAGAGGTCTGGTGAGGGGGACGGCTCTGTTTGGGCTTAGGGAGAAAAGCTCTAGCTGGCGAGAAGAAGGGAAAAATCTGATGAAGAGGGGGCCCGCTTCGGGTGAGGGAGAAGAAAAAGTTAAGCTTTTTAGGGTTTTCTTTTTTGTGTTGCCTCCCCCCAAATATTCAAAATTACCCCCTTATATTTTTGAGTTGTGGACCTATATTTATAGGTAAAATGTTGTTTGGGCTTCAAAATTGATCCCTCAACTTTCTTTTTTTGTAAATTTTGATTTTTCTTGTTTTTCTTGTATTTTTAAAAAAGAGCAATATCAACGCCGACCCAATGAGAAAAATCAATGATTTCAAAAAACGACGCGTGAAACTTCGATCGCGTTCAAAAGACCTTTGGAAATTTAAATTCTTTTGAGACAATGCTGAAAATACTAAAAACGATGCAAATATATTAAAAACATATTTTTTTTGGATTTTCTTTGTTTTTCGCTATTTTGGATTTTTTTCAAAATATAACAAAAAGATGGGTCAAAAATTGAGTAGCAACAGATGCCCTCTCTTTACAATGCTTACAAAGCAAAACTCATTAATGTTTTGTATAGTAAGCTTTATAAAGAAAAGAAAAAGGACAATGATCTCATTATCTTGGGCGACCTGACCCTTTTGAAGAAAAGTGGTCTATTTTTAGGAGCGACCAGCCCACACACTCACGTTAACCCTAGTCTATTTTCATGGGCGACCTGCCCACACAAACTCACACTGGTGTATTTTCACAGGTGACCTGCCCACACATGCTCATAATGATCTATTTTCAAAGGCGACCAGCCCACACACTCATACTGGTCTATTTTCACGGGCGACCTGCCCACACCCACTCACCGTGGTCTATTTTCAAGGGTGACTAGCCCATATATACTCAAAGTGGTTTATTTTCACGGGCGACCTGACCACACATGCTCATAGTGGTCTATTTTCACGGGTGACCAGCCCACACACTTACGCCGGTCTATTTTCACGAGCGACCTGCCCACACCCGCTCACCGTGGTATATTTTCAAGGGCGACCAGCCCACACATACTCAAAGTGGTCTATTTTCACGGGCAACCTGCCCACACATGTTCACAGTGGTCTATTTTCACGAGCGACCAGCCCACACACTCACGCTGGTCTATTTTCACGGGCGACCTGCCTACACATACTCAAAGTGGTCTATTTTTAGGGGCAACCAGCCCACACACTCTCACTAGTCTATTTTCATGGGCGACTTGCCCACACACGCTCATAGTGGTCTATTTTCACGGGCGACCTGCCCACGCACGCTCCCAGTAGTCTATTTTCAAGGGCAACCAGCCCACCCATACTAAAAAAGGTTTATTTTCAGGGGCGACCAGCTCACACACTTACACTGGTCTATTTTCACGAGCGACCTGCCCACACATACTCACTTTGGTCTATTTTCAAGGGTGACCTGCCCTTTTGATTAGGTTTACCTGAGATCCCATCTGGCGATCTAACAAGAACCAAAATCGGTGTATAGCTCGGTGAACCTGGAATCCCATCTAGCGATTCCCTTTAACCAAAGCTAGATTCTGCATGGTTAGGCTAAACTGAGATCCCTTCGCCGATCCCCTTTAATCAGAACCAAAGTCTGTGTGTGGTTAGGCTAAACTGAGATCCCTTCGCCGATCCCCTTTAACCAGAACCAAAGTCTGTGTGGTTAGGATAAACCAAGATTGCTTTTGTCAATCCCCTTTAACCAGAACCAAAATCTCTTCGTGGTTAGACTAAACTGAGACCCCTTCGTTGATCCCCTTTAACCAAAACCAAAATCATGTATGTAGCTAGGTCAACCTGGAATCCCATCTGGCGACTCCCTTCAACCAAAGCTAAAATCTTCTTGTTGTGGTTAACCTAAGATTCCTTCTGGCAATCTCCTTTAACCAAAAAAATATGTTCCTTCTTCAAGATGATAGGGTTCGAATTGAAGACTCTTCTTCGTTGATCTTCTTATTTCTTTGAGATTTCCCTAATGTTAGGGTTTATCTCATCTTCCTCTTGTTCTAGGGTCGAAACCATGATTCTTTGTTGTTCATCAACTCAATGATTCTTTTCTTTTTGGTCCCTAATCTTGTTGGACTACATTGAGGATTTTTCCTACAACAAATAAAAAATATATACAATGTTTTGACGTTAGATGACATGCATGCATCCTTACCTGATTTGAAATATAGGTCCCCCCCTCTTCAATGTTCCATCATCACAGGGTGCCTTTGTTTGTTATTCAAAGCTTTCTTTATTCTTTCAATGTACTGGCTCGTTCGTGTGCTAGCCTTCCACTCAGATGTAAGTGCAGTGCCCATCTTGGGTTGTCCATGATGATTAATACTCTCGGTTGTTCTCAAGCTTGACCATGCTTTCAAGTGTGGTGTTGCTCAATTCATCCTGAAGGATTGGAACAAATCATCCATCTCCTAGATTCTCTCAAGAATTGTCCTTTGATTGGTTGTGCGTGTTTTGCCACCACTCGTCAAGAGGTTTTCTAGTGTTTAACCTTATTTTACATTGCCAATCAGTCATGGACTTGCCCCTAGTTGAAACAATACTCTTCAAGTATATGTTATCATCAGTCTTCTTGGAAACTATCCAATCATCTAGACATGCATATCATAACTTGCAGTACAAAGGCTCATGGTTGTATGCTCGGTGTTATTCTTAATAGATTCCCCTCAGCTCTTCTAATTAGATTGTGAAAAGAAATGTCTCAGCCTCATCAATGATGTTGCTTTTATCACCCATACTCATGCGATGAAGTGCACGTTTGGCTTTAAAACAAATTGTTCCATAGTCAGTCTTCGTGGTGGGTGCCTTTCCAACATTCATTCAATGCAATTGTGTGATAACATCTGTCGATAACCATGTTTCAAAGGATGACAATATGATATTGTCCTTTAAGTGCAGCATTGTTCCACAGTCAGTCTTTGTGGTATGCATCTTTTCACCATTCCATTACATTCACTCGTGTATCCTCATCAATCGCTAGCCATGTTTCAAAAGATGATGATATGAAAGTCTCCTTCAGGTACATCTTTGTTTCTCCATTGATGACAAGGTTCACTAGAGCATGGACTATTTTGGAATGACATTGCCCCCAATATTATCTGAATGTGCTCGTTCATTGATTATCTTTCTTTGAACACTATTGTCTTCAGTTCACTGATTCATCATTTAATCATCTTTCATTGCCTCATAGCTGATCTGAATACAACTTGTTTTTCCTTCTCAGGGTCCACTGTATTGCCCCCAGCTGCTCAACTTTTCAAGGAGTGTCGATGAGCATCAATGTCATTTCTATCAAGGATTTCGCATACCCAATCGATGTTCTTCTGTGTTTGATAATCTTTCTTGTTTTAGAATCAACTCTCATATTTCAAAGATCATGTCTATTCAAAGTCTAGTTTGTTGAAATGAAATCAGAGATGTCCTTTTTTGAAAAGACCTTTTGAAAATCAAGCTTTTTTATCAAAGATCCAACACATGGTATTCGAAATATACAATCCTTTGATTGTCATGTATTTTGAAAATAGAAATTGACCCGTTGTAAGACTAAAATGACCTCTCTTTTTTCATGGTTCTTTGTATCCATTTTAGACTCTGATTTTGGGTATATCTTTTGATGGTCTGTGATGAGGTGATCTTTTTTTATGAATTTCAAAAAAACAAGATGTTCAAGTCAAAACTCAGGCTTTATCAAGAAAGGTTGTTTCTCTTCTTAGCACTTATTTTATCAGCATGCATAATAACCAATAGTTTAATTCATGAAGTCACGACCCTTATGGAAAAGCTCTTCAAGTTTTGAGAGCGTTATTTATCAGTTCAAATTGTTTGCTCGATTAAAAAGGGCTTTCAAGAGCACGTAATGCAGGCTATGGTTCATGGCTATGAAAAAAAGGAATTTCGCAGGCTCAAAAGGTGTTTGAGGGTTTCAAAGACCTAGGATCAACATCAACTATTCATCAACTTTTTTTCTATTATTGTCTTTGTAGAGGAAACAACATATAACCTTGGTAACCTCAAAGATCATACTTATCTTAACCTAAGTCATAATGCAAATCCACCTTTCCTTGATGAATAACCAACCTTAATCATCTGATAACATCAGAGGCTTTATAATGGATACCAAAAGTCACGTTTATAGCTTAGTCTTTTTTCTGGTATTGACTTTTGTTGTGCCTTTCTTTGATTGAAATTTCTTTTTCTCTTCCTAGACTTGATAGGCGTTCTCCTTCCTTTATCTTTGACTTGCCTTTGAGCGAAGGCAATTTCAACTTCTTTTTTTCAATTTTTTTTTTTTCTCTCTGTTTTTTTTTTTTTTTTTTTTTTGCTTTCTCATAGCCTTCCTCAAAATTTTCTTATATGCCCCCAGTCTATGTGTTTTCTTTTAGCCCTCTCTCAATCATTGGACTTTTGTTCTAAGCCTTCCTCTTTATCCATTAATTATATCAATGTCTCCAAAATATCTCTCATTTGCTCCCAGTGTGGGGTGTGGTCCTAGTCAGGGTTTTTATGAAAAGAATATTCTATCCAGCTCAAAATGGGAATACAAGGGATATAATTTTTAGAAAGTGAAGGGATATCAAAGATGGCCTTTTCTCATTTCAAGCAAAGTCGGTTAGAACCGATAAATTTTGACCTCATCCAGTGTAATGATTGGGACTTGTAAGAATCATGATTCACGAGCCCATAACTACCGACTCCCATGCTACTACCAACATGGAGTTGGGCGTCGTCGCGTCCTCAACCCACCACGGGGCTAGGCGCGGGCGTGCCCTCGCCCAACGGGGGGTTGGGCATAGTCATGCCCCTTCCCAACTTATAGTTGGCCGTCGAGAAAGATATAATCTCATTTTAGGTTATGATTTTTGTGTGTTGTCTTTTAAATGAGGTTGATTTGTAAAACTATGACCCATCACTTTTAAATCTATCAAAACAACTTAATCATATCAAATCAATTTTTACACTGCATAAATTTTTTTTACTAGGAAAATCATTATCTAACACTTAAGAATTTTTTTTCACATTAAAAAAATTATCCAGTACGCAATGCAGTGCGGGCAAATGATGTGGTCGCAACTAAACTGATAAGCCTTCTTACTACTGTTGCCACATCCTGAATGAGATAACGACAAGCTGCTCATCCTCCTAATTCTAATAAGCTGTTATTATTCCAATCCATCCTCCTAATTCTAAGTAACGCAGAACATTAAAACAAACCATAAATTTCATCTTCGATCCATGACTCTGAAACATTAACAGAACATCAGAATAAATCACATGACTTCCTCTGCATTGATGTCTTTGCAAGTCCATGGAACAAGTCTTCATGCACAAAATCCCTCGAAATACATGCATTTACGATATGTACACATGAAGACGAACCTGCATAAATTTATTTCATGAACTGAAGTCCTCGTGTACGAATTCATCGGATGAATTATTTTGTTAAAATTTCCAACTGTCACGAAACAATATGCAGATAACTCCTGGCCCCAATGAACTCTTACTTTGAACAACAAGGCTAATATCATTATATTACAAGATTATAGGATATAGATCACATTCTTCTCAAATTGTCTAACCTTGCCTGCAAGTCACTGTCAGTTCCACTGTCTTCGTCCCCTGTTGTTTCCACTTGTGCAACCTTACCCTTCGCAGCTGGTGCAGCAACAGCAGATGATGGTGCATTTACAAGCTGCAAATACAAGCAACAATAATTGACATAAATAGGATGATTAACCAAACATCAAACACTTAGACGACGTGCATGCAAAAGTAAAAGTTGCAATGACAAAGTTATCTCCTGATTAACTTCAATTCCAATCTCATCAAGGACTTGGTTCACTTGTTCTTCAGTTTCCTCTTCTTCCTCATCCCCTTCCAAAGCGTCATCAATGGCATCTCCCATCACCTCTGTCACCATTTCCATCTTTTCGTTCTGCCTCTCAAATTTTTGCATAATTTTCCGCCCATAGCCTTTGTTACACCTTTCATCGCTTCTCCCACTGCTTGTGTTGATTTCAATGACTGAGATTTATTTAAAACATCCATATCTTAGTATCTTTAAGGCATATAATCAAAAGTTCAATGTACTGACTTCATTATAAAACAAAAGGGATCAATAAATTTGTAAAATCTACAACACTGAAATTCTTGAGACCCGCATGAGGGAAAGAAAACGAGCCCCTTAATTTTGAACTTCAATCAGAATCAACATTTACATGTCTCCCCATCTAAGATATTTTGGCATTTCCAGACCAGTCATAATTAAAGGAAACACAGTAGAGTATGAAATGAAAGAATATTTTCAATTTATTAGTAATTTTATCAATGTGGACTTCTGCCATGTATAGAAAACTCTTTCACGATTTGATTTTATTTTATAACAAGGATTCATTGACAATTTATTTTGTTAAAATCCTGCATCTTATTTTGATTTTCCTATTTAGGGTTTTAATGGGGAAATAGACTTGAGACAAGATTCACATGTTTGTATAATCTACAGTGATGGATAGTCTAATCCTTTTGTTATTAAATTTTATTTATATTTGTTTATTGGGCTTTATTTATTTATTTTTTGGATATTTTATTTAGTATGCTATAATATCACTTATTTGTTCTAGTTAGAGTTTTAGTATTTATATTATATTTTTCTAAAAATTAGATAGTTGATTAATTGAATAAAAGTTGCAATTATTTTCAACCCCCATTCCTTTTCTTTTTCAGTTTTTCTTCTTTTTTTTTTGGCTTTTTTTTCTTAGCTTATTATATCATTTTTAAATCTTTTTTTATCCCGCATCAACTTTAATATCAAAGCAAGACTTTTAATTGTTCTTATAGTTAATCAATCTGAGTGCTTGTGAAAATCCTCAAAATTCAACACGGTTTGTAAACCTAGAAATTGTGTAGAATCACCAACAATAGCTGGAAAAAAAATTAATTTTTCTATTTACACAGCTCATATCTGAAAAAAAAAAAAATTACCCTAGCATAACCACACCAGTGCCACGGCACCACGCTACCATGTCACCACCACCACCATAATGCCACGTCAATAACACCTCACCCCACTAACATGGCACCAACATATGAGAACATGTTGCCACGTTAGCATCACACAGCTAAATGTTACAGGTTAGTGCCACGTAAGTTGTTTTTGCCATGTCAGCAGCAGTTTCTTCCAAAATCTTTCCACCAAGCAATCATGTTGGTAAATCACTTTACTCTGCTATGTTGAATTTTAAGGTTCTCCTATTACACTTGTTATTCAACTTATCATTAATAATATTTTTTTGTGTCTAAAAAAATCTTATCCTGTATTATACTCCTATATTTTTTGTTTATGTTATATCTTTGACATTCAAATTTAGTCATTAATCTTTTTTATTAATTGTCGAGCTTGTTAAAACTAGTGAAAAGTTGTGGCTTTTATTTGATTAATCATTTACACTTAAAGATCTAACAGTGCATGGTTAAAAATTTTCTAGTGTTTTCTACTCTTAATATATCTTAACATTTTTAAAAAAAATAGAATTAATTTTATTTTGTATTATGGTTTCACTTGTAAAAATCATAAGTGATCTCAATTCCATTAATGGCTAAAAATGGCTTAATGTTGACTTGAAAGTGAACTGGTTTAACTCATCGCAAGTCATCATATAATATGGTAAAACACAATAAGTATGAATACAAAACATACTTTGTCTTCAAATAAGAGTTTTCCAAAAATAAAACCCAACTACCTTAACCTAAATCATCCATCATTAAAACAATGAAACATTTAGTATTTTAGCCTCAACCTCGAAACATTTCCTTTAAGGTTATATATTATTCCACCTGACATCGCAATGAACTCTAAAAAAATATAAGTTTTTGGAAATAGAGTAAAAATAAAAAGAAAAGTCGTCACCTAGTATTATACATTATAAACCCTAACTAGTCTTCAAAGTTCTAAGGTAAATGACTGGTTATGCTAAAGAAAATATATTTTAACCTTAAAACATCCTACTTAAAATAAGATATATTGCTACTTGTCTTCTATTTGAAATGGTATGTTGTTCCTGATCTACCGGTGGTCCATCCATATAGGTCTACTTATCTTCCTAATCTATTACAATATCTTTTTTATTTTTTATTTTTTTTTTGAGATACTTGGTCATATATAAAATTTGATAATGATCATTTTTTTTTTAAATGATGAGATCATGTAATAAATTGAACAAAACCAAACTAGGTTAATAGTCCACCGAAAGCATGATAAACACATAAAAACCTTGATTGTCTCTTGCATTAGATTACAACGAGATGACATGCCCGCGCACTGTCGTGGGCTTATAAAACAAGTGCACTTGATAGTGTTATAATTGTGAACCAGCGCTAGATAAGTAATAGAAATTAAAGATATGATGGAGCAAATATTTCATAACGAAAAAAAAAAGTTGTGTTGGTGATCAAAAACTTAGAGACTGAACAAAATGATTTGTAGCAATCTATAGTGTTTTGTGAGGAAAGATACAGTGCTTTCGCCACATGATTTAGCTTTTTAGTTAATAAAAAAAAACCAACAAAGATAATTTTGGAAGGAAAAAAACCCATGAGAAAAAACGTTGTAGCAATTGACAATGTTTTGTGAGGAAAACTATAGCATTTTTCCCAATAAAATAAAATAAAAAACCATTTAGAAAAATATTGTAGCAATCCACAGTGTTTTGTGAGAAAAACTACAACGCTTTCCTCATATGATTTAGCTTTATTGTAATTATAATTCTTAACCAACTCAATATTAAAAAAAAATCGACAAAGATAATTTTGAAAAAAATCATAAAAAAATCACATGGGAAAACACTGCAACAATTCACAGTGTTTTAAAGAAAAACAAATAACAAAGCTAAATTCTTAATCGGCTCAATATTAAAAAA
>Ga0307507_10010130_pt1 | contig 12302 bp, 11 predicted proteins | sample 7_EM_MG_FD_207223 | JGI IMG/M metagenome (GOLD analysis project Ga0307507, IMG submission 207223) | Populus trichocarpa ectomycorrhiza microbial communities from riparian zone in the Pacific Northwest, United States - 7_EM | ecosystem: Host-associated > Plants > Roots > Unclassified | place... | reverse complement strand
AAGTTCCAACCAGTAGAAGCAAGAAGTGGTTTACCTTTATATACAGCTCATGAACCTCCTGGAAAAAGCTCTTGATTCCATCATCATTGCGAGAGTCATGAAGTAGCATAAATCTCGTATGTAAGATAAGTCAAGGATAATATACACCAAAAGATAAGGCAATATACATAACATAAACCACTTTTTGTTGCTATAGCATACAAAATCACATATACAAAGGATATGACCAGCTGTAACATAAACTGACACCACCATATCATTAAACCTGTCAATTGCCTTCAAATACCTGCAAAAAGGATGCATTCAACAAAATTCTTATGAGGCACCATAAGTAATAAAAACCAGAGAGAGAGAGAGTGGTCATTGTAGAAATGCATTGATTGATTCAGATATATTTGCATGTTAGAAATTACATGGCGCTGGTGGTCCATGCAAGATCCTGAACAATATCCAAAGCTGCATGCAATATAAATTGATGCATCTGTGCAGCATCTTCCCTCTGTCATCAAGTAATGGGCTGAGTGTTAATCACAAGTAGCTTGTGAGGACATCAAAATACAACCAGAGAACATAGCAAAATAATAAAAAGATGACAAAAATGGTGTCTCCAAAACCTTAGAAAAGCTAACAACTTCACCATGAAAGAATGTAAGAAAAGATGTACTCCTACACCTATCACAAATTTGATATTAATAGTGCATGCATCACTAGCTTTTTCTTTTTCTTTCTCTTTCATTTCCCTCCTAGATGCTTCTATATGAAATTGAGAAGTCCATTTTATGACACAAATAGATCCTAGAACCTTTCCATAAGATCGTAAGCACAAAATTGTGCAAAATGCAGTAAAATTTCTTCAAGTAGATCACTAATATCTAAATCAATGACGTCAAAGGTCTGATGAAAAAATTATTCCAAATCCCAGCGCCATTAGCTTTGAAGCAAAGGCAGTACCAAAAGAACTTTTGGATGTTCTCTCTTATGCAGCCCAATAATCCTAATGCCCTTAATTCTATGTTTGGAAATTTGATATACAAACATAGAAAGGGACTTCACAAAAAAAAAAACAGCAACATTGGAAATATCAAAGAGATAACGAAACACAACAAAAACAAAACATAATTCCTATATCATGGCACATTGGAAATAATAATTAAAGCTAATAAAATCAATCACATACATTTCATTTCGCAGAATTTGAGTTTCCAATCAAACAAGCAATGAATAGATAAATAGAAAAGATAAAAAGAAGAAAAGATGTTCATACTTTAGTAGCAGATCCAACTTCAGCTTCATATATAGGGATATCATTCCTGCTCACAATTATAAAACAAGCTGTGGTTGCCATCCTTCAATTATCCTATCAATCACAAACTCAAAATTCAATAACAACAAGTACATAATAATGCACCATTTAGTAACCAAGAAAAACAAAAAAATTATCGTAACCCAGTACACAAATCACTTTCGATAACTGTTAATTCAGCTCATATTTTCCAAAGACCAAAAAGATTCAAGATTTAGAAAAATTTCAATATTTCTATTTCCTTTTCAATCTCCACGGCTTTCTTGAAACCAAACAGCAAAGAAGAATTTTGTAGAAATGATTCGACAAAACACCAAGAAATGAGTCTTAAATCAGACGGAATGATCATAAAAGAGTGTGGAATGAACCAAAAGCATACCTTTTATACCTTGATTTCACTCGGGAAGTCTTGGCACCATAAAAGAAAAGAGCTTTCTTCTTCTCAAGTCTATTTCATGTTTTCGTCTCCTGATATTGAACGTGGGCCAAGCCCAAACATTCTTTATGTATGACTAGGCCCAAATCTAAGAACTTGGCAAGCAGGAGCCTAACACTCAATAGTCAAAACAGCTAGGAGAGGAAACCTGGAGAGAGAGAGTTTGCTGAGGAAGTTAGCAAGTGAAGAAAATGGGAAGCGAGGCAAAAAGCAATGGTATTGCCAACAGTGAAGGATTCAAGTCAAGAGTAAATCGTTACTTGCATAGTGGAGACACAAAGCATGTCATGGCTGGCATGGTCATCATCACTCTTGTCTTTGGTGTCCCTTGGTTCCTCATGAACAGAGGTTGGTTTTCTTTTATTTTGATTCTCTACCATATATCTATGCCTTTAAATCGATTGTGTTGCCTTGATATATGTTTTGGATTGGTGGGTCAATGATGAAAAGGAAATGAGAAGTTAGAGGAAGTGAAAGTTAGAATATTTTTACAGTTTTCTTTACTGGAACGTTGCTATGTTGATCCTGCTTTGTGTTAATTTTTTGTTTGCTAAATGGGAAGTGCAAGGGAAGGGAAGGGAGGATATTTTCAAAATTTTAGATTTTTTTTTCTTTAATTGATTGGGAAGATGATCTACGGTTGAGTTACAGAGAAGTATTGCTTTGTGTTCAAAAGTTAATTATTCAAATTGCTGCTGCTGTTGGATTTGATTTGTTTGGTTCCTAAGAGAATGTTTTCGAACAGGAAAATTTTTCGACTTTCCTGCTTCATTCTCTTTGTGTTAAAGTTTATATTTATGGGTTTGTTATTCTCTTCTCTTTCTTAGTTTCGTCCATAGCCATTTAGAAGCTATGATTTAAGTTGGCTGTAATTATGTTTGGACTGAAGGAATTGACTCAAATTGTCGGAGCAGAAGTGTTGTTGCTGAATTAAGTTGGGATCCTTGAGTATGCGTTCTTAACTAGGGTTTTATGATGTAAAAAGAATTACTTAATCAGAGAAGCGGGCAAATGTTAGGAGGACAAGTGACTTCTATGGTAAGATGGCATAGTTATCTTGTCATTCCCATTGATATCAGCCCTTTTTGGTCCCTTTTGGGAATGAGGAGAGGTGGTCGCTGTAAATTTCAATCCAGTTGCAATGTTTGGTCCAGATTGTGAGATAGATTAAAGCATTATGGATCTAAGGTCTTATACATGAAAGTAATACTTCTTGTTCTGGTTACTTGAGGGAGTAGTCCTTGTCATCTAGATTTTTTTCCTCTTCTTTCTTTGTTCATTTTTCATTAATTAGGCTCGTGGAGAGTCCTGAGTTCCTTCATTAGAGATATCTTCCTTAGTTTTAGAAACTTGATTTTTGTAGATGTGTTCTTTCTGCATTTCTTTAGTCCTTTTTTCTTCTGCGGACATGAACATTGTCTATGCATGATCTCCTTTCGACCACATCATGGACATTAATGCTGGCTTGGATAGCCTTATTTTGAACTGGTTTCCAACAACCAACTAGATCATCTCCAGAAATCATGTTAGCATTTTATTCACTCCTTGAAATTTTCATCTTTTTCTCTTCATAATTACTTTTTCTTATTTATTTCAAGTTCAAGAGAAAATCAAACTTCTGCTGTAGGTTCAAGTGAGCAAACCAGTGATACTTTCAAATATGTTGTACCAAATGAGATCCTTTTCACATTTCAAACTGGATCAAAGAGGATGGAGACTTGGAGTTCAAAGAGTAATATCCTGTAATTTAAGCAAGAAAGGACTAAAAATGCTACAGTATGCTAGATGAGCTGCAGTTTGCCAAGATTCCACGATCGGAAGTATACCAAGCAGGGCTTTTCCATCTTTTCTTTCGAGGTGATTGTTGAGAGTAATCTCAAAGGATGTAACTTAGGGCCTGTTTGTTTATACGTTTCAAAAACATTTTAAAAAAAAAAATTGAAATTTTTTTTTTCTTTGCTTCAAATTTTTTTTTTTTGTATTTCAGATTATTCTGATGTCAAAAATAATTTTTTAAAAATAAAAAAATATTATTTTAATACATTTCCGAGCGAAAAACACTTTGAAAAACAACTGCTACCGCACTCTTAAACACCTCCTTAAACCTTCATGGTGTTGAACTATGCAAATACCATCTCATAGTAAAAAAATGCTTTATTTGATACCACATCAATCCAGGTTCCTATTCTGGCATTGATGCAAATGCCTGCAGTTAGTGCCACTATTCCAAGGCACCTCCATACAAGCAGTAATTGGCTGTATGTATAGATAGTATGCTGATTAGGTATCATTGAAAGATAAGTCAAACCTGTAGTAAGTAGTAAAATGAATGCAGTGAGATTCCTTGTGGTGCTGATTGCTGAGGTTTGTGCTGTGCTCATCTTGTGAATTTATGACTTTTTCATAAAGACACTTTTAGACTGTCGTGGTTATTTTTTCCTGCTTGAAATGAAACTGGGCTAATTGTGTAATGTTAGTCCATCAGGATTTTAACCGTTTGAGAAGTGGGTGTCATGTTTGCACGTCGGTTTATCAATTTCATTGTTGTTTTGCCCGCAAAAATATCAGCTGCTATTAACTATGACAATCTTTTCTCCCATAGGAACAAAGCACTCGTCTCATCAAGATTACATGGAAAAGGCTGATAAAGCAAGGCGTGACAGACTTTCTTCAGGTTCTGCTGCTCCATGATTTTTGTGTGTGATCAGTTTGACAGTGGAAAGGGTTTTGGTGATTCACTTTTCATCTGCCTGCTTCGGCCATGGCTAAGCTTCAGGTTGAGGAGTGGGTCTGTATTTCATTTTGTAGGATGCGATTTGCAAATGTTTATGAGATGAAAACTTGAAAATTTTCTGAGTTGGCACACCCAAATAGAAGTACTACTTGGATTCTTGCTGGCTTATCTCCAAAACGATATCAGTAAGCTGGGTGGAAATAAGTTGCATCTACAGAAATGGAAACTCTTACCAATCTCGAATTTGTTTTGTCAACTCTGAGGGACAACAAGGGATGCTGTGGGATGATCTAACAGTTCCATGTTCTTTTTCATTTTACTTGCAAGAGGGGATGAATAAAAGATCCAATCATCTCGAATACTGCTTTAAAGAAGTTTAACAGTTCTAAAATAAAGTCAGAGGACTTGTGCTCTGGTCTTCTAGTTTAAACAGATAATGACATAATCATTATAAAAGAAAAGAGGTGGTTTCGTGATTGTGAATCCGGTAAATTCCTCACCTTTTCAATGTGAAATGCATTTGAGTGTTGATTACAGTTTAGCAACATCATGAACTTCTGATGAATTATGTAGGCTAAGTTGACAGGTTTTAGGGAAAATACTAGTTTTTATTTTTTAATTTAACGTGAATGTTCGGGCTAACTTGTACGCATCTCGATACTAATTGTTTTAGTTGTTCTATACGGCGGGTTAGGTCATTGTTTTCATAACCTTATAAAAAATGTAAAAACGCTAGGAAGTCAAAAGTTCAATCAACCGTGGATGAAGAATTTTTAAAATATTGCAATTGTGACACTGCGACATTTAAATAAAAAAAAATGTTAGCATATTGGATCGGATAGGGTATAAACATGCGACTTTTAATATGAAACATTAGCTTGTGGCAGCACCATGTAACTCAAATGAAAGCAAATTAGAAACTCCAATTAAAATTAATTAAATATTGAAATGCTTGAAATGAAAGAAAAAAAATTCAATAAAAAATGATTGCAGACTTAAAATGGTGCCTTGTGCTATGAAATGGCTCAGACTAATGCTTTTAAAAAAGAAGAAAAAAATTCAAGACTCGAAAAATTAATCTGATTAGATCTATTAAGTCAAGTTAATCTAATAATATGATTAAAAAATTACAATAAATGAGAAATTAAAAAACCCAAGATAACCCATGTTATTTTTAAAATTAGTGAAAAATCATATAAAACAAAAAAAAAGGAACCTAATCTTCAAATAAATCAAATGTCGAAAGATAAAACTAAAAATATAAACTTAAAAAAGGGAAAAAAAACATATGATTTAATACCTAACACTACGTTTGCAGGTTAAATATTTTTTTCTAACCTTAGAAAAAATATTAAAATGAATAGAGATGATAATATAGTGGATGATATCTAGCAATTCATTTAATTTAATTAAAAACATTATTTAAAAATAAGCTAAATCTATTAAAGAAAAAAATATAAAAAGTCTCGAGATAATCCATGTTATCATCAAAAGCAATGAAAAATCTTATACAAAGAAAAAGAAATTACAAAGCTCAATATCCAATTAAATCAAATGTCAAGTAATGAAACTAAAAAACATGAGCTTAAAAAAAAACAACAAATGAATTCGGATGATTCTCTTAAACCTGGGTTAATCTTTCAAATTCATAACCCATTAATTTTTAGATTTGGGATCAATCAAGAAGTTCAATTTAAGGTTGAAAGATAAAATAAAAATATTTAAAAAATTATCAAGATAAAAAAAAATAGCAATTAAAAGAATGAGGATAAAATCTAATACGTAAATATAATGGAGGATGAAATTGAAAAAAAAAACAATTTCAAAAACCATCTAAAATAAAAATAAATAGCAATAAAAAGAATAAAAACTAAATTTGAAATGAAAAAAAATTAATGTTGGGTGAAATTAAAAAAAAATCAATTTATTAAACAAATTCAAATAAAAAAATAACAATTAAAAAAATAAAAACCAAATTCTATAAGAAAAAAACTTGAATGATTGTCGTGAAATGTTGCAAGAACAAACATAAAAATTTAGAAGAAAAAAAAAACCACCAAACCATCAAGATTTAAATCACATGTTGCATGACCATCAACCACCACATATATCGTCCAAAAACAATAGAGTGGCACAGTCGCTGGCGCATTCCTAGAACATGGCAGTAACTTTTTTATTATTATTATTTGTTTATTAAAAAAATTACCAAATCATCCATGGAACCACCCGATAATTACAAATAAACCAATATAAAAATACCAACATGCCACTATCGCAAAGCCTAAGCCTTTTTAATTCCAAGGGCAATAAAATAGTTACATTGTGCGAGTCAAAAGGGAAATTCCAAAAAAGCCCCTAACCATATTTAATTTTTTTTACTTTTAAAGATAACCAAGTAATTTAACTGTGAAAAAATTATAAAGAAACTAAGATATCCATAAACAAATAACAAAAGAACCTCACAAAAATATCATTCCACCCTTATACGACAGCCATGAGTGGTTTTTAAAAAAGTAAATCATAATTCTACTATTATAATCCATCCATGGCAAATCAATTACCAATGTATGGTAGTTTTCCCACAGGGTTACCACATGAAATATAGTAAGGTTGTTATCATCAATCACCGATAAATATGAACTATTGAAAATGAAGGTCCCATATTTGCCTTCTCCATGCCTTCTTGTGTCGATTTCCATTTGCTATGAGTAAACATGAAAATATTATCTGAAGCAAATAACAGGGAATCAACTTTCCATTTTCTATTCTGCATTTCAACCATTAAGTAATAAATAATAGTAGCAGCGATGGAAATACATACATTTCTTCATTTCTAATTGCATTTTCCTAACAGTCTATAGCTGCATAAGCCTTCTGTACTTGAAGAACCGCATGAACGCACAAAATATGATGACTCCAGTTACTCCAGTAATTAGGAGGACCCACTTAAATGCACCAGCATCATCAAACAATGGTATGGCAAAGTTCATGCCAAAGATACCTGCCACCACTCCAAAAATGGCGACAACAAATGTTGCTGTTGTGAGTAGAAGCTCAAATTGGATCAGTTGATTTCGGACATTATCCTGCAACAAAATACATCCCTTACTTTAAAAACTAGCGTCCACTTAATCAGCTCAAACAAAATTGAAAGAATTAAATGACTAGTTCCCAGAGAACATAATGCAAGATCTTTGTATCCTAGTTGACCATCCAAAAGGATCGGTCATGTAATTCGACTTCAGAAATCAGTATCATGGATAACCTGAACCTGCAATCCTATCCAATAAGAACAAGACACAATAAGGATGCAGAACTTCTGCAAGAACCGATGACTACTTATTTCTTTTTGTGCATCAACATCAAGAAGTTGACAACTGTGCATTATCACTTAATGCTATGAAAATGATCCTGCTTGAAATATTCTAATTACCAAAGTTCTAAAATGTTTGGTCCCTAACAACTGAGCTAAAGCAAAACACAATTAAATATTAAGAAGACTTGGGGTTGGGGGAGGAGGAATATGTACCAGCTGAATGTTGATGAAATCCTCCGTGTCATCAATGTACTCCTTCAACTGAAAGAAGTGAATGTAAATGAATGAGGTTTAACATCCTATACAAGAAAAATGAAATGGAAATGAACATAATGGTTGCTGTTAGTACTGATGTCAACTTGTTCAGGGTGCTATCAATGACAACAAAGTACGCTTCTAGCAACATCTCCAGCTCTTCTATATTCTCAGTAGCACTTTCAGTGCTCTTCATACTCTCATGTCGGCTCCTTGCAATGCTCAGGCTTTTCTCAAGTTTTCGTGAATCAGGAAGTGATGAAACAGGAGAAACCGGAGCAGAAATAGATGTCCCACCATCATTTGACCTAAATCCCATCAAAGATTGATCACCATAGAATGATGATTCCATCCTACATTTCTTTTCAGTGAGAAACATTTCGGCCATATCTCCATCATCATCCATGAGCTGCTCAATCTCATCTCTTACCTAGATACAAGAGAATAAGAATAGGGGAAAAGATAACCAAGTTTTATTTGCAATAAAGGAAAAGCAAGTGATATTGGATTATACCTTCTGAACCCTCCGAGTCAAAGCAACAAGTCTGCTTTTTAACCTTCGTACACGTTCCAACTTCAATGTACTGATCTTTGATGTCAGTTCATCTAGTAATGGGTATGCTTCAATTTCTAATTCTGCTGCCTTCAGAAAATTGCAATTTAAATAAGATTACTAACTTGCTCAAACTTATGGAATCTTATCACAGAAACTGCAATAGGACAGACTATGTGATGCCTTAATATAGCAAAAGGCAGTAGTAGTACGACAGAAGGTAAGAGGACTGAATTTTGTATGAAACCCAAAAAAAGAAAAAAAGATAGCTCTAGATGGACATAAACGGAAACAAGACAGAAGTAGCCATCCCCAAATACTTCTCTAGGTCATTATGAGACATGATATCCTTTTCTAATATATAAACAGCTCACTTGTCTCTTTCACAAAGACAATCTGAGTTGCATTTTTAATGAAGAAAGAAGAATTGGTATAGCCATCAAAAAGATAAAACCAGCAAGGCATACATGTTGTGATACATGCAAATTGCAGAGGATCATGCAGTGTGGGTTGTTGCTTTTCTAGAATGTTTTACTAGTTTAAGTTTATCTGATCTTACAAACCCCGTGTACTTAACATTTAACCTCTCTGGAAATGAGTTGATAACATCACTAGAACAATAGAGTAGCCAATAAGAAGACTGTTGGCTCAAATTTGATGACTTCCTGAACACAATTTAAGTTATATACAGAAGGATGAAATCTTGGTTTCATTAAGAGTTCTTAACCTTTGTTGAGTTGAGAAAGAGATCTTGAAATTTTTCCCTGTGCCTTTAAAATAATTGTTTCCTTTAAAGCTAATAACAGAGAAATGGACTGAACCCCAATAACTTGCAACAGATTGGAAATAAGCACTTGATCCAAAAGAAAAATCTGTGAGATCACTGTGATCTAAAGAATAAAATGATGATTCATTTACTCAGTCAGCGTAGATTGTCAATTATGCAAATAATAGTAATGCCTTTGGTTAAGCGAATGTTCGTAGCAAATAGTAGCAATAACCATGTGAAAAATTCATCATGGATAGAGGCACTGTGTTTCCATATGTGCAAAATGCACTGCCAATCTCATATTTAACAAGAGAAGAAAAATCAAGAGGAAAAATTTAGCCAGATATTTTATAGGAGATTTTCTCAAATGTTAGTTAATAGCGTGGAACACAGTAAAATGAATAAAGTTTCCCAGAATAACAAGCCAAATTGTGTGCAGAACATACAGAGATACACATCCATGTAAATGATCCACGAGTTTGTAGCTGAGAAAGATGTCGACTAGGAAATTACTGTCAGAAGGATTAGAAAATACACCCATGTCTTTCTGTTCCAAGATGTGAAGATATCACAAGATTGATAAATACATATCTACACACAGCCAGACCTCACTTAAACTGCTCTAATTAATCTAGAATGCACATCTACATCATTCAAGTGTCAAGAAGGACATGAAAACAGCTATATGGAGAAACAAAATGGATTCAATAGTATTTATCAACTACTACGATATTGCATGCTACAGCATCTAATTCATTAAAATTATGGTTGGAAAGTTCACTAGGATTAGGAAAAACAAGAAAATTAGGAATGCACAGCTTTAATAATACATCAGCAACAAACCATTCTTAATTTCTCTTGAATAACACCATTCATTCAAATCAAGCATGTTACAGATTTAAAGTTCTTTTAACACACCTGAGAATCAAGGAATGTACAAGCAGATTCCAGAGCAACTTCAAGAGCCCTAAACTCAAAGGGCAAATAATCAGGGGATGTATTCCCAAATACACTGTCAAAATTCCTACTTCTCCTTCGATTCAATTCAGCACCTTCTGACTGCCATACATCACCTACCCCCCGTGTTGTCAATCGTCTTTGTAGCTCCACTACATACTGCAACACGTAGCTGTCAAGGGAATTTAGGAGCAGAACCTCATCAGCCGTAATAATACACCGAATCTGCTCTAAGTTTGCAACTATAGCCTTCTCTCTACCAAGGATTGTTGAGGGGTAAACAAAAAGAGGATCAAGCAGGCGTAAATCACGAGCAGGTAGGTCACAACGACGCATCATTGTGAACTTGTCAACCTCAATAATTTGGGAATTTCCCGATGAATCAACACGAATCCACGATCGAAGGCCTTGGCCACGTTTTTTCAAACCCGGAACATCAACGCCTTGGAAAGGTTGGCGTCCAGAGGCAGATGGTCGATAAGATGAATCTCTAAGGTTTATAGCTGATGCTGGTTTTGGAGGGAGCAGGCGTTCTTTAAGGTCCGCCATTAATAACAAGCCCTAAATGCTGGTACATTAGGCAAATGAAAGTGTGAGCATACTTATCACTGTCCTTCTTTTTTCCAGGATGCAAAAATAAAAGAGAACGCTTATGACACTTGTTCTCGCCTACAAAGGCCCTTCTATTTGAAGTCATTCCATTAAGAAAGGCAAACTTTTATCATACCATGAGAGTTAAATTCGCATAAATTAAACCAAAAAAAGAAAAGAATGTCCATAACATTGAATGCACACTACATATTTAGTCTCAGCACAACATCCTTAGCGAAGCACATTGTGCTACACAATATAATTTTGCCCAGTGCAAGACCAGAGTAAGCCAAACCAGGTACCTATCTCCTGCCATAATTTGCATTAGATTCAAAAAATACTTCAGCCTATTTACTTGCTAAATAGAAACAAATGAATTAATGCACCCAAGATTTTACAGTTTCAGCAGTACGCAAACCGTCTCATACCAAATGTTATCAGAACTTGTTAACTGAAGAAATATCATTTTCCAAAAACGAGTCTTTCCTTCACATACACTGCGAAGGGCCTAGTTCTGTATAAATCTTGAATCTTTACTGAATTAGCATCTCCGTTATCGACACACAAAACCACCTCCAACAAACCCTAAATAATACCAAAGAGATATAGTAAAACATACATATATAATCACAAAGAAGCAGCTTTATGAGAACCCCATTAGCCAGAAACAAGATTTCAACGCAAATCACACAGCTGCAGCTATTTATGAAAACAAGGGTTACCTCCAACGGAGAAATCAAACAGGAAATTGAATCACAGCCCTTGATTTCTCTGTTGATGTAGATAGAAAATCCATCAAGACAACAAAAAAATGGATTACACGCAATGGGAAAAAAACGAGATTGTAAGAATCAGATAAGTTTACTACCTGACAGTGATTTGATGGGTTGTTGATTAGAAAGGCTGAAGTGGGTTTTCTTTAAGGCAAAGGCTTGATAGAGAAGGGAATCAAGCAGAAAATATTAATGTAATAATTAAGTAGAAAATTAATAATAGTTTAAGAACTTGATTACATTAAAATATTTGGAATTAAAACACGTTCCGATTGTTCTTAGTTTCAAAGCTTAAAAAATTCCACTGCTATAAACATGGATTTGTCTGTGAGTTGGCGGGGTATTGACTCGTGCAGGGCACCATAGATTAGATGCCTAGACGGTGATGGTTACTCAGCTGGATAAATACTTACCAAGTTTTGCAACTGTATCTTCGAATCAACTCATCCTTGGAGAAGACTCATGTATGGGTTTTCCTGACATCTTACTGTGAGTAAAAACATTACATTGGCATCCATTAACAGCAAGTGTTAGAAAAACCCTGTCCCTGTGTATATAGGGCACAGCTTTATGTTGCTGGGTGAATATTCGAGTAATTTGGATGAAATATTATCA
>Ga0307507_10010129_pt1 | contig 12303 bp, 9 predicted proteins | sample 7_EM_MG_FD_207223 | JGI IMG/M metagenome (GOLD analysis project Ga0307507, IMG submission 207223) | Populus trichocarpa ectomycorrhiza microbial communities from riparian zone in the Pacific Northwest, United States - 7_EM | ecosystem: Host-associated > Plants > Roots > Unclassified | place... | reverse complement strand
AGTTTGGAACAGACTTGGAATTTGAAAGTCAAGAGCCCCAGAAAAGTCAGAACTTTGTTCTACCTAATTATCCTATACCACACCCTTCGTGTTAAATTGTTTTCAAAGTCTTAGGACTGCGATTTGCAATTAAATACATTAAAACTCATATTTTAAACAATACTATTGAGACTTTTGAGAACACAAGTGATATTTTTCAATATCAAAGGCCCTGAACTCTTGTACCGAGATTGTGATAGTGTGTGTGTGTGTTAGTGAGTGAGTGTTAGGTGTTTAGGGTTTTTCCCAAGGCACTTGATCCTTGTTTTGTGTTTTGTGCACTTTCACGTTCATCCCCATGCAACACGTATCACCACTCTCTGGGCACAGTGTGTAGGGAGATTGGTGGGCAGGTTTACAGTTGTCCACCCTTCCTTTTTGGAAGTTGCTCCATTATCAACTACCATTGTTTACACTGATTTCACTTTTTCTCTGCCTTTGCCTGATTTAACGTCAGGACCTTGAGACTGTCTTCATCTGTAAACCCCAACATATTTTATTTCTTAAGATGTATGTTTAAAATTTAAAGTTTCTCACAAACAATGGTGAGCACCCATGAACGGAACTGGACAACAATGATGAGCTGACCCAATGAAGACCATGTCATGACACCCAACATGAACAACACAACATGATGCGATGAGTACAGGGTAAGCTCACCTCTCCCCCACTACCCATTTCTCTCTAACACGGAATTCAGGTGCCATGTCACCAACAGCGACATGGCAACCAAACAATGACAAATGACAGTCATCATTGTTGTGTATTTCATGACACCATGGTAAGTACCCCCATCCCATGTTCGTCCCAACCCACCTTGCTCACAACAACCACAATGTCGCAATGCCCTGTCACACAACACCCAATGACGCTGCCAACTACAACCATGAACAACACCCAACACCAACCACAACCCAGAACACCCTGTGACCATGACTGTCCAATAAATGAAGACAACCACCATCCACCATGCTTCACAAAGGACAGCCAGCTCCCATGAATGGAAAAGCCAACAACAAGCTGAGGTGAGTTTGCTCACCTCCCCCACCAGTTATCTTTTTAACATGAAATTCAGGTGCCACGTTGCTGATGGCGATGTGGCAATGAAACAATGAACAACATTCATTGTTCGTCTGTGTTTTGTATCTTAGGATGCAACGGTTAGTACTCCCCATCCCACGTTTGTCCTAACCCTCCCATTACTCACTTATCTCACATGGAATCCAGGTGCCATGTCGCTGACTGTGACATGGCAACCAGACAACGAATGATGAATGTAGTTTGTTGTGGTTATGTATTTTAGGATGTTACAGTAAGTACTCCCCTTCCTATGTTCATCCCAACCCCCCACCACTCATCTCTCCCACACAGAATCCAGGTGCCATGTTGCAAACAATAGCCAGCAAGGTCTCCTCCCCCTACAACTGATCTCTTTAATGTGTATTCCAGTTGCCATGTCACCAACAGCAACTTGCAACCAAACGATGTCATGGTAAGTACCCCTGTCCTACATTCCTCCTACCACTCATCTCTAACATGGAATTGCGGTGCCATGTTGCTGTCAGCGACGTGACAACCAAATGATAAACAATGACTGACATTTGTTGTTGTTGTGTATTGTAGGACTTTTGCTGTCTGTCATAGTCATTTAGTTATTGTAGTTACTGTATTTTTATCAATATGTGTAGAATACCTTTTTTAATGGTCATTGATATTAAATTATCCCTTGAAAATTGGAAAAAAAATGTATAGGGATTGAACTTGGAATCCATGGAATGACCTTTGGCTTATAATGGAAAGGTCCTGGAATTCAATGTGGCATAGATTCCTACCATTTCTGTGGATGCAAAAGGATGATGTTGATGACCTTAACCATGCTATCCTGAATCACTTTCCCAGTGAACTTCCAGTATTCCAAAGTGCTGACTCAACTGAATTAATTGCTCTGGGGAATTTTAGATTCCTACCTTTCCTGTGGAGTACTAACTTTAAGACCAGTAAATAACTGTGTATTGAATTGATATTGGTGATATAAAGGTTAGAATAAAAAATGTAGATGAGAGAAGTGTAAGTTTGATGATTAAATGAAACATGTGGGGGGGGGTCCAGGGTGCTTGCCCCTGGCAAGCTGTGACTATCACCTTTGGGACAACACCTTTCTAATGGCCCCCCATTGATCTGTCTTTGATGGATCCATTGTACAACCCTACTTCCAGTGCCTGTAACTTTGACAATTCAGATGAAACATGTGTAGCAGAACTGTGATAAAAAATGTATAGCAGAACTGGGATTAAACATGCATACCAGAGCTGGGATTAAGGATGTGTACCAGTGCAGGGGGCATGCCCCCTGCATGAAGGCACAGCTGAGCATTAGCAAGTGGGGTGTGCCCCCGGCAAGCTGTGACCAGTGCTGGAGTCATGGCCGAGCATCAGCGAGCGCCGTGACATAGGCACAGGTCTAAAGCTTGTTGCATAATTATTGTACAAATATTACAAATCAATTAAATGACTTAGTAATGTGTGGCCATCAATCGGCAACCGATAATTTAGAGCAGATCAGTCTTGCTTTCCATAATTGTCATGTAACAACGTAGACGAACGCCTGCTTTTCAACTGCTTTTAAGAGTCCTGAGAGCCAGCGTTGACGATCCCCCGAACGAGAATGCTCGCTCGGCCTCGTCGGGAATCGTTGAGTACGACGAACAGGACTACGTATCGTCAAATTCCGCACTTCGTCCAGCGGATGATCAAGCTGGAGAGAAGTATTGAGGTTGGGAACCGGCTATTCACTTCACGTTAAAATAACATGATGCGCCCATCATTTCAACATACATATCCTTCATGGACCTGTTTTCGTCATGCACTTAGTCCGATGGCCACTTACTTGGACGACTGGAATAGCTTGGGCGACAGCCTTGAATCAACGGGGTGCCAGCCTGAGTATGCCAAAGAGAGCCGTACGCATGGAAGGAGTGTGGGGGAAGCAAATGAAGGAGGTCAAGGACTGGTGAGGGTGGACAAGCGTTTGGGCAATGTTGAGGAAATGTCACCGTGAGGGTGTGGGTAGACTTACTTTATCCTATGGCGAAGTAAAAGGCTGCGGTAGTCCACCCATTCAACCCAGTAGGACCGGGCAAACCGAGGAAGTTTTCCAACTGTGACCGTCACGACCATCGCACCCCGCGACTTCCTGTGGAGGGGATAGTCCTATCTACGAACTGTCGTTAGCGCAAGCCAGACTCAGGGAAAGAAAGGATCACTTACCCATGCACGCATAGCCATGCCCACCATGCTCCCCGCTCTTCATGTACGTCGTAGTCCACGAGAACCGACATAAGCCCTCCGATGCCTTGATGTTCCTGTTTCTCCGCCTTTTCCCCCTCGTATCTAAACTACGAAGGGAAAGAAAGGTTATGTGAGTATCTCGTCAACGACTCGAATTCCAGCTCACAAGAACGCAACCCGTTACCACAGAAAATCCCTTGTCGATGGGTGGGTTTGGATATGTCGGATCATGGCGACGATGAGCTTCAGATGATATGTCGTCGTTGCTTTGCTGTACGATGATACAACATTCCCCGTCGATTCACACTTGGCAAGCTTCTGGATGTGAGAATCACGTGACAATCGTAACAAACTATACGTACATTCCTCCCGCGTCTTCCCTTCAGTCTTGAGGGTAACGGACATCAAGATGATGTCCAGCTCTCCACGCACTTTGACAGTACCGAAGTTACCAAGGCGTTGCTCTGGAAATCTATGACGAAAGTCACGAACGTTAGGTCCTCGTGTTGTTGATGGTGCAAGTGGCAGCAGGAGCAAGTGCAGCTGGGGAACCCCAATCATGGACGTTGAGCATGCTTGACTAGGGATGGCCAGAAGTGAAGCATATGCGTCCGAGTCTGTTTGTGATCACGAGAGGGAAATGGGGCTGTGTGGTGATGTAGAAGGAAGGCTGGATTTCACAGGCTCTGGACACGGATGCACGAGTAGGAAGTCGAGATACCGAAGCGCCTCCCTGTGCCCCAAAAACCTAGCCACTCCAATCCTCCGACAGCTGCGCCCCACTCCTACCCCAATCTGGCCATACGTGAATGAAACTCCGCTCCTGTTCTATCCTCGCCCATTCGCAAATTTCCTAGTGGGACTGACGGACCGTTATAAAACCTCAAGCATTGAAAGGAAAGGAGCGGACCTCAAGTTTGGTACGTGATTAACCGCGGCAACCCTTTAAAACCAGAACAAAAAACAAAAAACCATGCTGTCAGTCGCTCACTCCCAAAAGGTTTGAAGAGAGCACCCACCACCCCGTAAATATTTGTATTGCAAAACCTGGCCTTCGATCCGCATTTCAAAAGCTCTCTTACATTCTGCCAGTGCCAAAATGACGGGATTGGGGCGACGTATGCCCTGGATCGTTGATTGACGACTTGGCCGAGGAGACGCACCGAGGAAGGTTCATCACTGCTGTAGTTATTCATGATACCAATGACGCCCACATCTGCCACCTTGGTATTCTCCATTAATATGGCTTCCTGCTCCGCGGCAGCCACTGCGCACAGAAGTAAATATATCGTCGTCCGGACGTTCATCAAGGTAAACAACACCTGGACCCCTCCGTGTCCTCCGAGGTCCAATCTGGTGTCCCCAAGTCCAGTCCCGCGCCTGTGGGACCCAAAGCGGCAGTCGCCAGAGGCCGCTACATTGACTCCATCGTATACGCGCTTGCCTCACCCCTGTGAAGCGGACCTGAAAAGTTCATCTGCCCAGGTCGAGCGGTACGCCCTCGCCTCGCTCACCCGGATGCATCATGACGGGCATCGTGCTGACACTACCCACACTGGGACGGACATGGGGTTTGATGGGCGTGCAGACGCAGTCGTCAACAGGATCGGCAGCGGCAGTGGGAAGGGCGGAGCAAAGTGCGGTTGGGGCGAGCATAAATGGGCAGAAGACCCGCCTCCTCTGCTTCCGATTATCTTGTTCTCCAGGTCGTCTACGCAAATGCCTTTGTGTCTGAATTCCTAAAGGAAGGGAAAGGGCCGAGGTTGTAGATGGGAATGCCGAAGCTGATAAGGATGGAGACGAGAACCTCAGAGGACAGTCGATTTTGCTTAAATGTATCTGTTTTTATTGTTGCTTTCTATGTCAGCTCGGGGTGTTGGACGCTCTCAATGCGTGCTTGGGTCTCGGGGCACGACGGAGCGAATTTGGTGATCTTTGTGTGGATGACGAGCAAGAAGTCCTGGGCTCTGCAGCGAGCTAGGCCTAGAAGAAACGCATTGATGCTGACGACGCCCCGGCCCCGCTACTGAAGGTTATCTCTCGTCCTGAACCCACGCTTCGGCCCTACGCATGGACCAGAGTTGACCTACCTGCCTTCCCTCCTCCCATCATCCATTCCACTCGAGTTGTAGTTGCTGTGTGTATATGCATGCCTAGTAATAAATTCGTCTGGCGCGTAGGATGAGACGGCACGCAGAATGACCGTCATTTGGTGCAGGAGGTGCCGGATTTCGTGCGAGCCAAGCAGCTGTTGGATGTATATGAAGTCCGAGTAAGAGGTTTGTGTGTAGGAAAAAAGATAGCTAAAATGTGGGGTTCAATTGCGAGTCAAGGGATGTGAGATAACCGGGTACTTACTAGAACGTCTTGAGTATGCTCAGGGGGTGCGGGCAGATTATGCACCGTGATTCTCTTTGTCCCATTCCCGGCCTAGCACAATCTTTTTTTTGGGGGGTGTCGTAATGCGAAGAGGCTGAAGCTTGAGACTCTGTGCGCGCTCTTACCCCTTCTCCTTTCTCCTTGCCATCTTGGTCACCCTCTTCATCTTTTCCTGCTTCACATCCTCCTTCCCACCCGCACACAGCACCGGATCCCGTTATGCTAGCCGTGAATTGAGCCCCACGTTCAGCGGCAGGCCCACGAGGTGGACATTCGGTTTCGGCATTCACAGCTGGGCGAATGCAGTGAGCAGGTAGGCTAAATGACTGGATGAAGGAATGATGGTCGAGGTAAAGCGTGCGGTGAGCCAGGCGGTGGGGATGGATGCTAGAATTTGCGTAACAAGAACCGAGGTGGTTGTATGTGCTTTGTGGTAGCGGCGCTTTGATGGTGATTAGTGGGGTGGAAGTCGGTGCTGAGCCCAATGCAGAGGCTGAGCGCTGAGCGCTGATGCAGATGTGCTGGATCCTGAGAGCAACGAACTAGTTTTGGGCGCGTCCGAGAGAGTCGGGATCAGCTGACTTTAGACACATGTCTGATCAATTGATAAGGAAATATGATACAATGGAAATGTCAAGCTTTACAGCCAGAGGCTATGCGGCTTTATATGCCGGTGCCTGGAGAGTGGCTGTGCCCAGATATAACCATTCATCGTTTAATAGTTGCTCGTCGGAATCTCCGCTCCCCTCCTACCTCTCCCTCAGGTTTGCTCAAGGTTTGCTCATGCTCATCAATAGAGAACGGTGCGTCGTTAAACACCTTGCACAACTGAGCCAATCAACTAGTCCACATCTCTTCTGAAGTGCTCTGAATGAGACCCCTCTCGAGCGTCGGAGGCGCACTAGGGAAATCCGGCACCGACGTATGCGGTATGCTGTCTCACCCAGTCCTCTTCCCAACTGCTCCCATGCACAGTCGGACGAGCATGCTTGCCGAGTCAAGGTCATTGTTGTCGCGTACGCCTTCGTTGTCCTACCACTGTACTAAAACTCACCGGACAATCAGACTTATTGATACTCCTGGATTTGATGATATCATAAGGATCTGGAACAGGCCACCGAGGCATTGGAACGAATGATCGCCTCCTTGCGGTCTGATCTTGTACTTTCACCCTTCATAGACACACTCATTTTAAAATACAGGGATAAAGCCGACCCTCCTAAAAGCTTATATCCGGCACAAAGCCAAAACGTAAACCTCTCGCAGATCCTTATTCTTTTGTATGAGTGCTGAATGCCACATAAAGGTGCAAATGTTCTCGGAGGCCCGTGATGTTTCAATACGCAACTCGGAAATTAACAATGTTGGAGGTGATTTGACAATAAATAATTATAATGTCTGTCTCCAGCCAGACTCGGAACCGGCGAAGGTGCCATTGTTGAGCAACACGATCCTTTTCTTTCACAGCTGACTTGGAATGCTAGTTATCAAGCCAGGAGGATCACAGGACCCAACCGTTTTCGGTGAGTCCTTCAACTGCTCAATCCACAAATACAAATAAAACATGATTTCTACATAGGATCTGAAATCAAAGATGGTGAGTAATGGAAATTTTTGCTCCATTTTGATCACTGTGTGGATACGAGTATCACAAAGGAGGGCCAACTTTTTCTTATCATCATCATCGGCAATATTGAAGCGCCCCGCATCTATGTGTCTCCAATCACCTTCCTTGATGAAATCAAGGACAAAGAGGTGTTCAAAATCAAGGAAAGGCTGGTGAGCCTTGGAGTTGACCCAAGCTATTTGAAGTGGGGTTCGAGGATGGATCACCCCAACACTCATCTGAAGGAACCGAATCCCCCAAAGCCCAGGCACCCATGGATGACATTCAAATTGGGAGACCCACTGTCTACATGGTGTATTACACCTGATGATTTTAAGAGGTGTAAATGGAATGAGGAGACCATGGAGATCATCAAGGGATCTTGGAACCAAGAGGGGGAGGGTGGTCAAAAGGGTGATTCAGAGGGAGGAGAAAGCTCCTGAGAAGATACTGAGACAGAATAAACAGTGATGAGTGGATCAAACAGAAATCTGTACACTAAATGTAAGTGCTACAGACTCTTTTTTCTGACATGAACACTCTCACATCTTCAGACACAGACACTTACACACTCCTAAGGTGCATCTAGGTAGTTCTAGATACACATTCCATGACTCATTTCTTTTCTCCTATTTAGATACATTTCTTTTGTCTCATACTTACACAGACTCATATGACTCATTTGTTGTCATACAACTTGTAACAAGGGATTCAACTCCCTTATTCTCTGTATACTATCCCTGACCTAGTGTTGCAAATCGGCCTCTAGCTCCACAACAACTCAACAGTAGCCTCTGAAAATATTTAGGAACATGTAAACTACTGTTAGAAGTATGAATATGTTTTTTTTAAAAAAAGAATCAGACCAGATGAAGGTATAAGAGGGTTATATAGCAAAAATGAGCACTTTCATGACATGTTACTTGCTTAGAATATTTAATACTTCACGCTGCATTGCGATTTTTTCTGGAAACAAAGATATATGTATACAGAACACATTGACCAATTTTTGGACACATCAGGAGAGTACTTCCCTCAGTAGAGGATCCAATGTCTGAGCATGACAAGATGAGGTGAAGGTATTTAAACTCTGCCAGGTGCCCAACAAGGACCCACAACACAAACACGAACACATCATCCAGCAGTCCTATGCCCAACTGTGCTGCATGGGAAGGGGAGGGGGCAATTCCAAGAAACTTGAAGATGCATACCAAGCATGCCTGCAAGAAGCCCTCTCCTTCCTCGACAACCAGGCAGCTCAGACAGATTTGCATCCTAATGATTGTTATTCTATTTCTCAGGTCGCTTGTAATTTTGATGTCAGTTACAACACCCTTCAGAGAAGGTTCCAATGACTTAACCAGGATGCACACATGGCCCACGAATCACAACAACTCCTCAGCCACGTTCAGGAATCTGTTATCCTTGAGTGGGTAAGCAACTCAGTGATGAATCGGAGCCCATCACCAAACAAGGCTTACAGAGGACAATACAGCAGCTCACCGGTGGTTGTGTCAAAGCAGGGAAGAACTGGATCAAGAGGTTCCTTGAGCAACATCCTACCATTAAACTTGCAAAGCCCTGTGGCCTGGACCTGAAGTGTGCAAAATGCTTCAACCAGAAATCAGTTCGAAATTACTTCACCTTACTCGAAAAGGTCCTCAACGAGCTGGAGATACCTTGGGAAAATGTCTGGAATATGGATGAGAAAGGTTGTCAGCATGAAGGGGGACAGAAAAGATTTGCAGAAAAGTACTTCATTCCCTGAAATAAACGACCTGCATACTGGCAAAAGAGTGGAAATCTTGAGCTTATCACAGTTGTTGAGTGTGTCAATGCTGTTGGTGATTCAGTCAAACCTGGGTTCATCTTTCCTGGGAAGCAGTATCACTGAGAATGGATGGCTGTTGACCCAGAAGTTTCGTAAGTCGCAGAAAAGAACACAGATTGTGAGGTACTAACAAAGCTTCCAATAGTGTCACAACCTCACCAAATGGATGGACTGATGATTTTCTTGGAACACAATGGTTCAAGTTCACCTTCCTTCCTCAGGCGAAGGCTCGCAACACCAGTGGGAAGCCAATCCTCCTTATCTTTGATGGACATAGATCACACCTTTCTGAAAAATTTCATCAGCTTGCAATGGCCAACAACATCCATATACTTTGCCTTCCACCCCATACCACCCATCGCCTACAACCTCTCGATGTTGGAGTCTTCGGACCACTGGGAAATGCTTTCTCTCAACACTGTGATGAGGTTCTCCAGGAGACTGGAGAAGAGATTCCAATTCAGGACTTTGTCAAGGAGTACATGCACACATGTACCGATGCATTCAAACCTGAGACCATCAAAAAAGCTTTCAAGAATAGTGGAATCTGTCCTCTTAACCCTGACATCTTTACAGATGTGGACTATGCTCCAAGCATACCATCCTTGATACATGCTCATGCCCTGCCTTCTTACCCAACGATGCTGACTTTGCTTACACAACAAAATCACACCACCGATGATGATTCAGATCATGACTCAAACCCTGAATGATTCAGATCACGACTCAAACCCTGATGAATCAGACAATGACCAAACTGACAATGAACAACCTAACACACCAAATCTGGCAGAACAACATATGGATCCCACCCCGTCAACATGCACAGTTGAAAGACCCACACCCACATCACAATGTGAGCCTATCCATCACTCGCCTTCCATTGCAGGGCCTGCTGCACAGCCATTCCCCAAGTTCTGGAGACTAGTTACCATATAAATATGATAATATACAAATATTCAATATACATCTTTGACATGAATATGAGGTTTGGATCTCATGCCCTGCTTCATGTAGGAAAAAGTGAAAAATGAGGTTTTGACAGCTCCACAAATACTTCATGTGAGGAGCTGAAAAAATATGAAGAATTAAGTACTAGCCTACCCAAGTATACAGAACTTTGAATCATTTCAATTGGAGCAGCAGTTGTTGAGATATAGGCATGAGAAAGAGGTTTGTTTTAGGGTAGATGATGAAACAAGCCCCTTTCTTATACCTATATCTCAACAACCACTACTCCAATTGAAATGATTCAAGGTTCTGTATACTTGACTAGACTAGTACTATATCTCTTTACAACTTTCACATGAAGTATTTGTAACACTGTCAAAACCTCATTTTTGACCTACCCAAAACAAGCCCCTTTCTTACACCTATATCTCAACAACCACAACTTCAGTTGAAATGATTCAAAGTTCTGATACTTGAGTAGGCTAGTACTTAATTCTTCATATTTTTTCAGCTCCTCACATGAAGTATTTGTGGAGCTGTCAAAACCTCATTTTTCACTTTTTCCTACATGAAGCAGGGCATGAGATCCAAACCTCATATTCATGTCAAAGATGTATATTGAATATTTGTATATTATCACATTTATATGGTAACTAGTCTCCAGAACTTGGGGAAGATATATTATCTTTTGTGTGGTGCAAAACTTTTGCAGAGTCACTGTAGCTTTTGAATCACACAAGAAAGTGCCTATAGAAGTGCTAGCACATTTGACCATTCTCCAGTCAAAATCCCTCACTTCATGTAGTGTTGAATATTTCAACAACACCCCCAACACCCCCTTACATGCCCTCACCTTTACCACCCCTACACAAGCCACCACTTCAGCCTCAAACATTCATAGTAATGGTGAATTCACACCCAAAATCACTCCTTTGGTTCATAGCCTACCCACCAACACTAAGGGTGGCAAAATTCATGAATCACAGACCAAACACACAATCAAGCCAACCATGCCAGTGATAATGGAGATGGAGAGCAAGCCAGAAGTACATCAGAGGTTGGGAATGGAAGAAGGATTTGAGAAATCACCTATGGTGCAACTAATACAGGAGTACTCATCAGTCACAATAGAACTTGTGTAAGTGGGCCATTGCAAGCAAAATATTTGTTATCAATGACACTGCCAAACTATGATGTGTGAACAGGCCCAGTCACATGTCATCACTTAGTCATCTTTTTTGGCTTTGATAAAGATACTGACACTGGAGGCAAACCATGAGGCAGTTGAATGTCAACTGCCCTTAAGGCAGTTGGTGATTGAGCAGTTATTCTTAGATAATCCATAATATTAAGTAATATACAGATCAATCCAAATTGGGGCATTGTCAAGATCACTCGAGATTTCAACTTGATCAACTCCCTCCTTCCATGATGGCACCTGTCATCTGTACCTGCTCATTCTGTAGCACCAAAACAGTTGCAGTTAATGGGATTTCACAACCAGGGCAGAAAAGTTGACTCATCCACTTGGCTGAAACATGAAAGACATGACAAAAGGCCAGCATCTGCCAAGCAGCCATCAAAATCATCTAGTGTGAAGCAGTCAAAGGACAGTGGGATGAAAGGTGAGTGATGAAGACTTTTACCTTCCAATCTGGTCATTGATTGTGTAGAGATCAATTTGCCTGGTGCACTCATTGGAAAGATGATTTCCATTCTTGTTGTCTGGCTTCATGTTAAAGTGGGTGTAAGCCACTCTGTTGCCAATAATGTTCTTCAGGCACTTCAGCTTATCTTGACAATGATTCTACACATTCTGGAGGCTGCTCTGTTGTCTTTTGGGGCTACTGTGAGGCTTTCAGATTTAAATATTCCTTGTGATGTTTGAACTGCATACCAGTTGCACTTAGTGTTTGCAGGTTCAGTCCTATGGACCCAAAAAATCCATAGGACCCAACTGAACTGGACTGTGGTCCAGTCTATTTTTCAGTTGTGGTTGCCCAAATTTGGGGTTATTCTGGTTGCTGGTTGCCTCATTTCAAAAATCATTCAAAACCGTTCAAAGACCGGTTGAAATCGGTTACAACTGGTTAAACGGTCACGTGCGTTACATAGCCTTGTAACGATGTTTATTACCTTCAATTTGATCTTTGGTTCATCAAAAACGGTTAAGAATTGAGAAAGATATAATGAAATCCATTTTGGTATAA
>Ga0307507_10010128_pt1 | contig 12303 bp, 13 predicted proteins | sample 7_EM_MG_FD_207223 | JGI IMG/M metagenome (GOLD analysis project Ga0307507, IMG submission 207223) | Populus trichocarpa ectomycorrhiza microbial communities from riparian zone in the Pacific Northwest, United States - 7_EM | ecosystem: Host-associated > Plants > Roots > Unclassified | place... | reverse complement strand
TGAAAACGGAAACTGCATCCTTCATATGGCTTGTGGAAATGGACATATAGGTAAGTTCAACCATTCTTTTTTTCTCATGGACAATCTGACATTCGAAAGGTGTTTTATAGACATCTTGGAGTACCTTCTGCCCATTATACCACCATCACTTTTATCAGCACAAAACAGTTCGGGTTCGACGGCCCTCCACTGGGCTGCAGTCAACTCGTATCTCGAGGTCGCCCAAAAACTTGTCGGATTCCCGTATGGCCCAGGGGTCACCTTAATTGACATAAAAAACAAGGCTGGACATTCTCCTCTTGCAGAAGCTGAGCTCGCAGGGTGGGATGAAGGAGCCAAATGGTTCGTGCAAGTGATGAATCTAGAACCCGAGAAAGAAGGTGATGAGGATAGTGGAGAGCTGAGATCTGGAGATGCGCAAGAAATTGAGGTCGAAATTGAAGACGCCGATGGACAAGTGGCAAAAATGACTATCGGGAACTCTTCAACGGACTGTACCAAAAAATAGAATATATTGTTTGTTCACGCTTGATTCAGGGGTTTTCGACTATACACTCAACAACAACCAGAGCGCAACAGCTGAGGACCAGCCTTCAAGCGAAGAACCTCAGTTTTCTTTCTCAAACGCGGTGCCTATCAAGCTTGCTTCTGCTCCTGCGGTCTGTTTCTCATTCAGATTGTAACTTATGGGGTATCATCTTCGGCGGAATTTTGACTGCTCAGCGCTGAGGACGCGGAACCTACGCCACTCAAATGCTGGTTGACCCCCCATGAGGTGAATATAACAAGCCATGAATGACGGTATTGCTGTAAGTTCTTGCAGGCAGTTACAACCCACTGTAACGGCAATACTATGGCATGCAACTCAATTTTGCGACACGTTTTGGGGATTTGACCTGTCGGACTAGCACAAAACGCCACATAGACCAGCTTTAATTCCTCCCACCGGCTTCTTTCAACACGCGAGCGCTTGAAATGATGTACAGCTTCCAGCGATGCCCTTCGAGGCATTCATTTCCGTCTTGTATAGCCGGCGGGTATTCAAGCCCTCAAAACTACATTAAGGGGGAGCGGTGTAATATCCATTTCAGCCACTGCTGCCAATTTCTTGACAATTACGTTTAAAACGGACTAGGTAAAGTGGGATCACCTATTTCTAGAACTCATGTGTGTCACATATACAGGCTGTCCCCAGGAACTCAGGCGTTGACCTCACGATTTCCCCGGACTTTAAGAGCGCCAATCTACACAAAATCTGTCTCATCATGGCTGCTGTCAATATATACGAATTGGGCAGCACTGAGGCTGGGATACGTAGGGCTCTTTCGACCATTCGCGTTCAATACTTATGTTTGTCAAGTTACTACACCACATGCAAAAAAAAAAAAAAAAGTTGATCGGGGGTGCTTCAAATTCGCTGTGGTAGAGCTCTCACGCTTCTGGAGGATGCAACTCTATTTCAACGGCGAGAGGCTCAAGCTTCGACTCGGGCAAGGCCGATCACTTTCTGATAAGAAATATTTCTGGCTCGAAATAGTTGTAATTGAGAAGACGGAGAACTTGGAAGGAACACGGAGGAAAGACTTGGAATCGACAGTCGGACCATGAGAGGAAACATGGCAGAAGTAATACGTACACGGCGATTAATGCTGCCAAGCTTTGAATGTTTCAATGTACACCCTGGAGCAGCTGACACTTTGCTAAGTACTTCTATGGCTTAGATTTCGGGTGGTCAGATTAGAGTGATCAAGAACTTGGGGTTGCGGCGCGGGTACTACGGCCGAGGAGGGAAGCTCATATAAGTAAGTGACCCAATTTCCCCCTTGTTCTTCCAACCACCTTCTGCTACAACAGTATTATAGGATGCCTACATCATTATCCCCGGAATTACACCAAGAATTAGGTGCATCCTGCAGAGGCCAAGTGTACCTTCGAGGTGAACCTGGGTGATTTTTCAAGCTTTCTCATTATGAACCGTTCTTAAATGTGGACGGACACCTTAGTTTTGGCGATTATTCCAAAATTTTCAACGGTAACGTCCAATCTCTAGCAAAGGCAGTGGTCTGTCCACTGGATGCCGAGGACGTGAGCAAGTGGGTTATCTATCTCCTTCCAGCCGAAGATCAGACAGTCTGACATTCCATTTCCAGGATTGTGCGCTTTTGCACAAAGCACTCCCTCTCGCCATCCGTGAAAGCTGGTGGCTATGGCACTGCGGGTTGGGCCATAGGGGGAGACATCATCGTGGACTTGAGCAAACTCGTCGAAGTGGACATTGAACCGCCCCACCCCGACGGTTCTTTCACCAGTCTTCGCGACGTCGCGTCCGCGAACAGCAAGGGCAAGAAGGCCGTCACTGGAGCACCAGATCTATCACCTGTCAACACTGCCAAGCGGCGTCGCGAAGATGATGCCAATTTGCGAATCTACGATGCAGCATCCCACGAAGTCGCCTCTTTCTTGCGTGGCCCTCCTCTGTCAAATCAATCCACTTTTGACGGTCCGTCTCCTAGCGTTCGCCGACGTCTTGATACCGAATCACCCACCGGACCGCCATCCACCTCTTCGCGCGAGGTGTCTCAGGAGTCTGACCTCAACCTGGGGTCGTCCAGCTCTGAGGCTGGGTCTGGAGACTCGAACACGAATGTTTCAATCTCAACAACCACCACAAGCCCTTCTCCGGCACGAAGCTTCAGCACAAGTGGTTCAAATGGTACTTCGAACCGTGTTCCCGGAGCTGACCCCTTTGGGTATCTCGAGCCCTCAAACAACTTTTCGCCTCCACCACCAGTCATTCACTCCACAGTTAACCCGCATGCTATGGCCTGGACTGGGGGCGCAAGCTCAATTTTTGAAAGCGTGTTAGGTCCGTTCGGGCAAATGACAATGCCTGTACAGGTGGAACCCATTCATCCACACGCTTTCGTGACTTTTGGCGCAGGCATGAGACAGAAAGAGATCGACACGTTCACCGCTCAAAACAAGCTTGAGTGTAGGTATATCACTGGAACTGGGGATGGTATTCCTTATCATGTTCCTTTGTGAGTATTATCTGTATTTTACACCCTATCGGCCTAATTATTCATCCCCAGCGCGGCACATCCCGTCGGCTCGTCAATCATGCTTCTCGGTGGTTTCGGGTTTTTGAGTCGACTCCATGGTCTGAGCATCGACAATCTCGTTGAAGTCGAGATGGTTCTCGCCGACGGCCGGATTGTGATCGTCAGCGAGAAAGAATTTCCTGGAAAGTATCTAATTTTTAGCACCGTATTTGTGGAGCCTGATTTTTTAAAGATCTCTGGTGGGCTCTCCGAGGCGCAGGCCCAGCTCTCGGAATCGCGACTCGGTATAAAGCGAAGGCATACCCTGTTCCGGTTGTCTTTGCGGGAAATCTCATTTAGTGAGTTCTTACTATCTTTTTTCTTTTCTCTGTGTTTGATAATAGAGCACTACAGTCGATTCAACAAAGCTACTGCTCCTTCTCTTATCAAACATTTCCGCGATTGCGTCAAGGGCGCTCCGAATGAGCTGTACGCGAACGTTCTTTTGACTGCCGGCCCGCAGGGCCAAGATTCCCTCATGGTCGTTCAGATGTGCTACGTCGGGCCTAAAGAAAAAGGTCAAGAGTATTTATCTGCGATATCTTCTTGGGATGGGGAATGTTGCCTCCTTAATGAAGTCGACGAGAAGAGTTTTTTGCACCAACAAGACAGCGTTGCTCAAGTTTTGCGCGGAAAGGGTCTGTTTTCTGCAGTTTCCTTTCTTAAAAAAGACTTCATGCTGATATGCTGCCATTACCCAGCTGGGCGGCAGTGGTTCATACGCTCTGCTCTGGTGTCCTCCCTTCCTGATGATATTATAAATGATACCGTCGTACAATTCGCTGGTACCCCAGTTGGTTGCAGTATGTATCCGTCGCTCGCACCATTTCATAGCATAACCTTTAATTAGCTTGGCTTTTTGAGCTCGCTGCAGGAGCTATTCCTGATCACGAAGATACTTGTGTTCCTAAATCCCAACGGGAAGCATCGTTCACGATCGCTGCGCTCCACCAGTGGGACATGGACATCGATGACGACCGTTGCATCGACTCTGCGGAGGAGGTCAGCAATGACATCCCCACTTTATTTATTTGTAGTACTCACTCCTACTCTTCAGTGGATTTCTGGCACCCTCAAACCCATCCAGCTTGGCGGACCTCTTCCTAGCGTGAGTCTCTCAGTAAAATTTCGTGGATTTTTTCTCCTCACGTTTTAACTACAGTTCCTCGGTCGTCATGAGTCTCCTGAGAGAACAAAGGCTTCCTTCGGAGACAACTGGGAACGCCTCTGCGAGATCAAGAAGCTCTACGATCCTCACAACTTGTTCAGAAACACGTTCTGGCCTCTCAATGCTGAAGGCGACATGGTTGAGGCTTGCGCTCATGAGCCCCCTACCCCCGAATTTATTGGTGCTCGTTTCGTTCCTAGTGAAAATGATTGAGGACTGCTTTCGTCATTCCCTGATTTATGATATCTACTAACTTCAAGCTAAGCTTACCTGGCTGAAGCCATTTGAAATCCGGCGATGTTCTTTCTTGTCATGTCATCTATCGAAGGGGTCTACGATGTCACCGTATCAGTGTCTATATACATATCATGCACATTTGTACAACATCTTTTTGGGACATATTGCTATATACACGTAACTGCAAGTTTGGTTTGAAAGGAGGGAGATAGGTTACTAATGTAAGGAGGGTGATCAATGGATACAAAGGTCAGAGAAAGCATAATACAACGCAAAATAAGTACAACAACAACAGATAGCCGTTAGGTTAGTTATTAGGCCCAGAAAATGAAAAGCGTGAGAGATAGAAGAAAAGTCATATAACCATCAACCAGATATGCTAAGAGGTTCCAAGAAACTAGCCAGCGCCCAACCAACATTTGCCCGCTCGTCTCGGCACAAAAGCAAACAATCTTCCCCGTCATCCACATACAACGGCAACTTGGGGTGAATGCTCGGGTGTCCAGCCTCCTGCAATACTTCATACAAATCGCCCTCCACCAGCGTGAAGAACGGAAAGCTGAAGTACGATACAGCCGCTGGCGGTTTACACGGATGAATCACTTGGCAGACGTATTTCGCGCGCTTGTTCACCCAGCTGTCACGCTGAGCAGCGGATAACGGACGCGGATCTGGAACAGGATCAGGGTTCATATTGAGGAAAGACGTCATGGATCCGGCTTGAGGTCCCGAGTTCGAGCGCTGTCTCCGTGCGTCCGATGACCTCCGTTTGTAGCTTGGGCTGCGCGATAACGGGGCGTCTCGTTCCCTTCCCCGCTCCTTTTCGTATGAATCTGCAGTAGATCGATATGGGAGATCACCATCCCCATATACGCCATTCATCGTCCGCGAAGAAACGGATGAAGGGGCCCTTCCCGGAGGAGTTTGCGCCTTTTCCGGATGCAAAGGCATGCTCTTCGTCCGAGGGATGGGCGGGTGCTGTTGGTATTGATAATTTTGAGGTATCATCTGTTGGTATGGTGCTGAATTCACATAAGGTGACACAGGCGTCGGCACCGTATAGTCTGCATAATCATCAGGTCGCCTTCTGGGCGACTTGCCCTGTCTTGATTTCCCAGAAGCGAAACTGTCGTTGGAATTACGGCGGCGAAGACTGCGCTCCATGCTTATAGAAGCGTCGCTCTGGCCTCTTCCGCGGGTGCGGACTGATGGTATTAGTGGATAGGGTGCGGATACGAGTGTATAGCCTGGCTCCAGAGTCGATAACATATTGATGCTGCTGTTATTTGGGACTCTCTGTGGCCTAGGAGAGTTGGGTTCAAGGCTTGATAACATGGAATGAACGGTCGCTGCAGATGGCCTCGCGCGTTCGGGTTCTTGGTAAAGTTTCTTGGATTGATTAATGTTGAGCTGTGACGTCACTTCGTCAACATCTGCCCAGCGTGCCTGCCAGACATTGACGGTCTCAGCGTGGCCAGCGTTCAACTCTCCCTCGACCCGCAGCATCTCCCACAGGTCACCCCACCGGTCCCGCACGTCTCTCCAAAACAGTGTCTGGATCTGGGCAAGTCTCCGAACAAAGATAGCCATGCCCGCGTGCAAGAGATTCAGATATTTAGGTAGTTCCGCAGCGAGCTGACCACGCAAGGCCAGGTAATTCGTCGAAGCAGCAAGGAGAGAAGCTGGCGGCCGGTTCTTGGCCGAAACGTTCATCGTCAGGAGGTGGTAATGAAATGGTTCCTGCTCGTTCATGGATGCAAGCAACTTGAGGGGCTGATTCATCGTCATGAGCAAATGCGCAATTTCCTTGAGAAGCCGGTCGTTGATCGCTGTCTCCAATTCCGCACACAAGGGCATCAGCTGCCGTTCGACCACAGACAAGAAGGCATCAAATGCCTCGCTCCCTTGCTCCTGCGATAGCCCAATGACTTTTCCGAAACTGATAGCCCACATCCTGAGCCCAATCATGACTTTGCTCATCATCTTTGCCCAGTCCACGACGTTCTTTGCGAATTGCTGCGCGAACACCTCGATGCGCTTCAGCTCAGCCTGCATCTTCTCCACTTCAGCCGCCTCCGTGTTTCCCCCCTCCAGCTGCGATACCTTGCTGCCCCCATGCCGTAAACCCTTCATCTTACTGATATTGACTGAAGTGGCCACGCCAACGTTGACCGTTTTTTTCTTGGACGACAAAACGTCTTTGACGACCTCTGCTCTGCGCCGCTCCTCATTCACGTTGCGTGCCACCTCTTCCATGCTTGCGCGCGCATTTTTGAGGTTTTCTTTGTCTGAATGGCTATCGGGCGTCTCTTCGATGATGGCAGCGAGTAACAGTGGGTATTTCAGCAACCGTTGGACGGGTTTGATCAAAAGCGAAGCGAGATCCCATGCGTGAGAGAGGGAAGACGCGACGTTTTGGGTATAGGATAAGTATGCTGTTAGTGCAGGGGTTGGAGGTAGATTTTGAAGATGTGTTAGTGCCGTTGGATGTCGAGTGATATAGTATTTATACGGTCTCTCTAGTTCAGGTATCTGATGAGAGAAAATGACGTCGAGAACGTGATGGACAAAAATAGTGTGAGACCCACAAGTTTGAGAAATAATTCCCCGACACGATCAGGACCAGACCCTCCTTCTACTACTGATCCCAGAGCTGTTTCCAACTCTTCGCAAAATAGATCTGAAAAGAGAGCGAGTTCAGCAATATTGCTGAATATTATCTTTGCGTCTTCTTGCGTCATGGGAGGGCCCAATGACGCAGTAGACATATCGGATGCGGTGGAGTGTGTCCGTGAAGAAGACGCGGAAGAGTTTGGAGGTGATACTGGAAGGTTGTGAAGAGGCACAGTTTGGCCTGGCCAATGAGCCCGTTAACAGTGAAACAATGCGTAAGTAGAAAAACATACCAAGCGCGAGTGGCAAATGTACTTCTCGTATCAGAGCGAGATCAGATGCGTATGCTCTCTCTGACGACAAGAGTTCGTGTAGTGCATGGTGCCTTTTCGTCATCGGGGTTTGTGGTTGAGTCGAGGGGGCAACGTAAGATATATCATTCTCATCGTCCAGTAATGAAAGACTGAGCGGTGAATCTGGCCGGAGGGGCAGTGACTTTGACATGAAACTATCATCGGAGTTCAAAGCATCCAGGAGCTCTTCCATGGCCGGGAAATTATGTTGATCCCGCATCTGAAAGCTAAGTGGGATGGCCGTTTTTACAATAGCCGCAAAGTCGTCGAGTTCCGAAGTCGAAGGGGTATCAAGAGAGTAAGCACGGTTCAAGCGAGTTTTCGCTGGGCCAGAGGCTGACTGTGATGATATAGATCGTGCGGCAGGACGGAGTGGCGAACGGACGGGCAGAGGGGGAGAAGCGATCCTTGGGGACGGCGATTCAGGAGTGTGGGTTTGACTGAGAGTCAAGCTCGGACGGCTTAATTGGGAGGGTGGGTTAGACATGACCACGAGGCGAGAACGAGGCGTTTTCGGGGCGAGTTCTGGGGAAGGGGTATCGCATGCAGTGGCCATCGTGCCAATGTGAAAACAAGCAATCTAGGACAACTGAAATCGAAAACCGGTATCTCCTGCGTACGGGGTCGCTGCTGCTGTTCCTGCCTAGCGTTGCGGAGTACAATGACCAAGGGTGGGGGTGTGAACAAGACGCTGTCCGTCGAAAGGCGCTGACAGTGATACCCCTGGCGGTCGTTGTCTGACAACCTGATAGTGGTAGTAGGACGACAGGAAGGGGATGCTTAGCCTAGAAAATTCCAAGTCTTCCTAGAATATAGTCTACTCCCGGACTATCAGCACCGACAGGGAACAGTACGCGATGATTGTGACATGGGAGTGACATTGGCTATCTGTTCACACAGCAGGCAGTGTTTTCTCCGGTATTAAATTATCCAACCATTTACCATAATTGATCCCCTATATTTTCCGTTCACGTCAGAAGACTTCAAAACCCACATGTTTTGTACCTTGGGTATCCATATGTTTTCAATTTTGTGACAGATACAACATGTACATGTAGTCATATGTACTCGGACAGGGTGCCCCGGATAACTTGAAAGATGTAGGTACTAAATAAACAACCCTTTTATGCCAACTCCTCCACGACATTCGCATACGTCTCCTCCGTGTTTATCTTGCGCTCATAATACCGCCGTCCCTCATGCAACACCATGCTCGTGACAGCCAACCCTAAAATGACAGACATATCCTTCATCGAAAGAGCCGCGGTTTGGAAGATCGCCTGCATAAAAGGCACATACACCAAAGCCAGCTGTGTCAATGCCGATATTGACACCGTGACCACCAGCATCTTGTTCTGGAATAGTCCACACCCAAGGCCGCGGTTTTGCACTGCAGACACCAGGTCAAGGAACACGAAGCATGAGAATGTCTATGAAAAGAAGAGTGTACGGTTAGCCTTTAAACTTATCCACGAAGCAACCCAGACCACGCGAGAAAAGGGGCGAGAAAGGTCGCGGCACAAAAAGGCACCGGAGTCAGAAGAAAATGGGTCAATACGCACCATCGTTTGCTCCCTCCTTGACATGTTATCATCCTCCAGCGCAAATACATAGACAAACAGGGTTCCAATCACGATTATCGACGCCGAAAATAGCACACGATACAGTAATCTCCGAGTGATGATTGGCGCGTTTTTCTTGCGTGGAGGACGCCGCATTACGGCTGGGTCAACTGGGTCAACGCCTAGACTTTGGCTAGGGGGGCCTGAGATGGTAGAGTTTCAGCGTAAGTAAAACCACAATGTACTGTATACTGTACGTACCGTCCATTAAAATGTTAATAAATAAAATCTGCATGGCGTTCAGAGGATTGCTTAGCCCCAGCAGGGTACTGAGTGTGATCAGTGTCAGAGCAGCTGCAGCCGTGCTCAGCTGGAACGACAGGAAATTTTGAATATTGTGAAATATTGATTTGCCTACAAACAAGGGGTATCAATAAGCTGCTCCGCGGAAATTGAAGAATGCGCCAAGAAACTCACCTTCCTCAACAGCTGGAAGAATTGTGCTAAAGTTGTCGTCCACGAGGATAGCATCTGCAGCTTCTTTTGCGACGTCTGTGCCGCTTTTCCCCATCGAAATTCCAATGTCCGCCATTTTCAAGGCCGGAGCATCGTTTACTACCAAGTAAAATTAAGGTGGAGCTGGAATTCCACAAAGGAAAAAGACCCACCTCCATCTCCAGTCATCGCAACCACAGCACCCCTCGCCTGAAACGCCTCAACAATCGCCATCTTGTGCTTGGGCGTCGTCCTCGCAAAAACACTAACACTCCCCACCCTCTCCTTCAGCTGCGTCTTGGTCATCTGATCGATCGCCTTGCCCGTTAAGCAGTGGCTATTCACACCTTCCGTCCCGGAAGCAGCTACCCGGCCTACCCTCAACCCAAGCTTTTGTGCGATCGAAAGAGCCGTCTGCTCCGAGTCACCGGTGATCATAACTACCTGCACCCCACCGGCCTGAAGCAGCCCAATTGAATCTGCAACCCCTTTCCTGGGTGGATCTAGCATGGCTTGAAAACCAACGAAGACCAAGTTCGTCTTCTCCCCTGGGGTACTGGAGTCTTGAGAGGTGGACCGTGAACGTGATTCTACTGGGCCATAGCCGTACGCCATGGCGATAACCCGCAATCCCTTGGACGCCGTTGTCTGTGCCCTGGTTGTGATAACGTTCCGGGTGTTGGCATCAAGCTGTGGAGTAGATTCGTCGTTTACATAATAAAACTTGCATCGTTCGAGGATGGCTTCGATGGACCCCTTGATGTAATACATTTCCCTAGGAGCACCATTAATCGTATGAGCGGGCCCGTCTTCGTGAACGCCAGAGACGGCCATGAACTTGTGTTCCGAACTGAAAGATTTTTCCGTCACGCGTTTGAAGGTCTGAATTCAGGGAAATCAAAACCAGACTGCATCTACATTAAAACCGTAAAACGTACATCTCGGCGATCCGGAAGTCCGAAAAGACTTAAAACGTTCAGGAGTGCAACGTCTGTGGACTGGCCAACATACACGCCATCTTCATTCTTCACGACAGAGGCGTTGTTGCAGATAGCCCCAATATCCATAGTCCTCTTGATTGCGGGAGACACCGTGCCTGTATATGGTATCGCTGAACTGGGATTCAGGAAAATGGTTTCGTCCACAGAATAGGCCTCGGTGACGGTTTGTTCATTCTTAGTCAATGTTCCTACCAATGCGTTAATATTTTTCTCGAAGCAGATGTCAAGAAAACCAACCAGTCTTGTCAGAGCAAATCACGGATACCGATCCCAGAGACTCCACAGAATGAAGCTTCTTCACGATCGCCTTTCGTTTTGCCATTCTTAAAACACCTAATGCCAGTGTAACAGTGGTGACGATAGGAAGCCCCTCAGGAATGGCAGCCACTGCAAGCGAAACACCAATGGTAAACATTTCCAGCCAGGACCGTTGTTGCAAGACCCCAATCAAACAAATGACACCAATGATACCAAAAGACAAGAAAGAGAGCTTCTTGGCAAGTTCATCCATACTGAGCTGCAGTGGCGTTCGGCGTTCCTCGACCTAAAAGTGGCCATTAGCACATCACAGAACTGAGGGAGGATACATCGAACGTACATCTTGCATCATCGAAAAGATGACACCAAACTCTGTCTCAGTTCCAGTGGCGATAACGATACCAGTTGCCCTGCCTGAAATTTTTAAGTTTTCTACACCCGAATCGAGGGAAAAACAGGTGATCTTACCATTCCTAACCAAAGTGCCCATATACGCGATACACGTTCTCTCAGCAAGTGCAACTGGTTCACCAACACTAGCTCCACCCTCAAACGGACAGGTGGTAGAAAATTTCTTGCGTGCCTCAGTTTCGCCCGTTAGACTGCTTTCGTCAATTTCTAGGTCTACAGAGTCGATAATCCGGATATCTGCTGGAATTCGGTCGCCCGTTGAGAATTTGACAAGATCCCCTGGTACTATTTCGTTCGCCAAGACGTGTATTGTATTGGCTTCGCTGTTAACACAATCAGTGTTAGACGTCCAACAAATGAAATCTATAACTCACCGAATGACATGACAATGATGAGGAACCAACTTGTTCAAAGCTTCTAAACTCTTCTCTGATCTACGTTCCTGTACAAACCCAACTGTTGATAAATATAAGCACAGAACTTTAAGGTAGATAGAGGTAAGTCTTACCCGTTAAGACGATTAATACGGCGATGGTTATGCTAATGGCATCGTCCACGTTTCCCATGATTGCGCTCACAGTAGCACTTCCACATAATAGCAGAATGAGGGGACTCTCATATATAGTTTTGGCAAATTTAATGAGAACAGGTTCGGGCGAGGAGACAGAGAATTCATTATAGCCATGGTTTTCGCGTAAACGAGGTATGTCCGAGTGCAGAAGCCCGTTGCCTCCTGAGGTATGAAAATGTGCAATGGTATCCTGGAAAGGGGTCAGTCAACATGTACTCCTAGAAAAATCGCGTAACGTAACATACCTCTATCGAACAGTGAGCAAACTGCGCAGACGCCGTGTCGCGATTCTCCTCCTTCGCTGGGGTTTCACGACCGGAATCAACAGCCTGATACTGATTCGTGTTTCCAGTAATGTAGTTGATAGCCCTCGTCCACAAACTGGAAGCCTCCGCGTTCACAACCGCAGCAAATACCGCTGGCGAAGCAAGTGCCGCCGCGCTCTCCGGCTGATGTCTCCGCAAAGTCGTACTGTACGAAAAATGGGCCTCCGCATCTGGCGTGGGTCGCAGTCCCGCGTTTGGGTCTCCGGC
>Ga0307507_10010125_pt1 | contig 12309 bp, 15 predicted proteins | sample 7_EM_MG_FD_207223 | JGI IMG/M metagenome (GOLD analysis project Ga0307507, IMG submission 207223) | Populus trichocarpa ectomycorrhiza microbial communities from riparian zone in the Pacific Northwest, United States - 7_EM | ecosystem: Host-associated > Plants > Roots > Unclassified | place... | reverse complement strand
AGTTTTTAGGTTTTTCCTATATATTTCTTATAGCCTGCCGGCCGGCCTGCCTGCCTGACGCTCGCCTCTGATCAGTCGACGTTCATGTAGCTTCGCTCATCTGGGGTCTTGCGCTTGATTGATGAAAAATCCGAGTGATGTCGATGGTGCCTTGGCAGGTGCCAAGAGACGTCATGTCCCTTACCTCTCATGGCATCTATATCCTTGTTAGGCTTAAAATCTCATTTCATCACACATGGTGGAAATCTCTGAGACTCAGAACTGTTCACGATCATTAGATTGTCTATGTTCTATATCTTAATCCATCACAATTGGTGGATCTGCTATGGGGCTAGTTCATCTGGCCCACGATACCGGTATCCACTTCGGTGTGCGACGGGGTTGTACTAACACAGCCTACACCACGTTCTTTGCTCATACAGTACACCCCCCCAGGGCTAACCATCAGGAAATGTACACCCGGTATCGACAAGGTGTATATAAGGACCCCTCCAACCCCACCTTCCATTTTGGCGTTCCCACTCTCCATACAACCCTCTTCGCTCTTCTCCCCACGTCTGGCACCAGATTCCGACCCACCTACGTCTACCTCCCTCCCAGATCCTCCTCTCTTAGTTGACGTATCAATAATTTTTTTCATCTTTTTCATTGAATTCGATTCAATGTAAATATCGCACACGTCCCCATGGCACCTCTGAGCTCACGGAAACAGCAGTTAGAGAAGGGAAAGTAAGTAAATTACATCTATATACTCATAAGCAATTTCAATGTTGCCATTCGCCTCTGACACCCCGCTACGCAGCCCCAGAGGATTGACCCTAATAGCGGAAAACGAAGAAAGACTTGGCCGCGTATCATTGCCCGTCGCCGCGCTGAGGGGAGAGCGTAAGTAATCACTGAAAGCACCAGATTCGCATTGCAGGGTATGGCGCTCACAACCAAATTTCTTGTGAACAGACACCTGGCGGAGGGCGCGTACTTCGCGCCAGCCGTCGAAGACTCGGGCACTCGGTATGTCAAAGAAAACCCGCACCCAGGTATCAGCTTCTGTGACGCTAACAATTGAGCACAAATTAGGATGGGGTATGGCGACCTTGTGTACGCTAAATCGTGGTGCGGCTTCTTTGATCTTGTTGTCACATCTGGTGCCTCCTGCGATTGGCGTGAGCAGCGCAAGGCCGATATGACAGCCCACAACTTTGACCCTGGCCATTTGACCAATGCCCAAGTGGAAGCAATAACGGTCTTCGCTGGCACCCTTCCCCCATGAAAGATTGCGTCACCCATATTAAAAAAAGAGCCACCACCCAGATGACCTCCTGGAACTCACCCCTCAACTCAGAATACCAGTTAAAGATTCGGCTAGGCAACTCCACACCTGTACCCTGTGTCGAATCGCCGAGCGCGCCACTGGTACTGACTTCGTGGAATCTCTGAGTAAATGATTATTCCCAACTACCTCCGGTCAGCCTCGTACTAACTTATTTTGACAGAGTCTCTATCGTCAACCTATTACCCGCGGGCAGTAAGAATACATATGGTTCACCGAACGTGAGCCCCAGAAATGGGATATCCGTTCCTCGAGCATCCCGTGTGTTCTAGTGACTCGGACCGGGGAATCACATGGGGTGTGTTGACAACACCGAGCATGAAATATCGGGTCGGGGTACTCAGAGGGCAGCATGTGGTGGAGGAAATTAGATGTCCAGGATATCTGATCGGGTCGACTAGTGAGGGTGCCGTCAGGCTCCATCAAGAGCCCGAAAAACATCTCCCCCTGCGACAGCTGATCTTTCTCCATTGCAATAATGACATTCTAACGTGGCTCCTTGAAAACCATGGCCAATATCCCCTCGATCTCTTGGTCGTCGAGTCACGTCACAAGAATGGATACAATAGATCCCAGGTGCCCGAGCCTGTCAAAGGGAGATACCCATTTCTCAATCGCAACCTTGGTGAATATGCCGTGGGGATTGTCCAAGCGGATGAGGATGAGCATGAGCATGGGCATGAGCATGAGCATTAGCATGAGGAGGGGGAGGAATGCCTAGAGGCCGCGAGCCTGGAGGAACCGCTGGCGCCTTCTTACATGGAGGTCATTGTTGTTGACAACGTAAGTATCAACACGTAATGTTAACATCAAGATCAAAACACGATGGCGAATTGACGAGCAAGGCCGAGGAATTGGGAGCCCTGGGCCCCTCGACACGACTGAGGGCTACTCCACGAGAAATAGAGGCAGCTGGGAGTGATAATCTCTTTGCTCCACTCTTGCGGGACTCAGCCTCTAGGCCTTCTGCTCTATCTACGCAAACGAAACTCCAAGATGTCCGGAAGGTTCTAATCGCGATCCTCTGGATGGGGGACTACATTACATATACCGGACTGGTAGCAGTGCTGCGTTCGGGACTCTATGATGCCCAGGACACCCCTCCTTCTAGCCTACCCGAATTCCGTGACGAAAGTCGAGTCTGCCCCGCCGCTGCTCCGATTGATGTGCAGGTTCACACAACTCCAGGGGGAGTGACCAAACAAGCTGGTCACACAATTGAACCAGCAGCCGCCCTGCGTTAAGAACATGATGGTGCCCAGGACAGCCCCCCTACCTGCCTGCCTGTAATCCGCGACAAACGTCCAGCCTTCCCCCTCGTTGTTCCAATTGATGAGTCGGTTCACACAACTTTAGTGAGAGCCACAGAACAAGCAGCTCGCACAACTGAACAGCCGCCCACCACGCTCCCAGCCCCGACAGAACCAGCAGACCCTGTGACACCCCCGGCGCCCAGGGCTTCTTCAACGTCCAGTTTGAGTAGTGCCCCAAACAACACCAAATCGCCATCGCCCAAACCGCTCCGTTCAAAAAGCCGCTGGGCTGGACCAAAATACTTTGGGATTTCTTAGTTTCTTGGGGATTTTTTATTCTTTTTCTTTTTTCCCTAGATCTTATTTCGCTTTGGTCAGAATTCTTGGTTTGTTGTTCGTTAGCTGGTAGGTTATAGTAAACATATCATTGTGCGCCCTTGCTACAGCTTCTCGTATCCTGTATTGCTAGTCCTTACGCCTTCTTGCGTTAAGATAGCGAACTTTTTTTTCCTGGATCAGGCACGCCGCGCATTCTCTCCTTAACCGGGCTGGCATCGGCGGACGAAACGAGTCAAACACATGCGGGCATGACGTGAAACCAGAATTCTAGACGTTTAGTGGTGTTGATTCGATGTTAGGAGATGAGGTTCGATAATCCCGATCCACTTTAGGCGTGGCAAATGTCTTGCTAGACTTAGTGTCGATAACCGATACTCGTGGTGGCTAGACATTCCTTAGGCTCCTACATTACGGACGCCTATTTCGTCGAACATTTTCAACCCGAGTCAGGACGACCGTGATACCTGAGAATGTCGAGAGCATGGGGTGAATACTTAATTCCAGAGGTTGAGGGGTGTTGATTCGAGGTTAGGAGATCCGTGTGGCTAACTGAGCCTGGTTGTGGCTAGATGTTGCTTAGCCTTCTACATTAGCGACACCCCTCTCGCCCAATCTTTTCAACTAGAGTCGGGACAACCATGATACGTGAGGACGTCCAGATCATTATCATAATGTTGAACAAGCAGAAAACCCCTTTTTACAGGCGAATCTTTTCTTTCAATACCAAGTAATAGTGTGTGATTCTCCTAACCCCCCCCCTGCTTAAGTCCTAGCGTATAAGACCTGAATGGTCCATTGAACATAACCAAATATTCCTCATCTTCGCTACACGAAAGATAAATTCCATTGTGCTACGTCCTAATTCCTATTTTGCCAAACGTTGATCAACCGTTCAGCATTCCACCATGTCTTGACAACCACAAACCAATTCATGCAGCCAGCCAACCCCCCGTGTAGGAAATCTGAACGGCCGGAGACCCCAAGTCGTACCCAATGGCATACGATCAGCGAGATCGATGTGGGGAACGCAACAAACCCAATCCGGGTGCTCGCCTAGCACACTGCCGAACGAGCAGCCATCGCATGTGCGCCCTACACCACCAAACGCAACCGGAGACCTCGCAAGACCACGAAAGGGCTCCCGGAGAAGGACGATAATAAGCACGACCTATACCAATATTGAGACAGAACCTGACGCACAAGTACCAACGGAAACAGTTAGTCTAAGCGATGATAGGAGTGATGAGTACCAAGACTCTCGCGGATAGGATCAGACTGAATCGGACACTAAGGCAGACATGGAAGATGATGATATTGCAGATGCTGCTGGAGCAGGGCTGCGTCACCGGTTACGCACCGCGGTCGAACAAACAAACAATCAGGGATCGACTGTGCCAGTTTAAACAACCTCCGGATCACAGGAGGTAGCACTCGTTAGGCGGACGCCAGCTGCTCGAGGACATGTAACGCCCGGTAGAGTGTATACTCGGCCAGTGCTCCCGTCATCCGGTGTGACCTGATATTCATCCCCACTGGCCACTCACACTGCCACTAAATCGGAAGTTGCAAGTTTGGGTCCAGCCAGCGAATCGAGTACGCCACACACTGAGGACATCTGGCCGGGTACCCAGTCATGGCGAAATACCGGGAGAGAAGTAGAGTTGACTATAGTAATGCGGGGCAAAGCTTTCATTTTCGGGTATATCCTGTTTGTTGAGTCACTCCCAGGCCCAATTACATTGAAGTCTAAGGTACAAGGTGCTTGGCTTAAGGGGCTCAATTATATAGCTGATGCAGGAAATATGGAAGCGTCGGAGGAAAACATAAAGATACTAAGTGGACACAGATATACAGGGATGACACCCCCCTGAGGCCGGGTATAGTACTAATTCTGCAAAATACGCAATAGACCATCCGGGGTAAGATCCCAGTTTGTATCCCACGTTAAAGATGAGATCGGAAAATTATACGATCTCCCGGAAGATCCCACGGCGATTGCGGGCACGGTGGACTACCTGGTAGAAAAGGATAGATTTATCTGCTCCCCAAATAGATATGAGGTTGGTGCGCCCTAGTTGGACAACTTTCTTCCAATAACTAACAGGTATTACACTCGGCCCAGAAATTGTCATTTCGATTCGGGCCGCCCCAGATTCCCGAGGCCATATGGGGTAAGTACTTCAGACTCACGAAAATGCGTGGCATTGTCTAACCTGATTCTCTTGGGGCGTATCTACGCCACGATGATTTGCTTCCCGTGTGCAATGCTCTGTCATACCCTATGCGGATGGCAAACAGGAGTATATAAAGAATTAGGTGAGTTCAAGCCTGACGCGTAGGAGGTCAGCCAGAACCCGAACCCACGTCGTATTCTCCAGGACGGTAACATGATCAAAACCAATAAAGACCTTTTTGCCAGGCAAACCGAAACATGGGCAGATTGCCCAGACTGTGTACAGGCGAACATTGTGGACAAGCGTTGTGGGACCATCCGGACAAAGATGGAGAAGGAGCACGGCGGACGACAAGACCGCCGCGAAGGGTATACCGACGATTGGGCAGCGGTAGCCACAGAGCGGCAGAGTAAGGCATCTAGCCACACTACCTGACGGCAAGCCGACCGAATGCAAACTCCGGGTGATTGGGTTGTGGTAGCCGGTGAGCCGCAGAGTCAACCATGCAGCCAGGATACAGAACGGCCAGCCCGCCCAATCCAAACTCCGAGCAGCCGGTCTATTAGGACCACAGTGGGGCAGCAGGATAGTCAAAACCATTCGCAGAACACAGATTTATCTTTAGAGATCCTCCAGACGTCACCTGCCCGGGTTCTTGGATAACTCGATTGTTCTCGGCCAAGCGCAGATGGTTCACGGAGGTGACCCGGGAACTATCGTTGGAAAGGACTGTGAGTCCTACTCCATGGCGACGCCTCTCGCTGAGCGTTGACGGAATAGAGCCAGCACAACAGGAGACAAGTGATAGTGAGCGGGGGGATGTGGAACAGGGGTGCAATGGGACCATTGGTGAGGGTAATTAAGAAATAATGTGTCGAATATGTGGCGTATGTGTCCCGTAGCTTAATTAATTAATAGTATTTGTTCGACGGGGATGTGTTAATATGAGAACGTAAAGGAAAATCTGGGCGTTCGGAGTACTAGTAGTAGAATCAATGAAAGGGACACGCCACGGGGGCGTCTTGGCGATCTTAGAGTAAAAATCACAGGGTAACATCGGAAAGAAAAGGATAGAGCGTGCGCAATATCGGGATTGTGTCTGGCAGAGTTGACATAGTTGCCGACGCCTCTGGGAGGCATCATGAAGGCATCAGGATATTACGTAGGAGCGTACAGATAGAATAGAAAAAGTCAAGCTACGATCAGGACACACAGCACGTAGAGAGGGTTAAGTCAGGATAATGGTGCGCTGGCAGAGAGTGTCTGGAGGTAGTAGAAGCCAAGTGAGGGAGATACCAGGACGAGAGAGCTCAGGATCATGGGATCATGATGTGAGGGGTCGGAATGAGCGAGGCCCAGGCCCGCAAGATAAAGATGGGACTTCACCACAGATGACGCCAGGATCAGGGGTGATCAGGATGGAGCGGCGGATTATAATGCCACGCCCTGGTGCAGCAACCGAGAATTACAGGTGTTTCCGGACGCAAGAGCAGAGGACCAGGCACAGTCAGGGAGCAGAAAACGTAGGATCCATGTCAGGATAGCATCAGGGGGCGGCACGTCAGGTGACTCAAAATCAGGACCGAACATCAGATCGACGTTGGGTACTCATTTGCGATTGACCTCATGTCCACTAGGTGCACTAGACGGATGGGGCGCCCCAGGCGCAGAGTGTTATTTTTGCTGATAATGGTGTTAGGAAACATGTATTGGTAGGTAGTCCAGGGGGCAATATGGGGTTTGACTCTACGGGGTAGGAATTGTCCGTGCACCTTTAAGTACTCAGGATATTCACGTCTTGTCACTCGCTTTCAGACTCGACGGCATTGGCACCCACCAGCGCAGCTGCATTGCGGCTGAACACCTCATATTGGAATTGCACCCGAGGCGTCAAGCCTCAAATCAGCCACGCAACTCTTTTGTCAAATCATAATACCAGCATCAAGGATTTAGAATGAATGAAGTAGATAAAGAGATTTATTGATTGCGTGCACCAATCTAGTTCAACAAGGTCTGCCAAGCGGACCATGACGAATGTGGGTAAGGCTAGGGTTCGAACCGGAAAACGCTCAACTCAGGAAGTACAAGCTGCCGCTAAGCCTCCACAGATATTGTATAAGGTGAAACCTAGGATGGGAAAAGTAATGAAGAGGGCAATCCCCAAGGAAATAGCCGGCTGGAAGAATGATTCGCACAAACCCATAGAGCAACGTCTAAAACAAGAGGCAACATATCCCAATTGAAAAAACGTGTAAAGAAACAAGAATGAACCGCAAAATTCTCCGAGCAAAGCTCAAAAGCGACATAAGGCACCCCCAGAAAAAGAACAGTCACTGCCGAACACAACAAGAATGGTCTCCAAAACTCTGCCAGAAAATGAGCCAGCTCCTCTCTTGCCTCGGTAGGATCCGTGGATGATGGCAAGTACAAATTTCTCACACCTGGTCAAGGCTAACGGGCCCAGCTGGGCCAGGCTAATCCGAAACCCAACTAGTGAGAAATGAGTGAGAACAACCCGCAGAACTCTTGGAGTGAAAAGGAAAAACACCGAAAGGGAAAGTCCAGGATCTGCAGCGGCCTAGTATCTATAATGATGAACGGAACTACCCTCTTTGGGGCTTCACGTTAGCAACATTGGGTCGAGGCATGCTAGCTTTGTTGACAGAGCCCAGTGCGCAGAAAGGAACAGGAGCGGACTCCTAATGTCCGTATCTACTGCCCAAGGTGTAGAACCTGCTGCCAACACAGCAGATGAAAGAACTGGTTGTTGTAACAGCAACTTACCAGGTGTAAAGTATCCACTTGAGCTAGCTCGTGAGCTGGCCGCCGGGTCTAATTTTCATCAAGTATCTGCTACAGCCATATCTACGGGGCCATCATTGGCGCAGGGATTAGAGGGGGAATGGCTTCTGCAGGGCGTACCAACTTGGGTTGCCGATGTGTTGGCAGGCTGCTGGGCCCCAGAGGCCAGCATCGAAAGATGCTCAGTGGAGCTGCTCAGCTGTAGCTGCTCAGAGACCACAGAGGCTAGATTGTGACTCGCATTGGAAGCCAATGGAGGAGGACAGTTTGGCGGACTAGGCGTGGCAGTAGGTTACAGATTCTGTTTAACCTCTCTATGGAGTCTATCTGGTTCACCCTCAATACCACTGTCCATTGGGGACACACAGCGGGCGAACTGGTTCAGAGGCAGTCCAGCGTCAGCTGGACCGTTCGGTTGTTGAGCCTCCGCCATGGCTGCTAGGTCTTGTTTGCCACTACTCTTGACTGCCGTCCGTGTAGATAGCCGGAATACTTTCTTTAGTTCTGTCTCCCATCTGATTCGTCGCTCAGACCTGAAGGCACGAATGCCCAAGTGAGTAGGAGGGGCAGAAGGTTGCTTACTAGGACATAGTATGAAACCAGAATCCAGGGCTGGCACGACCTGGGTGGGTGAACAGCAGTTTGAGTCTGGCTCCGGTTTATTGACGTCCAGTGGACCACTGTGCACCCTTTGTCTAGTCTTTTGCATGCTGCTCCCGGTATTTTTGGTACTCAACCTGGATATTCTCTTTGGGGCTGCAGCCGAGGACTTAGGCTCGGGGCCCTCTGAGTCCGACTGATCACTATGAACGGACGGATTGCAAGATTGGCCTCTATTGACATCTGGGCCCAAATTCAGGGCGCGGGGGGGCGAGTCCCATCTTCTCCACGGGTACGATGGCTATCGAAGAGCAGATCCATTGGTTCGCTCAGCGAATTCATTGACCACCATATACGGACATGCCTAATGTTTCCAATTGAAATCATTTCGGCAACCGTGAGCGCCTTCTCAGGATCAACAAGCAGCATGAGTTTCCCATGTCTGTTTGCACCCACGAGTAGACAATTTCCGTACCCCTCGGCAAGGACTCAGTCTATGGACCAAAACAGGTTCCCCATGATGGGTTGGGATATCTTTAACCAGTACCAGGTCCATGGGTTTGCCATTGAGTCTTGACAAGCCTGGCAGAGAAGGGGCAGTCTCCGCGAACCACAGACGGTTGTTATATCCAGGGACGGACGGAGCGCGGGCCAACGAGACCTGCCCGAGCCATATTAGTATATACTGTGTACATTCAATGCCGATGGTTTGACATAATGTACAATCATTTCCGACGGCAACTGGGGCTGCAACAGGGGCTGCAACAGGGGCAAATGTGGGAACTCATTGTGCAGCCAACAATCGTGTTAAGCTGCGCTTATGTTTTTTTGCTATGTCCTTTAGCAAAAAATCGAGGTATTCAGTAAAACGTTCGCCCCGGGCTGTATCTGTCTGCCATAGTGCCGCCCTAACTGTAACAGGTGGGGTGGCACGGGCATATGCCTGAATAGTAGCCCATTGGGCGGCCCTACTCCCCTTCCTGCCTAAAATACTATCGTGCTCCATCCTACGTTTTACAGTATTCCGCCTGTCTTTATACTGCTTACCATAATTTCACGGTTCAGGGAAGCCAGAGATATACTGAGACCAAGTAACTTCACTATCATCTTTGTTGGCATCGGACCTTATCTCTTGAAGTCCCACTTTTGAGGCTGCTCTTGTAATAGTGGTTGGGGCAGGGCCATTGTTGATTGATCCAGAATTGTTTTCCTTTTTCCACAATGGTCTTTTAGTGAATGAAAGATGTCTTCTAGCAGATGCTGCTAGCCTGGAGGATTATAGGTAAATAGTTTATACTATAAAAATAAAAATAGAATAAACCTGGCGGATAATAACGAGAGATAAAGGGAGTTCTGGGGATGATAAATGGCTGTAAGAAGGTGATTAGCTGGGAATATGCCGATGGATAGTACTGAATTGGTCTGGGGATATACTAGTAATACAGTGGATGAGTAAGAGATTTTGTAGAGCTTTTTGGGTTCTAGGGGGATGGATAGGTTGATCAATGAAGGATGTGATACTGATTCGGGAAAGGAGCATGAAGAGAGGATGCAAGGGGGTGAGCGGGATCTCATAGCGGCCGCTGGGGTTCCCACGATCGTACCCTGTACACACTCAAATAATCATATCTTGAATCTAGAAACGTCACGTGATCCAGGCACAAAGGCGAGAAGGTTTAGAAAAGGTTTTAAGCTGCAACAAAGCCCCGGACAGGCCGCAGCCTCAGAGCCAACACCTGGCTAAACCGCTCTAGACCCGCCCCCCGGCGAAAGCTTAGTTTATGACAGCTTGAACTTCGGGACCCATCTGTCATCCTACTAAAGAAACTGGAAGTTTCCCCTGATCCAACCCTTGAATGAAATCTGCCTTGGACTTTGAAATACTAAAGCAGCTGCAGTTCGCCTTTACCGATTAGCTCAGCCAGACCACTTGACAGAAAAAGACCACATGAACACGATCAACTCAAATACCGCAAAGTATTCTTATTGCAGGTGATGCTATCAACAGGGCGCTGAATACGAAAAGCATCTGCAGACAATGTATTCTGATATTGTTCTATCCCTCGGTGCGAATGCGGACCTGACCTGGCCAGGGCCGCCTCCGTTTGTACACACTGAAAAACATCAATCAGAGCGACTCCCACTAAGAATGTGATCACAGGCTGGAGATCGCAGATCGCAGCCCAGCAAGTAGGGACCTGGATGATGATCTGCAGTACAATCCAGCTGCGGAGGATGTTTCCCCCCCCGCCAGTCTGCAGGGGCCCATCGAGTCAAGAAACTATTTCTGGGGCTGGCAGAGTACTCAGCGATGTTGCTGGCGATATGGAGGTGAATAGGTCCATGACAGATGACCGCTGAAACCCTTTCTCGTCTGAAGACGACTTTAATTTGGCAAGCTAGCTACTCTGGAGCAAGGTAGCCAAGTCGCAGATCAACGGGTACTTTGCAGAAAGTTTGGGTGGCACAGATAGCATATGATTCCGGTCGGCCTATATCATGCGACAACCCCTCGACCTTCCGGACCCATTCGCTGAGTAACCGGTGTGGACCCAAGCCATTATCTATCATGGTCGACATGAAGCAACTTTCCATTATCCGAATATTATTAAGGGTGTCCGCCACTTGATCGGCCAGGTCGTATCTATATCTGATATGGTCTATACCCATATTCGGGAAAATGATTTGAGTGGGGAGGGAGTATACTCTGAGATGCATATGGCACACTGGTGGTGGGATACACAGGTATGCTATAGGTCCTGACAAGTTTCAAGTAGTGGGTGTTTCAAGTTTTAATAGCATATTATATTCCTTACTAGCAAATGCTGCCCCCCGGGTCAACAGTGGTACCCAGTATCAGATTGTTGCACCAGACTCAACTTACCAACTTTTTCACGAGATAAGCAAGCCTGGCCGGTATAGGTGATGATGGGCAATATCCTTTCCGACACAAGAAACAGCCCGGTCAAGATGCCAATCCTGCTTCTGGCATGGCTACCCGTGCTGCCAAAGATCACTGCGGAATCAGCTTGGGCCGACGAAGCCCGTCCGCAGATGAATGCGGATATCCTGTGCAGTGTCTTCAATCTGGTCCTTGTGCCATTACAACTAGTTGTTCAAGAAGGAACGGTAATGAATTGTGCAGACCGCAAAACAGGTGCTTGTTTTCCCATCTTGTCAGCCTGCATTGCGGATCTTGCTGAACATCCGGCCTTGCACGGAATAGGCAATAAGTCGTGCCCAAAGTGTGCTGTTCCGTGCAAGGACCTTGGTGGGAATCCACTGAAGATGTATGGGACCCACGACTACATCTTATATAGAGACAAAGCCTTGAGGCATATGCCAGCAGAAGTGGCCAGTATTGCAGAATACCTTTGGCAGGTGGGTATTAAAATAGGAAATAATCTATTCACAGGACTCAACCGAATAAACTCCGCCGATCTAAATAAGCCAGACCTCTTAAACAATATTTACCTCGACCTATTCAAACCTGTGATGGAATGGGTGGCGGGGTTCCTGAACAAGGATAAACGGCAGCAGGCGTTCGACGATGCCTAGAAATAAATTCCGCCTTATCACTGACTCAGCGTACCAAAAAAGACCTATAGTGAAGTTACACAATGGCAGGGAAAGGAAAAACGCAACCTCGGCTGCTCTATTTCGGCGGTATTGGTCTCTGCCTTGCGAAATCCGGAGAGCTTTCAGTATCACAATTCCAAGAGCGCTTTGAAGTGTCTTTGCACAATGGTTGACTTCTCTCTCAAGGCCCAATACCGCCGCCATAGACCAGATACACTTGTCTACATTAAAT
>Ga0307507_10010124_pt1 | contig 12310 bp, 11 predicted proteins | sample 7_EM_MG_FD_207223 | JGI IMG/M metagenome (GOLD analysis project Ga0307507, IMG submission 207223) | Populus trichocarpa ectomycorrhiza microbial communities from riparian zone in the Pacific Northwest, United States - 7_EM | ecosystem: Host-associated > Plants > Roots > Unclassified | place... | reverse complement strand
CCCCGCAACTTACCCCCCACCCCTTTATGGGCCTAGGGAAGTTTGTCGCTGGGAGGATCCACCAAATGCACTCTACCAAGAGCTACCTCGCGGCCCACCCCTCGTGGTTTGACGAAGACCCCGATCCCACATGCCCCCGTTGTAGGCTTGAGCCAGAGTCTTTCCAACCCGCCATTCTTCTCTGCCCTCCCCCCGCCCGGGCCCGGGACCTCCTACTCAAAGAGGTCACAAGCATTGACGCAGACAGCCCCATCTGTAATGACCCCCCTCCCATAAAAGCCCTCGGCCAATATATCACCAGCACCAGGACTGGCTTCCCCTCAGAAATCAAATTCCATTTTCCTAGTTTTTTCTCCCCACCACCTTCTTCCCCCCCCCAGATGATGTATCACCTTCCGCATAAGAGTGTTGTGTTTTGTTTCTTTAAAAAATCCCGTCATGTTACTTTCTTTGCAATAAACACTGAGGTTTGGCTATGGGTTAGTAATTTCCTTTCAGATAAAAATTTCTTGTATGAGAGCCTTGTCAAATGGTGTTAGGCCAAGTTTTTTCAGACTTTGTGGTGGAATCGAGAAAATGGTTCCTTTTGTGTTTTGTTTTTGATTTATAGGTCTTGTTATTTCCATAGCTAGCGCTGCATGAAGCTTCTTGTACCAAAAAAACACTGAACGCATGATAAAAATAAAAAGTGATAAAAAAAATAAAAAATAACCTTCCCGAGGGTGGTCACCTACTTTGGCTCTATAAGATGCCTGCCAGGTATAAACTGACTGTTACATGTCTATGGATAGTGAGAGGGTCACTGGAAGGTCTACCGGGTGATTTAGGGACAAGTTTAGATTACTTCCAAAGCTACTCCGGTAGATGTTAGAAGTCAACCCCAAGTAGAGTAGCTTATCTGTAGGAACGTTATCCGACTCTAGAAGCATATGTCTCATCATGGTACAGGTAGTCAGCATTGTATTGACTCCGGTTAGCGCCTAAGGAGCACAATTTAACTAGGCATCTCGCCGGGGCAACTTAGTAGTCAACCAAGAATAGTATATTGGTTTAGTAGAATTGGTGACTACAAAGCTTCCATAAAAGACAATAATGCTGATGGGCCAAAGAGTCTTATTGACATGAAGGCTGTGAAAGTTGATGCTAGTTCGCCACTTACATGACAACGCACAGAAAAGGTTTCTCTCATGCGGCTATATTGGAAATACATTGCGGGAACCACTTCCGATTGCCGGACTTAGCCATGTCCGAGCTATGCGACAACTCCGGATAATAAAATGAACAGAGAAGTGTGTTAGGATAACCCTGAGCCTAGCAGGATGCTCCACACAGGTCAGAATGGTGATGGGTGTTGTTGGCTTAGACACTATTCTAGTTAAGCTATAATGCGAACAACACTCTACCCTGATAACCATTGATCCTTGAGAACGTGAATTGAGTGAAGCTTTCAGGCTTAACCACATTAACTTTGACCATTTGATTCTTTTATTGAATTTATTTTATCTTTACTTTGACTTTGAGTCTTCAGTACTGTCACAACCTTGGAATACATATTTCCACATGGTGCCCCTATTACACTCGTTATGGTCCTCATTCACTCGTACTTCTTTTGATTGGGTCTACCCCCCCTTCATCTCTCTTGGTTTTCGTCCTGTTGCTCAGTTACACCTACCATCCACTCCCTCAGCTGGCATTCTACTACTTCTTTTACGCATATCGGGCCTGCTGGCCTATCGCTGCCCCCAACCCCCTGCCGGCGGACATTGGCCGCCCACCTCCATTTTTCCCACCTTTGCCTGAGGACTTGTGGAGTGCCTTAGCTCAACCCATGATACGAATTCCGCTTGGCCCTGTGACTTGTTCTATACCGCCCTGGTACATTTACCCTCAAGTACATATTCGGTTTGGTGGCTTCTACATTTGAGTTCCTTAAAGTCCTCTTTCCTGATAGACTTTCTCTTGTTGGTAGTGCTTTCGGCTTTGCTATTTTGTTGAATATCTCACTGTTGGGGTTTTTCCTGGGCTTTTTTGTGGATTTTTCATAGGCGCCGCGGGTTATTTACTGTAGATTTTTCGTGTTTTGGGCACACCATACCCTTTTTGTATTTTTGCTATAGTTTTCAGCACCTGGGCCCTTGGTGCAGGTTTTACACCAGGGGTTCGTCTCCACGATTTTGACTGCCTTGACCATAAGTTGGACTCCAGGGAGGTTTTTTGTTGCCATAGGGTAAGCGGTACTGCTTACTAGTTTGATTTAAAGTATCTTTCGATACTCAGGATGCTTTATGTTTTGTTTTGACTATTGTTGAATACTCAGTATGTTTTATGTTTGATTTGGAGTATTGTTTAATACTCAGTATGTTTTATGTTTGGTTGCCAGTATCGTTTGATACTTAGTATGTTTTATCTTTGGTTTCGAGTATTACTTGATACTCAGTATGTTTTATATATTGCGTCAAGGTATCGTTTGATACTTGATGTGTTTTCTGTAACGTTTCAAGGCTACGGTTTTGGAGTCTTTATAGTTACTGTTTACAAGGCTCCTGTTAGCCTGACAAGGATATTTAAGACATGCTATTCTCCAGACTTAGAGAAGGCAGACTTCGTAAGACAGAGTTTTTCAACATACTTGGTTGTACAGTTACTTCTTCTGTTCACTTCGAGAATCCAGACCAAACATACTTAGCCATTAAGAACTACTTGGTAGTTGTGATATAGTAAGAAGTTTGTTACAACAACTTAGTTTTAGCTTCCGGTACTTAGTCTCGTTAGATACCGCACTTTGGTATAGAGATAGTATCGTACCCTATCGATTCCTGCTGCCACCCAGGAGGCAGTTACACATAGCTTTGGCTGCACACATGTTTTGTACCTTAAACAAATATCACTGCAAAATAAAAAATGCCAAAAAGGTGCTTGGGATTTAGGCTCTTCACGCAACTATCCAAGTACTTTCTCACACTATACTTTCAATACAAGATCTTTATCTACCATACTTCCAGGAAACCAAGACGAGAGCGTCGTGAGAGGGCCTAGCGATCGCCACTGCTAGAGAAGAGTCCACAGACTCAGCTATCGCAGTAGAGAGTTGAGTACGAAAGAGGATCATTAGAGAATAATTGTTACCTGCTGCAAGTATTACCAGGAGAGGAGAGGATTGTAACAAGCTGCCTCCAATGAGTCTACTGCGCAACATACCTAAACCAATCAATACTTAGAATACAAGTCATGCGCCCCAAAGGGGTCACATGTGCAAAAACCCATAACTCATAACCATGAGTCATGTGTGAAATACATAAACCACATGACCACAAACGTGAGTCATGTCACTCACAACCAATAACAATAACCCAATGACACGCTATTGCGTCGTCATGTAAAAACCACTTAGTCAACTGATCTCATAGCATGAAAGATAACAACCCGATATCTAATAACTATTAGTCATGTGAGATTCTGCCTTACTTAGTCACCATATGTGAGAACAGGGCATAATCTGCAACTGAATACCTAGTATTATGACCAATAAAATTCTTGAATAAATTATTACGAGCGAAGTAAGTATGCAAGGAGAGAGGGCCTTTAGATTAGTAAGTTTTTTCCAGTACTGGTGTGGTAGCGCCTGGCCTCCATACCCATGAATCCTAGTCTCAGAAAGCAATATATTTGAGGATGACATGACAATAATAACTAAACAGTGAAGGAAATATCTCCCTTGGATCAATCACATTACTGGAAAATATCTAAGTGGAATTTGTACCGTGTTGTTGCTGATTTATTGTTTAGCAGTGATCCAATTTCTTCCTGTCTGAAAAAATCCCAATTTTACACTTCTTCCAGGTCTTGCCATCCACCTCGGGGTCCAAGACCTTTAGGTTAACTGAAAATCACCTATTTTTCTACCACCTAGGTCTCCTTTCACAAACTCTCTATTAATATATACATTCACGTTCGTACAGTTCTCATACCTTTCCTTGTACTTCAAGTGCAATACCTATTCACAATAGCAGATGAGCTAGAGTTTTCTTGATAACTCTCTTTTAGATATGGCTCTACTAGGGACATTGCAAGCCCTTGTCACAATTTGTTCTACTAAATAATAGAAGGAGAGTGTTGGCAAATCGTTTCCAATGCCCAGTGGTACTCGGGAGAGCATGAGAATTTTGCGAATGCGGCTGTATATCACAACATCATTCTAGAATTAAGAATTAACAGAGAAATAAGGATTTTCACATTCATAGCCTAGGTAACTGACAATCATATCATACAATTTTCAATTTTAAGGAAGGGGGCTAGGGATTCGGACCGACTCCAGCCTAATCTCTGCCTTTAGGTCCTAGCTAATCCATGTCTTTAGGTCCTAGCTAATCTATGTCTTTAGGTTCTGGCACCTCTTTGTCTTCGCCATCGGCACTTCCGGCGGTGGTACTTTCGGGGTTGGGATTATCCGTTAATAATACTGCGTCTTGGCCAGCAATTCGATCACTCTGGCTTCTCTCGTTTACACTGGCTCGGAGACGTGAGTGGTTTTGTCTATATCTTGCTCCTGTAATAAGACAGGACAGCTGGAAAAAGAGATCAATGACTTGACAAATTCTTTGCCTTCTAACATTTTCATTCAGTATAGCTTTGGTAGCAGCGCATTTGATTAAGAATAACTAAAACAAGCCAGGTACTATAGACCCCGAAAGTCCCCGCGAAATCATAAGCAGAAGCTGGTGGTACATCAAAAACCCTGGCTTCTCGGTGCTCTTCTTCACTATTACTCCAATCAGCTTGACGGTCAACTTGGACATGGGCAAGAGCGCGTGCGCGTGGTTTACCGAACATGACAAGGGGATTAAGGATACTGTACCTTTGTTAGGACTAGCAACATTCCCAAGGAGGTTTGTGAGAGTGGTGTATCTTCTCAGCTGTATGACTAGAGTCTTGATGCATAACGACATAGGACTAGGGAAGATTCATGTTGACACCGTCAGTTATGCCGGTGAAGCAATGGACCAAGTTAGGGACTATATTAGACTCGGATTTTTTGAGGGTGGCAGTCGCACTTCTGGGAGTGCTCCCGGTGTCCAGCTGGATGTTGCTACAACAAAAGCCGGGAGCGAGATTGGGTCCAGAGTTAGGGATGTTGTTCTTGCGTTATGTCACAATGTTACTCTTACTACTAATACCTACGCGGGCGCTTTGGAGGCTACAGTTACGTATCAGGCATCAAGCACGGGTGAGATTGCTATTTTGCGACGGAAGGAGAGTGTTGGGCTGCGTCTGTCGCCTAGGGATCCCAAAAGGATGAAATTACAAAGTGTCGATACTGGCAAAGTTGCTGTCCGCGCCTAGGTATTGGAGGTCTTCCCATTCACGAGTGAGGGGGAGAGAATGGGAATCGTCGTCCGATTTATGGCTGGTGAAACGAGAAACGGGCCAGATTTTCTTGGTAGCTGTACGGAGGAGGAAAAATCTAACTCTGGGGATATCTGGTTTTATCAGAAGGGGGCGGGTACCGTCATGATTTCGATTGTGCAGGCTAACGATTAACTGTATGAGGAGTGCAGTAATATGGTTCGGGAGGAACTAGGAACCTTATTTATTCGAAGGAAGAAGCTGGCCATCTAGCGCGACCAAGGATTCTCCGGAGAACGCAAATCCGGGTCGTCGTCGCTTGCTAATTGGGACAGGAGATAGGCAAGGAGTGACGGAGAAGTCGTGGCGGAGATGTTGTGACGGAGAATCTTTGAGCATGACTTAGAGCTTTTGGGGGTGGTGGGTGTCGGGGGTAAGCTACAGAGGGATGTTGAGCCAAGTTGGGAGCTTCTCTGGAATGCGGGGGTCATGATTGGATGCTGGCGATAAAGTCGCAAAGTTGGTGTCGAAGAGACAATATGGGATACCATTCATTGCCAAGTGTATGCCTACTACTCCATTCTTGTTGCCTCCGGGAAATACTAACTCGGGTGCTGTTACCTAGTGAAACTAAGAGACCACCCCTACGATGCCTTAGAATTCCTCTGCAATAAAGCAAGCTCCTGTCTCCTCATCGAGGGTGAATCCCTCATGTTCTTCCTAGACATGAACAAATCCGAGTTCATATTTTTCGCCGTACAACTCCCGGGAGTAATCGCCTACCGTTGCACCCTCCCCCAAAAGCCCAACATAGCCCAGCTCATCCGTGCCTTCATTAGGGAACGCATATGCTTCATCTGTGACGGTGAGAATGACGTCTCCATGGTCCGGGCTGCTTGTTGGGTATGGCAACACTATACTATGGTGCCGGTATTCTCGCCGGTGTTGGATGCTGATGTAGACGAGCCTCAGGCGAATCTTTATCCTTATCCTGATCTTTATAAGTAACTTACTGCACTATAGAATTTAGAATGAAGGGATTAGTTTATTAGATATCACCCTATCGTATTACCGTCGTTCGGTGCACTAGGTCCATGGTAATTATGAATGTCAGCGAGAGTTTTTAATACCAAGTACCTTTAGCACTCCTTGAGACGGAAGAGCAAGGGACCCCCGCACATTATATCGCTGCCAAAAGAATTTCACAGCCAAACTCGACTTGTTGTCCAGGATCACTCGTTATCCCGGACAGATTCTTTAGATTTTGGTCACCTGGGATAGCGAGGGGTTACTGTATTTAAATTACCCAATCTTGTCTTCCGGATTTATCATAGTATGCACTAGATTTATACTGCCGCCGCACTTTCCTTCTTTAGTGATGCTACCTCTCTAACGTTCGAGCGTGGCTTGACAACACATGCGCTAACTGCTCGAGCAGACCAATAATTCAATTCGCGCCACAGCATCGCACCATAATACAACACAAATTCTAATACAACTGATATTCTACCGGTATCGTACAGGAAACCCCCATCCCCTTTACACAACCATCCCTCCCATCCCTCCACCCACAGCAGCCACTATATATCATCTCCTATTTTCCCATCCGCCCCAAGAAACAACGCAACACCAAGGGATTCCCACCCCACCAACTCCTAACAGATTTCCCACCCCAAACATTCCCTACCATATTAAATTCTCTTATTTTCCCGTTTTAGCATTCGCTCTATCATACGGGAGGGCCCGGAAATTATTACCATGACAGGGAAGCAAAAGGAGAAGCAAAAAAAAAGAGCTAAAAGTAAATAAGGGCCTCGGAGGCCCCGATTTACTCAAAACAAATTTACCTGAAGTATGATACCCGAATTTTCCATGAAAGGGTAAGGTAGCGAGAGAAATATCGTATCTTCCGGATTATATACTCGTATAGCTCCGAGTCCTGCCATGAAAACCCCTAATTATGGTGGCACTGTGCTACGATATAGGAAAGAAAAATTCCACTCAAACAAATGTGGTGGGCAGCTTGTCTTAAATTATCGCGATCCCTTTACATCCATCCAACTAGCTAATCCACATAAATGGATTTTTACTTTTGAGAGCGGAAACCCCTATTCTACTCAATCCAGAACTCTAGGAAAAATGGGCTAACACCTACAGTGGGGCTGAGCCCGCACCACTCACATATAGCACGCAGACCGTACATCAGCAGCCCGAATCCCCCAACCGGAAGAAAATCACAAGTGAGCTCATTCACGGCAAGCGCCACTCCATCGCTCCAGCCTTCTCCTACCAGGCAGATCATCCCCGTGAGAAAGTGTCCAGGAACAAAAACCATCCAAAATGCCCAACTCACCAAATTTCCACATTGAATATTTACGGAGGGTTACAGTACAATATTAAGAGAACGGTATATATAAATGAACGAACAAATCAGTGGTGCGTAGCACAATTAGATCGACCAGGGATCCGCCTCAGAGAAAACATATGAGACAAAATAGAAATAACCCTGAGAATCAATACCATGATCCACTACAGACACGTCAAATATTTCTAGTCAAAGCAAGAATTCAAGTGTGCGACCCCGACAGTTTTTAGCCGAGGTGCGCCACTTCCGGGGTGTGATGCTTCATGGCTCCCGTTGTGTCCACGGAAACGCGAAAACGTTCATCGAGTGATATGTTATGTACAAACAACAAAAGTGGTTTTTATAAAACAAAAAGACTGGATTTTAAATTCTCGATTGTCCACGAAGTTAGAAGCGTGGATGGTGGTTTAACGCTGCTGTGCTAACATTGGAGATATAACAAGAGTCAAGAGAGGAAGTGAAAGGGTAGGGTAGATACCGAATGGCTTGGAAATGGGGGTTGGTGTGGGGGGGTGAGGGGTTGCGTTTAGTCGTTTTATGACAGTCGTGCCATCTAGGGAGGGGTTTTTTTTTTGGGCACTCAGAAAGTTTGATTAGGGGAGAGTAGAGGATCGGATGATGTGGAGTTGACAAAACTTAATGGTACTTTTATGGTCATAATATTATTATTTCCTCCAGATCAACCAGAGGTATCATAGCTTCTTGAATCGGGGTTTTTAACCCGTTACTTATATAAGTTGGAAGGTTACTTGCTCGGGACCTATCGGGCTAGCGCTTTAGGTGTTCTCGGAGTTATGCTAGGTTTTCTTGCTCATTCTGTATCTGGAGTAGGAAGAGCCCCGGTCGGACCCCGGGCAGTGGGGTTGGTATAGTCTTGCAGGCGCCCAGTCATAGGTATCGGGGTAGTCCGGCTGTTGGAGCCCGGGCGGCCACTCGAGAGTAGGCCTTCCAAAAGCCTTGTAGCTCACCTCGTATCGGCATGTCCGGCCCCAAGCCCCTGATAGTTTCTAACGGTGGTGTCCGACAAATCCCATCCCGCGACCATAGAATTACGCCTGTACACTCCTGTAGCAACCTCACCACATTTTCATGTCGCCACACCCTCGCCCACTCAAGCGGTGTCCTCCCGTTGTCATCCGGCAAGGAAGGATTAACGTCCTTCACTTCCAGAAAGACCCTCACCACGCCCTCGCGGCCATTCGCCGCCGCGCAGGAAAGTGGTGTTTTGCCAGAGATATCTGATGGGTTTGGGTCAATATTTTGCTGTCTAAGGAAGAGCCTTACGATGCCCTCATTTCCAAGCCCGGCACTCCAATGGAGGGAGGTTTGACCGTTTTTGTCACTCCAGTTTGGGTCGGCGTCGCCTGCTTCCAGAAGCTGCTCCACGACGTCTTTGTGATTATTGATTACCGCATTGATGAGTGGCGTTCGGCCCTGCTCATCAAAAGAATTCTGGTCCACGTCTTTCCTTTCCATGAGCAACTTTACGACATCTCTATGCCCATGCTTGGAAGCCAGTGTGAGTGGTGTCCGGTAAATTCTGTCAACCGAGTCTGGCTTGATATCTTCCCGTTCCAGTAGGAGACTTACGACATCCTCATCATCGTGCTCAGCGGCCCAATGTAGCGGCGTGTAATGCGCTGGAATGTTGGGGTTAACCTTCTTATTGTGAAGAAGTAGTTTGATTATTCCCCGATGGCCATTTTCGACGGCCCAGAATAACGGTGTTCGGTTATGAAGATCGTCCGGGGTATTCGGATCTACCTTTGTATTTTCTAGAAGGAGCTTGACTATGCTCTCTTGCCGGGAGTTTACTGCCCACAGGAGTGGCGTTCGGCCCTGATCGCATTGAGTGTTGGGGTCCACACCGTTTTGTGCAAGGAGCAATTTCACGATACCTTCGTTCCCTCTCTCAGCGGCCCATGATAACGGCGTTCTGTAAAATAGGGTGTCCGGTAAATCAGGCATGATGTTTTTTATTTTGAGGAGTTGCTTCACTACCCCTTCATGTCCGTATCTCGAAGCCCACACTAGTGGTGTGCTGCAGCAGGAGTCCGCGTGGTTCACCTCCCGGCTCCAGCTCTCGCTCTGTAGCAAATCGCCGGTGAAATCATTGATCCCAAGGAGCGCTGTGTAGTGAAGCGCAGTAAACCTGGCGTTATAACTTGGTTGGTAGAGCTCCGGCCATATTCCCTTCTCCCCAAAAGAGTATACGCAGTACTTAGAGGCTTTTTGATAATCAGTGAGAAGTTTGCGTGCCAGGGACCGAACAGATTCAGTGGTTTGCCGCCGGGCATGGGTCACCCAGTACGATGAAGCGTATTGCCCCAATAAAGTATCTTCCGGGATCCGCTTGCTACCCTTTGAGTTTAGATAATTTAGACAAACCCCGGCAATTTTCGAGTGAGCCATATCGAACATGCCAAGGTGTTCACAAAGGTGGTTCCGCAAAGTGAAATGTCTCAGTCTGAGGGTTGATGCCTTTTTATCGAGTGTGACAAGTCCCTGAGAACAGCCCAACACTAGGTCAATCAAGTCATCTACCTTAAGCCCAAACTTGTCAGATCCAAGTTCGGTCTGTAGGGCATGACAAAGTTCCCCCGCTTTCATTGGTCGCTCAGAGTGAGATACCCATAAAAGCACTTCGGTCGCTATAGTTCTTGACTGTTCGCCCAGCCTCAGGATCTGATTCAATCCCACATTATACACGTCTCTCACACACCCATAATTGGCCATTTTTTCCAACTTTTCCCTTCGGTTGGCAATCGTCTTCTGCGCTAGAATCGCATCAATCTTAAAAGAGGGGAGGAGGAATCTAGTTACAATTGTTAGCTGTAGTCAAGTTTTCTTCTTTTTTTCGGACATCTCGGTTTTTAATACATACATCTCTGAGGTAGCCTTTGGAATAATTTTCATAATATCCACTCTCAAATCCTCATCCATAGCATCGGGGTGCTTGTCCTGCTCTAACCTCATCCTCAGATATCTTTCGATATCCTCTTTGGGAGGTTCTATATGCCTCACTTGTACACTTCCGGTGAAACTTCTCTCCACCTCATCCTGTATATCAGGCCTACCAGTGAGATATAACCGAGTGCCAGGTAAATCCTCAATTACCTTTCCCAATGCACGAAAAAGCTTTGGTCGATGCTCTGCTGGAAATTCGTCCAGCCCATCAATGCATATATATGCCCGGGGCACCGAGGAAAGTGTGCAAATAAACATATTGAGGATCTCAGGAAGTCGAGCAATGCCACCGTCTAACCTTCCTTTTGCCCGGCCGAACGCCTCATTTATTTCCCTGGGGACTCTATTCATTTTCGACATTATCTGCTTAAGCAATGTGCCTAATAGACCTATAATAGCTTGGTCTCCGTGAGTATAGAAGTCACAGTAAATGCCGGAGACGATCTCATTTCGCTCGTCGATTCCCTCACGCAGTGCGTCTACTACAAGAAAGCTAATAGCGTTTTCCTAATTAGCTTTAAAAATTCCTTCGCTCGAGAGAACGGGTTTATTTTACCTCAGGTAGGTCTTGCCAACACCGGCACCCCCATAGCCAAACAAGACTTGATTGGCAACATCGGCCTCTCCATCTCGCCATTTCACAAACTCGTCGGTTTGGAGAAACCACTGTCCTACTCCATCCACTCGGTCATTACTGATATCTTCATGTCTTTCCCAAGGGACTGAAGGGGATATCCATTGAGGGGTCTCAAGCCTTCGGTTGGCTATGGCTATTGAGGCCCCAAATAGCCTGTCATAACGGTTGTCTGAGCAGTCAGCAGAGCTGACATTCGAGGGCAGGCCAATAAGCGGCGTCCCTTGATTCATATTGAGATGCTAATATTGTGCGTTATGGTGGCGAAGGAATTGAGTTAAGGAATAGTGAGAGAGCGAAGGGATGGTATCCTTCGAGGACGCGAGAGGTAGGGGGTTCTATGATAGGCCCAAGTTCAGTTACCGTACGATACCTCGAATCAGCAAAAGTCGGAATACTATTCCTGTTGATCTTATTTAAATTTCTATGGAGGCAATAGTTATATTTTTCGATTTTTAGGGACACGCCCAACACAGAGTATCAGACCGTAAAAACTATAATAATCGAAAAAAATGTACTATTTAGTTTAGAATTCTCTACCTTGGAAAAGAGGTGAGAAACGCTGCAAAAAAAAAAAAAAAAGCTAATCATCTGGAGTGGCATGCAGAGGCAAAAAAACACCAGACCTTACCCGAGGAAGTGAGTCCACCGACATAGCGCACTGTTCAATTATTACAATTTTACGGTACCCAGCAGCCAACCAACCAGCCAACCAACCGAGCAGTTCCTGACACCGCCAGTCAATCAAAACTCTTCAAAAAATAAAAAAGAGTAAAAGAGTAAAAATAGCGAGAATTGGGGAAGCAAAAGGAAAATTACTATGTGTAGTATAATACTATTAGAGTTGAATTAAGGGAGAAAGAAAACCATCAGACCAGTCAAGATAATCCATCCCCGCGGTCAGTAGGTCTCCCCCAGTTATCAATTTCTTTCCACAGCCTCAAACCCCCTCAAAATCAAACCCAGGCCGAAGAAATTCTATTATATCATACCCATCCAAG
>Ga0307507_10010122_pt1 | contig 12311 bp, 11 predicted proteins | sample 7_EM_MG_FD_207223 | JGI IMG/M metagenome (GOLD analysis project Ga0307507, IMG submission 207223) | Populus trichocarpa ectomycorrhiza microbial communities from riparian zone in the Pacific Northwest, United States - 7_EM | ecosystem: Host-associated > Plants > Roots > Unclassified | place... | reverse complement strand
CCAACTTGTCCCTACGGCGCACTACACCATACTCGCACAGCTCACCGCTGCCAGAACCCCACCTGCCCCAAGGGCGGAGACACCAAAGCCGTTTCAGGCTGCTGCCCCACCTCCCCTCCCCATTGCCCGAACTGCGGCGACGATCATGATGCCTTCTCCCGAGAGTGCAAGGCTAGGCCAGTCCCTCCACCTCAACCCGAGGCCCCCCCACCTTCCGACGAACAACTATCCAACACCTCCTCCGACAGTGAGGAAGCCATGGATGTGGGCGACGATGGCCGCCCAGCACCCACTACCCCCGATGCCCCTTCAGCCTACCCCATCGACCTTTCAACCCCAAAGCCCACCCAGCGAACCCGAGACGCCCCCGCCCCCCCCAGCGGGTCCCAACCAGCACCCACTGGTCGGGGCCTGCCGCCAGTGACTCCCTCTAACCCTTCAGGCCCAGCCCGGAAATGATTAACAGCCCCGACGCCACTTCCCGCCAAGGACTGGCTCCAGCGGATAACCTCACCCTCGTTCAGCACAACAGCCTGGGTAGCTGGGATGTGTTCCTCTCCTTGTTTTCTTCCCTAACGGAAGGCCCCCCTCCCGACATGGTTCTTCTCCAAGACCCCCCCTCTTGGAAAGGTTTTCTCCCTAGTTTTTCAGGTTTTGAATCTTTTGCCCCCCCTGTTGGAAGGCCCAGAGTGGCCTGCTCCATATCCACAAAATTCCTGCGCAGGTTCACGGTACTACCTTCCTTCCCCACCGAGACAGATGACTTCATGTCGTTGGAAGTCTCTACACCCCAAGGGTGCTTCGGCACGAGCTCCTGCGGTTTTACAATCAGCAACGCCTACGCCAGACCCCTCACTCCATTCCCTCACTCAGTCTCCCCCGAGTCTTCCCTCCTAGACCTAGACCACCCGTACCTAGTTGCAGGCGATTTTAACATCCATAACGCAGCGGCCGACCCTTCCAGGCTCCTCTTCTCGAAAGAGGAAAGGGAAGCCGCCCCTTACTTTGACCGAGCCTCACACCTGAGCTTCACCCTCCTTAACACCCCAGCAGTCTACACTCGTTTCCCCTTTTCGGGCAACCATAGACCTAGCACAATCGACCTTGCCTTCGCCAATCCACAGATGTTCACCGCGTTCCGCTCCTGGGACGCTTCATCCCTCCCCTCGACGGGACCAGATCACACACCCATTATAATCACCCTACGCCCCCCCTCCCCCTACAACAACAAACCCAGGCCATGCTGGGAGGAGGCTCACTGGCCAGGCTTGACAGATAAGCTTAAAAACTGGCTCATCCCTCCCCGCCCCGAGACCCCGTCCCCTAACCAGCTTGATCAATGGTTGATGTTCACCTCCGCCCTCGCCGTACTCACAACGATGATTGAAACCACTGCGCCTCGATCTCGCCAGTCCCCAAGGTCCAAAGCTCGGTGGACCCCGCTCCTGACCACTCTCTGGAAGGAATTCACAATGGCCACCTGGAAAGCCAAGAATACCCATACCCCTGACTCCTACACCATAGCAAGACAGTCGAAGCTCGGCTACTTCAAAGCCTTCAAAAAAGCGAAGGCCTCATATTGGGCGGACTTCCTTGCAAAAACCTCCCCAAACAACATCTGGACAGCCAAACAACTGGTCGCCCCAAGAAAGACCCCCAGGTTTCCCTCCCTTCCCGACGCCTCGGACCCCCTTGCAATCAACAAAGCACTGCTGGACCACTTCTTTCCCCCTAAGGAACCCCTGCCCAACAGGGGTCGCCTTAAGGAAAACCCCTCCGCCACCCCTCTGACTAAGGAAGAAATGAAACTTGCCCTCTCCAAGTCCTCACCCTCCTCCGCCCCGGGCCCTGACGGCATTCCCTACTCCGTTTGGAAAAGGGTTAATCTCATCAACCCCGCGATCTTACGCGAACTCCTCTCCCCCTTGGTAGCTTTCGGGTACCACCCACCCTCCCTCAAAACCGCCAACGGGGTCGACCTGGACAAGCCTGGCAAGGCCTCCTACGACTCACCTGCCTCCTTCCACGTCATCGTCCTTCTCAAAACCGTCTCAAAAGTCCGTAAGCGAGTGATGAAAGTCAGATTATCCGCCGTCGCCAGGTCAAAAGGCCTCCTCCACTCGAACCAATGCGGCTCCCTGCCGGGACTCAGCTCCTCCGACACTTGCCTCTCCCTCATGCACGAAGTAAAGACTCTCCAGAGACCCAGACTGGAGGTCTCCACCCTCTTCCTAGACATCAAGGCCGGCTTTGACAATGTCAACGTCTCCACCCTCAGAGCCAGACTCTTGGCTTCAGACGTCCCCTCGTATATGGTCGACTGGGTGTCCTCCTTTCTCTCAGAAAGAACCTGCACCCTAGTGTTCCAAGGCTCCCCCAACGTCTCCTCCCCGGTCTCGGTGGGTACCCCTCAGGGGTCGCCCATCTCCCCCCTTCTTTTCCTACTCTACGGCGCCCCTTTGCACATGGCTATACCCAGGGGCCTTATGGTCTCCTACGTTGACGACCTCTCGATCAGTGTGTCCTCCCCCTCCTATAGGGGCAACATACGCCGTTTACAAAACCTCTTCTCCACCATAGCATCAAAGGGCCCCGACATTGGCGCCTCCTTCTCGGTCCCGAAAACCGAACTCATCCACTGGCGAACCCCAAGCCAGAGGACACCCCCCTCGCATGCCACTATCGAACTTGAAGGCCACCTCTTTCGACCCTCCCAGGTAGTCAGGTGGCGGGGATATTGGTTCACCCCCTTCTTCAACACGGCCCACCACTACAGGCACAGGCTCTCATTAGCCCAAGCAATCTTCTCCTTTGTCAAACGCCTCTCCTCCCCAGGGGCTGGCGTCAGACCTTTCTTCTGCCATCGCATCGCCAATGGCCTCCTCCTACCCATACTCACCTACGGAGCCGACCTCCTCACCCCGAATTATGCAGCGCTCAGAGGCATGAATCGCTTCTGGCACAGGGTCCAGAGATGGACCACAAATAACTTCTTCTCCACCCCCACCTCCATCCTAGCCCGCGAGGCCTGCCTCCCCTCCATTGTCTCCTACTGCAGGTACAGAAGGCGCCTTGCCGCCCTCAGAGTCACCTGCGCCCCCCCGAACGCCAACCCGGCCGCGGCCAGTCTCCCACAGTCCTTCCCCTCCCTCTCCTCCTTGAGAGCCCAAGACACCTCCAGGCATCTTGCTATAGGCCTCTCCTCCGTCTACCTCCCCCTCGGCTGGCGCACAGAAGTCCCCTCTCCACCGATAAGGAAACACCTGCCTGTCGACGCCATGGCACACCTCACCCTGCCCCTACAGGAGGGCCGCACGTACCTTCCTCTCATTCTACACGCCCCCCCCCCGCCCGGGACAAACATTCCCCCTCCAGACCGGATGAGGAGGACCTACCAGGCCCTCCGAACCCGCGCCAGGAACATGCTTATCCAGGACTGGAGCAACGATGATCCTACACCCCCGTACTACGAGTACCCCCCGTCCCTCTCCCCACACCCCTTTATGGGGCTGGGCAAGTTTGTGGAGGGTAGAATCCATCAGATGCGATCGGCAAAGAGATATCTGGCCGCCCACCCCTCCTGGTCTGACGGGAACTCAGACCCAACCTGCCCACGCTGTGAAACCGGACCAGAGTGCTTCCAGCACGCCGTCCTCACCTGCCCCGCCCGCACACGAGTCCGAAACCTCCGGCTGAAGGAGGCCTCCTCTCTGGCGCACAGCGAACCGATATGGTCCGACCCCACCCTCATACGAGCTCTAGGCGAGTACATCACAGAAACGAAAACCAGTTTCCCCCGGGACATGCTCCCCTACCAACATAGCCCCCCCTCCACCCCCCCTTCCACACCTAGATAACTGGTTTTCCCGCGGAGGTTCTGTTTTTGTCCTGTGGATTTTCTGCCCCGTGGTTGATTAGTTGTTTTGATTTTTTCCCTTTACAAAGCTCCCCCCACCGGAAAACGCATAAATGAGAAGAAGTTTTAGCATTGTAATTTCCTTATATTTTGTTTCCGTAGGGAAGGATGGGAAATTGGTTTTTGGCCTAAATACTTTCAGCAAACGTGGTGGACAGGAAGAAATGGTTTCTTTTGTTTACAGTTTTGATTTATAGGTTTTGTTCTTTCCATAGCTAGCGCTGCACGAAGCTCCTTGTACCTAAAAACAAGGAACGCATGATAAAAAAAGAATAAAAAAGGAAAAAAAAAAAAAGGGTATGGGATTTGGGTCACGAACCATCTCCTCTACACACCCGGCGATTCAAATCTCAACACCATGAGAATTCATCGTCAACATCCACCACCCCCGCACTCTCAGTAAGCTGCACCAGCACCCTCCGGGAGCTGCACCCCCCCTCCCACCTTACTTCCCTCATCATGTCCTTGGGCCCTGGGGTCCTTGTTTCTAGGGGTCGTTTGGCTGTATCACCCCCTCTTTTCACTCACACTTCACTGCCTCCCTTAGCCTTCGCACGGTCGGCAATAGTCTTTTGCCCAGGTCACAGACGGCTGGGACTACAGTTCGCAGTAGAAGAAAACTCTTCAACAGGCTACCAGCGATTTCTCTATTCTCTTCACTTTCGTTGGAGGCTGCCTAGTCAGACACGCACACGGTTACCGATAGTTTCCACGGTTATTGGGTCTACCCCTCCTCTCCCCCTTCAGGTTTCGTCCCGTAGCTTGGTTACAGCTACAATCCACTCACTCGGCTGGCACCCTACTGCCCCATTACCTTACGCCGCCCTCGCGATTTCTCCATGGTCGCACCCCTCGGTTACGCTCAGTCGTCGTATTGCACTACCTCGGTGGCGGATGTCAGCGCCTTGGGTTCTTGAGTAATGTACACAACGCCGCAACGGTTTATAGTGGCCCCCTCTCCCCCATTGTTCTTCATTCATTGTCGGTTACTTTGGGTTTCATTAGTTGTTGTAACAATTATTTATTTTGTTGGCGTTTACGGCAAGGGTTTTCCTGTTGATTTCTCCCCATGTATTTATTTGTATTTTTCTTTTCGACCGTCTAGTCGGAGGGGGATTTCTTATTTTGCGTGGCTGGTGTGCGGTTGGTCTCATACCAGAGAGACTTGGGTTGATGGCTTTTTCCCTGGTGCCGGGTTGGAGAAAAATAGGCCACGGGGTTCTTTCTTTACCATAGCTAGCGCTGCACGTAGTCTTTGTTCCCAGTAGTTGATTAATACAAGGCTCATCATATAAAAAAAGAAAAAAGAAAAAAAAAAAAAGGTCTGGGATTGGGGTTCTTCACACAACCATCTAAGTTCTTTCCTACACTATACTTTCAATCAGAAAATCTTTATCATACTCGCACGAACCAAGACCGAATGGTCTTATATGAGCCTAGTGATCAACGTTGCTAGATAGGAGTCAAAGGACTTAGCTATCGCAACAGCTATTCAGGAGCGGGAGAAGTAATCGTTAGGAAACTATAGGTTACCTGCTGCAAGTATCACCTGGGGAAGAGAGGATTGTAACATTCGGTTGCGTCAACCACCAGCACCTAACAAACCAATACAACGGAGACCACCAAGGAAAACGACATCGACCCCCTAGCGGAAAATCTCGACCTTTTATCACTAGGAGAAAGAATTGAAAGAGCCTTAATGGAAGAGAGGGCACCAAGCCCTACAACACCACAGCCATCATCACCAATTGGGTCAGAAGAAACAGCAGACGCTGGAAGGAGCCGACGAAACACGAGGGCGGCTACAGCAGAGCAAGGAGGAGCTCCATCTGCGGAAACAACCCCGATCCTAAGCCCGGAGCAGATGAGACCTATCCTCACCTCCTTAAGTGGAGGGGCCAAGAAACCCAAAGCCAAGGAACGAGAGGTTTACCCAGGGGAACGACACAAACTACGAGGATGGCTAGCCCAACTCATAGTGTACTACAGGACAGTATGGTGGCAGAATGGCCACGATGAGCAAAAGATCGTCTATGCCACAAGCCTCCTTAGGCATGACGCACGGACCTGGATCACACCTTCCGCAGAGGAACGAATCACCCCAGCCTGGGACAATTGGGCAGGGTTCAAGGCTGAATTACAAAGAGAATTTCGCGTAATCAACACCAAAGGGGAAGCAAGGATCAGACTGAAGAACATGAAACAAGGCAAACGATCAGTCACGGAATACTGGAACGAATTCCGCCTTGTGGCTAGCGAAGCCGAGTTGGACGACTCAACCGGTGGAGACCTACTTCTAGGAGGAATGATTGCAGAACTGGAAAATGGCTGGGGGGCTAGCATTGAAGAATACGAGGATCTCGAAACCCTAGCCCAATGGGCAATCAGGAAGGAAACCAAATTGGCAACGGTCAGACATATCCAAGGATCACCATCAACAAAGAACATCCAACGATAAACGGTCACACCCCGAAACCCAGATGGAACATACCGACCCACAAATAATGGCCATCAGAATTACCACGACCGTATGGAATTGGAAGCGACCCGGAAACTGCCGAGATTCAATATCTCGAGGGAAGAATTCCAAAGAAGGATACGTGAACAACTATGTCTCAAGTGCACACAGCCTGGACACTTAGCCAGGAGTTGCCCAAAAAATGATGGACCCAAACCATTCCATGCACAAGCCAGGAGTAGGCAACCCGCGAAGAAAAATGCCCTTTGGCAAACCAGACCAAAGATTAGGGAAATCGAGGTCAAACAGGAACCCTAACAGTCGGCAAACGACGAAGGTCCCCAGTCAGAGATGGTCTAAGGGTCAGACCCGAACAAAAACTAATCATCAGGGAGAACTATTACGCGGCACTCAACTACACGGATACACTCGAAAAAGACAATGACCACATCATGGTCAAGATACAACTACACGGCGGAAAGGAGTCAGTCACAATCAATGCCATGATTGACTTAGGAGCAACAGAAGACTTCATCGACCGAGAAGTCTGCAACAAACACGGGATCAAGATGATCAAAGCAAAAAACCCCATGGAGATTTACCTTGCGGACGGAAAACCAAGCGCTATGGGACCTGTTACCCATATGACGAAAGTATCTATGGACATTAGTAGCCATAGGGAATTGGCAACCTTCCAAGTGGCAAATCTCCAAAACCATGAGTTCATCCTCGGGATGCCATGGTTAAGAGAGCACAATCCAAAAATCGATTGGAACGACAAAAGGATCACATTCAACAGCGAACGATGTATGACTTGGTGTCTCGAAAGTTCGCCCGTTGCATGTGCGGTACCCGAAGAAAAAGCCCTGGAAGAGAATCTCATTACGCAATTCTCCAAGATCCAGGCCCGGAATGGCCCAACGGCCAAGAGGGGCCCAACGGCCAACAGTGGCCCAATGGCCAATGACCAGAGTTTGAGAGTTAGGAAGCTATCCGCTGAGGCCAGAGTGCCTATGAAGGGAACAGCAAGAGCGGCAGGACACGACCTGTACGCTAACGAAGAAACCAACGTTCCTGCCAGAGGGCAAGCAATTGTTGGAATGGGGATAGCCATTGGATTACCTCACAACCCCTATGGACGAATTGTACCACCAAGCAGTCTAGCAGTCAAACATCGACTCACGACAAATGCAGGTCTGATAGACTCCGACTACAGAGGAGAACTGAAGGTGGTCCTAGCCAATCTAGGAGAACAACCGTACCGATAGGAAAAAGGAGACCGGATCGCGAAACTGATTATCGAAAAAATGGACAACAGGGTACTACAAGAAGTACCCCAGTTGGACGATACCGAAAGAGAAGATCAAGGATTCGGAAGCTCAGACACTACCCTGGACCAAGAGGTCAAGGGCCAGAAGGCCAAACAAAAAATGGAGATCAACGAGATATCGGCAAAAGCTTTTGGACAGTTCGACCGAAGAGGAGAAACAACGGGCATCCTAAGATGGGATGAAGTGGACAACGAAATTCAGCTGGAAGCCATCAACATTAGCACAGAGCTGGCGATAAAGAACAGAAAAAAACAACCAAAACCAAGACATCAAAGACACAGTTCGACGAGCATATCATCACCTGCTGGATCTATTCGAAAAAGGAGAAAAAACGACAGTACCACCACACCGACCAGGCATAGACCTGGGAATCGACCTAGAAGAATGAAAAACGGTACCCATCAAGAAGATATACGCCCTCAGTTACGACCAACTGGAAGAGCTACATCGATATATCAAACAAAACGAAGACCGCGGGTGGATTCGAAGGGTGAAATCAGGAAGGGCCTCACCAATCATGTTTGTCAAAAAGAAAGACGGCAAACTCAGGCTATGCGCCGATTATCAGGCACTCAACGAAGTCACCAAGAAGGACCGACACCCGTTACCGCTCAGTCGCATAGCACTGGATAGACTGGGAGGAGCCAAATACTTCACCAAGCTGGATATCAAGGACGCCGACCACAACATGCGAATCAGAGTGGGAGACAAATGGCAGACAACCTTTTCGACAAAATTAGGGACTTACGAGTACCTAGTCATGCCATTTGGACTATGCAATGCACCAGCACCGTTCCAACGATGGATCAATGAGGTCCTTATAGAGCACATCAATATGTGTTCCATCGTCTATCAGGATGACGTACTCATATATTCAAACACGCTACAACAACACCGAAAAGACGTCCGCAATATCCTGGAGGCAATACGAAAATCAGGAATGAAGGTCAAACCATCCAAATGCGAGTTCCACCAAAACGAGACAGAATACCTAGGATTTATCATCAGATAAGAAGGGGTCAAGACAGACCCAGTCAAAACACAAGCCATATGGGACTGGACAACACCCAAGAAAATCAAAGACATCCAATGCTTCCTAGGATTCTGCAACTTCTACCGACGATGTATGGAAGGATTCAGCAGGAGAGCCAAACCACTATCCGCGAAGACAAAGCAGGAATTCATCAGCAACTGGGAATGGGGAGACAACGAACAGCAAGCATTCGACAAATTAAGGACAAAACTGACCACAGCACCAGTACTGGTCTACTTCGACCCCCTCGCACCGACCAAAATTGAAACAGACGGCTCAAAATATTTCTGCTCCGGAATACCGTCACAACAATGCCAGGACGGAAAATGGAGACCAGTGGCGTACTGATCCAAAGCAATGTCGGACGCCGAATGCAACTACGACATACACGATAAGGAACTACTGGCCAAAGTTCAAGCATTCTACGAGTGGAAAAGATACACAAGAGGAAACCCTAAACCGATAGGGGTCCTCACAGACCACAAAAATTTAGACACCTTCATGACGACAAAGGAACTAAACAAACGACAAGCACAATGGATGCAAGAATTAAGTCAATACAACTTCAAAATTGAATACCGACCAGGAAAGGAGGGAGGAAAACCAGACGCCCCCACAAGAAGAGCAGGGGGCCTACCCACGGCAGGAGACAAGAGACTCACTCGAAATGTAGGAATCTTACTACCAAGACAACGATAGTGGGATATCCCAGAGGATGAGGGAATCAAGCTGGACGTACTGGAAACAACAGAATTCCAGGACAAGGACGAAGGAGAGATAGCAAAAGCAAGCAACGTCGACAACGAGATCCAAGACATGAAGGAATACTTGGACGAAGGAATAAAAGAGATGAAAGGAATAGTGCTAGAGCTATGCCAATGGAAGGCCAGCCTCTTATGGTATCAAAGAAAGATTTGGATACCAAAGGACGAAGGGATACGAACCACTCTTATCGCTAAGCATCACGAACCCCCACAAGCGGGACATGGCGGAACGGCAACAACTACCGAACTCATCAGCCAACTATATTATTGGCCAAAGATAAGAGAAGATATCAAACGATTCATAAAGAATTGCGACACAGGCCAAAGGACCAAAGTGGTCCGACATGCACCCTACGGATTGCTGCAGTCAAACGAGGCCCCCGATCGACTATGGAAATAAATAGCGTTGGACTTCATTCCGAACCTGGCGAAATCAGAAGGATATGACAGCATACTGGTGGTCATCGATCGGCTGACCAAAATGAGCCATTTCATTCCATGCTCAAAGGACTTAGACGCACGGCAGTTCGCCTATCTCTTCATCAAGGAGATAGTCAGGCTACACGGATTACCACACGATATCATCTCCGACAGAGGGACACTATTTACCTCAGACCTATTGAAAGAAACTACGGGGAAATTAGGAATTGACTGAAGACTCAGCACGGCTTTCCATCCACCAACAGACGGATAGACTCAACGGACCAATGCCATATTGGAACAATACCTACAAGCATACATCAACTATCAACAAGACGCTTAGTGTGGTTACCTACCACTGGCAGAATTTGAATACAACAACAGATATCAGGAGACCATCAAAAACACACCCTTCTTTGCGAATTACGGAAGCAACCCCGAATACGAGATGATCGGTCATCTTATCCAAGGAATGCAAACCAAACCAGAAGAAATGACTCAGTTACATGAGTCATTAGGGAATGAGATGGTGGCCGCACAATTACGACAAAAAGAATACTACGATCTACACAGAAAACCCGATCCGAACCTACAATCAGGAGATATGGTGTCGTTGTTGCCACGCAAGGTCAAGACCACAAGACCATCGAAGAAACAGGACTACAAGAAAATCGCACCATTTAAAATCTTGGCAAAGATTGGAAGAAGCGCATATAAGCTGGCCTTACCACCCTCAATGGCCATACACAACACATTCTATATCTCCCTCCTTGAACCTTACCAAGACAACCGATTCCCCTCACAAGATCAAAGAACCCCCTCCTCTTATTCAGATAGAAGGAGAAGACGAATACGAACTAGACGAAATCATTGACTCTGGACTCCACTACAACAAGCTCCAATATCGAGCTAAGCCGAAGGGCTACTCACCAAAACACGATAAAGTCTGGTACCCCGCAGAAAACTTCAACCATGCCGCACACACTATCCAACGATTCCCTCGGCGCTACCCAGGAAAGCCCGGAGTGGATACACACGTCACGATCAACAAATTGTCCGCCGCACCTCCCCCCATCCGCAAACAACAACGACACTCGGACAGCCCAGAGAGCGACGCCCAGCGCATTGCCCGCAACGCTAACCCCACTAGCCCAGAATACTCGGGCTCACCAAAAAGAGAGGTGGCGCACGTCTCCATGAACTGGACGGACTGCACGAACGATGAATGCCAAATTCATCCAGGCGAAAAACCAGGGTCAGGCTGGTACCCACAATTCACCAGGAGGTCGAGAAAACAAAGTGTCGCACAGGACCACGACTGGCGACAGGAGATGGATGCAAACCCAGGAGAGGACTGGGCCCCACAACAACCTCGTCGAAGGAGAGCCAGAAGGGCGCATCACGAGATCACGAGCTGGGAGCATTGTTTCAACAACAATTGCAACGAACACTGATGGGAAAAGGTAGACGCCGGCTATTACCCCCGACAAGTGGGAGAAAGAGGGACCCCGCCAAAGAATGACAGAAGGGAACACAAGAAGAGAAGAGCTGTGAGGACACGGCTGGAGGGAGAGGGGAGCGGAAAAAGTATCGTTCCGGACGTGGAAGCCCTGGAAAAAACGATCTTGCACGTCCGAAGCCAACTCAATTGTGCCGCGCAAACCATCATCGCCAAAGACAACGACCTCGAACGACTCGATAAGAAAAAGGAAAAACTCCAACAAGTGTACAATCAAACACAACAGAGGATGCGCCAAATCGGGGGTATGTTGTGGAAGGAAGGAGTCTAGCATGGTGGTACCGATGCAGGAGGGGGAAGGGATCTAATGTTACAAACGGTGACTAAGCAAGGCAGACTCTCACATGACTAATAGTTATCAGTCATCGGTTTGTTATCTTTCACACTATGAGCTCAGTTGACTCAGGGAATTTCACATGACGCCGCAATAGCGTGTCATTGGGTTATTATGATTGGTTCATATTTGACATGACGCACGATTGTGGTCATGTGGTTTATGTATCTCGCACATGACTCATAGTTATGAGTCATGGGTTTCGTGCATGTGACCCCGTTAGGGCACATCACTTCTTTTATGGGTTTTGATTGGTTGCGAGATAAGGGCGCAGCTAACTCTAACGAGTCAGCTGATGGATTTCACACCATGACTCACTATGAGTGATGAGTCGCGTGACGCGAGAGTACAAGTCACACAGAGTTAGGGTTGAGGGAACAACCCCTATATAAGGGCATCCTTGGGGCATTGGATTTGGGTCACGGACCATCTCCTCTACACACCCGGCGATTGAAATCTCAACACCATGAGAATTCATCGTCAACATCCACCACCCCCGCACTCTCAGTGAGCTGCACCAGCACTCTCCGTGAGCT
>Ga0307507_10010121_pt1 | contig 12312 bp, 8 predicted proteins | sample 7_EM_MG_FD_207223 | JGI IMG/M metagenome (GOLD analysis project Ga0307507, IMG submission 207223) | Populus trichocarpa ectomycorrhiza microbial communities from riparian zone in the Pacific Northwest, United States - 7_EM | ecosystem: Host-associated > Plants > Roots > Unclassified | place... | reverse complement strand
ATAGCATGTGATAGAATAAACATTGTTGTAAGGATATTTCATTGCATCATGAAAATTCAATTCAATTTTTTCATCACCCATTTTCATAGACAAAGTATCCTTATCACAATCAATTTTTATATTGGCAATTTTCAAGAATGGTCTTCTAAACAATATAGGAGTGTTATTATTCGAGGAATCACAAGAAACACGTTCCATATCAAGAATATAAAAATAATATGGAATAACCAAACTATCAATCTTGACTAGGACATCATCTATCACTCCAAGTGGATAAACAAAACTACGATCCGCAAGTTATATTACATTACTAGTTTTATTCAAAGGCTCCAGACTAAGAGAATCATAAACATGTTTAGGCATAACACTAATGGATGCACCTAAATCACATAAGGCCCTTTTAAAACTAGCATTACCAATAACACATGGGATAGTAAATGCACCTGGGTCCTTTTGCTTCAAAGGCAGATTCTTTTGAATAACAACATATACAACTTTACCCATACTTACCGTTTCGTACCCTTTCAGCTTATAAGCTCTCTTAGTAGTACACAACTCCTTCAAGAATTTGGCATACTTGGGAATTTGCTTGATAACATCAATCAAAGAAATGTTGAGTTCTACTTTCTTGAAAACCTCTTAAATCTCTTTTTCTTTATCCTCTTTCTTAGACCTAGAAGAACTCACAGGAAATGAGGGAATTTTCTTAAAACTGGAATTCATTGAATTAGGACTTACCTTTGGAGTATTGGTCGTTGTTTTAATTTATGGAGGTGGAAGATGTTTCTTCTTTATACTCAATTCAGTTTCTATCTCCTTTTCTTTCTCCATCTCAATTTGTTTCGACCTTTTCTCTTCAAGTTCTTTCCCACTTCGCAGCGTGATCACACTAACATTTTCTTTTGGATTCAATGTTTAGAAGGGCAATTTTCCATTTATTTGTGCCTCCAATTTCCCTACACTTGAAGCTACTTGCCCCATTTGCTTCTCTAAGTTGTGAATACTTGACCTTGTTTCGTGTTGAAAAGACATGACATTTTGTTGCAAGGTCACTGTGTTAGAAGCCAAGGTTTTCATCATCTCACGAAGATCTATCACTCGATGACCCCATAACATTGGAATTTATGAATGCAGGGGGCTGTCTCGCTTGACAATTCTGTTGGGGATGGAATTGTCGGCCTTGATTGCCTTGTTAAGGCGTGTTCCCATAGCGTAAATTAGGATGATCTCTTTATCCGGGATTGTATGTGTTGGAAAAGGGATTATACTTACGCTAAGGTATAGAAATGTATGGATGTTAGCTTTCTAATGCCACTAGAATCACTTCATTTCGATGTCTACAGCTCAAGCTCTACACAAAACATCGACTGAAGATCAAATCTGTCAATTTACTTCTTTTTGAATCTTTCATCCAAAAGTGTCTTCAAAACATAAATAAAAGAATATCAAGGTATTTTATGTATAAAACATAGGCAAAATACTAGGTAAATATTGGTAAAACTATCGAATAATATGATTGCATCATGACTCCTTCATTATTAGATGTAATCTCTTCCCATTTCATTCTCTTTTGCATGCCATTCAATTATTATATTTTGCATTTATTTTTAGTGTTTAGTTTTTGGATATTTTAGTTTTTTATTATTGTAAATTTGAGAGTTTTCTAAATTATAATTGAAACTGTTAAATTTTTGTATGTTTTGATTTAGAGTCAAGTCTCACTTGAGTTTTTCTAAGTCCAAGAAGTCTAGGTTTTTGTGTTAACTAGGTTGATTAGGTTTTGTTATTTTTATATTAATCCAAATGAATCTAAATTACAAGTCACTTATATTTTAGATGTACTCGCAATACCAAATGAGTTTTAAAGGGTGTTTGGAAGTATGGTGATTATTGTTTTTCAAAGTGTTTTTCACTCAAAAGTACATTAAAATAATATTTTTAAATTTAATTTTTTTTTATATTAGCGCATCAAAATGATATGTAAACATAAAAAAAATATTAATTTGAAGTAAAACTAAAAATAAAAAAATTTAAATTTTTTTTAATTTTTTTTTTAAATATAAAAATAAATATAGCTTTAAATCTATGAGTTTTATACTGAATAATTATAATTAAAAAAAAATCAGCACCTTTCTTTTTCTTCAGCTTTTTTCTCTCACCTCCTGTCTTATCTGTCACTGCTCTGTGTTCAAAAACTCGTTATGGCATAAGGTCTGATCATCATTCACTAGTCTCGATTCAGGTGCTTTCTTTCTCATTTACAAGTGTTTTCTTTTATGCTTTTTGACAGTTGTAACGTATGTATAGATTCTTTATATACTTATCTCTGGTTTATTGCCATGAGCAAAATCTGGATTTTTTTTTGTTTTTTCTTGAATTAAGCTTGGTTTAGGAGCTAGTTTTGAATCCTAGTTTTGAATCCTAGTTTTGGGTTTTCTTTGTACGCATGAGTTTAAGGGGTTATTGTAAATTTCCTCAACTTTTTACCTTTGCTTGCATGATTGGATGATACAGAGATCTGGGTATTGTTTTATTGTAAATTAGGTTTAGCTAGCTGAGCGACCAAGTTTTTTGTACGGGTTGTTGTTTAGTGTGTTTTGTTTTTGTGGGATCATTCATGAGAATTGGGAATTATAAGGTTTTGATTTATCTTTCGCAGTTGGTCATGAGCTGGCTGGTTTAATGAAGTTTTAGAGAGTTTTTATGGTTTCAGTGTGTGGGACCCTGAAATATTTTTTTCAAGGCTTATAATGTTCCATTTCTTCAACAAGTCATGGCTTTACCAAAATGAAATATCCTTTAGATTAAGAGATGCTAGGTGATGTAAAACTTATTCCCTTTTCTGGAGTTTAGTCTAATTAAAAATCTAAAAAAGTGACCACAGCTTTCAATGCTGTTCAAAAGTATGAAATAGAAGAATTTGAATAGTTTCTATATGAAGTTCTTGTATGTTTGCAAGTTCACCATTTTTATCACATACTGTTTACTTTGCAATGTAAACTTGGCGGGGCTTAAGTAACAAGTAAATCTAAAATCATTTCTTATTTTCAGTGATTTATATATTTCTTCCCTCCTTTTTATATACTGCACATTTTCATTGAAACTGATTTCTCTTTCCTGTCTTGTTTCCTTGAGCAAGATCAACTTTCACTGAGGCAGGTCATTTGGAGATGGCTACCTATTGGTTCCGGGGTAGAATGTGAGGGATGGTGTTTGCGAAAGAGCTTATTCGAAGAGGTTATAACTTCATCAGATTGTCATCGTCCATTCCTGAATATGGAGGATGAGAATGGGCTTGAGCTTAGTTTGGGTCTAGGTTGTGGTGGATCATCTTCCAAATCCAAAGGTAAAAATGGCAGCTCTTCAGATACTAGGATGGATAAAGGTGATAGAGGCAACAAATTGGTAGATGATTTTATAAATTTTCTTCATGGTACTCCTACCCAGAAGCAAGATTCAAGTGCTAGATCTCAAAGAAGTGATTCAGTGAAACCTCAAGAGAAGTTCTTTGATGACCTTACCAAGAACAATGCTGAAGCAGATGCTTCTATTAACTTGAACAGTAGGGGTATGTGGGTTTCAAGCACTAATAGATCTGCAGAAAATGATGAAGAAAAAAGACCAGACCTGGGTAACAAGCGTAAACTGTTATTTGATGAGTTAAATAATCAGAAGAAGCACGAGAGAGATGCTCATCATGCTGATTTACATGACAAGAAATCACATATTTTAATAACCACAGAAGATGGCTCAACTGCTGAAAATGAAGATGTGGCAGAGTCTAAAGTTGAGGGTTCCACCTCAAGGTTGGCTTCTCACCATGATAATGGTGCGAAACAGTTTATTGGAGTTGGAGGTCCACCTGAGGCTACAAAGGAGGTTCGTGGATTTTCTGATTCAAGTGTTGTGGAGTTACAAGGACAAAGGAGGCTCAATGGTTCTTCAGAAAATGAATTCAAGCAGGGAAACTTAAATTATGGAGTTCCATTCTCAGTCCAACCAGTAAGCATCATGAATGTGCCTTACTCATTTCCTGTGAATAAGTCTAACTCTGTAGGTGCGCCCAGCACTTCAGGCCATCCAATAACAGGCATGATTCAGGTGTTGCCTACTTCAAATGGTGAGCAGCGAACAGGGAACCAATCTGTGAATCCTGGAAATTTGCAAGTTATGTTTGGCTATTCCCCAGTCCAGCTTCCGACATTGGATAAAGATAATTCCTGGGGCTTGATCTCTCATATTCAACAGTTCCCTGCTTCCTATGCTAGCAGAGCTCTGTCAAATGCAGAGAAGCAGAATGATGGGCTGAAGATTTCTCAAGGTCATTCTTTTCACTATATATCGTTTCTTTAATCTTTTCAATTCTTAAAGAATATGTGGTGGGAATCTCTAATTTAGAAATGGGTGGGTGAGATTTTAATGCCACTCTTTCTATCTTCATCATCATGCACAGAGTCCTGACCTTTCCTGCACATGATCATTATGTGAATTTTTTTTTTACATTTAATGCCTATTGATGGCTTTATTCCTTTCCTAGGAAGACAGATTGATTAGTCTTATTAAAACTATTGAAGATGTGGAAAACTGGGACATGAGTGTCTGTGTGTGGTTATGTGTAAAATTTAACTAGTCAATCAATATCATCTTTGCATGAGACCCCATATATAGTATGGCAAGGACAATAGATTGATTGTATTGACTTTTCAGATTTAACATGAAAGATTATTATAATTGTTCTTTTTCTTCTAAATTATCCCTGCTATATAGTCATTACATCTTGTATGCTTGATTGATTCATTGGCTGCTGATATCGATACTATCCCACTATTTCTCATTGTAATCATGATTTTAAGTCATTTTATGCTGTTTGTGGATTATGATTTATGATTCAAAATGAATCTCTTTTAGCAGCCATGCAAGCTATTGCTCGAAATTTGACTGAGGTTGAACAACATGAAGGGAGCACATTGGGACAGGCCAAAGGCGACGGCAAACAACTTATTGTAGAGGTAGGCTCCTCTTCTCATACTGAAGATGATGCAAAAGGAAGCACCATGAACCTTAGGCCAAAGGATGCACCCAAACAATCAACAGCAGAAACACTCTGTTTTGATTTTTCAGCCATAAAGCCAGGTATTGGCCCAGCCATGAAATTTGGGGGATGTGGTTCGTATCCGAATTTGCCATGGGTATCTACCACATTGCCTGGCCCAAATGGCAGAACGATTTCTGGTGTTACCTACAAATACAGTGCAAATGAAATCAGGATTGTATGTGCCTGTCATGGTTCCCACATGTCCCCTGAGGAGTTTGTTCGACATGCAAGTGAAGAAAATGCTAATCCAGGTAATGGCAACGGGTTAGCAACATTCCCAGGAACCAATCCTGCTGCCTCTACTCAGAGCTGAAGTGTACCATTTTGTCCACCCAGACAAATGACCCGTAGTGAAGCATAGTCTGCAGATGACTCTGTATACCTTTTGTGACATCCGCCCATGTTTTTGCTTTACTTGATCACTGATTTATTTTCAGCTACATTGGTTACTGCAATCAAATAGTGCAGTTGTATGATATTCAGTGGTCTTCTTTTCTTTGTCCAAACAGTACGTTAAATTACCTAAATTTAAATTTCCCTTCGTTTTGTCTAGGAAAATGTGATCCTTGTAATTAAGACGCGTAAATCTCTTGGCAAAACTCTGATATAGTCCTGGCCGTTGAAAGGGTATCTCTCTTATCAAAGAACTCCTAGTATTTGTGAAACATGCATGCTTGCCTGTGAAGGAGCATCAAGGAGTGTTTGATGACCCTTGTTAGTTGTTTGGTCTTGCACATCAAAAGTCAAACAAACTGTTTTCCATTTAAAAACCCCATCTCTTGTAGGATCTTGAACATGCGCATTTCCAAACTAATGGAAACAAAATGGACTCAGTTCTCTTGAAAAATATAAAAATAAAATTGAGGGTTTTATGGCTAACAGCAATAAAATATACAGATTGATGTTGAATAAAGATTATGTAGATTCATTTCCTGAAAGAAGGCTACGTATATATATGCGCTTCTTTAAGATATTGCTGTAAACATCAATAACCTTGTTCTTTCTGGTTTAATCCGTTCTTATATAATAAAACAATCTTTTACTTGTAATTATACTTTAATTTTATAATCTATCATTCTAGCGAGATTTTTAAGCTAATTTATCTGATGGGTCATGGTTTTATAAACCAACCCCATTTAAAAGGTCATCGCACCAAATCACAACCCAAGATGGGCAATGCTTTTTTTTTTTTGTGCCCAACCTAGGGTTGGGCCATGACATGCTCGTACCCAACTCCAAGTTAGGTAAGGGCACATCCGCGCCCAGCCCCACGACGGGTCAGGAACGCGTCCCACCCAACTCCACATTGGATCATGGCATATCCGCGCCCAACCCCACGATGGGCCAGGGATGCGTTCCCGCCCAGCCCCCTGTTGAGTCAGCGACGCAACTGCCCCAACTCCATGTTGGGCTATGGCGCGTCCGTCCCTAACCATTCTTAAGTACAGTCACAAGCAGAACCCAACTCCTATTGGAAAAGTGTTAGAGTTGAACCCAACGCCTCTCAGGTTGAGTGCACGGCTGAAAGGTAACTCCACATTGAGTTTCTCATACTCTGGGTTTGAGTTAGTAATTATGATACCCATCACATCCTATTAAATATGAACAAGCAGTCCATGCTTATATTAATTAGATGTGATTGTACAAGCAGTAGAATAATATTATTTTACTATTATGAGATTACATCTCTACGCCTCCTACGTTGTATGAAGTAGGTCAAGCCAGGTAATATAAAAAAAGAGTGAAATATACAAAAAGGGGTTCGAAACCTTATACTTTGAGACAAAAACACATTCTCTGCTTATTCTTCCTTAATTCTACATCTTCTCTCCCTTTCTCTTCTCTATCTTAATAAAAACTCATTAATACTTTCATTAATGTCTTTTGTTACATAAAAATACCTGGTAATGACTTGACCTTCGGAGGGTCCCCCACCAACACCCCCAGGAGATTTTGTTCAAGTATTTATTCAGGAAGAGATTAACACCCCTGAGGAGATCTATTAAAGAAGAAGCCACCACACATAAAGTTGTATTAAGACAATTTTGTATTTAAAATAATTTTTTAATCGTTTTATTTATGCGTAGATATTAAAAATAAAAAATAAAAATAAAAATAAAATTATTTTAATATATTTTCAAGCAAAATATTCTTTAAAAAACAACCACTACTACAATATCAAAACACTATTTGCATGACAAAAAATTTCAATGCCACAACGCATAAAGCTGTATTAAGAGTCTATTCGGTATTAATGTAGTAATTATTTTTTATTTAGAAATGTATTGAAATAATATTTTTTTTATTTTTTAAAATTTATTTTTGATATCAATATATTAAAATGATATAAAAATATAAAAAAAATAATTAAAAAAAAAAAAGCAATAACAAACAGTTTAGTTTTGCATTACTGTGTGTGCTATTGATTCCCATAATTTAATGAATAAACTATTGTTGGTGTCAGGAAGGACAGGAATTATAATTTTGTAGGATGGATGATATTACATTTCTTTATAATGTAGTGTTTCTGCACAGGAAGATGAGAACCAAGTCAGCGGCCGATTTTGTGGTATAAATTAGAAGCCTCTCCACCTTGGTCGTCACTACTGAATTTCGAAGTTTAAAAATTTAAACTACAGTATAACATGGTTTATGAAATTAGGACAAATCCAGGATTGCTTTAGAAGAAAACCGCCAAACTAGATAGATACTGGGATCACACCCGTCTTGCTAGCCTCAAAGTAGTTTTCTAGACACAAGATACACATTTTTTTCCAGTTCTAGCAGAATGTTTGCAGGAAATCATCTAAAATTAGTTTTGAGCCTTTGATTTTACCATGAATCAATCAAGTTTGGTCATTCTGCATCTCCTATTTGTGCTCTTCTGAGCCCAAGCACAAAATGGCTTCACCCAAGAGATTGGACCTTCACAGGATGCTGTCTCCAATTTCCGACCAAGTCTTCTTATAGGAATTCTCTGCATCATGTCTTCACTAACTTTTATCCTCCTTATCTATGAAAAATCTTGCCACAGGGGAGGTTCTGGTCATGGTGATTCAGAAAATGGTCCTCCACTGCTAGATCAGCATCTCAATTCTCTGGAATCAATAAGACGGTAATAGTCACTTCCTTTCTTCAGATTTTCTTCTCTTAAAGGATCAAGAGAAGGGCTTGAATGTGCTGTCTACCTCTCAAAATTTGAAGATATTGAAATTCTCAGGTTGCTACCTCAATGCAAACATGCCTTCTACATTAACTGCGTGATCAGTGGCTTGAAAAACATTCAAGTTGCCCTCTTTGCAGGAGCAAGGTCAGCCCTGAGGACCCAACAATCTTTACATATTCAAATAGTTTGCAATACTGGGGGAATCAATCAGAGCTACAACTAGATTCGATTCAGACATAGAGTTGTTTGTCCAGAGGGAGGAAATTCATCAAAGGTCGTCGAGATTTAGCATTGGAAGCAGCTTCAGTAAAATTGGAAAAGTTAACAAGGAAGAAGAATCATTGACCAAGAAAGAAGCTGAAGGTAGTGGTAATGATCAAAAGATCTTCAACAAGTAAAGCACAAGATAATTGTATCTGATGTTGTCTTAAAGAATAGATGGAGTAGTGCTAGTTCTTCAGACCTGATGTTCTTGAATTCAGAGATGCTCTATGATTCGTCAAGCAACAGATTCCTTTCTCTGGATTTGAAAAACGAGGAATCAACAACTAATAGAGCCATAGAAGATGATCAAGTTTTGAAGATGAAGGAAGAAATAGAAATGAAGAGATTGTTTGAAAGTAAGGTTAGTCCAATCAACAAAAACGCTCCAATTTCAATTCAAAGTCAGCCTTCAACATCATAATCAAAGGGGATTTCAAGTCACACATCAAGGATTATAAATTCAACTGACAGAAGATCAATATCTGAGATCACTGCTTTTTCAAGATTTAGAAATTTTGGTCTCAAGAACACCATTAGAGAGTCCTCTTCAGATGGAAGCAATATAGAGGCAGAAAGACAGAGGCAGCTTTGGTTGCCAATTGCCAGAAGAACAGTTATGTGGTTTGCCAATAGAGAGAAGGATTCGACCAGCTGAAAAAACAAGACAGACTTTAGATGCATAAAAACATTAATCTTTCTTTATTTTTAGCTGCTGTGTTTTTTTTGCTCTCTATTTTTTTCCTTTCTCTTTCCACAAGTTTTACACGTTTCAGGTTCTTGAGTTTTGGTGAGATTTGCATATAATACATATAAGCCAATGGGAAAGGTTCCATTGAGGTACCGAGCGAATTGTGAGCTGGCCCTTGATTAATAGCAGTACACATGAATTTCTCTTTATTTATTTTCAATTTCATTGAATTCACATGCACTCCAGCACGGATTGCTAGGTCAAATCATAAATGAGTATTTTTTTTTTCTTCTTTTCATAAATAAATGATCGATGTTAAGCCCATCTTTTTTTTACCTTTAAAGGTCCCATCAATGAGGCTATAAACATTATTATCATCGTTAAAGAAAGAAAAAAATTATTATCTTTTCATAAATAAATCATCCTTCGATTAGATTGCAAGGTAAAGGATAATGAATTCTTTCTTCCATGCATAGGATGGTTTGTTTGTGATTCTAGATGCGATTGGGAATTGTGATTTTTGGTTAGTGGTAACGTATGAATATTTTAAATTTTTAAAATTTTAAACTCTTTTATAAAATAAAATGTGAGGATGTTAGTGAAGATGCGAAATAAAGCTAAAAGATATTCATAATTACAACAATGCATAAAAGATTTTGACATCATTTAAGCATTTAGGAAAGCGTTTGACACCATTAGGCATTTGAGAAAGAGTTTGAAAATATGGTTGACCGTAATTTTCTAAAAGATTTGATTTTTTTTTGTTTAATTTCTTTTTACGTTGTTGAATTGTTTTTATAAAATAATGTTAAAAATAAATTTTTTAAAAAATTCTTTAGATATATTTTCAAATAAAAATCATTTTAAAAAATAATTATTATTGCAATATCAAAAAGTCGCTTAATATTGTTACTGCATCACATTAATTTGTAATTATGCGCAGCTTAGGAATTGTCCAATTACTTTATTTTTAACTTTACTAGATAGATAATCCACGCTGGGTGAGCAATCATTAAACTATTCAACAAATTCTATACTTTTAACATTTTATTAGTGTAGCTCGCAAATTAAAATAACAATGCATGAAATTAAATTCAGTATCACAAACCAATTCACAATTGTCCAATTTTTTTTATCCACAAAGCAAAGGCAAAAGCCAAAGATAAAGTAAGAAGTTATAGTTATCAAAAAGTAACAGTGGTTTAGCCATCCAATAACATGCCAAGAAGCCAGCCACTTGGATGAAATAAAATGTCAAAAGGAAAAGATGCAAGGGCTGACCATCGAAGTTTGGATTTCATATAATGCAAAAGGGCTGACCAAGCAGCCTAAGTTTCGGAAAAAAAAAAAACAACAAAAAAAATGCACACCTAACAACCTGATCAGAATCTCATTACGATAAATTAACAGCCTCGAGAACCTAATGATGAGAATAAAAAAAGGTCAAAGCAAATGAAAGGACAGCATGAGAAAGACTGAAATGCAAAGTAGAACGAACGTAAATAGTGTAAAAAAGAGAGGGTTGTTGAGGCTTACCAGAATGGTGGAGAGAATAAAAGCAACATCCTAGAGAGCCTAAGAAGGAATTTATGGCAATGCGAAGCACACCTTAAAGAAACTGGATAATAGAGTAGTTGTAAGTAGCAAAGGTAATGGCACATTATAGGGAAAAAAGGCGTGAAAATGAACCACATATAAAGAAACCAAGTGAAGGTAGTAGAAAGGAGAATTTAAGAACGAAAGGAGAGGGTAACAACCATGGCAGCAAAGCAACCAATCTGCAAGGAAAATAAAAAAAAAGTTATGTCATGCAAGGCATCAAGTAATGTAATTTATTCATGTGTAAATAAAAAAAATTAATCCAAGTAAAACAAAACCCAGCATAACCAAAGCAAATAAATTAGCAACAGACGTAGACGCAATAATCAAACTCGAGGTGTTGAATTGCATAACACATGTCCATTTTATACAGCAACAAACAATGTAGATTCAAACTCACCAAAAAAGCATGGTGTGACTTACTATGGTTCCTGTAGCGTTAGATTCTAGTCTGTATTGCAATATTGGGATAGCTCTCTGCGAGATCTCAAATCTGTATTGCAATATTTAAAGGTAAAAAGCATTCATGAGGAAGAAACAGAGTGGTGAACCACAAGAAAAAGGCCAAGAAAAAAAAAAGATTGGTTAACTGAGTAAACAAACACCGTTGTGCATGGGTAATATAGCGAAAACCGTGCACTATAGGTCTATAATTAGGAAAAACAGATGCAGAATTAATAAAAAAAAATCTAAAGCTACAATCCACAAAGCGTGAAAGAATGCATAGACAACTTCCATAGATCCATGAACATACTGAACAATAAGAAGAAGACCATCAGCACCATACCTAGCGTTAAAAGTGAGAAATTGTGTGCAAATAGACCAGCTTAACAACTAAGACCAACACAAACATCTTAGAAATGCAATAAAGTAAAGCACAACCTAGAATTGCTCCTTTGCATGCAAACATCCATAATCCCATCAACAATAACACCACATCCACAATTCACGTTCAACCCATAATCTTCCTTGCATAGACACTGAACTAATCATAAGACTAAAGTAGGAATAACTATTTGAATCGATATGGCCTCGTGATAGCTAATATTTGAAAGAAATGTTTAAAAGTATATGGTAGTTGTGGCGAAAAGCAAATCCAAAACCTCAGCGTCCCATTCTTTTTTTTTTTTCACTAACTAAAACCTCATTGAGGGTTCTATCCAACACCTATCTTGACAAACCAATAGCAATGTTGAACAGACCTAATAAAGCAGGGTAGGTGGATAAAACAAATGACAAACGATCCTGTTTGTTTATAAGAAAGTAGTTTTTTTTGGAAAGTGATTTTCTTGGAAAGTGAATTCCGGAAAAATAAATTATTTTTCGATGTTTGGTAGTGTCATGAAAAGTAAGTTGAAAAACATTTTCCAGTGTTTGGTTATGTTATGAAAAATGAGCTGGAAAATAACTTATTAATTTTTTTTCCAATTCAATTTTACTCAAAGTAGATTCAAGTTGATCATAAACTAATTCTTCAATAGAATCTACTTCTTGTAAATC
>Ga0307507_10010120_pt1 | contig 12312 bp, 6 predicted proteins | sample 7_EM_MG_FD_207223 | JGI IMG/M metagenome (GOLD analysis project Ga0307507, IMG submission 207223) | Populus trichocarpa ectomycorrhiza microbial communities from riparian zone in the Pacific Northwest, United States - 7_EM | ecosystem: Host-associated > Plants > Roots > Unclassified | place... | reverse complement strand
ACTAAATACATGAAAGTAGACCCGGAACTCCGTAGTCTATGACTTAATATTTGACCGTATCCGAGACATACGAGGGTGGCGTCGATTGTGTCTCGGAGCCTCTTAGGCGACGGTCTCGTGTCTCAGCGTAGTGCTGGTGAACTGTTACAACTATGCCAAACTTAAAGAATAATCTAATACCTATATTAAACCCACGACACCAATTAATTCTAGGAGGATTTAATTTATTAGCCCTAGCCTTAACCCCTAAAGGGAAGCCTAGTGGCTTAAAAGACTATAACAACCTTAATAAGGTAGATATTAACAATGTCTCATCTTTTATTAACTATATAACTACGGACAAATAAGCCGAAGGGCTACTACCTATTAAAATTGAGATATGAGACGCTGAGATATTTACGAAAATGGTAATATAAGAACCTAATAAATACTACCGCCTTCTATAGAACTATTATCTAAAGCTTATATAAGCTAAGATGTGCGCTATTTAAGATTATAATATTATCTAAGACCTATAAGCTTATAAGGCGCTCGCTGACAATACGCGCTAAGAGATTAAAGACAACCTCCGTAAGTCTAAACGTGACGTCTAATAATTAAAAAAGGCTAAGATTATACTTATTGCTATGGTTACTAAAAGAGAGGGTATAATTAAATACCTATAATCTTAGCTTAATGAGCACATTTGTAACAATACTAGACACCCCTTTACTACATATAACGCCACCTATATCTCTACGCCCCCGGCAACCTTACCTACTTAACGCTTAATAGAGGGTTAGCGCTAAGCAGCTTCGCCTAACAGGAACCCCTACTATAGTAACAATAAAAGCCACAATAACCGAACCCAAACTGCTACTATAGGGTCTAATATACGCTACCCTAATCCCCCAATATTTAAGGGTGACTATAAGGAATACAGCTACTAGAAGATGTAAATCCGCGAGAAACTAACCTAGAGCGCCTACCTTTTCCCTACAGAAGATGCTAAGATTAGCTATATTATTAGGCAAACAAAGGGCATCCCGTTTAATAGGCTCTTTACTTAATAGGAGACTAGCAGTCCCTAGAAGTAGCAGTCCTACTAGGAAGTCCTTAACAACCTTAATTAAATATACTGCGACTATAACCTAGTGGCCACTAGTTAAGCCAAACTACGTACCCTAAAGATAAGTCCTACTAAATTATTTAACGAGTTCTATATTAAATTCCAGAAATACACTAGAGTCCTTGCCTAAGACAATACTAAAGACTAGGAAGACCTTCTTAAAAAAGTTACTTATTACCTTAGTTACGCAGCCGCCAGCTATAATTATAACAACGTTTATAATATGGTAGCAGCCCTACGGAAGATTAAACGACGGCTAAACCAGATTGCTACTGTAAACCCCCACCCGAAGACCTCCCTATAGAAGCCCTCCGGACCTACTAAACCACCAACGCCTACTACCCCAAGCAATACTACTGGTCCTAATATCGACCTCTCTATACTAACCTTCCTGTAGAAGTTACTAGACGGAGAACGCGAGCTACTCCGGAAGCTAAGGCGTTGCTATAAATACCGTTAAGAAGGCTGTTATAGCTATAGCTTAAACTGCCTAATAGCTAGGTTTAGCAGCCGCCGCCTAATACCTAACCTAGTACCTTAAACACTAAATATATTGCTATATGCCACTACCGTACAAGACAAAGACGTAGCAATAGCGGTAGAGTTAGATACGGAAATAGAAAATGCCAAGTCCTAGCCCTAAGTCGTAGGTTAGGACACCCTAATAATAAGGGGATCTATATATCGGCCTGCTTAATAGATAACTTAGTAAAAATAAATGGACGGAAATAGATAGTTTTACCTATAATAGGAATTACTGCCAAAAAATAATATAAAAGCCGTTCCATGATTAATTGCGGAGCTACTAATAAATTTATAGATACCTAATTTGTGCGCACTTATAACCTACCTACTTTACCCCTTACCAAAGCCCGCGCCCTATAACTCGCTGACGGCAGTTATACCACACAGAAGATTACCTATATGGCATAACTCCACCTAGATATAAATGGGCACCAGGAAGAGCTCTAGGCCTATATTACACCACTTACTAACTACCCTATTATCCTTAGAATAAACTGGCTTAAATAACACAACCCCGCCATTGACTGGAAAAAGAGAGAAGTAACCTTTAACTCTAAATACTGCAGAGAGACTTGCCTAGGATATGGCCTAGCCGCCTCTATCTACTTCCTAGGATACTAACCTAAGGAACCCCTTATTACCCTACCTATAACCAACTGCTACCACGTAAGTGCCGTAGCCTTCTACCGTATAGCACGTAAGAAAGGCTGGACCGTTACTATAGCCTCCTAATTATAACTATATAAGCTTAATAAAGAATAGGACCACGTCCTCTATAGTAATAGAATAGATATAGTTAACCTCCTAGAAAATAATACCCCTACAGAACTCTATAGACTTTTATCTTTAGACTTTAAGAAGTTTATAAAGCTTAAAAAAGGACTTACTAATAAGGAACTCCGCAAGCTCCTCCCTAAGAGGTACTATAACTTTATTAATATATGCTCACAAAAGAGCGCAGATATACTCCCCCTATATTAACCTAATAACCACGCCATTAATATTAAATAAGGAAAAACGCTATTCTATAAGAGACCCTACCTAATATTAAAAGATAAACTCCTAGTTATTAAAAAGTATATTAACGAACACCTTAATAAAGGATTTATTCGTCCTAGTATATCCCTAGTAGCCGCCTCTATCCTCCTTACTAAGAAGCCAGGAAGAGGTATCCGATTCTGCGTTAACTATAGAGGACTTAACGCTATTACAATTAAGAACCAATACCCCATACCGCTTATACGTGAGACTCTTAAGCGGCTTAGTTAAGCTAAAATCTATACTAAGCTTAATATTATTACCGCCTTTAACCGCCTCTAAATACGGGAAGGTAACAAATAGAAAACCGCATTTATATTATGCTTTGGCCAATTTAAATATACCGTTATACCCTTTAGCGTATGCAACGGCCTAGGCAGCTTCTAAAGCTACATTAATAACGCCTTATAGGACTACCTTAATAACTTCTGCTCTGCGTACCTAGATAATATACTTATTTACAGCGATAATCCCTTTAAGCATACCAAGCACGTTTAAAAGGTCCTATAGCGCCTTAGGGACGTAGGACTTTATATTAATTTAAAGAAGTGCGAATTCTTAGTTACAGAAGTAAAATACCTTAGACTAATTATTACTACTAAGGGTGTCCGTATGGACCCCAAAAAGGTGCGCATAATTACTAAATAGCAAACCCCTAACTGCATTAAGGACGTATAAGCTTTCCTTGGTTTCGCTAACTTTTATTAAAAATTTATATATAACTTCTTGGGTGTTATAGCACTACTTACAGCAATAATACGAATAAAGGGCCTGTCTATAAAAGGAAGAAAAACATATCTATATTTTATCTAGACGCCTAAATGCGAGAAGGCGTTCCAAGACCTTAAAGATGCTTTTACCAAAGCACCTATCCTAGCCTACTTTATACCAGGACGATAACTCTATCTTAAAACTAACTCCTTAGACTACGTTAACGCAGGCGTCCTCTCCTAGATAGGTAATAACGGCCTCCTCCACCTAATTGCATTCTACTCGTCTAAGCTTATACTATAAGAATGTAACTATAAGATCTATAATAAGGAACTTCTTGTGATTATATAAGCGTTTAAGGAATTCCGACCGGAACTCTCCTTAGTAGAACCTAACTAGCCAACTAAAGTCCTTACGGATTATTATAATCTTAAGTACTTTATAACTATAAAATAGCTAAACTAACGCTAAGCACGCTAGAACGAGTTCCTCTCTAGTTTTAACTTTAAAATTATATATAGGCTAGGAGTATAAGGTACTAAGCCTAATAGCCTAACACGCCGCTTACAAGATCTTCCTTAGTCTAAAGATAACCCCTATAACTAGTTCCAATAACAAACAATCCTAAAAGCACGAAATTTGGCCCTAGGTATGCTACCTATAATAGAGCCAACTATACCTTAGCTCTATACTATAAAACTAGAATTACCTCCTAAAATTAATAAGCTTATTACTACGGTATATAACACCTCTGTTAACCTATTACTATATCAACTTATTACTATAAAGACCGCCAGCGCCCGTACGCTGCCGACTAACCTCTAAAGCTTAGGCTAGATTAATATGGCAGCCTTAAAAGTAAAAGAGAACATGCTCTATTATAGAGGCCGTCTATTCGTCCCTAACTTAGAAAATCTACAACGGCAACTAATCCAAATGGCCTACAACCTCTAATTAAGCGGCCACCTAGGCAGAGGAGGAACCTATAAGCTTCTTAGCCGATACTACTTTTAGCCTAAAATAATAGACTTAGTTAAATGCTTTATAGGCGCCTGCCATGGTTATAAGCGCGCTAAGGCCTTTAATATAAAGTACTAAGGACTACTGCACCCTCTACTAGTACCTATACAATAATAGGTAGATATTGCCATAGATTTCATTATTAACCTACCACCCTATAAAAAACACGGCTGTACCTATAAGAACATCCTTATAATAATATGCCAACTTATAAAAGAGCGCCACTACGTCCCAACTAAAGGCGTAGCCGTTAGCAACGTTACTAACGCCTTCCTCTGTGAAATCTACTGATTATATAGGTTACCTAACTTAATTACATCTAACTGAGGCATATAGTTCGGCTCTAATATATAGAGACGAATCTGCTAACGCCTTAGTATCTCCATTAAGATGTCTATATCCTTCCACTATAAAACTGCTGGGTAACCGGAAAACGCTAATGCTAGCATAAAAGCGTACCTATAACAGGTAGTCGCCTATAGTTAAGACAACTAGGTGGATTACCTCCCACTAGGTGAATTTACAGCGAATAACCACGTCTTAACTACTATAGGACTTACCCCGTTCTTCGCGAATAAGGGATATTACCCCTAATCTGGCATAGAGCTACTAGAACCTATTAATAAGAAACTACCATATAAAAAACGCCTTAAGATGCTACTTGCCGACCAGCATGTAGACTGCATGAAAAATCTACTTGACTACTATAAGGGAGAAATGGCCTGGGCTTAAGTAAAGCAGGCCTACTTTGCTAACCGTTATAGAACGCCACCACCGGAGATATGTGTTGGTGACTGGGTATAGCTAGATACACGCAACATCTCTACGCAAAGGCCTATAAAGTTACTTAATTATAAGAACCTTGGCCCCTATCTAATTAAATAAGTTATTAATAGGGGAGCCGTATATGAGCTAGAGCTCCTACCTGCCCTAGTTACCTATAGGATATAGCCCGTATTCCACCTATAGCTACTACACCTTTACCAGCCTAATCCCTTACCGGGATAGATATAGCCTAAACCCCTACTAGTACTAATCCGAGATAAGAATGAAGATAAGAACCACAAGGAGTGGACTATTAAATAAATTATTAACTTTAAATACTTTAGTAAAGGCAGAGGACGGCGGCTCTACTATAGAGCTATTTACGTAGGATTTAATATAGATTAGCCAGAATGGTAACTATGGGAAGACTTTAAAAATGCAAAGGACCTAATTAGCAACTTCTACTACGCGAACCTATAGAAACCGGGCCTAAGCAGAGATTTTATACCTAATCCTCTATGGGAGCCCTTATAGAGTTAAACCGTTGTATATTACTACATAAAGGCAAATTGCCGTCAGATTGCTGTAGATTGCCATTATATAATAGTAAAGCGTAATTACGTGACCGGAATATTGTTAAGATGTTTAGGAACTTTAACCGGCGGTTAAAGTTGTCTAATTAGTTAGATTTTTAGGTGCCAAGCCTTATTATATAACATTATTACAAACCTTTAGCGATACCCCCTTTTCCTTTCTCTTCTCTATACCCTAAGTGTCCCTTCTACCTTAAGTGCCCCTTCTATATATAAATAGTAACCACAGCGTCGCCGGAGCTCCGCCTCTATAGAAGGGGGGGTAGTGTCACAGAACCCCACCGCAGGGGCCTCCATGAGAGAGCCCCGTGCTCCCGCGTACACCTCGCGTACAGCTTACGTCAGCTACGCGTAGGTATATCACCTCCTTACGCCCTCGACCCTTACGATCGATCGCGCAACGTCTTGTAGACTTCTCAAATACATACGCTCTATAGCCATTGCCCCCGTCCCGTGACAACGGGAATGTTAAGCTACTAGTCTATAAGGTAGATATATATAGAGGATAAGAGGAAGACGAATGGTAGGTTTTAAAGATTATTAGTTATAAGGACGTTAATGATAAAACGTAGTATGAAGTAAAGTAGATAGGCTATAGTAAGACTACCTAGGAACTACTAAGTAATCTAGAGAACGCTATGGGAAAGGTATAGGAGTATTAGAAGAAAGCAGGTTAGGGAGCATTAAAAAAGGATTACTAAAGGATGAGCCACCTAAGGGGAACCTAGGAAGAGCAACTACTATATTATTTAGAGTTGTTTCCGCCTCTAGAGATGTTACTCTCTTATTACCTAGCTTAGATAAACCCTATTAAATAAGTTTCTACTCCTTGGAACGAACCTTCTTATAAACTTTCTTAAGATAAAGTAGTTAAGCGTAAGCAGAGGCACGGGCTTTAAGGGCATAATACTCCTTATTTCTTACCCGCTTAGCGCAAGCATAATCCTTATTTTAAAGACGACGGATCTCGTCTAAGGTACTTGCAAGCTTACTATTAAGCTTCGCAGCAGTAGATTAAACACAAGACCCTATAATAAGTTACTTAAAGAACTTATAGACTGTTAAGAGTAATAGGATACGTATACTTAGTATTAGAGACAGAGCGAACGTCGCAGGACAATTAAATATTCGCTTTGGTGTACTCTAAGTAAGAGAAGGGTTGCTAAGATAAAGGACTCGCCAATATAATGCAAACTAGCCCCTCTTTCGCACAACGGGAATATAGAGAAGGTATAATCTCACCTAGAGACAGTATTGCAGCAACAGTATAAGACTGACGAGCTGTAGAAGAAGAGGCCAAAGGCTTAGAAACCTTAAAAGGCATAATAAGTAAGGATGTCAACTAAATTAATTAAATGGACATTACACCTCTAGTAGACAACTTGGAGATATTAGGAATCTTTAAGGACGAAGATAAAGAGGAGGGAGATAGTGTTACGGACGCCTTAAGTACAATGTTATAACTACTTAGAGAGGAGTTAGAGGAAGCTAGTTGGTTAATATAGGCATAGTCTAGGATGGATCTAGTGGAACCATATAATAAGGAATAGTAGCCAAGGTCATGTAACGTGATTTGTATAATCTGTGTAATCTATATAATCTGTAGGATAGAGTAGATAGAGCATACATACCTTATGGAGCGAAGGGATTTCTTAGGCGTACGGTTGTATATTTAAAGGACCACAGTCCCTACCCAAATAGTTCTCTCTTTATAGTGAATCTTAGAATACAATTGGAGTTAATCTATTAAGCAACCACTCTACCAGTTATTATTACGTTGTTGACTTCTTATTTACCTACACACCTAGCCCATTAACGAGTCCACCGTAGTAACTACTACAAGGCTCCGTTACAAAACGTATTGTAATCTAGTTTAGATAGAATTTAATAGTAGTGCAGTAGTAGGGAGGGTAGTAAAAGTTAATCTCTAGAGCTTTATAAAATCTTATTAGAAAATCAAAAGTTTATATTTTTATACTAAATATCGCGACTATGCTCCACTGGATAATCAATTATAATATCAGGAATATATTACTCCATATTTTACACCTAAAATTAATAAGGTTATATACTAATCGTTACCTATAGCTATTAACTACACCATCTTCCTAAATCAACTTGTAGAGACAGCCAAAAATTATCAAAAAGCTCTACTAAAAAGCTCTATATAGTATTAGATCTTTTCTAGAATAAAGCAATTATTTCGGAATATAACCGCCAAAAGCGATATACTAATTATTCCTCTTTAAGGACGACTTATTCCAGAATAAGGTAGAAATATTCCAGAATAAGCTGTCTGCCAGTATGGAGCAGAACAATATCTTTACCTTTAAGCCCTATCTATATAGTACTTACGAGTTGCCTATAAGTCGCATATAGCTCTCTATATCCTTACTTTTAGTCTTTTTAGTAATTACTATTACTATAATAGTCCTCTACATCCTTACTTTTAGTCTTTTTAATAATTACTATTACTGTAATAAACCTATAGACACGCTAGTATTTTAAACATTTTTCTCCTATTATAGAGCTCCTAAGGGACGCCTGTTTTTATCCGCCTCCTTACCTTCCGCTATTTCCTTTACAACTTAGAACTAATTTAGTACGCTCTAGCTAATAAGCTATTAGGTAACTGCCTTAAGGCCGCTTTATATTAAGAATATTATATTACAGTTCTCTATACTAGCTATTAGAAGTATTACTTTTTAGTTAGTATATTGTAGAAGGGTACAGTGTCCCTCAGATAGGAAGTCACTATGCCGTCTGTCAGTTAGTCTGTCTGTCAGTCGGTTGGTCGGTCGTTAGTCGTAATCAATTAGTAGGAAAGCAGTCAGTAAGAAAGGAAAGAAAAGAATGTATTCTGGTAGGTCGTAATAATGAGGGAAGCCGAAGGCTCGATATATACAGGAAAATGCCAAGGCACTAAGCAGTGGCACATTTTACCCTACTACATACCTCCCCCACCAAGAACGTTGTCCCCTAACGTTCTATAATATAGAAGAATAGCAAAACGAAAGTATAGTAAAAGTAGAATAATAAAAGGAAAGCATATCCCTAGAAGAACACCGGAAACCCTATCCTCAGCCCTCCTATAGAGCTGTTCTACGGCGTCCTTTGTCATCCATAGCTAAGATCCGATCTTCCTACTAGTAACTAGAACAGTAAGCCAGAAATAATAACGGTAGCAGTAACAGCAGCAATAGAAGTAACAGCAGTAACAGTAGTAATAGCGGTAACAGTAACAGTGATAAAAATAGTAATTAAAGCAGATATCCAGCGCAGTAAAACAGAACGGTCAGCGGTAGAACACTCGGCAGCAGAACTCGGTAACAGTTAGTAAGCAGTAGGACATTCGGCAACAGAAATTTTGGTAGCAGAGATCTCGGTAGCGGCAGTCGGTCGGTAGCAGTCGGTTGAAACAGCAGTGGTAGAACAATCGGAACAGTGGAACGGAACGGTCGATAGGAACAGCAGTTAGAATAGTCAGAATAGCAGCAGCAGTAGTAGCAGCAGCGACAGAACGGTCAATAGCATTCGGTCGGTAGCGGTCGGTTAGTGGCGGCTAGTCAGAACGGCGGTCGATACGGTAGGGTATGGCGGTCGGGAGAGCAGCAGTAGAACAGTCAAAACAGCATTAGGCCTAGAACAGGTCGGTCGGAACAGTTGAACGGCATAATAGATCCAGCAGATCTGGCTGTAAATAGATCTAGCAACGGTACAGATCTAGAATAGTAGAGATAGAGCAGTTGGTCGAGACAGTAGGGACAAGGCAGTCGGACGGAATAGCGGCGGCGGTGGCGGTGGCGGTAGGGCAGTTGATCAAAATAGCAGAGGCTCTGGCTTAACTTGGTCGTTCAGCTAGTCGTTTGATATCAAGACTCTGCATCTAGCTCTGCATCGGTCTGCATCGCACACAGCTTCTCAATTAAGGCTCTGCCCGTGACTTTGCATCAGGCCCTGCATCGTCAAGCTTTACGTCCGTATCGCTTTGCATCTGACTGTGCATCTGGCTGTATATCTGGCTGTGCATCTGGCTGTGCATCAGTAGCTTTGTATTGCATAGTCTGCGTCTGCGTCCGTGTCTGCGTCCGGCTCTAAAACGTTGACTGGTGATGCTTCCGACGATCTACTGACCGTGTACTGACTTCCTATACAGGCCTAGTGTCTACGTACGTGTCTGCGTGCGTGCCCACAAGCCTGCTTTGACTGCTGGACGAAGACTGTCTAATTGGTCGGCGACGACGTGCTGCAGCTGATCGTTCGGTCGTTTGATTAAGGTAGAAGGTCGGCCTGGTTGAAGGCTCTTGTTCTGATTTGAATGCGGAGACGGCGTTCAGCTGATCGAGATTTGATGAAGCCCTGGCTTGACTTAAGGTGTCTTCTGCTGCATGTACGACTGAGGCTTTACATCCGTAGACAATTGATTAAAACTTCCGTGTAGACGTATGATCGGTCAAGGCTCCGCATTGTTGTCCAATCAAGGTTCTACACCCGTATGCTCTATACCCGTAGACTCCGTGAGAGACTGTGTAAAGCTCCGTATCAATGTCTGTAGGAGAGATCGTTCTGGTTAGCTAATCCGTGGGCGTCGAGACGGGCGGCAGTCGATTGATAAAGGAGGGGGTCAAAGGGAGAGGCTCTCGCAGAGGCTCCAAGACGTTGATTGGCCGTGTTTCTGACGTTCTATCGGCCGTATACTGATTTCCTGGTTAGGCCTAGTGTCTGTCTGTCTGCCATTGTAGAATCTTTGACTGCTGATCGAAGACGTCTGACGGCGACGGTGACTGATTCGATTTGACTGTGACAACGTACGATTGACTGACGTTCAAATAGGGCATTAGGTCGGCCCGACTGAAAGCTCTGGTTGATCCGACTTGACTGTAGAGACGGCGTCCAATTGACCAAGGTTTGACTGAGGCTCTGGCTTGACTTAAGGCGTCTTCCGCTGTACGTACGATCGAGACTCTGCATTGTTGTATGCTTAGTTAAGGCTTCGAATCCGTCGACGTTCCACTAAGGCTCTGCATCCGTAGGCTCTGCATCTGCGGACAACCGATCAAGACTCTGGCTGTGCAGTCGTTCGGTCAAAGCTTCGTATTCATGCAGTTGATTAAGGCCCTTAGTGTTCACCAGACGTCCAATCCAAAGACCTGTCTTAAGACTTCCTTCCTCATAAGCATAAACGGCAGTTTCCAGTAGACCATTTTCGCGGGCCAGGTGCTTTTCTAGGACGTCTTTTGCAGCTGCTTTCTTCCCTTTTTAGACTGTCTTTGCCCTTGGCTTCTTCGGCGCATCCTTAAGCTTTTGTGGCTGCTTCCTTGCCCCCGCTGCTGGCAGTATGCTCGCGTATCCTTAATCTTCTTTTAGCTTAAGAGCCTTCTTGGGATTGTCTTCTGCTTTCAGTCTCTCTGTTATTGTCCTGGTTCTGCGCTTCGCCTGAGCTGTCCTTGATATCTTCCAAACCCATCCGGTGGCGGCTTCTCGGTTGTTGTGACTACCTCCGTCGCATATCCCTTGCCCTTGTGTCCATAACAGTCCTTCGTCAAGACCACCTCTGAGGAAAAGCACTGGCTCCCGTATATCCAATTCCTGTTCTCCTTGTAATCCTTGACAAGATCCTTCACTAGCTTATCCCGATACGGCTTGGTCCTGTCTTCAGTCGCATGAGGAGGTTTAGGCTTAACGTGGTCAGCTGTGCCCTACGTACGGTCTCTTGCAGAGCATCTTTATCAGTGTCTCTTTGTATACTGCTTTACCGTTTCCGCGGTGCTTGTTTTCCAATCTGCTGCTGTCCTTGTATAGATCCCTTCCTTGCCGCGGTGCCTGTTCTCGTCATGCAGCTGGCGCAGTACTGAATTCGGATGGCGGTTGCGGAGCTGCGATCAGCTGTCGTTCGATTAAGGAATAAGGTCGGCCCGGTCGAAGGCTCTAATTTGACGACATTCGACTGACTTGATTCTGTGACGGTGACTTGCTGATATCGAGGCTCTGGCTTGATTCGACTCTTCGACTGACCGTGGCTTCTGTGCAGTCGTTCGATTGACCAAGGCTTCCGTGCAGTAGTTCGATCAAGGTTCTGCGTCTGGCTCTGCATCGTACAATCGGCTCTGTATCCGTGCAATCAATTGAGGCTCTTGGTGCCGTTCTCATCGTTGTCAGAAATTAGCGATGAGGTGCTGACTAAGCTCTGGACACATTGCGAGGTCATTACCTCAGTGGACTCATACTAAGAAATCGATTGCGCTGGCGCGCTAAACTCCTTCGGATATTTGATCGATTTCTTAGTCTGAGGGGTCGTTCGGTTGCAAAAGCGTCAGATTGAATCTGAACTGAAAGTCCGGCAGAACGAACGCGTTCCTTCCCGATATGACACGCGTCTGTGGCTCTACGGGTTGCACGGACGTGTGCAATCTGAAGCCTTCAGATTCAACTGAGGAGCTCGAAGCTCCTTATTTGAACTGACGCCAAGACCTCAGTTCAGATTCTGTATGTGGTAAAGTTGCCAACTTTTTAGTAACTTTTAGCGTGTTTTTTGGGCGGTCAGAGGAACAT
>Ga0307507_10010119_pt1 | contig 12313 bp, 12 predicted proteins | sample 7_EM_MG_FD_207223 | JGI IMG/M metagenome (GOLD analysis project Ga0307507, IMG submission 207223) | Populus trichocarpa ectomycorrhiza microbial communities from riparian zone in the Pacific Northwest, United States - 7_EM | ecosystem: Host-associated > Plants > Roots > Unclassified | place... | reverse complement strand
CCTCGCGGCGGGGGCTATGTCGGTTCGGGGGTTATGTCGGGAACGCAGAGGAAGTATACTTCAGTACTCGGTACAGACTCGAATATCCAGAGTGACGTCAAATATTAATTCTTGTTCCTACACGCACCGTGTATATTTCTTCCCGACATTACACACGAACCGACATAGCCCCCGCCACGAGTTTATCTCTCACTCAAGCGAAGAGAAAGAGGAAATTTTCTGGCTTGGCCTCCATACTGCCACCAGGTGGGTATCCTCAGGCTAAAGATCTCGGACCAGCAACAAAAAGGGTAAATCGTTTCCAACTCCATCGGGGTCTCCTGGAGCCTGTGCTATATACTGCACTCTTCTGTAACATCAGCTGAATCTGGGCGTTTGATGCCATGGGTGGCGGGTATCACAGATTTAATCTGATTTGAAAGCAAGTAGCGATGCAATTTAGCTCACTGCAGCAATACCCTCAGCTGGGCGAGAAATATATCATTCTACCCCATGATAACTACAGTGTAGGTACTAGGCTCAACAAAGGCCACAAAAGCAGAAATGCACTTAGGCTGTATTCAAAAAAAAAAGGAAAAATTCACACAACGAATCACCGGACTCTAAAACAAGATTTCCTTATGTCAGTTGGAGATATGACTCAGGAACCACTGAGGACGCCGTCATTCCTCACCGGAAGGCACTATGTCAAGGAGGGGGTTTATAGATATTTTGCCAAGGTGGTTGCGATACCCATCAGCCCTAGTCCAGATTAGAAGAATGGCTCCTGAGTGATGAGACTAGACAAGCATGCTGAACGAGAGGTATAACTATGATTTATGGGTAGATGTTGTGAGAATTGTCCGGGAAGGGATGTCGGATAGGGGTGCTCGGTATTTCCGCTCTCAATTATATACGGGCATGCTTACCAACTCTTGTATATTGATTCTCTCTTGCTTCACTAAGTACATTCGCTATTCCAGGTGGGATAACAATTCATTAGAGAATAAATCAACTTGAGGAACCGACAAGGGCCAATCACAAATTTAAAAAAGACCACCACATCTTGCCTAGAAGCTCCTATAGGACTAAATTTCCGCTACTCCTTAATCTCCAATTTATTCAGGCGGTGGGGGAACAAAGTGAGAGCTGCTGTCTCCCGGCAGCTGTAGCGAGCCTCTCACACATATAAAGTTCTCTAGTTCAAAGACTTCCCCACCGTAGTAGGCTAAGCCTCGACTAGTGAACTGGTAGGTCATAGTTCCAAACCAGTTTCCTATTATCCGGTTTTCTGGCACTAGTTTTTGCTCCACCTCCTAACTCTAAAAGGTTTGGTGGTGGTTTATTTTTCCACCAAGACACGGAGAAGGTCGGATTTGTTGATTACCTAGGTCAGCTTTCCATGAGTGAGCCTATTCCATAATAAATCGTATTCAAACTAATCAGAGTAGCGGTCTTGCCCATTGCAGAAGTAAGAGGAAGTGAAATTCCGCATGAGGAACCGACACTCCCTCCCAGGCTGCTTAGCTCTGCTTGTGCGGCATTGCTCATGGTAACGTAACATTTTGGTTTTGAATTATATGATGTTCCCTACAGAGTTTTAGCTTTAGCTCTTCATCTCTCCGTCCAGACTCCCACCCTTATACCTCGGGTAAAGATTAACAGCTAAGATTCATAAGATGGATTTTGAGGGTAGCGGGTTGTAGGGCACGGGTAACCGCTCTTATTGTGTTGTAGAGAGCGTATGACAGCGTTGAGGGTAAGCCAAACGTTGCGCACACATGTATATTAGTACTATTTAGTTAGCAGACTTGCACCTGAAAAAAATAAAACCTTTCTTCTCCACTCAGCCACATCCTCCTCTTCAAACAATGGAAGCGCTGTATCAAGAACTCTGGGGAAAGTTTGAGACCTCCAATGTCATTCAAGATTTTACTATACAAGTTCCCAAACCGACCAACTTTAACCGATATGGAATTGACCCTCTTCGCGCTACCAGCAATACCCAGCCAAGGTTTTCCTACGTCCTCCCAAGGCAGAAATCCAAATTTACTTCTCTTAGGACTAAAGCACGACTTCCTTCCCGGGGAACTAGAATTCTTGTGAGAAAGGAGTATAGAGTAATTGAAAAATTGCTGGAGGATGAGGAGGAGGAGAAATGGTCAGAGCTTGATCAGAATGAAGACCCTGAAATGGGCGCCTGCCTCGATTATAAAGTGCTCGGACAGCCCGGTTGTGGTGGGTACTTAGTCTGTCATTTCTCAGCCTTAGCTAACTCAAACGTCTTAGGCAAGTCATTCTTCCTATCATACCTACTAGTTCGCCGGCTGCTAAGAAGCCAGCCCACCGTTTACCGCAGAGGAGATGATTGCTGTTACATCTTTCAAGAAGATACCGCTGGGATAATGGTAGATGCTAGGCATCTGTTCGGCCTTCCAGGTGACCAAAAAAGGAAGCTCTGGATTCTTACCGATGAGACGTTGGACAACCCTCAGTGGCAGGATGGGACACATGAATGGTTTGTCATTTTGGCAGCATCACCCAAGAAGGTTCGGGATTCCAAGCAGTGGGCAAAAGACCGTAATATTGGTGTGCGGTATATGAGTAATTGGGGATGGGAGGAAATATTTGCAGCTTTCAGGTATTATAATTTTCTCCTATTGTAAAACTCAAATAATTTAACCATTTGCTATGTCGTTCAAGTCGCCTCTCTCCATTCTAAAGTGGGTAAATCTGAACTACATAGCACACGATTCAATTATAGAGGTTTCTATTATAAGACTAAAGATTGTAGCTTACAAATTCTTATAACAATAGTATGCAATATCCGGATCCCTCCCCTGAGCAAATTGAGCGCCTATATACTACCTTCACCTGTCTTGGCCCTGTTCCTCGTACGTGTTTGGAGATTATTCCGACCAAGAACAATACCAGTTATCATGACAAGCTTGTAAAATACCTTAGAGAGGTCGATCAAGCTTGTCGTAGTTTTATTAGAAGCTCTCCTTGTCCTGCAATTGATGATTTGCTCGATGAAGATTCAGGGCACCAGATAGCTATCATGGAACCGGAAAGTAAAGGCTCAGCTTTCCATACAAGAATCATAACACGCTGGATTGCCCACAAAATTGCCGAGAAGGGTGAAAAAAGGCAGCAGCTCAATGGGTATCTGCTCTATAAATCACTATGCATCCAGCCATTACTACGAACGGCGGCGGGCTGGTTTTTTGAGCGGTATGCACATGACTGGCTGAGACGAGGTGGCAAATTTCAAGCTCAGAAGCTACTACAGAACCAAGACATACCAGCAGGCGATATTATCCTCACCTTTCAGGCGGTAGCTTCACACGAAGATAGAATTAATTATTTCACTACCACCGGAAACCTCTCTGAGCAGGTTACCATTACGGGCGGTGCCGCAATTAGCTCTCGTGTGGTTGGGAGATATTACCTTCCGTATTCGCCAACCCAGGAGTCGTTCGATGGCTTACTTTTTCGCGATGTCAATACCCTAATTCTCTTCCAGTTCACCATTGCTGCTAGACATGAAGTAAAGGCTCATGGGATAAAAGACCTGTTAGGGGCTTTGCCCAACACGATTAGGACAATTTTACTCGTTTTTGTGATCCCGGAGCATCGCAACGGCAACTATGTAAGACCTCGGGCGGTGCCAGCTCCAAGGGCGGTTGGGCGTCGTGCCGATAATCTAAGTATCATGCAATACAAGCTTGTTTTCCGCGATAGGGATATGGAGTCCGTAGCGGTAAATACCCGCATTACGACAGCTCAAGAGGTAGGAACTGGAAGCTCTCATGGGCTAGGGGAAGGCGATGATGATAGCCAGCAAACAGAACATACAGGGCCGGAGGATGACAGTGATAATGAGGCTCTTGGCCCTAGCGGTAGGGACAATGTCAGTGGCGGGGGCGGTCCTAGCAGTGCTGGCGACCCTAGTGGTGGGGGCAGTCTTAGCAGTAAGGGTGATCCCGGGAGCCGGGGCGGTCCTAGCGGTTGGCGGTACTAGCAGCGGGGGTTGTGCTAGTTCAGGTTGCAGCAGTACAACTTGGAGCAAAGAAGGCAGGCCGCAGTCGCAGAATGGATAGTGATACTATTAATCGGGGGAGGAGGTCCGGATGTAAGTAACGGGGGTCGAGGCAAAGATGGGGACAGCGAGAATGATTGTGGTGATAGTGGGGGGTGAAGACTCTGGGGGCTCGGGCAACAGGTGTATCGCTTTACTCTATAGGATGGGAATGTATTTGTTGAGAGAGGGTATGTGGTGCCCAAATTAAGTGGGGTTGCAGTCGAAATTGTACTTTCCGGTATGTGCTTTCTGCGTCTTCTACTATGAGAAGCCTATGAGTACTTCTTAGTCTCGGTTTAAAGCTGTCCGAGTTCAACCCATCCTGCTTACCTTTTCGCCCGTGTCATCGCCCAATCAATTGGTTAGATATTCAATTCTGTTCTCATCTATTTTCTCCTGTCCTGTGTTCTATTTCCTTTGATTTTTTTTTTCCGCTGCCATTCTATGTTGCTGTTTCACTGCACGGATAGTGGGTCCTTCTTGGCCTCTCACATAGAACGAAGGAGCCCTTAAGAGTCTCTCTCTCCACAAGTCTCCAGTATACAGCTCAGCCATTCCATCTTTTACAACAGCTGCTGTTGGAGGTCACACCAAAGAAGCCGGAGTCGCAGCGTAAAGTAATGGGACTTGAGCAATGAGAGAAAGAGAGAGATAGATGCTATCTTGCTTGCTCACCTATAGACGCGCATGAGACTGCCGTACTTATAGCAATCTGTAGTATGAACATACACCAATATGACTTTAGCCGCTTCCTAGTTCCTCATGTCCCAAGTAGCCTGGCCACTGGCCGAACATATCTGTACCGCGCATCACATTGAGGTAACATTTCCGACAGCTGCGACCATACTGCCCCGAGTGAGAAGCTATGAGCGTGACATACCACGACACTCCTAGTGATTTTATGAGGTTAAAGCTTGTGCTGGTACCGCCGAGCCAAAATCTGCCAAAACGAACCACCTCTAAAGGGGGAAAGAAGTGTCGCTTCCCCCCATATTCGATAAATCTCGACTAAAATCATTGATTGCAAACTGACCTCTAGGGGATATTTCGTTTGCAGTCAGGTGCAGAGGAATAATAATTACAATGGAGGTATGGAAAAGGTGACAAACCCCACAAAGCAACCGGCATGACTAGGGAGCGGTGATACAGGCAAGGTCAAGTAATTTGGGGGCTCGTGTAAGTGTACTCGAGTACACAGAGTTTGTCCTGTTGAGGTCCGTTTACCGTTGGCGTGGCAGTTGGATTGGCAGTTCGCTTTGGCGCGCGGGAAACTAATTAAGCTATGGCACTTACACTTCCGACACGCACACTCCCGCACGTAATAAGACCGGGTAAGAAAATTTCGCAAACAAATAAAGCCGATCCTACCAACCCACCTGGTTTCCTGCTTCTATTTTACTTACCAACCTACCATTCTCCCAAATCAATATTCTCTTGGCCTCTCTTCTTCCCCCAATAACGTGCGCTTGTTCGGGCACCATCCACCACTCCGACTTAACTCGCCTTCGGTGCTCCCAACGGTCTAGTCCGTCTACCTTAGAGGTCGCAAGGGATAGGTTTGTGGGCCATCGTCCGTCATTTTTGGGTAGGCGGACGCCCCACACCCGTCAGCCCAAGACACAGATGGAGTGTGGGCCTGAGTTGCCCGTACATGGTAAAATCTAACAATTATCCTCAGTCCCGCATGCCCCGCCCCCGCCTTTCTTTATATTATGCCACTAAAACGTACTTTTCATGGTAGCACACTACTTTATTTATCCATTGCTGGTAAACCCTTTTACCACGGGCACCCCATATCGATGGGTGCTCCACCATCCTATAGAGTTGGAGATATGGTTAGTTGCCAAGTAATGCTCCCTTGGATTGTGGAATGGGCCTAAACTTGTTACTGATAATAAAGGCAGCAGGTAAAACACGAAGATTCATTCCCGAGCAGAAGGCATATCCACAGATTAGACTCTGGGATTCCCACCTCGGATATTCATTCCGTTTGTTTCACCATATTTAGAAGATGAGGCAGGCAGAGCCGAAATCACCAAACATCACTCATCTTATCCCAGCCGTCCCTGTTGGAAATACTAGGCAGCAGTACTGGCATACGCTCGTGGACACGCAGTCATTGAAGGGTTTCCTCCTGTAAAATCTCCTTCTATTTGCTTTCCTTTCTTTCCTTTCCCCCTTTCTTTTCTTAACCTGTCTTACAATTCTTTAACCACTTCCCTCCTTAAAATCCTTCAGTCAGATCATTATCTCCATTTTCAACGCCTCTACTTTTAATAGCCCCCTGCCGCCCCGCATCGCATCTCCCCCGATGTCCTTTGGCATGGCCTGTCGTTTACCCCTACCCGCGAGAAGCACTGTCTCACTCTATAGGGCCCTCCGTCCGAGTCAAAGACGGCTGTCCAGGGATATCGCCGCCCTGGACAGATTGCTAGAGGCGGTCTATTCCCGTCCGGGGCTCTTGGCAGTCCCCCCGGGCCCTGTGGAGCCTTTGGTCTGTTCGGAACACTGTGTAGGGGTGCTCGCTTGAATACTCCAAAGCGCAAGAACAAACCTTCTCGGGAAATCCTCCTCCTGCGGTCGCAGAAGAGGGCTCTGTTAGGGAAAGGGACAATTTAAATCCCAGAGTGGAAGCAAAGCTATGCAATCTCATTTCAATCCTCATCTGGAAAAGAAGCAACAATTGCCTTCCTGGCCTATGACCAACCTCCTTCAAAAGCAACCCCCCAACCTCGCAAAGGCCAAGGGGAGACAAACCTGAATCTCAGGCGATCCGATATGTCTCATCGGAATTCTCCTGTCACAGCTGTTCTTCAAATGGTTATTACAGGGAGGGAAGCAGCAAAAGCGAAGCTCAGTCAAGAGTGAAGAAAAACTCGCTCAGCTCCACAGCCAAGGAAAGGTGGCTTAGACGCTCGGTTCGCAGCGCTTCTTTCTGCCTCATAGAGCTGTTCATTAGTTCCTCATTTATTTCATTCTAAAGCATTGTTAGAGTTTCTTAATTATATTGGTTATTTCATTATTATTGCTTCCTTTATAGATTTATACTTATTTTCCTTGTGAGTTTCTGGGTTCTTGACTGGTGTGTTTGCTGGTTGTTGAATTTCAAATTTTCCTTCTTGGACAGGCGACTCACAGCAGATGTTTGTTTTTTTGTTTGGCCGTGAGATTTTTTGATTTTCTGCTATTAGGCACTTACTCACATCCGCTGAATGGGCTCAGTTTGTACTGGATCTTTTACTGGAATTTTGAAGATGGGGATGACTTGCTATCCTTAGAGTGATTACCGTTTGCCACAGTACTGGAAGGATTAGATTGGGAATATACGGTCTTTGGTTTTAGCTGAGAGATGATAGAAATGACACATGTCCCACTTGGCCGCTTTCCATCCAAATCCTCCAAACAATAGTCGCTCTTTAGATTTTGGGAGAATCCCTTTGCAAAGCGTCTAATAACTTTTATCTCTCTTTTGAGCTATTAATGTGTCTAAAAAATAATGACTAGAATTTCCTGGCTGTTGGCCATCGGACAAAGATGAGCAGCAGCTTCAATCCTCGTTCTCACCAGAATACACCCTATATTATAACCTTAGGTGGAAGCAAAATCGTACAATATTTCTAATTCAGTTCTAATATATCATTCGAATAATTTCGCTAGAGGGAATCATCTTATTCCTTCTCAAGGAGGGGCTATTCCGCCCCCGAAACCCAAGAACCGGTTGGCCGCAAAGGGAGATTTCGGTTTCCCTGAAAATATCTTGTGGCGCATTTCGAGTATTTACCCATGATTGTCACCTAAACGGCTTATTTGTCCATGTGCAGTACAGAAAGTATCAGGCAAAAATCACCTAGTAAAGAACGTCTCTGGACTCTTGAATTTATTATTGGTTACAGAGCAGCCATCACTAGTATATTATTTAAGTTAGGAAAAGAAGGTTTGCAAAGAGTAAGGAAGATGCTCTACTAGTAGATGCATGCCATATCAAGGATAGTGGTATGGACCCTAATCGAGGGCTACAAGATGCAATATACAGTCGCACCCCGCTATCACCGGCAGCCAAAATTCAAAGAACATATCCGGCGCAGGGGTGATCCGGGGTGACCAGACAAGTTTTAGTATGAACAAATTTAGAACTCTCGGAGGTTCATACGGGATAGCGAGGTATCCGGGTTATTGAGATCCGGGATAGTGGGGTGTGGCTGTGCTCAGGCGTTCAACTTAATATATTGTAATATATCATGCGTGCTAGGCTTCCCTAGCAGGCAGGTGGCTCTTCATTACAGCAAGTTGGGCATGTAGCCAGGGGGCTTCCACCTGAAAATTCCCCCAGGATTTTTTTACAGAGTGATCTCCACTAACTTACCGGTACCTAGAACCTCATAGTGGAGTGCTTTGCGTTGGGCATTTAAGCTCCCCATGATTTATTCGCAGCAATCGTTTTTCCACCGCAACAGGTCTATTATAGTAATGTGCTACTGTATAATATTTTATTAATCCCTGTTTTTATATTCTCCCAGCCTACCTGCGGACATGCCGCTTCGGACCCTCGGCAGGGGAATTTTGGCAGCGGGTCTTGGGATCGATAGCGTTATTATACGTTCCACAATAGCGAAACAATAACTCAGGGTTTAGGTTTCATAAGCGCTACAGGTGCTTGTGCCTAGACACGGCATGGGGTACCCAGGAACAAGAATTAAATAATTTGGATGGCAAATTACATTCACACCCTAGCATCCCTGACTGATAATATCTGAAGAATCCGTCCGGTACAAGGGGTAATCCGGAAGGCAGGTCAGATATTGGTCTCGAGTGGGTTAAAACTCAGGGGGGCTCATATAGGATAACGAGGCACAGTATCCAAGTTATGGGGATAGCGGGATAGCGGGATGTAGCTGTATCTGTGAGCACAAGTGGGCACTATTCCGGGTTTAGACCCAAATTTTCGGGAAATCATACGAGACCAGAATACTTGCACTACTACCGCAAAAACAAGGGAGACACACGCTCATCAGGCTCGGATCACCCAAGTTAGAAACAAAACACCTCAAGAAGGAATAATATTTTCCAGACAGAGTATAGCATGGGGGGGGGGGTGAGCTTGCTGGATCTCATTAACTCGTATTCGTTACTTTATTAACCTGCTCTGCTAAACCTATTGTGGTTTAGACCATGATTCATTTTAATATCCCCGATAGTGGATTTACTCAATTTTTGCGGTACTCGCATCATACCTGCGAGTTGTGGAGCCAAGTGGATTACGGTACTCGTCGCCGAGCCGAGAGAAGACTCTATCTTCTCCCCCCCCGCTTCTCTTGTGTGGGGGTTGAGGGATTTATTTGCTTATCTAAAAGAAAACCAGCCCCGACGCTGCTCTTTCGTTTTCAAATTTCCATCTGGAAGAATTTTCGAGGATTTTATTCACTTGGTCGTAATTGGCTGCCATAGATTAGGGTTACGGGAGGACTAGAGGCAAGAACCCGCCCCGCTAATCGCATCCTTCGAACCCCGCATATTACTGAAGCTGAGTGATTGGCGGGTTGTACAAGTAGCTTATCTACGGACCCAAGGCCTCGGGGAAGTGCTTTTCCAGGATCTGTAGCCCTACGAGATTCACTGATGCGGGGAGAGTGTTTTGGAAAGATGTGACCTGCCGCCTGTCGCATAATCGGACCCTTGCCACAGAGGGTATGGTATAAATAAGGCGTGGATGGCAGGTCACAAACAGGGCTGGCTTAACCGGAACCCCTACGATTGGCCGAGTGACTCATCATGCTCCTCTCCCGCCCGCCTTGCAGTAATAATTGAACCATTGGGACGGAGCTAACTTGTGCATGCACCCAATAGAAGTTATTCCTATCGATACTAGACTTATTTGATTTTTAATCTACTAATTTGCCCCCCTGCCGGTTGTTCGGCATGCAGTGGCAAAACTGCCCAATGAAGAGATTTGCCACCCCTCACCAGTTTCGTCACGATTATCGTTATCCTGTTTCTCTCACCCAGTCTGTTTTCCGAACCAAAATAGGAAATCAGCGCGACATTTTAAACAAACGAGATCCGGGGGAGGGGGGGGGGGGGAATTACAGCACTTAATAGAGCAAACCTAATCGGTGCATTCATCAGCAACACCTCGGGTACCTCCCTGGGTCCCGGCAGCCTTCTAGCGTTTTTTCCCTGGTCGGATCACGAACGTATTGCAGGCCACGCTGCTTTAGCGTCGGTGGTGTTACTGGTGGCTCGGTGGGTGGTTCCTCAGTGGGTGGTTCGGGCAGGGGGCCGGCTTCACAGTGCACTTTTGCTGCGAGGGTGCTAGACATGTTAGCGTCGGCCCGAAGTGGGGAAACGAGAAGGCTTTTTCGTGGTGGACTAACCGCATTCGACCACATAGAGGTCGCTAGGGTTGAACGGATTCTCGCATTCCGGGAGACAGCCGAGGAATCCCAGGGGATCTTTGCACTGGGAAATTTGGGGGATTGGGGTAGAAAGAGCTTGGGGAAACGAGAAGGGGAGAAGGAGAGGTATAGCAGAGAGTATAAAACGCATTTTTGACTGGAGAAAAGTATTGAAGTGGTTTGGTTTGATCTATTTATCAAATGATATTTAGGAGAGCCTCTGGTGTTGAGGGGGCGGGATATCAAGCCCTTATAGGACGGGAACTTTCTGCATTCGGAACAGGAGGCGGGGAAGTAAGGGCGCTGAAATGAAAATCTACTGGATATGCTTGAGATCGACGCCACCTTACTTTTTTCTCATTGGCGAGAATTACTAGATTCGAGATCTCATCTGCTTTGTTGGCACCTCCTTGCCAATCAGTGATTTCGTGAATAAGGGTGGGAGGTTGAATTAAGGGTATTACTACACTCTGAGTAATATCCCACCGCATGGAAACGGTAAGATTCATTCATTAGAGGAGTCCCCCTGCAAACCGCTCCCACCGTGCCTTACATACGGATATTGCCTTGCTGGTTAAAATATTTTGTAGCGCAATCAACATATACCGGTAGTTCGTGCTTGAAGTTGCCTTACCACATGCTGAATCATCTCTTCGCGTTTACTCGAGTAGTACTGCAGATCCCAAATAAACTTTTGGGACATTTTAGATGACATCATGGGGTGTGAGGAATAATCGGAAGAGAAACAACGGGAGAAACATGTGGTTTGGAGAGTTGGGGTTTATTATATATAATTGGTAGGTATGTTGGATTACTATGTGACACGAGTGATACGTTATGGACATTGACAGATCGTCAACTAAGCCACAGCAGGTAAGACGAAAATGCAAACACGATTATAGACAGAAAAGCTCCAGGAACCAGAAACGCTAAGAGAAGGAAGAACCCCTACGCCAGCCCGTCTGCCTCTAGATCGGCCACGATTCCTCTCCCCAAGGCCCCCCAAATCTGGGTTCCACCAACAGCCTTCTCCTTCTCACCGTACTTGGAAACTCTCGTGGCCCAGACATCTCTCATTACCTTAGTAATCACGAGGGTATCTCCCCCATTGATTGGCGGCTGGTCCATGCCGAGAGCAGCCATCCCAGCCTTCTGGCCCATATGGCCCTCCTCAATGCCGAACCTCTCACCAAAAAATGGCATAGCCCATTCCTTTGCATTATCGCCCATTTCAGGCGGCGAAATCGCTTTTGTAATAGGCCCTGCCGCTATTGAATAGCGAAAAAACGGCTGTCCAAATACGGGTAATACGATCCGGATCGTCTGGCGACATCCAGCCCGCTGCTATAGCATATTCCTCGGCGCCCCTCCTCAGCGATTCCTTTTGTTCTTCGCCTTCAAACCAGTCCATACCCATTTGAGTGTGGTAGTAAGCTATAAAGGCATGGCCACAGGCGACAGGGGCGACGTAATGGGCGTAATATATGTTCCACCAAGGGTCAGCATCGTCATGGACTTGGTTAGCGCTCGGAGGTTTGGGCGAACGGTTGAATGAATCAACGAGCCATTGGCCAATTGCTCTCAACTCCTTGAGTTTCTTGCGCTGGGCGTTAGGAGAGGTAGGGCTACGACCATAAGAACGTGCGATGGATTCTCCAAGAAGGATTTTAATGCCTCGGAGGAACGTTTCTTCGAGCGTACGGCCACGGGTGGCGCCATCGACGTTGGGCCACATTTTCCACGCTTCTTCAATAAGCTCCGCAGCACGCCTGAACTCCTTCTCGTCATTTCCAGGATCAAGAATGCCAGCGAGACATCCATTCATGAGTGCGGAACGAATGGAAAGTTGGAGCGCCGG
>Ga0307507_10010118_pt1 | contig 12314 bp, 11 predicted proteins | sample 7_EM_MG_FD_207223 | JGI IMG/M metagenome (GOLD analysis project Ga0307507, IMG submission 207223) | Populus trichocarpa ectomycorrhiza microbial communities from riparian zone in the Pacific Northwest, United States - 7_EM | ecosystem: Host-associated > Plants > Roots > Unclassified | place... | reverse complement strand
TCCGCGACCACCCGCGTGAGCGAGCTGTCCATCGCCGACGGCGGCACGATCGCCGCCCCGGACGGCTCCAGCCTCTCCCTGACCGTCGACGGAGTGGAGACCGGCCAACTGCTCACCGCCACCGGCGCCACGGCCACCCTGATCCAGGCCGGCACCTACCGGGGCGACGTCGTCCTGACCGTAGCCGCGGCCAACGAGGTGACGTACGAGACGCTCACCTTCCCGTTCCGGCAGGCCGTGTACGTCGACGGTGACGGCGTGGTCAAGGACAAGTCCGTCCTCGCGGCCGTCCTCGGCGGCAAGCTGACGGACGCCTATGCGAAGAACGTGTCGATCACCTCGACCGGAGAGTGCTTCGACGGCGTGTACGTGCAGGACGCCACCTACACACTCGACCGGCCCTCCATCTCCCTTACCGGCAACGGCCGTTGCGACTTCGCGGGCTACGGCGCCGCGGTCGTCGGCGACGGATCGTCGACCACGCTCGTCGTGGACGGCGCCCGGATCGACAACCAGGGAGTCGTCCGCACCACCGTCATCGCCAACGACGGCGCCAACGTCATCGTCAAGGACTCCGTCCTCCGCGCCCGCAACGGCCTACTGCCCGCCGACTACCAAGCCACCGTAGAGACGCCGTACATGGAGTCCGTGCCGTGGATGCTCGGCCTCGACGGCAACGTCCGCGCCACCAACCTGATCGGCAAGAGCACCAAGGCCACCTACCTCAACTCCACTATCTTCTCCGAGACTTGGGGCGCACTCTCGGTCGAGGGCGGCAGCGGACTCAAACTCACTGCGATCAACAGCCACTTCGGCAACACGGGGGAGTACGGCTACGGCACCTACGCCATCGGCGACGCGACCGTGCGGGTGCTCGGCTCCCGGCTCGACGTCGGCAGCTACGCGACCATCATCGCGGGCCCTGCCGCGGTCGTGCACTACGGCGACAGCACCGGCGCCGCTGTCGCCGCGCTCAACACCGAGCTGGAACTCGGGCTGTCCAAGGCCGAGTTGGCGTCGATACCGGCGCGCAACACCGTCGTGAACTCCGGGCACTTCGGCTACATGTTCTTCGGGGCCGGTCAACTCACCCTCGACGGCGGCACGGTGATCAACTCCGACCGGGCCACCTTCCTCAACAAGGGTCAGCAGACCACGATCAGCGTCGACGGTTCCCAGGGTGCCCGGCTCAACCCGCGCGACGGGATCATCCTCCAGATGATCGAGTTGGACGACCCGGGCCCGGTGCCGGTCAACGGCAAGATGATGAACATCGGCGTCTACACCGAGCCCACCGGCGACCCGACGAAGGACGCGACCTTCGACCCGACCGCCGTCCACACCACCGACGGGGCCGCCACCTTCAACTCCATCGAATTGAAGGGCGACTTCTACAACGGCATGCGCAAGGGCAAGAACATGGTCCTCACCTTCGAGGGCTCCCGGGTCGAGGGCGTCATCTCCGCGTCGACGGCCAAGCACCGCGTCTCCAGCATCGACGCGTCGACCTTCTACGAGCTGGGCATCGTCACCAACACCGCGCAGGCCGCCGTCAACAATGGCGCGATCGTGCAGCTGAACAGCGGTTCGACCTGGACGGTCACCGGCACCTCGTACCTGACCCGGCTCGCTCTGGCCGCCGACGCGACCGTCAGGGCGCCCGGGGGCAAGATCGTGACCCTGACGGTCGACGGTACGGTCACCGCCGTGACCCCCGGGCAGACCTACACCGGTGCCCTCACGCTGACCGTCGCGTGACCCATGGCGGAGGCGCGGGGCTCAGGCGAGCCGCGCCTCCGCCTCCTTCGCGATCTGCTCGAACTGCGCACCCATGGCGGCCTGGAGAGCCTGCGCCCCCGACAACGGGCGGACCATGACCGTCAGTTCGTCGATCAGGCCCTCCTCGTCGACGTGAATGAAGTCGCAGCCGGTCAGCTCCCGGTCGCCGACCCGCGCGGCGAACACCAGCGCGTGGTCGCTGCCGTCCGGGTCACCGATCTCCCGCAGGTACCGGAAGTCCTCGAAGACCCGTGCCACCCCGCGCAGGATCGCCGCGGTGATCGCCTTCCCGGGGTACGGCTTGAACACGACCGGGCTGGTGAAGACGACATCCTCCGCCAGCAGCGCCTCGACGGCGTCCATGTCCTGCGCCTCGACCGCCTCACGGAACGCACGCATCGGCTCACCTCGTAGTCAATTAGTTGAGTAGGTGTGGATGAGGCTAATCAACGGCTGTTAGCGTGTCCACATGTCCCTCAAGTACGCGGTCCTCGCGGCCCTCCTGGAAGGGGAGGCCTCGGGCTATGAGCTGGCCAAGGTGTTCGACGTGTCGCTGGCGAACTTCTGGCCCGCGACACCGCAGCAGCTCTACCGCGAACTGGAGCGCCTCGCGCAGGACGGACTGATCGAGGCACGGGTCGTACAGCAGGAACGCAGGCCCAACAAAAGGATGTTCACGCTCACCGAGGCCGGCCGACGCGACCTCGACACCTTCGCCGCCGAGCCGCCCCGGCGACCGACCGCCATCCGCGACGAACTCCTCATCAAGATCCAGGCGATGGACGGCACGGACCCCGCGGTGACCCGCGAGCTGATCGAAGAACGCAGGTCATGGGCGCGCGGCAAACTCGACCGCTATGAGCGCGTACGGGACCATCTCCTCGGCGGTCTGACCGAGGAGGAGTACCTCCGGGACGCCGGCCGCATCGGGCCGTACCTCACGCTGATGGCCGGGATCACCTTCGAGGAGGAGAACCTGCGCTGGTGCGAGCGCGTTCTCGCGATCCTGAAGCAGCGGGTTGCCCTAGGCTGACCCGGATGTTCAGCCCCGAAGGTCCCAGTCTGCGTGAACTCGCCGTCCAGGCACTGTCGTCCGTCGAGCACGGCTACGACCTCCTCGCGCCCAAGTTCGACCACACCCCCTTCCGGACACCGGCCCCGCTGCTCCACGCGGTCGCCGCGATGCTGGAACGCATCGGTCCCTTCGACGACGGACTCGACCTGTGCTGCGGCACCGGCGCGGGCGCCGAGGTGCTGACGAAGGTGTGCCGGGAGAGCGTCACCGGTGTCGACTTCAGTGCGGGCATGCTGGCGGTCGCGCAGGAGCGTGTGAGGAGTGGCGAGCCCCGCGTCTCCTGGGTGCGCGGCGACGCCAGGGCCCTCCCCTTCGCGCCCGCCTTCGACCTCGTCGTGAGCTTCGGGGCGTTCGGGCACTTCCTGCCCCGCGAGCTGCCGGGGCTGTTCGACCAGGTCCACTCCGTGCTGCGGCCCGGCGGATGCTTCGCCTTCCCCGTCATCGCACCGCCGCGCCCCACTTCCCCCGCGTACTGGATGCTGTCCGGCTTCGACGCGGCGATGAAGGTGCGCAACGCCGTGTGGCGACCGCCGTTCGTCATGTACTACCGGGACTTCCGACTCGGCTACGTGAGAGGGGAGTTGGAGCGGACCGGTTTCGACGTCGACCTCCACTCCCTGCCCGAGTTCGGGCACCGTGGCGACGGCAGCCCACGGGTGCGGATGGTCGTGGCGCGCCGCCCGTGATCGCGCCATTGTCGCGGCCTGGGTGATCTCCTACGCTGAACGGCGTGTGACCAAACGTGCTGTCCGGGAACGGAGTTGTGCATGCTCAGCAAGGGTGAAGCCGGCGAAGCAGTCCGCCAGGCCAAGGTGAAGACCGGTGTCACATGGGCCCAGTTGGCCGAAGCCGTCGGCCGACCGCTCGCGTGGACCACGGCGGCCCTGCTGGGCCAGCACCCCATGAGCAAGGACGAGGCGACCACGGTCGCCGCCCTCCTCGAACTCGGCGAGGACGCGACCCTCGCCTTCCAACTCCAGCCGACCCGGGGCGCGTTGGACGCCGCCGTGCCCGTGGACCCCACGATCTACCGGCTGTACGAGGTCGTTCAGGTCTACGGCCCCACCATCAAGGAGCTGATCCACGAGCAGTGCGGCGACGGCATCATGAGCGCCATCAACTTCCGCCTCGACGTCAGCCGCGTGCCCGACCCCGCGGGGGACCGGGTCGTCATCACCCTCGACGGGAAGTACTTGCAGTACCAGTGGGAGTGATCGTGCCCTCGGCGGCGGCCGGCTCGCCGAGGCGGGGCCGTCAGCGACTCCGGACCGCGTTGAGCCGGGCGGCCTGCCGGGTCAGATGGTCGCGCTCGGCGAGGTTGGGGGCCTTGTGCGCGGCCTCGGCATACAGCCGGGCCGCCGTCGTCAGGTCGCCGTCACGCTCGTGGAGGTAGGCAGCCACCGCGGTGTACCGGGGGAGCGAGGCGTCCAGTACCGCGAGTGCCGCCAGGCCGGCGCGCGGTCCGTCGGCCTCGCCGACGGCGACCGCGCGGTTGAGCCGGACGACCGGGCTGTCGGTCAGGGCTGCGAGTTCGTCGTACCACTCGACGATCTGCACCCAGTCCGTCTCCTCGGCGGTGGGCGCGTCCGCGTGCAGCGCCGCGATGGCGGCCTGCGCCTGGAACTCGCCCAACCGGTCGCGGGCGAGGGCGACTTGGAGGATCGTGACGCCCTCGGCGATGGCCACCGTGTCCCACCGGCCGCGGTCCTGCTCGGCGAGCGGCACCAGGCTGCCGTCGGGCGCCGTACGGGCGGTGCGTCGGGCGTGGTGGAGCAGCATGAGCGCGAGCAGGCCCGCCACTTCGGGGTGGTCGATCGCGGCGGCGAGCTGCCGGGTGAGGCGGATGGCCTCGGCGGCGAGGTCGACGTCGCCGGAGTAGCCCTCGTTGAAGACCAGGTAGAGCACGCGCAGCACGGTCGCGACATCGCCGGGCTGGTCGAACCGCACCCCCGAGACGGTGCGCTTGGCCCGGCTGATCCGCTGCGCCATCGTCGCCTCGGGCACCAGACAGGCCTGCGCGATCTGCCGGGTGGTGAGCCCGCCGACGGCACGCAGCGTGAGCGCGACCGCCGACGACGGCGTCAACGACGGGTGGGCGCACAGGAAGTAGAGCTGGAGCGTGTCGTCCGCCGCGGGCGCGGGGCCGGGCGCCGGCTCCTCGTCGAGGCGGTCCTCACGTCTACGGCGGGCGGTGTCCGCCCGCGTCGCGTCGAGGAACCGCCGCCAGGCCACGGTGACCAGCCAGCCCTTCGGATCCCGCGGCGGATCGTCCGGCCAGACCCGCACCGCCTCGACCAGCGCCTCCTGTACGGCGTCCTCGGCCGCCGCGAAGTCTGCTCCGCGGCGGACGAGGATGCCGAGCACACTCGGCGTGAGGCTCCTCAGCAGGACCTCGTTCACTTGAAAGCGCACTCCGTGGTGGTGGAGTGCACGCCCAGGAACGGGCGCAGCTCCAGCCACTCGTGGATCGGCTTCCCACCGGCCCCGGGGGCGGCCGACAACTCACCGGCCAGCTCCACCGCGCGCTCGTAGGTGTCGACGTCGATCACCATCCAGCCGGCGATGACGTCCTTGGTCTCGGCGAACGGGCCGTCGGTGACCGGCGGGCGCCCTTCGCCGTCGTAGCGGACGAAGGTCCCCTCGGGGGAGAGCGCCTGGCTGTCGACGAACTCTCCGGTCTTCTCCAGCCGGGCCGCGAAGTCGTTCATGTACTGCACGTGGGCGGAGATCTCCTCGGGCGTCCACTGGTCCATGGGAACGTCGTTCACGGCGGCGGGGGCGCCGCGGTAGTGCTTCAGGAGCAGGTACTTGGCCATCGTCGATCTCCTCGGTGCTGGTGCGACCCATTGTGGTCGCGTTCACCTCGGGGACGGAGCCGGGCGCGGGTTCTCGACATCGACGGCGGATTTTCTTCGCCGCGAGTTTCACGAAGGGGGAGGGAGAGTGGAAAAGGAGGCGTACTCACTCCTCTTCCCTTCTTAACGTATAGCGCACCGGGGGGCTTGCGGCAAGGCCCCCGTCGTGCCGCAGAATGTCCGGCCTGAGGGCATGACCTGCGGAAACGGGAGTCGCGGAATGCGTGTGTTGTTGACGACGTGGGGATCGCGCGGGGATGTCGAACCCATCGCGGGACTCGCCGCCCGACTGGTGGAACTCGGCGCGGAGGTAAGCGTCGCCGCCCCGCCGGACGAGGAGTTCGTGGAACTGCTGGACAGGGCCGGTGTGCCGCTGGTGCCGCTCGGCCCGACAGTGCGCTCGGTGGTGACCGGGGCAAGGCCGCCGTCGGCGGCGACCGCGTTTCAGCTCGCGCCCGAGCTGGTCGCCGCCCGGTACGAGACGCTGCTGCCGGCGGCCGAGGGGTGCGACGTGCTGCTGGCGAGCGGCCTGATGCCGACCGGTGCCCGCTCGGTGGCCGAGAAACTGGGCATCCGCTACGTGTTCGCCTGCTTCCACACGGCCGGGCTGCCCTCGTCGAAGCACCGGCCGCCGGCGCGGCCAGGCCATCAGTCCTCGCCGGACGAGACCGACATCAAGGTGCTGTGGGACGAGGACGCCCAGCGCGTGAACGCCCTCTACCGCGAGGCCGAGAACCGGCACCGGGCGGCGATCGGCCTGCCGCCGGTGGACAACGTCCGCGACCATGCGTTCACCGAGCGGCCGTGGCTGGCCTCGGACCCGGACCTGTTCCCGTGGCAGGACCAGACGGATCTCGACCTCGTGGTGACCGGACCGTGGATCCTGCCCGACGAGCGCCCGCTCCCGGCGGATCTGGAGGCGTTCCTGACGGCGGGCGAGCCACCGGTGTACGTGGGCTTCGGCAGCATGGCACTGCGTACCTCGCCCGACATGGCCCGGGACGCCGTCGAAGCGGTGCGGGCGCAGGGCCGACGTGTCGTTCTCGCCCGCGGTTGGGCGGGGCTGGCTCCGGTCGACGATCGGGACGACTGCTTCGTCGTGGGCGAGGTCAATCACCAGGCGCTGTTCGGCAGGGTGGCCGCGGTCGTACACCACGGCGGTGCGGGCACCACGACGGCGGCCACGCTGTCCGGAGTGCCTCAGGTGGTCGTGCCGCAGATCGTGGACCAGCCATACTGGGCGGCGCGGGTGGCCGAGCTGGGCATCGGTGTGGCGCACGACGGTCCGACGCCGACCTACGACTCCCTGTCGGCCGCGCTCACCACCGTCCTGGCCCCCGAGATCCGGACCCGGGCACGGACAGTGGCCGGCCTGCTCCGCACCGACGGGACGACAGTGGCCGCGAAGATGCTCCTCGACACGGTCGGCGGGGAAGGCAGGTCCACGCACGCGTGACCCTGCCGAACCGAGCACACGAGAAACCGCACGCACCGGTCCTCACACCCAGCCGCACGCCGGGCCGTGAGCGACCGCAGATCGGAATTGATGCCGTGAACCCCCTGACCACCAGCGCCTTCGACCTTCCCGACCGGCTCTCCGCCAAGGCCGACCCGGCGCTGATCTCCGCCGACGAGCAGCACTTCGCCGCGATCGCGGAGTGCCTCGACCAGTCGATCGCCGAACTGACCGAGCGCCTCGACGCCGAGCGCAGGGCGCCCGGCGGCATCGGCCGGGCGGCGATGGACCGGGACACGGAGATCCACCGGCTGACCACACGGCTGCGCGCACTACGCCGCTTCGGCTTGGACCTGTGCCTGGGCCACATGGTGGACGCCGACACCTCCGAGCCCGTGTACATCGGGCGGCTCGGTCTCACCGACAGCACGGGCCGACGCCTGCTGCTCGACTGGCGCTCACCCGCGGCCGAGCCGTTCTTCGGCGCCACCCACGCCAACCCGATGGGTCTCGCGAGCCGCCGCAGGTACCGCTGGACGCGCGGCCGGATCAGCGACTACTGGGACGAGGTGTTCACCGCGGACGGCTTCGTCGGCCACGCGGCCCTCGACGACCAGTCCGCGTTCATCGCCAGCCTCGGCGGCAACCGCTCGGGCCGGATGCGGGACGTGCTCGGCACCATCCAGGCCGACCAGGACGCCATCATCCGCGCGGGTTCCCGAGGCGCCCTCGTCGTCGACGGCGGGCCGGGCACCGGCAAGACCGTCGTCGCCCTGCACCGCTCCGCCTACCTCCTCTACTCCGACCCGCGCCTCGGCCACCGCAGGGGCGGCGTCCTCTTCGTCGGCCCGCACCGGCCCTACCTGGACTACGTAGCCGACGTCCTCCCCAGCCTCGGCGAGGAGGGTGTGCAGACCTGCATCCTGCGGGACCTCGTCGCCGAGGGCGCCGCAGCGGTCGCAGAGACCGATCCGGAGGTGGCCCGGCTGAAGTCGTCCGTGCGGTTGGTGCGGGCGATCGAGCCGGCCGTCAGGTTCTACGAGGAGCCGCCCAGTGAGGGGATGACCGTCAAGACCCACTGGTCCGACATCCGGCTCAGCGCCGAGGACTGGGCCGTGGCGTTCGATGCGGCGGAACCCGGTGTTCCGCACAACGAGGCGCGTGAGCACGTCTGGCAGGAACTGCTCACGATCCTCGTGGACAAGCACGACGACTCGGCCTCGGCGGAGGACGGCGCCGTCTCGCCCGAGCTGCTCCGCCGGTCGCTGCGGCAGAACAGGGAACTGCTCACGACCTTCAACCAGGCGTGGCCGCTGCTCGAAGCGGCCGACCTCGTCGGAGACCTGTGGACGGTACCGGCCTACCTGCGCAAGTGCGCCCCCTCACTGAGCCGCGACGAGGTCCAGCGGTTGCAGCGCGCGGACGCCCAGGCCTGGACCGTGTCCGACCTGCCGCTGCTGGACGCGGCACGGCAGCGGCTCGGCGACCCGGAGGCGGCGCGCCGCAAGCGCCGGCAGGAGGCCGCCGTCGCCGCCGAACACGCGCGCCGGACCGACGTCATCGACAGCCTGCTGCAGAACGTCGAGATCGACGAGAGCGAAGGCGCGATGGGGATGCTCCACGGACAGGACGTACGGGACGCCCTCGTCGACGAGGCCGCCCAGCCCGGCATCGAACCCGACCTGCTCGCCGGGCCGTTCGCGCACATCGTCGTGGACGAGGCCCAGGAACTGACCGACGCGGAATGGCAGATGCTGCTGCTGCGTTGTCCGTCCCGGAGCTTCACCATCGTCGGTGACCGAGCCCAGGCTCGGCACGGGTTCACGGAGTCGTGGCAGGAACGGCTGAAGCGGATCGGCCTCGACCGCGTCAACCTCGCGTCCCTGACCGTCAATTACCGCACTCCGGAAGAGATCATGACGGAGGCGGAGCCGGTCATCCGTGCCGTGCTCCCGGACGCCAACGTGCCGACCTCGATCCGTAGCAGCGGCATCCCCGTCGTCCACGGATCCACCGCGGACCTGGAGTTGGTCCTGGACACCTGGCTCGCCGAGCACGCGGACGGGATCGGCTGTGTCATCGGTACGGCCGAGATGGACGCGGGCATCTTCCGGGCGAGGCCCCGCGTCCGGGCGCTGACTCCCGTGCTGTCCAAGGGACTTGAGTTCGACCTGGTCGTCCTTCTCGACCCGGAGAAGTTCGGCGAGGGCATCGAGGGAGCTGTCGACCACTATGTGGCGATGACCCGGGCGACCCAGCAGCTCGTGGTCCTCACGAGCCCCTGACGGCGTCCGGTGCGCGGCGGGTCCGAACCCGCCGCGCATCGGGCTCAGCCCGCCGCAGGCAGGGTGAACTCGTAGATCAGGGCGTCCTGTTGGGCCTCCACGACGAGGTCGGTGATCTCCAGCGGGCGCGCGTACTGGTCGTGCACGCGACGGGTCACCCGCACCGAAGGAGCGTTCGCGACCTGGGTGATGGCGTCCCGATGGTGCAGGGTCAGACCGGCTCGGCGCATCCAGTCGTAGGCGCGCCGGAGTTGGGCGGAGGCGGAGCCGTCGGCGCGGTCGCGGTAGCGGGCCAGTTCCTCCACCTCGGCAAGCGCCACCGCCGAGAAGGACGTGACGGCCGTACGCAGTCCGCTGCCGTCCGCCGCCGCGGACGCGTAGCGGTGTACGAGGGTCGGCCGGTGCGGGGCGATGCCCAGGGCCTCGGCGTGGTCGGGCGGGGGAGTCTCCCAGGTCACCCTGGCCCGGTCGAAGCCGGACGGGTCCGCGCTCCGGGCGCCGACCGGGAAGGTGAGGGAGGACGGGGTCTCGACGGGCAGGCCCGGCAGGGTGGCGTGGCTGCCACGCCGGTCGGTGGCGACCAGACCGTCCCTGCGCAGCACCTCCAGCGCCTGCCGTACGGTCTCCCGGCTGACCTGGAAGTGCTCGGCCAACTGCCGTTCCGCGGGCAGGCGTTCACCGGGCGGGATGGTGCCGTCGTGGAGTTCGCCGAGTAGTCGGGTCGCGACCCTTCCGTAGAGGGGCTGGTCGTCGGCGGTCGGGTGGTCGTGGGGGGTGGTGCGGGCCATGCCGCGCCTCCTGTTGGTGACAAGACCGATGGTAGAACCGGTGACAAAAAGTAGCCGTGCGGGCTCATTGCGCGACCAGATCTAGCATTGGTCTAAACCACCAGGGAAGAGCGGCAGGGCAGTTAGGCCGAAACCGACCTGCGACGATCACTCGTCACAGTGCGCCGTACAGGGCGTCGATCAGCGCCAACTTCCGTGGGTCGTCGGCGATATGAGGCCCCATCCGGTTCGGCACATAGCCGAGTGACACCCCGGCGTCCGGGTCGGCCAGACCGCAGGAACCGCCGAAGCCGTCGTGTCCGAAAGCCCGTGGGTTGGGGCCGTACGCGCCGTTCGGGCCGCTGAGCCACAGGCCGAGCCCGATCTCCGTATCGCTGCCCAGACTCGGGCCCAGTACCAGGTCGCGGCAGCTGCCCTGCCCCTCGCGCACCCGCTCGGCCGCCTCGGGGGAGAGGACGCGGTGGCCGTCGTAGGTACCGCGCCCGGCGAAGACGCCGTAGAGCGCGGCCACGGCGCGTGCGGTGCCGTGGCCGTTCGCGGCCGGGATCTCCGCGGCGCGCCACTCCGGGGTGTTGGCGTCGGCCGTGCCCACGATCGGGTTGGTCAGCGCGGCGATGGCCGCGGGCGTGAACTGGCTGAAGATCGCGGCCTGTTCACTCGTCGACGTGGCGGGGGGCTGCACCAACTCGGCCGCCCGGCCTGCCTCCTTCTCCGGCAGTCCGATGGTGAAGTCGATCCCGAGTGGCCCGGTGACCTCGCGCTCCAGGAAGGCGCTCGGGAGCAACCCCGAGACGCGGCGCACGACTTCGCCGACGAGGAAGCCGTAGGTGATCGCGTGGTACCCGGACCGTGTCCCCGGCTCCCACCAGGGCTCCATGGCCGCGAGGCGCTCGGTGGTCAACTCCCAGTCGTAGAGCTGCGCGAGGGAGTGCGGCTCGCGCAGGCCGGCCAGTCCGGCGCGGTGCGAGAGCAGGTGTCGTACGAGGACGTTCTCCTTGCCCGCGGCGGCGAACTCCGGCCAGTACGCGGCCACCGGGGCGTCGAGGTCGAGCAGGCCGCGGTCGGCGAGGATGTGGGCGCACAGGGCCACCGGACCCTTCGTCGTCGACCACACGTTGACCAGTGTGTCCCGCTCCCAGGGGCGGGTCCGTGCCGCGTCCGCCCAGCCGCCCCACAGGTCGACCACGGTCTCGCCGTCCAGGGTGACGGTCACCGCGGCGCCCAGCTCGTCGCGGTCCCGGAAGTTCTCCTCGAACGCCGTGCGCACCGCGGTGAAGCGGGGATCGCAGTGGCCGTCGACGGTTGTCTGGTGCTCGGACATGGGGCCTCCGTGGTCCGCCGGAAGTCCGGGGCGCGACGCTGCGCCCCGGACCCCCTGAACATACCGACTGGTCGGACTGACCGGAAGTCGCCGTACGCTCAGTTCAGGAACAGCGTGCCGGTCGGCTCCCGATGGCCCGGTTCCGTGTGCCAGTAGTCGCGGGTCTCCACGGCCAGTCCGGCGTCGTCGAAGCGCACGAAGACACAGCCGGCGAGGGTGGACGGCTCGCCGTCCTCTTCCGCCAGCACCCTGAACTCGGCAACAGCGAGACGGTGTTGACCCACAACCGGCGCCGAGAACCGCACATCGCCCACCCGCTCCGCCGCGAACGACCACCGCAGATACGCGGCCAGTTCGGCCCGCCCCCGGTGCGGCTCGCGGAACGGCATCGAGCGGTGGACGCAGTCCTCGGCGTACAACTCCAGCAGCGCCTCCACATCGTGCTCGGCCCAGGCCCGGGCCCAGACCCGGACGAACCGCTCGGCGGCCTCACGCGTGTTCATGCGGCACCTCTCAGATGTACGACCGCAACCAGTCCACCTTGGCCGCCTCCTGGTAAGGCCCGCCGCCCTCATGGTCGTTGAAGTCGTACACCTCGATCCTCTTGTCCTCGTGCGCCCAGGCGTTGAACGCGGCGAAGATGGTGGAGGGCGGACACGTCTCGTCCTCCAGGGCCGCCGAGAAGAGGGCGGGCGCGCGGCCTCGGGACGCGAAGTGGACGCCGTCGAAGTACGACAGCGTGCGCAGGACGTCCT
>Ga0307507_10010117_pt1 | contig 12314 bp, 18 predicted proteins | sample 7_EM_MG_FD_207223 | JGI IMG/M metagenome (GOLD analysis project Ga0307507, IMG submission 207223) | Populus trichocarpa ectomycorrhiza microbial communities from riparian zone in the Pacific Northwest, United States - 7_EM | ecosystem: Host-associated > Plants > Roots > Unclassified | place... | reverse complement strand
CAGATTGGTGGATCCACTGTGCCAACAGGAGCATATGCACCTATGTTGTGGAAGGAAGTGGTTGACATATTGTCCATCTATTCCTAGAGCATCTCCTGAGTTGCTCCCTCATAAGTGATTCCTTGCCCACAACACCGACCCAGCGCCTCCTGTCGCCACCATCACCAATCACTGCCACCACACACATTCATTGTCGATGACCCACAACCACCACCACAGCACATAACACAACACAAGCGACCTTGCAACGCCACGTCACCGGCCCCAGCAAGTGAACGAACACCCAGCAGGTGCCATGTTGCAGCCAGCGATGTGGCAATCAGACGACAAACGATGTCGTTCGGTTGGAAGTCTGTTGGAAAAGTCTGTTGGACTGAAAGGTCCAACCAGAAATGCCCAGACAAGCACCGGAAAATCATCAGAAAATTACTGTACTCAAAAGGCAGAAAAAAATCCATTCTGGTTACCCAGAGTCCAATGGAGTCCACTCGGAAAAGCAGTGGCAGTGTAAAGACCTCAGTAACTACTACTTTTGGTTCTGGTGTTACATTGACAACTGTCTTAGCAATCTTGTTCTCATTGACAGAAAACTCTGATTTGCTGAATCTGCATATTCGCCAACAACATCCAACAGAGAGCAGAGAAAACAAGGTTCAAACATCTGGTTGGATTATTGCACTTGTAAATGCTTTAAGTGACAAACTGGGCAAAAATCAAACTTCATCACTATTTTTCAACTATGAATACTCAGAGTCACTCTGGGAAGAAGATGAAAAATGTTGAATCAAATTGATTGCTGGAAAACTTGACTCATTTGCAAATAGCTTGAGTTTATTGCCTTATGATCAAGATGGAAATTATTGTGGAAAATTAGGTCCAGTATCCCATGATAAAATTCAGCCAGTTCTTGTCATTTGTCCAACTTCATTTGTCTGTGATCTCGGACATCTTCAGGGAGTGGGTGCAGGTTATTTTCCATAACTCGGATTCAAGCTTGGTTGCTGGCATTGTGCAGGATCAAAATATGTACAGCATAAGAAAAATTGATTGATTATGATGAATGCCCAAGATTTTATTACAAAAGAAAAAAAAAGAATTTTCGCTGGCTACATTATATAAGCAACTCAGTTACTAACACAAGTAAATCAGGTATTTCTACTTGTCGGCAATTCTCAGCCCACTCGTGCTCCAGATCCCCTCCACAATCTTGACAGCTGGTTAAGCCTGGCCAGCCTATGTTGCCCCGAACCCGACCATCCATCCTTAGAAAATTTTGGCCAAAAGTTCAAAACACAGCCCTCATGTTTTCTAATTTCATAGGGAACCCATGTTGATTCACACAAGTGACACATGAGCCTGGCTTCATCACAGCTGAGATATTTGATGAAGATTCAGCTGTTTAGAAGGTGTGCCTATGAGCCATCCAGGTGGTGGTAAATACATGCCACAGGTTTTCTCTCAGCCCAAAGCCAGCCATTGAGAATGTCTAAAGGAGACCCTGAAGTGCAAAGTTCTCTGTTTTGTAGCAAGATTCTGAGAACATGGTGTATCAACAATTTATTGGCTAACATGATCATAGTAGCTAAGTTCAAAGCACACAGGCCAGCATCACTGTGCTTCTAAGAAATTATTATCACCTTGAATTAAAATAAGAGTCTGTATCTTAAAAGCAGGTCAAAAATTGTTGCTGTCAGTGACAATATGACCCTTGCTGCTTACAAGTAATATTTTTTGATTTTGCCTGAGGGAGGCCTCTCTTCTGGTGCTGATTTCTCCCAGCTGTGCAGGACCGCTTGGCTAATGGTGGTCAGTCTGTACTAAATTCTCTGGCCAAACCAACTGGGAAGTTATACTGGTCAAGCAGCCACAATCAAGGGGTGGGTTGAGACTTACAAGCTATGCATTGAATTTGGCTGGAGAAGTTATCAATCATGTTAGCTACAGGTTTGATTTTTATTGTAGCAGCTTCCAACAGTGGTGAATTTGAGAGGACTGTCTTGACTTCCCTCGTAAATTTCTTGAGAGTGCAGTCGGGAGCACCTCCAACTTTTTCATTGAAGCCTTGAAGCTTCATCTGGATCAAGGCAGTAAATTGCTGAGTGAAGAAAGGGTAGTATAGGTTGATGGGGCCATCGATGTAGAGTCCAGAGTCATCAATGACTTCAAAGTTCGAAAAAAAGTGGTGAAGAAGTTTGCAGCTTTTTCTGCATGCATCATCATATTGCAAGTGCAAAAACAGAGAGAGGCCTGGGTCAGCTGGCAAGTCCAAATCTTCACTGGAGAGGTTTATTTCAACTTTGCAAGTCTGGTAATTGACAACATTTAGTAATTCTATTGTGTTCACCAGAGTGAAGATGGTTAAAATGTCATGAAATGATTCAAGATTCGGAATATGTTGTAGCAGGAAACCTGCAACATGAAAAGAAAGTCAGGCTAGTAGGGGGAAGGAGATAGATGATAAGGCACCTACCACTTGCCTCTTGATGAAGAATGAAGTGCTGGTGCCAAAGATACATTATGTGAATTAGTAGTAGGCAGGATGGTTTGTGGTTTGTATTGGTGATCAGCCCCCCTAGTGCCCAAGTACGGTATAGACCAATGACTGACTCAGTCAGCATGCTCATGCAATAAAAGTGGCCTCCCCTGCAGATGGAGGGCTTGGGAGTCACAACCCAGTGTGGCATTTGAGGCCACATGCACCTTTTCAATGCTATGAATATGAATGGTAAATTTTGAAAGAAAAGCTTCATACAGCTGCATTCCTGGCATTAGCAATATTGCTTCAATATCCCACATGTGCAGGCTGGGTTGCTCCATGCACCAGTTGTTGAGGGAAAATAAATGGATGTAACCTGTTTGCTGGAAGTGGCTGTCTTTCTTGGGCTGGGCGACAAACCAATATTTTGCACCTACAAAAGGGAGGTGCTCTGTTGCAATCCATGCATGAAGGTCAGTACAGTACAGAGGGTGTCCAGTGAAAGATTGCTTGTGGGCAAGGGAAAGTCTAAGGCATTTAAAATGCACCCATTGTCATTTGGCCCTGCAGAACCTCTGGCAAAGAGCTGCTTCAATGTTCCTTGGTGAAAGCACAGGCCATAATCGCCGCTTTTGGCCTTGATACTTTGGTCTGCAAATATTGGTCAGTTTTTGAATCAATTGCCTTTGCTGAATTACCTTGCACATCGATGACTGCATCCATGTGTGCCAGTCTAGATAATGAATCCTCACTCCAATGGGTATTTTGAGCAGGATGGCCTGTGGTTACAATGTTTTTTGTTGCAAAAAGCCTGAGGGCCTCAGCATCATCTAAATTATCAAACTCTTCAGCTGTCATAATCGCAAAACTTGATGTGGCAGGAAGGGACAGATGGCGTGGAAAGCCATCCACATAATCATCAGCCACTGCTTTCATCAAGCTGTCAAAATGGATAACATTGATCTGATGCTGCAATGGCATTGGGGGGTAGGAAAACAAGGTTTGGTAATGGTTCTTACATGGAATTCTGGTATGTATGTAAGAAAGTTGTCCTTGCTGGTGCCATACAAACAATATTCTTTTGCGCCAATGCATTTCTGAATGGGAGTGGATGAGCAGTGATGCATAATGTTCTTTCTGACTCACACTTTGAATATGCTCCAGGTCCAATGTGTTTGCTGGGGGTGGTGCCTGTCCCACAATTGTCAAAAGCATTTATAGCAGAAGACAAGGCTTACCATGGCAGCATCTAGATCAATAGATCCTGAGGGCCTTTCAATGTTTGTGTGGCAATCCTCATTGTGAGGGAACTTCCTTTTGCCAGGACATGCTGGTGAAGAAAGAGGCGCAGAGGGGGAACTGAAGCTATCTGGGTGTGGCACATGGGCTGAGTTTGTTTCTCTTGTTCTTGGCAGGGGTCTTGGTTTGCACATCAGCCAACTTTTGGAAGAGCAGCTGAAATTTCGCTGCGAGTTTTCTCTTTCAAGTGCTTCGCTGCCTGATTCCGAGTCTGTATCTGAGTGTGTAGAGTCCTTGCCAGATGATGAATGATCGCTTGGATTGGGGTCAAGGTGAGTTAGGTCACTTTCTTCTGGATCTTTTAAATCAGTTCGAATAGCCTTGCATGTTGATTCCAGATGATTTTCAATGCTAGGCAATGTGGTTCCTCCATTTCTCACGCTGGGCACCCTTTGAGGAAAGAGGCCCTGTTTTTCATCTGAACCTATGGTGCCCATGCCCACATGAAGGCATGCCCTCCCTTCGGCTGGCTTGTTTTGGCCTAACCCAGCCAGAGCTGTTGGTGAACTGGCAGTGGCACCCAAGGCAAAAGCAGAAGAACCTGCTGCCACTATGGGGGCACTATTATATGCAGCTGCAATCTTTGCTGCCAAAGACTCTGTTTCGCTTGAGCTATCCTCATTGACGTCCATCTCTGCTATGGCAGGGGACTCAATGTTATTTGTTTTCGGCAAACTTTGAAATGCTGGGTGTGCAGATTCTGATTCTCTACCTTTTGGCAAAGTGCCACACTGATTGGGCATAAGTTGTTCTGGGAGAAGTGGTCCATGGTCACTTAACGCAGCTAATGAATTTGTCACATTGCTTGAAAGGGCTTTGCCTTCAGAGGAAATGGCAGGCAGCAAGATTTCCAGAGGCCACCCTTTGGGAATGGGACCTTCAAGGTCAATGCAATATACTTTATCATCTGCCTGCATATTGCCTTGACAGTCTGAGGCTGAACACTGCCCATGAGAAAAAGATGCTGTAATGAAGTGAAAAAGCGAGCACCTGGAGCAAACCAGCTGCGAACTTCACCAGTAGCTTGCTCTACAATGTCCCAGGGAGCCTTGCATATGAATTGGCCAAGGGCGGCCCAAGCTGTTGCTTTACCTTGGGTGACAGCCACAAGTGCCTTCCAAAGCAGCTTCTCCACTTGAAGCAGCACAGGTGGTTTTTGATTTCCTAGCACCTTTCCAGTCTGGCAGTGCAGTTGGAAGCCCAAATGCCCAATGGACAAAGTATAATGCACACCAGAAATAAGGTAAGCCTTTCGATGTTGCCAGTGTTATACCACGCTTTTGTCATCAGCATTGCTACTGGGGATACAAAAGTGCATATGTCAAGGCAGAAAAGCAGTGACGGCACTTCTTTGAGAGCGGTGCCAATGGCATCCATCTTGTTTTTGCCAAGATCAAGGAGTCACAGCCTGAAAAGGTGTCAAACCTTGCAGACCCCAAAAACCAAGCACAGTTGCCGCACCTCAAAAAGTTCATAATGTCTTTATCTTCTTCATGGCTTTGGCTTGTGGGATCGCTGCATTGCTTTAGTCCATTATCGATTTGGAAGTAGCCCTGTGGCGCTTTAACAAAAATTGAAAAGGACATCGACTGGTATGCACATGCCAAGCCATTTTTAGGCACAATGCAGCAGCCTCAACATTCGCAACTGAGGCATAGACACTTGCCTTCAATATGTTGCTGGACAGTGATTGCAACAAGCAGAGTTCAACAATCATGCTGCTGGGTGAGCTTGCTGGCTTGGCGGGGGCGAGCACCTGGTGGTATCTTTTTTTGAATTGGTGAAGCAGCCTGACCCAATCATGCAGAGGTGCCCACCCCTGTGACAAAGTTTGAGAAAGGATGCAGTGGAAAAGCAAGGCAACTGACTCTGAGTTTCTGTGTGAAAATGGGGCAGTGGTGGTGCTTGGGAACTTCTGTCCAGAATCATCTACTGCAATATTAAATTTAGAAATAGGGCCTGTCTTTCTAGAGGCAGAAAATGCTCTTTTGCAGCTTGCAAGTTAATAGTGTGGCCCATGTGGCCAATTTGGTCTTCTTCTTTCCTGACCAATAGGCACTGCTTGAGAGCTTTCAACTTCAGCATGAGCTTTTTCGCAGTGAGAAGGATTTGCTCTGCATCCTCAAGAGCCGAGATGAATGGCCCCTAGATTAAGAGCCATTAGTGCTAAGCGCAGAGCCTGCAGGACCATCACGACTTGCCATGCTGCCAACATCCACTAACAGCTGCTTCTTTTTGATGAATACCTTTCATCAATCAGAGAAGAAGGGTTAGTACTCCTTTAATGATCTTATTGCACCACATTCTCAAAATCTGCAACATAGGCATGCTACAATCACCCTTTCTGGCACCTTTGGATATTGCAGAGGATTTTGACTACCTGTAAAACACCAGATCAACTCTCAAATCAGCTGATGCCCTACATTGTGGCCACATGCTTTCGAAAGATGGAAATTCGAATTTCTAACCCCAAGGTCACATCAACCCCCAATCCATTTCTTTGGTCAAGCCAAAGACCCAAGAAGGGTCTGGTGACACGACAAAGAAGTTGTCCTTTACTGCATCTAGCTCATAGTTGCTTAAATGGCCTGCAAAAACCTTATGATCCAATGGTATTCCTATGTACTGCAGGAAATGCCAAGAAAGCAAGACACCATCTTGCAAGAATGACCAAAACTTGCAATCAACTCATGAGTCCTCACATAAAATGTAAATCGGACCTTCTACCAACTGGCCATATATGACCTTATGAACCAAGCTACAAGCTTATAGCAAACTCACACCACATATCACACCTCATACTGGATTAGGGATGGTCAGAGTAGCTGATTATGACATGATTCTGATGTGGATTCTAAATTGGATTCAAGACATGATTTTGGACGTCAAGAATTGTGGGAATCACAGAATCACAGAATCGATGCACGAATCTCCTCTGGAGGAGATTCATGCATCGATTCTGATTATTGGCCTCTCGATTCTGCGTGCCATTTCCCTTTCCATACAATTAATTTATTATATAATCAAGAAATAGTCTTTTCTCTACCGACATCGTGCAACCTGCTGAACGTACACATCTACAATGATATGGCCAAGACTACAACAAAGAAGGATAAATCTAAAGCCAACAAACCTCCAGGAAAGCCCAAATCCAAGAAGAAAGCTGCAGAGGAACTCAAGAAGAAAGAGAATGACGAGAAGGTGCAGAATATAGGGGAAATCAAGTACATACACTTCTCACTGCATCATACAAGTTCTTCATGGTTTTTCATCAGTTGGACCCACGACTGCATGTGGCTGCTTGTTAATGAGATAGACAATAATGAAGACATCAAGAATGGACTTTACCCAGTGTCTGGGGGAAATGCAAGCCTTTCAAAAGGAGGAAGCAAGCCAAAAGCCAAGCATCACTGGGCGCTCGCATTTCACATCTTTGGAAATGATGTCGAGTACAAAGAGATGATCAACGCAGCCATAGGGGTTCCAAAGCAGAGAGCAGTATGGGGTCTATGCATGAAAAATAAGTTGTCAAGGTGAGCACCAAATCCGAAGATATTCTTTCTAACTATAACACACCTTATCACATCTTAGTGTCCAGACAAAAATAAGGGACATCATAAACGAGATGGGAGAGACCGGGGCTGGTCTTACCACTGAGGATCAGGTAGACATGACCATGGACAGTCCTATAACAAGTGTTTGGAGTAGGTTTATGTTCAGCGCACATTTAACTTTCTAAATCTTTAATACTGTTTGTTAGCACATGTCAAGGAAAAGCACCCATGGTTCTGGGTTTTCAAAAGCTTTATCAGCAGCCGTCCTAACGTTGTAGAAACTGGTGTTGGAAATAACAGCACAGGCTACAATGTTTCTATCCTTCAGAGGGGTGGGCTTTCTGACCGAGCATCAAGTGAGCCACTAGAAGTTGAAAACTTTGAAGGCACAAACTCTGAGTCGATTGCGGATGACTGGCATACCACCCAGGATGGCGGAGATGATGAGGGTGATGAGGGTGAAGACAATGAAGGAGGGAAACAGAGTAATGGAGATGAAGATGGTGCTGATGATGGTGGGTCAAAGGTTGGAGATAAGCAGTGAAAGGTGGCAGGTGAATCAAAAAAAAGCGAGAAGAAGATCAAAGTGGATGGGAGGAAACCCATGGCTCCCTGGGCTGGCAAATCCACACCATCAGCTGCAGCTTCGTCTACCCAGAAGAAGTCTAGAACAGGTATCGAGAAGTTTTCAGAGATTGCACTCAAGGAAGAGGAGACGATGCAGAAGATTCTTGAGCTCAAGAAAACCGAGGCAAAGGGGGTGGCAGACAAGGAGATTGCAAAAGTTAAGTCTAAAGCTGATGTGGAAATGAACAGGGATAAACTCAAGGCTGACCTTGCATTGAAGAAGCTGGCAAATGACCTTGAGGAGAAGAAACTCGAATTGGAGTACAAATTCTGGATGGCAGAATTTCAGGCCCACACTCATGCTCCAATTCACACTTGTCAGGTCTTGCACCACAGCGGCTCTGTCCATTCATCTGATGCTTTCACATTTCTGGGACCTTCATCTATTCAGTCCATTCAATCACAATCACACTTGTCATATGGAACCCAGCAAAGCCTGACTGAGAAATTGCACAGCAAGCATCTCCCTTACGATGCTATGACTTATAATCAAGTCAATCATGATAGCTATAACCAGGTCCAGGGGGGTGACAATGATATGTACAAGTGATATGTATTTGGGAGACTAGTCAGAGTCGCTACCACTTGTAGAACCCAACTCTTCATCAATAACAGCCTGTCATGATTGAGTGCACTCTCGTTGGCTCCTTTCCTTAGCCTTAAACCACTTTTTTTAGGAGCTCTCATTTTTTCTTCCCTTGACAGAGATGAGCTGGTACACGGCGGGCAGGAACTGCCTGGTCATCCGATAAATCTGGGTCACTCGAGGATGATATCTCAGAGTTGGTCAAGCCTTTGTCAATAAAAGCGTCATGTGGAGGGTCAAACTCATCATAATCTGAATGCTCTTGATGCTGCTCTTCTGTCTCATGCTGGACAGCAAAGGAATGGATGCCGATGCATGCAGCAACCCAATAGGTCACAATGATATGTGTAGTATCATCCTTAATTTGAACATGAAGGCCTTTGAGAGATTGGAAATGGCCCTTGAGGTACCCAATTTCATGCTCAGACCGAATACAAAGAATTGACACACGATTGTTGAACTCGGTATTACAAGGACGATTTTTTTCTGGTGCTTTGTATGGTGCAACAACCCAAGAGTCAATCTAGAATTTGTGAACATTAGCACAGATATATTAAGTGTCAAGAAAATCTCACAGTCTAGGCAGAGTCAGCCCACACCCATTCCAATTCATGGAGAAGAATGTTGTGTTCTTGTGCAAGGCAAGTAGCCTCCCAAGCTCTCGAATTGTGAGTACTCCCAGGATGCCCATAGCTGAAATTGATGATACGCAGATTTGGAAGTGAGACAATCTAGTATGACATTGGAGATCATTGAGCAGGCAGGGGTAGGTGAGTAATTACCTGTACATTCAATGAATAATGGTCTTTATGGTCCCAGTAACTCCCTCCAAACCACTCAGGACATGTGGCCAATGGAATAAGCGAGCCATTGACAAAGCACCACCCATCCTTCCAAGAACGGCAGGAATGCTCCTTAACCCACTGCTTGGCCTCTTGCTTCTCTTCATCACTAGGAAACTTTACAGCATTCTCCATGAACTCTGGACACAATATAGCCACCATGACCCTCCATGTCACAAGTGAAACAGTTCCCTTTGCTACACCAGCCCAATTAGCAACATCTTGAAGTCCTGAACCATTTCCATCACGTCCAAAATGAAATAAGGTAATGGCAAGCTGTTCCTCAACAGGCATTTGTTGGTAGGGTGGTAGCATTGGCCTCAAGTTAGAGACTGGTTGCAGTCATGAGTCCTGGCAGCATTACTCATTAGTAGTCAAAACAAATTTGCATTTATTGCCCCCAGGTTACTACAAGTTGATTGGTTGGGATTTCAACATCAATCTTTCTCTGAAGTGCTGTTGATTTCAAGTTCAAGCAGCCACATAAATCTTCACCAAACCACTGAATCTTAAACTGTGCCCCCTTATGTAGGCCATCAAATGTGGTAACAACTTGGCTCTTGGACTCTGGCCTTTGGGGTATCAAGTATTCAAAAGGGACTTCCACAACTGCAAAGCCAAGTTGGACCTTAACAAGATCTCTGACCACTGCCTTGAACTCTCCACACTGATTTTCGTACTTTCCATCATGGAAATTAGGGCATGTGTTGATTAAACAAAGGCTCAATCTCATCATAGCAAAGCACCCATCTCTAAGCCAATATGGGTGAGGGGCTGCCACCAATGTGTCAGTAAATACTGACTTTGAATCAGAAACATAATTACTGTTATCAACACGGCAAGGGGTATGCGAGCTTGGGTTCCAAGCTGGGCTCATCAGAATATCTTCTGGATTAGGAAGCAGAGTAGATGGCACCTCAATGGCAGGAGCCAGCAGGAGGAAAGCAGCCATATATGGGACTGAGGGTTTTGGAGACAGCAAGGGCTGACTGGAGATCAAAAAGCTTGCAAAAGTGGGTCCAGGCACTGGATCAAGGGGGTGAGGGAAATCAGTCTGAAGGTTTCAAGGCCTTGTGGGGTGAAGCCTTTCATCGGTGCTGGAAGCTATTTAGCATCGTTTTTAGAAAAAAATGGAAAAGGACTTGCATAATGTGTAGGGGTGTAACATCAAAAGTTTCTGGGTGTTGGAGGTGCACCTCGAGTTCAACCAAGACCCTTTTCTCACCAACAGTGCTTTTTATTCTGCCTTGGTAAGATTTAAAACTGCCTTGGCTGACAGTTACTTGTTGTCCTACAAGATGACTGTTTGAGTCTCCCTTCATGACATGCTTTAGTGCAGTTGTCAAAGGAGCTTTTGAATCTGGGGATACTGTTGCGAAGAAAAAGGGAGAGTTGAAAAACTCGACAATCCCAGGGGATACCTCTACCTAAAAGACAGTACTTTTCACTCCTCCACCTATTCCTACTGGAGTCCTATTGGATTTGTTAGGAGTCCAGTGGGAATGACAAAATCCAATAGGAGTCCAGTAAGAATCCCGGAATCCACTAGGACTCCAGTAGGATTCCTACTGGAGTCCAACAATTTTTGAGAGGAATTGGATTCTAACTAAATTTGAAGAAAATACAGGTGATTGCATATATACTAACTAACATAAACTATGTAGGACTGTGCTGGGCTGTCGTCGCCGTTTGTCGGGGGTGGTGATGGGCCGTCGTCACTGTTGGCGTGTGGTGCTGGGCCATCCTTGCAGTTGGTGGGTGCTGGAGGTGGGCCGTCATCAAAGATGGTGGGAGGTGGTGGGCGGTATTCGCCGTTCATGGGGTGGGGTGCACCGTGTGGGTGCTGGTGTTGGGCCGTCCTCACCGTTGGTAGGGGGAGGTGGTGGGTCTTGTTCGCCATTGGTATGGGGTCGTGGTGGGCCGTGTTTGCTGTTGGTAGGGGGTTGTGGTGGGCCATGTTCGCCGTTGGTAGGGGGTCATGGTGGGCTGTGTTCCTCGTTCGTAGGGGGTTGGTAGGTGCTGATAGTGGCCATTGTCGTCATTCGTGGGTGCTGGTTCGTGGGGTGGTGCTGGGCAGTGTTCGCTGTTCATGGGGTGGTGCTGGTAGTGGGCCATTGTCGTCGACGTTGGGGTGGTGTGGGCTGTTGTCGTCGTTCGTGGGGTGGTGCTGGGCCGTTGTTGGCATTCATGGGGTGGTGCTGGGCCTGGGTCCTCGTTGCTGATGCTGGGGGTGGTGATGGGCCATTGTCTTGGTGGGTGGTGGTGAGCCCTCGTAGCCGTTCGTGTCGACACCTTGCCGTTGCATGGCATTGTTGTTGTCATTGTTGTCTTGTTGTGTTGTGTCGAAATCAGACGACGAACGTGCCACATCGCTGACGTGGCACCTGGCTCCAGGGTTAGCAAACAGTAAGGGGGAGGGGGGACTCACCTCGTCGTTGTCCATCGTCTGGCGGCCACATCGCCGACTGTGACGTGGCAACTCAGGTTCGCGTTGTCGTTGCCTCACGTCGATGTGGCCAGTTGTTTGATTGGTGACATGGCATTGCCACGTCGGTTGTCGTGTGATGGTGGTGGGCGTTATGGGTGGCAGCATCGAAGAGGTGAAGGTGGCAACGAGGTGGGGGTGCGTGGGCGTTGTGGATGATGCTGGTGGTTGAGGAAATCAATGATGGGCAGAATTCCCACTCACGGAATTTGCCGCAATCCTTTTTAGGAAGGTGGGTAAATAATTGGTATGTAGTGCATAAATTTATTCATATAATAATGCCCTTGTGGTACAGCTGGTTGAGCACTCATTTGTGGTGTGGCTGTGCTAAGCTCCTTAGGTCGAGTGTTCAATTCTGTCTGTCCGCGTTTTTTTAAATATTATATAATAACAACAATAGTGACAAACTACTGGTGTCCGAAATTCCTACTGGACTCCTTGTACT
>Ga0307507_10010116_pt1 | contig 12315 bp, 8 predicted proteins | sample 7_EM_MG_FD_207223 | JGI IMG/M metagenome (GOLD analysis project Ga0307507, IMG submission 207223) | Populus trichocarpa ectomycorrhiza microbial communities from riparian zone in the Pacific Northwest, United States - 7_EM | ecosystem: Host-associated > Plants > Roots > Unclassified | place... | reverse complement strand
TAGGCATCATGAATACGTGTACTCTTCCACCAGTACTTCAGGAGTAAGAGTGAAGGTATTTCCTCCTAGGCTTTTGGAACTGTTGTGATCAGTGAAGGCCAATTGTATTGGCAATGTTTCCTTGTATACCACTTGGCTCTTCCCCATCTGTACTCAATCCAATTTAGTTCGCAATGGAATTTAGGAAAGAACAGACATAGATGACCCTGCTTTTCAATCTCTTCTTGAAGTCGTTACTTTTGAGCAAGTAAATCTGGCTGTACTGAGAGCAGCCGTCTAGCACAGCAAGAGTTGCTGGTGTGACCTGGATCCTTCTTGCTTTTCTTGCTTTTGCAATCATGTCTCAATCCTCCTACAGGCCATGAACCTCGCTCTTGGAGTACTCGCTTGCACCCTTTGGGCTTTCCTCTCCAGCTTTCTGGTACTGATACATCATCCAAATCAAAAGTCATCTTCTGAATATGTAGAGTAACCCCATTGGACTTATAGTACCATCCATCTCTAAGGTGTGGCTGTTTGCCACCTAGATCCATGTTCATATGAGATGCTCTCAGAGCATCTAAAGCATCTGCGGTATGTGAGGTTGCATGATCAAAGAGGAAAAGAGCCTGAGCATTTGGAAATGTGGATTCAAAAATTGGTATAGCCACATTGAGGACATGGTCTATCAAATTATCGCCTTTCCACCAAGATCCCTTGGTTAGGCATCACCAGGTAGGAGGTCCCTCGGCCCTGGCTTACTGTCTATATAGTCTGGACATTACATCCCTCATGTTATGGTTGTGTAGCCTAGTCTATCCGCCCTTTGACTTACGGTTTCTCTTTCTACATTAGGCTGAATCTTTCCTTGTTTATGTCTGTTGTTTGTTCACTCTCAGTTGAGGTTTTTTCTTATAGGCTGCACCTCTTCGGAGGTTTTTGGTTCGATATTTTCAGGCTTTTGCTTAATCTTGTAGTTTCTACCTATAGTACCAAGTGCGATACCACTTCTACTCCCAGTGGTTGTTTTATTGGTTATGGTTGGATGGTTTTAGTAGGAGGGGCTGGAAGATGGACCGTAGTTGAAGCTTTTTATCTATATAGCTACCACTTGATTGGATATGTACCTACCAGGTCACCCTTCGGGCATTACAATAACCATTATTAAACAGAAAAAAAACCAGTCAAAGGCACACTGTAGTTAGTTCCTCTCGCAAGTATCTGAGTGATGACCCAGCATGCCCTTCAGGGTAACGACTAGGGCTCTGAAATAGTCGACTAAGGAAATAGTCGAAATATAATCTATTGTTCTTAACCAGTCAATCAATTATGCTTTATGAATTGTGTTATGAAGATGGGATACGAGCCAACCAGGAAAGCGAACACACGAGTATGCGATACACAAGAATATTTTCGCAAGATACTCATGCATGAGGTCGTCCTCAATTTAAGTTAGTAGGCCCAGGATGAGTTCGTAACAGAAGCTCCTGAGAGGAATATCATGTTTCGACTCTAGTGTTCGTCAACTACGTTCACCTTGCTGTCGATTGCAAAAGGCTCTCTATGGTCTCAAGCAAGCACAAAGATTATGGTATAAGCATATTTATACCTTTCTAAATTCTATTGAGTTTTGTCAATCTGCTAATAATCTGAATCAATACACACATACCTCTCCTCTCTCTGCTATTCCTGAGCTATTAATTCTTCTCTCTGTGGATGATTTATTGATAATAGTGCATGACCTCAAGAAAATTACAGAAGTAAAAGTACTACTCACGCAACAATATCGAATCAATCATTTAGGCCATGTTTGGTACTTCCTTGGACTCCAGATCTCACAATCACCAGCATATATCATTCTACTCCACCACTGACACTTTATTTCCACTCTACTAAAACCTTTCGAAATGAATCTTTCTAATCGTGTTCAAACACCAATGCATTCTGGACTGAAAGTCCTCTCTGCATCTGCATCTGATTCAATTATTTCCCCAAGTACCTACCAATCACTTATTGGAAGCTCGATGTATCTAGTTGTTAGCAAATGTCCCGACATTGTGTTTACGGTAGCAACATTAAGTAAATTCAACCCAAAGCCTCCAGCATTACACTACTCTGCCACCACATGCCTCTTATACTCTCTCAGGCAAACCCAAGATGTCGCTCTGGAATATGAAGTTCTGGGACTGATTCGAACAATCAACCATCTGCTCCTTCCTGCCCCTGGGTTACATGGCTCTTCGGATTCACACTTTGCACATGATACTTAGGACCGCAAGTCAACAAGTAGTTATGTCTTTTGTCTTGCACGTTAGGCCGTATCATGCAGGCAAAAGAAACCAAAATTTGTTTCACTGTCAACTGTGGAAGCTGAATCCTTTAGATATTCTGAAGCCACAAGAGAAAGAATTTGGCAACAGAGATTACTATTTGAGATTACCAGTGAAGTCATTGGTCTGATTTCTATCTTTTGTAACAACCAAAGCGCTATCGAGATTACCAAAAACCCCAAGTTCCACAAGCGCACTTAGCCTATCGACATTAAATATCACTTTATACACTCAGCCGACAATGAGGGAAAGATCGATCTTTAGTACATCCCCCCGACTGAGCAGTCAGCAAATATTATAACGAAACCTCTTCCACATGACACTCACTGGAAGCATATATGCGAACTAGGTTTGAAGAATGTGTCGGTTGGATGACAGCAATCCTTTTCCTTTATGTTGTCTATCTTTTCCTTTTAATTTGTATTTTCTCTTTAATTCTCATGCACGGTGGCACTCTTTTTCCCTGATCTCAACCCAAGAGGTTTTTAATGAGGTTGACTATTATTCTCATGTGTTTACTTCCTTTGCAGTCATTAGAATAGCTCGGAAGAGTTGAAGTGTTATCTGTAACACAGGAATGGGCGATCTACAGGAAATGATTGTTGGCATGGGAATGGCAAAATGGTGGAATGGCAAAATCTCTCGAATGCGAACTAGAATAACTATGAGTATGGAATGTTGGAATTCTGGAAGCTGCTCTGCACCTGGAAACTTGTACATATAGCCTGTTGTTATTGTTGTTATGATCGCAATGGTAATGAAAACATTATACGAGTCTAGTAGGGATTTCAATTTGTACGATGTTGCGAGAACCTGGGTTGCTTCCCGGCTTGTACGATCTTGGCCATAAGAGTCATCGGCACTCCTTCTAGACCCCCTCCCTACTTTACAACAAATGGTACATTATAAACCCCCCACAAGTATTCTGAAAGCAATATAGAATTAACAAACTCAATCCCATAGTCAGATACAGTCACTTGTCATAAGTGTTCGTGAAATCTTACTAAGCAATCTGGCCAAAAATGCCAGATTGCGATGGTGATCTTGAAAACTCGCTATTCAACACAACACTTCTACCGTCAAATAATTCAACCATGGTCAACTGATCCGGATATGTTCCTAAATAAAAAACATAACTTCCTAAAACAGCCACACCTGCAATGACCAATGTTGACAATGGAATGATTATTGCCTTTGTCTATTGTCTTCAGAATATCACCCTTCTGACTCAAACTATTGGTCGGCCTTGGACAACAATTAAAAGCTTCCTTGCCTGAGCATGTGAACGCCAATCTCTAGAAAATCTTGCTTGCCCAGGTCGTTCTTCCCTTCTTAGCCAACTACAGTGTTGCACCATTATTCGAGAAGTCAAGGCAAATCAAAAAATAACTAGATCAGACTTCCGGCATCACTAGGCACCAGGTGTATCACTTTCTATAAGTAACAAAAAAAACCCCTGAGTTCTCGTGCTACCCCAAGCCTCAGCCCCCCTCAGGCAGAGTGATAGGCTATAATTCTTTTTTCAGTTAACCAATATATACTGTCAAATCAATAGTGGATAGGAGACTCACAGAAGCCAATATCAAAAATTAGCTAGCCAAATCAAGGCCCAGACTCAAACCTGAGCATGTTGCTAAGAGATTGAGATGGGCAACAGTACATAGGGATTGGACAGTAGAGGATTTCAAAAGGGTTATTTGGAGTGATGAGTGCAGTGTGGAGAAATTCAAGGATCCAAGGCAGCAATGGGTTTTCAGAGAGCCAGGAGAGAAGTGGTTGGCTGAGTGTATTCATCCAAAGGAGAAGGATAAGGGTATTTCTCTCATAGTTTGGGGGTGCTTCTAGGGCCAGAAAAAGGGTCCTTTGGTTCCTATTACACAAAATATCAATAAGACCAGGTATGTTAGACTTTTAAGAAGATATCTTTTTCCTGTTATTCATCAAATGATTTCCTTTGGTATTCAACTTGAAGATATTCTTTTTCAGCAGGATAATGCCCCTGTTCACAAGGCATATAGTGTTGTGGATTGGTTTGAGAGAAATTGTATTGAGGTTGTGGAGCACTCCCCATATTCCCCTTATTTGAATCCTATTGAACATGCATGGGTTGAGCTTAAAAAGCGATTACACCAGCAGTATCCTAGGATTGGAGATACCCCAGAAGGAAAAGGAGCTATAAAGAAGGGGCTTGCACAAGTGTTACCAGTTGTTTGGGAGACAATTCCTGAGGAGTTTTTTGAAAAGTTGTAGAAATCAATGCCTGATAGAGTAGCTGCAGTTTTGGAAGCAAGGGGAGGTTATACAAAGTACTAGCTAGTCTTATTTCTATTTCTATTATTCAATTCATTAATTACTATAGCGTGTTGTTGATCGTTGACTTGTGGGCGCTCTTCCACTTGCGCGCGCGCGCACCCGTTGATCTCTCTACTAGACCAGGTAAGCCCAGTCTACCTGTAGCAGACAGTGCAACCCCACCACTTACAACCCCTACTCATTAAAAAAACAAGTCTAGTGTTATCCTAATAATACCCAAGTATGAGTAAATGTTATCGATAGACTTTTTTTTGAGGAGTGCCCCGCTGTATAGCAGGTACGGGATTGCGCAATCACTAATTAAACATGTTTCAGATCACGAACACTTATGACGAGTAACTATAATTATCTAGAGAAATTATGAGATTATCCCTAGTCCACTACGAGGCTGAGAGCCGTGATCTAGACAGGCTATTGCAGTACTATCGGGGTTTTTTGTAATTAACAAAGCTGAGATTTTGTGACGCGAAAGTGCCCGGGTATTGTGTAAGTGGGAGGGTGGCAACTGTCTTTGTCGCTAAGATGGTAACACCGGCATCACAAAGAACTATGCACTGTAAATTCAATAAATTACTCTAAATTAAGATATCAATTCTAGCCCCTAATAGTCAAAACATAACATTATAATTCCTTAAACTAGGCGATGTATATCTCTTTCAACCGATTCATTCACGGGGCCCGACGCACCGGTGCGCCGTACTGTACTAGTACTTGTTCGCACTAAGCTATGGCTAGCTGATTCTACGGTGCTGAAAATTGGTCAAGTTATATTGAATAGCTACTTGTGCACCAACATGGTTTAAATTGGTTAAAACATACGAAACGGCCATTAACCGGCCTCCCAACCAACATAACAGATCCACCACGGGCGCTCTAGGCGGGTGCGAGTTTTTTGTTGCGCCACCGGGTAGAACTTAGAGAGGCGTGGCTTTCCTGCTACTGATGCGGTGGGTAGCTGAGCAGGAGGTTGTGGGAACAAATTTACGGAAGGTTGGTGGAATGATGCTAAGGTACCCCTGAGGTTCTACAAAAGGTGCCGCTTGTCTTCAACTCCGAACAACTGAATCATCTATCCTCCATCCTCTGAGAACAACAAAGATGGCTCATACTAACTCCTTCAATATTACCAACTCCTATAATGAAGTGTGGAACAATTGTACCATTACCAATAGCAGAGGTTAGCTTTTAACTTAGATATCATCACTATAGCCTAAGCACCAAGACATCCAAGACCGCCGTGTGGAAGGTGCAGGAGAATGGCTCTTACAAACCAAAGAAGTTACAAGCTAGCACGCTGGTGGTGGAAGACGCGAATCTGATAAGGCAGTTTTGTTTTGCTATGGGGATCCGGGAGTCAGCAAGACTTACATTTGGTATGATAACAAGGATAAACCTCAGGGAATGAGGGAAAATAGCAAGTTCTGACAAGCAGAGATCCTAGTTCATTGGTGATAGGCGGCTTGGGCGATCAGGCTAGCGGGGAAAATGCCGCCGTTGCATGTTTTTATTTTGACTTCGCCGCCCAAAAAGAGCAGTCATCGACGAGCGCGTTGGGCGCCTTGCTGAAACAAGTTGTGGGCGGGCTTGGAAAGGTTCCGGAAGAAAGAGTGAAAACCTATGAAGACCAGAAAATGGTGATTGGTGGACGGGCACCACGACTTTCGGATATTGTGAAGATGCTGCAGACTACCTCTTCGGAAAAGCCCACATTCATATGCATTGACGCTCTGGGTGAATGTGCAGCGGAACATCGAATCAAGCTCTATGATTCGCTGGATCAAATCCTTCAAAAGTCTCCAGGCACGCGAATATTCGCGACTGGGAGACCCCACATTGAGGATGAAATTATTGGGCAGCGCATTTCTGGAAAAGTAACGACGACACACATCACTCCCAAGAGAGGGGATGTCATCGGATATCTTCGTACCAGGCTAAATGAGGAAACAAACCCTAGCGCGATAGATAGTAGCCTGGAGGCGGAGATCCTGAAGAAAATTCCCAGTGGTATTTCTGAAATGTAGGTGGAAGTAACGACACTCCCCAAGCTACCTCAAGTTATCCACTGACAAATACATATCTAGATTCTTGTTAGCCTCGCTAAATATTGATGCGATCTTGCAAGAAACCACAATCCATCGCAGGCGACAAAAGCTCAACACGATGACCGACAGCTCGGGGTTGGGGGATGGTTATAATGCAAGGCTGCGTCAGATAAAGGGACAAGCTGGGGAGAGAGCAAGGCTTGGCATGACCACTTTAATGTGGATATCTCATGCTGAGCGTCCTTTGAATCCGGATGAACTGCGCCACGCCCTAGCAGTCGAGATAGGGTCGCCGAATCTCAATACCGACAATATCCCTTGAATAGGGACATTGCTAGCCTGTTGCCAAGGACTTGTTGTCGTAGATGGGGAGCCTCCGCGATCTGGCTAATCCACTTTTCCCTTCAAGAGTATAATACCTCCGGGTTCACCCCGAGCTTTTTTATAAAGCTCACTCGACAATTGCAGAAACTTGCTTAAGTTATCTAAATTCGCAGCAGGTCAAGGCTCTTTCGGCCAGCACCTCTCCAGATCTTCGCGGCACCCCCTTTCTCGGATATTCCTCGGTATATTGGGGAGTCCACGCCAAACGGGATCTTTTTGGATGCGCTAAATTACTTGCGATGAAGCTGTTTGACGACCGCAAAAACCAAATATCCATTAAAATCCTCTTGGAAGTGCAATACTACTACTCGTGCACTATTGATTCCGCTAAAATATCCTTATTCGGTGGCTTACACTATGTATCCATTTTCGGGATCGTTGAGATCGTAGTTGTTTTAGTGAAGATGGAAGGTTGTGATATCAACCAGGAGGACTGTATTGGTAATACGCCTCTCGGATGGGCTGCTTGTAATGGGTACGAAAGTGTGGTGGAAATGCTACTCGGACGGGACGACATCAACCCCGACAAACCAGATATGGACGGCCAAACACCACTCTGTTGTGCTGCGCGGAATGGGAACGAGGGGGTGGTGAAAACGCTACTCAGACGGAAAGACGTCAACCCCGACAAGCCAGATACCGACGGCAAAACACCACTTTGCTGTGCTGCGCAGAATGGGCATGAGGGAGTGGTGAAAATGCTGCTCAAACGAGACATCAACCCCAACAAATCAGATAACCACTGCTTAACACTACTCTGTTGTGCGACTTAGAACGGGCACGAGAGAGTGGTGGAAGTCCTAGGGGCGATGTCGACCCCAACACACCCGGTTGGTGCTGCCGAAAGCCACTCTGGTGTGCTTCGCAGAATGGGCATAAGGGAGTGGTGGAAATGCTACTCGGACGGGACGACATCGATACCCATAAATCAGATATGGACGGCGGAACGCCACTCTGTTGTGCTGCGCAGAATTGACATGAGGGAGTGGTGAAAATGCTACTTAGGTGGGACGGCGTCAACCCCAACAACCCAGGCCACTGCCGCCTAATACCACTCTGGTGTGCGGCCCGGAACGGGCAAGTGAGAGTGGTGAAAGTACTACTCGAACATCCCGGGGGCGACATCAATTCCAACCAACCGAGGTGGCTGGTGTGGCTTGAAGTTTCCCTCGTATTTACTTCTTTTGCTGTTATCTTGTTGTAAATCCTCTTTTAACATTCGTTATCCATTGTTTCGTTATTATACAATCAATATTTCTCCTTTTCCTCCCTTTCCTCTACGGTAGAGGCCTAATAGTTGTTTAAGTATAGAGCCAATGAGAGACCGCAAACATTTCAGGCACCCAAGAAAACCTGAGTAAAATCTGGTCGGGTAAGGTGTGATGGTGATTGGATTACATAATGAACACGGTTTAGCGGAAATAATGCCTGCAGCCTGCATACCAGTTTGCTCAAGGTGTGAGCTTGGAGGTGAGGTTGGGAGGCCGTCCACACTTTTAGTCTTACTCGTGATGGGAAATCAATATAGTTAGGAGTCGTTTAACTCTTAAATTAGCTTCCGTTCTACAGGCACCATCTTCCTACCCTCTACCCCGCTGTGGGTATCAGCTTACGTTAGAGCTGGGAGGGGTATTACCCCTTTTTATCATACCCACAGCAACGTTTGCCTTCTTAGGGAATTCCGACCGATGCTCAACCCGGGCATCACGAACCAATCTAATCCCCCAAAAGGGAGCGAAGTTGCCAAATTCCGGAGATTAGTATTCGAGCCATATTGTACGCTACCGGAAAATACAGCTATAGGGTAAATATTGGGGAACTATCTTAGCCCATTTCTGCTGCTAGGTAATGATGCTTAATGATCTCTATTGCAATAAGAGTCCGTGTTACAGAAAGTCCTAATGAGTTAGGTTTCCTTATCGCAAGCAGATTATACCTTGCCGATCTGTAGTGATTAGACGATGGTTGGGCAAAAGACTTAAAGATGGGGCTATGCTATGGTGACATATGTGGAAGATCGTAAGGAGGAAGGGACTACTAGGGAGACCCAAGTTAGATCTAGGGTGTTCTTACCATTAGTGCTAGGAATTAATTGTGTGTGGGATAGCCTCCTTTACACCATGTGTAAACGGTAAACCCTCCTCCCGTGCGTTGCATCTCCGTTGGAATTCAAAGTTTTTTCTTATCCTGTCCTAGATGAGTTCAATGATTTTAGGATAAGTTACCGCATAGATTTTAGCATGATATTGTGTGGTATCGTATTCTTGGTGAATTTACTGTGAGAACCATAGACTTTGACGGGTGGCGCTCTGTGGCGTCGCTAAGGGTAGCCTAGCAAATATTTGTGGTACCGGTGTGGGGGTATTCAATAGCTTTCCCTTAGTTGGATGGTGTGTTCGACCGAGCCGTATCCTGTATTTTAATACGAAAAGATATTGAAATAATACTCGAGTATCCACCCGTGTGATGTGTGGCTGTGACTTACTACTTTACTCGGCAATAACTCGATTGCGAAGTGACCTGAAGGCTGCGTGCCTGATTAGATGGACAAGGGTTAGGTAGACAAAGAATAATAAAGAGTGATAGAGATAGAATAGAACCGTTGTGTATTGGGGTGACCCCCACTAGGGGGCGCCTGCCTGCTAAACTGAGATACATCAAGGTAGCTTTTATGCATAGAATCATGTGTACCAAGGCTAGCTAACAAGGTGTTTTGTTGGGTGTAAAAGAGTCCTCCGAACTGCTAGACTACCCCATCAATCCGGCCCTCAGCACACCGGTAGTTGAGTCACTTGCTTGGGGATGACGGCGCTGAAGGGTATCATAGCATCCTGATAGTTCTTAGGCATAAGTCATCATCGGTTAGACAGAGTACCCGTCCAAGCACCCCAAAATGAGCGAAATCCATCTTCAACGAAACCCGCGGCACAAAAAGACCCTGAATACTAATAGTTACGGGATTTCGCCTAGTATTAGCTAGGAACTTGGCAATTTAGGGCCCGTTTACATAGCAGCCTACCATGACCCCGCTAGCGCTGCTCTGTATGAATAGTATTTGGTAGCCTCGGTAATTGTCAAGGGGCACGGCACACATTTTCAAAGTGCCTGGTACGACGTTTTAGGAATAGCTTTCCAGCCTGTATCGATATCATGAAGGACCGCTGTAATGCTTTAAGTAGATGATATTTAGGCTTTTCGGGGGATTCAGTTTTAGGGCTTAATATGCCTGTATATATACCACTTTGGGTGATTCCACGGCAGGCATTCCAGGGTACTCGTTTATCGCAATGCAAAATTTCTGTTGTATAACAGTTGTACAGTACGGTACTGAGCCGCAAGATAGCACTTGGAGGTAAAGGGCAGTGGAGTTTGCTGCGCCAAATGTGGCAGGGGGGTAGTGGTGCCAATATAGGCGAGGTTTGTTCGAATAATACGGTACGTTACCGTACCTTACAAGATCGATACCATACGGTAATTTACGTATGGTACACTAGATAGATAAAATACCGGAAAACGGAGTTTAGGATATTGAGGTGGGTGTTTACGTCAAGTTGAGGCAACCTAACCTCTACTATGCTTTAGTGGATTCTGACTACCTCAGCCTGCCTCGCAGAAATTCATAGAGATGCTGGAAGCTGATGAGCTTGAGGGATTCCTGCGAACACACTGAACCACCAACAAGTCTATCCTATTTCCATCCAGATATGCTACTATTAGGTGCCCCCCTAGCAATTCGCCTTGGGAGCACATCTTCTTTCTTTCCATACTACTTTCAAGTTTTCAAAAAAAAGGTTCTCTCAGTAGGCATTTTCTCCATACCCTGTTCACCAAACGATGAGATTATACAAGCATTTCTCTCACGCCGCAACCATGAGCTGAAGGTAAGTGAATAAATCTTACTACTTGCCTGAGAGGATATAACTAATGTCTCATCTATGTCTAGAGTGCTGGGTAGTTGAATGTCGCCATTGTGGGTGGTCTAGAGCTCGCAATACGACTCCTACAAGGCAAATAGCACATCTAGCCCAATGCTGTCCCTATAGCCAATATCTCCATAATAGTGCAAATTCCAGAAGCTACCCTCGCTCCTCCTCTATGCTAGGCAATCTGAGAACTAAAGCGAGTCTTCCTGAACCCTCATTTTGAGCAGGAATCCCACAATCCCTGAACAATTCTACTCCTGTTACACATAACCGAGTCCTTGCTCCACTTACGGCTGAGGTGAAAGATGCCTTGCAGTTAAAGGCTGCATTTGCAGTGTACATGGGAGCCAGACCATTCACCCTTCTCACAGACCAGTATTTCCAACAATATCTTAGTAGCCTTTCAGGCTATGTCAACTAAAGTACTAGAACATAGCTATTCGTCTGATGGGCGGCAACCAGGCTACTCCTGAAAAAACCCCCCCTCAACGATCAACCACCTCTCAACAACCATGCCTCCAGAAAATACTAGCAATCTCACAGAGTTTGAGAAAGGGCAAATTGTTGCCTTGAAAGAAAAATCTCTCTCTTTTTCTGAAATTGGAAAGATCTTAAGTCGTCCCAAGACTCGGAGTAATGTTCTAAGTTTCTACAACCGGTTCCAAAAGAGTGGTGATGTGAAAAACCTCCCCATGCCTGGAAGACACCAAATTATCGATACCAGATACCATCACCGCCTAGTCAGAGAGTCTAAGAAGGCATGCTGCCTTCTCTTATCCGAATTGCGGAATGAGATTGCACCACATGCCTCAGTCAAGACCATCAAGTGAGCTTTAGCATCCATCAACATCAAGAAGTGGAGAGCCAGGAAAAGAGCATTTCTGAAAGATGAGCATACTGTCAAGAGGCTAGCTTGGACCAATAAGTATAAGGATTGGACATAGGAGGACTGTGAGGAGGTTATCTTTAATGATGAATGCATGGTTGAAAAGTCCAAAGATCCTAAGGGTCTTTGGGTGTTCAGATCCCCTGAGGAAAAGTGGCATAAAGACTGCATTCATGGGGTTACAAAAGGACCTGGGATAAAGTTGATAGTATGGGCTTGTATTTGGGGTAAAAATAAGGGTCCTCTGATTCCTATTTTTGACAAGAGTGTGAATAGATTTGTATATATTGGAGTTTTGGAGGATAGCTTCGTTGATGTCTGGCAGGAGGTAGAGGACACAGTTGGGGATCCTATCTTTCAGCAGGATGGTGCAAAGATACATACTGCAAGAGATACTATGGCTTGGTTTGCAGGAAACAACATACAGGTTATGGAATGGCCACCCAATTCCCCAGACC
>Ga0307507_10010115_pt1 | contig 12317 bp, 4 predicted proteins | sample 7_EM_MG_FD_207223 | JGI IMG/M metagenome (GOLD analysis project Ga0307507, IMG submission 207223) | Populus trichocarpa ectomycorrhiza microbial communities from riparian zone in the Pacific Northwest, United States - 7_EM | ecosystem: Host-associated > Plants > Roots > Unclassified | place... | reverse complement strand
TCTTCTATTAATCCTTTTAGGATATTTTTTGCCTATTCTTTTTCTTTTTCTTTTTCTTCTTCTTGTGTAAAAGGACTTTCTCCTAATAATAGGATACTTTGTGTATAGTACACTAGCTGTTTAACTTGTTCTTTTAATTCTTCTCTATCTTCTTCTTTTTCTTCTTCTTCTTCTTCTAGCTTATTATGGGCCTTAGTTAGGCTATCTAATGCAAAGCTTAGATGTTCTTCTGGAGAAAAGGAGTAAAAAGGCGTACTATTATTAATAGTCATTGGTTTTGTTATCTTTGATAAACTGGATCTAAGGATAAAGAATGAATAATTTATTATCTAGTTCTATCTACGACGAACATAGGCTCTTATATAGGCCTATGTCTACGGTGGCAAAGTGATTGCTAAGGATACCGACCAAAATGGAAGCAAAGGGAATCTGCTTATATAAGCAGGAAAACGCATGTGGAGGACTCTTCTAGAACCATCGTCATACCCCCCAGTACTCTACTAAAACAGAAGCAGATCCTTCCTAAATTAGTGTTAAACTTGTTAATATATAAAAGAAACACCTTGTAATCCTCTAAGTGTGCTATAGGTCCTATTTGACCTCTCCCTAAGCTGTAATCGATTGCCTGTTAGTGCCGTCACAAGCTCTCTACGTCGTTCGTATCCCCCTTTGAAAGTCGTCAGCGTTAGTCAGAATCGTCAAATGGCGTGCCCTCTAAGGATCTTCTGGCCTGTGTACGATTTCTTACTTAGGTTTAGTGTCTGGTGCATTAAATTAAATTGAGTCCAATTATATGGCTCTAGAGGTAGTCCCTTGATCATCTTTATCCACTAGTGCTTTAATAGAGCATTTACGAATACGTGGGCGAACGCAGGGTTAAGGTAGATAGCTTTTACGGCCAGCTCCTTCCTTCCCATCCTATGGAGTATGGTATAATTAAGCCGTGGCTTTGATCGCGTGCACGTATTCGCTATATTACGTGTATTAACTTTTCCGCTTATATTGTGAGAGGCTTAGGTTGGCCTAGGCGTGGCCTTCTCCTTAGTAAGAATCTGCTCTAGATCCTCCTGGTAGATGTCCCTTAGGTAGATGTCCCTTGGGTAAATATCCCTTGGCGGAGTCCCTTCCTGACCTAGATTAGGAAGCTCTTGCTGGTTAAGGCTTGTCCATACGTCGTTAGTAAGAGGAGGTTAATTGGGTTGTAGTGCGATATTGTAATTGCCAAAAGCACCCCCCGACTGGGAGTTACCCCCCAATAGCGAGGCCCTAGAGACCTTATCTGTTTCTTAAAATCTTCTAATAATGTCTATAACTGGCTTACTGCTTAGTTCGTTGTTAGTAAGTAGAGGTTATGCGGGCTGTAGTGCGATATCGTAATCGCCAGAAGCACCCCCTAACTAGAAGTTACCCCCTAACTGCGAGGCCCTAGAGACCTCGTCTGCCTCGTCTTGTTCCTTTAGTGACCAAGTAGCCTCTTCTTCCTATAAGGCCTAAGAAGCCTTGTCTTCTTTCTATAAGGCCTGAGCAGCCTTATCTTCTTCCTATAGTGATTGAGAAGCCTCTTTCTGCAGTGACTGAGAGACCTCTTCCTGTAATGGCTAAGAGACCTCTTCTGTCTCCTGTAAGGCCCGAGAGACCTCGTCTTTTTATGGGGCTTAAGAGACCTCTAGTACAGTGTCCTTGGTAGGAAGTTCCTTAATAAGGCGCAGTCGTGTGGGATTATCTAATAGGATAAATAAATTGAGACCGTTAATGTATGGAATATAGGCTACTTCTACCCAATTTTTAATAAAGTTAATTGTATTACGGAGACCGTTTAAAAAGGCTCCCTTCTCTTATAGAACACTAAGCGAGACGATATTTGTAAAGAAGTCAGGACAGTAATATACTTTAGTAAATATAATTGTATGGGCTAAGTAGTTAGTTTGGGTAACTATAAGCTTAACTAATCTAACGCCAATGGCCTTTATTAGGCCTCCTCCCGTCTGGATTTAGAGAGGTTTAATTTTCTTATACTACATAAACCTCCTAATGTTGTTGTATATATGAATATTTAAGCAACTATCGGCTATCTAGGAGTCCTTAATATTCATTTTTAAAGCTATAGCTGCTAGCCCAATGACCTGCGTAGTAAAGATTAATCTGATTGCCAAATTGGTAGCTTAAGAGGATTAATTAGATATCCCCCTAGAGGCCTTATTTATATTTAAGGCTGCTCCGTTTTGATTACCTTCACTACTAGAGCGTTTGCCAGGCCTCTACCAGTTAGGCCTTAGGTGGGTATGCTTTATCTAGTAGTAGTCCTCACCACCTTAATATCTTTTCTTGCACCATCCGCACCTGTCTAGGGTATCCTTGGCAGGGCTCCAATTGCCTAATAAGGCACTACGGTCATTGGGGCGGCTAGCTCCTTAACCTCTACCGTAACTATTGCCGCGTCCTTAACTGGGCTCCTAATTAAATAAGGCGAAGCTATTGGCTAAGTCCTTCCGCCGAGCCTTATCGGTAAGGTCAGTAATTAATTAAAGTAGTGGAATTAAATGGCCGTCGCGAATCTTATTACGTTGGATTTAAGCCTATAACGTTATAGGGAAGTGTTTGTTAACGGCGTTAATAAATTAGTAGATAATAATCTTGTTATCTAGGGCAAGCTTTACCTACTTGACTCCTTAAACCACTTCTTAATAACGGCTTAAGAAAGTAGTGATTGCTTAGTCTAATTAATAGCGGAGCTTAACAAAAGTCTCCCATACGTTGGCCTTATGGATTAAGCTATAGGCCTTAAACGTCTGCTTAAGGTAATTAATGTAATCCTTTGCCGTTTGCTTGTGCTCTAGGGCAGTAATAATCTTATTGTTAATTGTACTAAGGATAACTAAACAGACTTTGCCGTCTTCCTTACTATACTGTTTAAACTTCTTTTTGTACTTGTTAGAGAGTGCCTTGTTAGTTAAGCGAATTGAGTTATTAGTATCCGCAATGATTTAAGACCTCTTAAGGATCTCGTCTTGCTCCTCCTTGTTGGCGTCCTTTGGTACTTAATCAATAGATATCATAGGTTTTTCTTCCTGAAGCTTTGGGTAGACTGGGGCCGCATCTTTATAAATAATGTGTAGAAGGCCCTTACCACGTAGGTACGTGCTGAGCTGCGTCCAATATTGGTGCTAATTTAAACCGTCTTTCTTAAGGCGTTGAATGCCTGGATAGTCTTTACCTATGGCGACGCGTAAATAAATAAATTTGACGCGTAAACAAAACGATTTTTAACGCGTAATTTTTGATAATAAGAAATAACTTTGTACGCAGGTATGGTAACCTTTAATGCAGCCTGTGGTAAGGCGTCAAATATAGAGTAGTAAGATATAACTTAGCACGGGTATAGTAACCCTTTATACAACCTATGGTAAGGTGTTAATCTTCTAATGTCGTAGCTTGGTAGTAACGAGTGCTTATAACCTGATGAACTGGATCTGAGGATAAAGAATGAATAATTTATTATCTAGTTCTATCTGTGACGAACATAGGCTCTTATATATTATTATTCATTGCTTAACGTCCGATTCGGATCCCTGTTGGGCCCACGCGGACTACTCTAGGCTCTTATATAGGCCTATGTCTACGGTGGCAAAGTAATTGCTAAGGATACCGACTAAAATGGAAGCAAAGGGAATCTGCTTATATAAGCAGGAAAACGCATGTGGAGGACTCTTCCAGAACTATTGTTAATCTTTTTTACAGGTTTTTGGTTTTCTTTTTTAGGAGAAGATTAAGGATGTCCTCTTTTTTCTCCTATCTTAGATAGGCCAGGAGAAGGAGAAAGGGGAGAAAAAGTAAATATAGACTCTTTATCACTTATTTCTTTAGGAGGTTTTTTTTTTTTGACCTATTAGGCCTTGGCATTTTGTATCTTATAGGGTTTTTCTTTCTTACTATCCTTATACCCTTTCTCCTTACTAATCCTACTAGAAGATTTCTGGGGAGATTAGGCTAAAAGGTAGTAGAAGATCTAGCCTCTATATTTCATGGTTTTGGTATTTAGTTTTGGTGCTCCTGCCTATACCTCGCTTATAAGCTAGGACCACCCCTAAGAAGAATTTTCTGTTAGGGGAAAGGGGGTAAAACAATAAACAAATCCACCTCTAGCTTGCTAGACAGTAGGAATTAGGTCTTGAAAGTTGGAAAATCAATAGTTTTTGATGGTAAGATGGGTATGCGTAAGTTTGGAAGTGCGGCGCCACCTTTTAGTAAGGTTGCATATGCGGTAAAGGTTAACTTAGTATTTTACTAAGGAGCTGTAAACCCTTAAGGGTTTATAAACTATTAGGGTATAGCTACTAGTACATGTTAAGCTGCCTAGAGAGGATTCATGTATATAGAACTGTAGCGCTATAGCCTAGAGGCTGCATGCGCAGTATTATACGTAGTATAATACAATGGATTGAAAAAAAAAAAGTTATAGTAACTTAGTATTTTACTAAGGAGCTATAAGCCCTTAGGGGTTTATAAACTATTAGGGCATAGCTACTAGTATATATTAAGCTGCCTAAAAAGGATTTATATATATAGAACTATAGCGCCATAGCCTAGAGGCTGCATGCGTAGTATTATACGTAGTATAATACAATCGGATTAAATTTTTTTTTTGCAGGTACAGCTACTAGGGTAGTAAAATACCTTGAAGTCTCTCCTAAATAAAGTACAAAAGAATAGGGACAGGCGTTAGGATTTCTTATGGTTTTTTCTATCGTTTTCTCATTACCTAATAGTTGTAGTAACTTAGTATCTTACTAAGGAGCTATAAACTACTAGGATATAGCTATTAGTACATATTAAGCTGCCTAAGAAGGATTTATATATATAGAACTATAGTACCATAGCCTAGAGGCTGCATGCGCAGTATTATACGTAGTATAATACAACGTATATAGATATTTTTTAAAAATTAGATAGTAATATATTTAGTTATTATTCTTATAAAGGAGAATTTAGAGCTTTATATAGCTAATTAACGCTAAAAACAATAATAATAATACCATTAAAGGTATAGCACAGGAAGGCGTTCTATATGCTTAGTAAGGGCAGTTCTTAGTTTAAGGGATAGAAAATAGGGAAGATGCTAATTAACAGGAGGCTACAGCTATAAAACAACATACACCACCAACGTGCAGTAATTGTCATATATAAGGCCATCTAATTTGTTAATGTTTTAAGATTTGAAGAGTAGCTACATAGATCTTTTAATTAAATTTAAGACGTCGTAGTAAAATAACTATACGAAGACGCGTCTTGGTGCTGGTGGGGTGGCCAGTGGCCGGATGAATGGTGGAACACGTTAGTTCATCTTTAACAATATGGACCGCGGCTTTTGGTACCGATCCATGCGACGGCGATCTGAGGTCGTGGGATTATTGAAGAGCCAGTATATATTCTGTACATTGATATTCCACGATTTCTACAGCAAAGCATGAGCACTGAAGACGCAAAAAAGGTCAGCCGTGCTGATCGTACTGCTCTTGGATCGTGTCATAGTAGTACAGACAGGAGCGAACATTGCAGTAGAATCGGTGGTACAAAGGCTCCTTTTCTGTGTGTGGCAGAAGTACTAAAAAGTTACCTTTGTGTGTTAGACTCCGGCCCAAAACCGGATGATTGGAGGGCTAATGGTATGCAAGGCCCATTTTCAAAGGCCAGTGACTTCTCTGAATGATAAGGAATGAATTACTCTAGTTTACGCCTAATCTTAAACTAACGGCGCGACGGTGAGCTTCTAGTTCTTCGACCTTTGCTAATTGCATGACGGCGCCGCCAACATTGTGTAGTCCTTCTTTGGTAAGCTGTGAACTAGTAATATGTTTGATATAAGAGCCAAGGTTGACGCCAGAGTATTGTTTCGCATAACCATAGGTAGCTGCAAAGAGTAGTTAGTCATGTTGTCTATTGTAATACTGTAAAATGTGACAGGAAATAAAGTCACCTACGCAGAGAATGGTTGACGCCAGCAGAATAATCACCAACACTCTCTGGTGTCCACTGTCCAACAAAAACACTTCCTGCATTCTCAACTAGCGCAACAACGTTTTCCGCATCTTGCACCTGGAGAATGAGATGTTCTGGAGCATAAAGGTTGCTCAGTCTCATAGCCTCGGTGATGTCATTAACAACAAGCGTGACAGAATGCTCGATTGCTCCTCTGACGATGTCGACGCGAGGCAGAGCAGTCGCTTGAGCGTGGAGCTCTTCATCTATAGCAGCAAGTTGAGACTCGCTAAGACTGACTGCAATAAGGATGACTTGAGAATCGACCCCATGTTCAGCTTGACTTAGAAGGTCAGAGGCTACAAATGCCGGATTTGCGGATGCATCTGCGATAACCAATACTTCACTAGGCCCGGCAGGCATATCTATGCTAACACCTGCGCTCGTATCGTTGGAAACGACCATCTTTGCTACTGTCACAAATTGATTTCCAGGACCCAAAATTTTGTCAACTTTAGATACGCTTTCTGTGCCATAGGCAAGTGCTGCAACGGCCTGTGCACCACCAGCAAGCACAACGCTTTCTGCACCAATTTTCTGTGCCACATAAATGATCTCGGGAGTGATAGAGCCGTCCGAACGAGGCGGAGATGCCATCACAATTTTCTTACAACCGGCGACCATTGCAGGAACGCCAAGCATGAGGGCAGTTGATGGTAATACTGCCGTGCCACCAGGAACGTAGAGTCCTACGCGTTCAATTGGGCGAGAGAAACGCGAGCACACTACACCTGGCATAGTCTCTACAATAAGTGGCTTCTCTTCCTTCTGTGCCGCATGAAACCGCCGAATATTTTCAAAAGAAATGTCAATCGCTTGGATGGTCTCGGGAGGAAGTTGCATCAATGATCGAGGGAATGGAGCGCGCAACACCGGTGACGTCAGTGTAACGGCCTTGTCGAATCTGTGGGTGTATTCTAGAAGAGCAGCATCTCCGCGGGTTTTGATCGCCTCAATGATTGGATGTACAATTCCCATAATTTGTTCGCTGGATCGTTGCGAAGGGCGGCGAAAAGCCTCTTGAATTGTCTCTGGTTTTTCCTCAGCAGTTATATAGCGCTTCATCTGTATTCTGCCCTCCTGAAATTTGTCCAGATTGTTAACGCTCTGTGGGAGGGCGGTCTCATTCGACCTTCCGTCATTCAAGCTACCATCCGAGGCTGCCGATTTGGTCATGTATGCTGCCTTTGCATCTCCTTTCCTTCTCTTCACCTTGACGCTCTTCGCATCAAGATTTTGTTCAACGTCCTCTAAGGTAACTCCCGAGGCTATGCACTTTGTTAAGGCAAAGTAGAAAAGGTCTGCAGCCTCAAAAGCCACTTCTGATTTTGTGCTGGCCTTACACAGCTCATTAGCCTCCTCTACTATCTTAGCATTCAACAATTGCGAGTCACTGAACAGGCGGGCTGTATATGACCCTTCAGGGGCAGATGACTTGCGTTTTTGAAGTGTTTGTTGCAGACGGGAAAGTCCACGGTACTGTCCGAAGCAGGTTGCTGTTGCCAAGTGACAAAATCCTACTTGTTGTTAACTACTAAACCGCAGTGTGCTAATAAACCTATACCGACCTCGTCCTTTCTGCTTGACAACATATCGCAGGCAGTCATGGTCACAGTCAAGAGTAATTCCTACGAGCTCCTGGATGTCCCCACTGCTTTCACCCTTGTACCACAGTCCTCTTTTGCGGCTCTGATATACTCCCCGCCCAGTCCTCAGACTCTCGGCAACGCTCTCTTCACTGCTATACACAAGACCCAATGCTACCCCTCTTTCGTCAGTGACAAGAGTTGTGAATAGTCCATCAGAGCGGTCGCTGGTGGCATTCGACAACAGAAGTCTTGAAACGCTAATTAGTTCTGGATCTGCTTTTAGGTTAATGGTAAGGAGTTCTGCGGGAATTATCGGTACGGCGGAGAGTTTGGACAGCCTTAGTACGCTCTTAATATCGGGAGAGGCGAAGGATACGAATACTTCGGGCCTGTCTGTACCGTACTCTTTGAGCCATGCCTCGACAAGCTCGACGTCGTGGACCTGGTGGCAATAAACATCAACTGATGTCCCAGAGATGGCCTCTATAACTTCCTGCTTTGTATTCCCAGGCAGTATTAGAACTATGCGATCTTGATCGATATTGGCGGACACGAGCTGGTCTAGCTGCTGACGATTGACGAACACTTTTGCCGCGCCCGAGTCGAGAAGGGATACGATATCGTCAATTAAGGAAAGAGAGGATACGTCAAGGTAGGTTGTAAATAGCCCTATGGTCTGCTGTAAGCGGAGGAATGCATCGTCAATGGAAGCTTGATCGAGTTTCGCGAAGACGTTGCCAATGAATGAAAGTGCCTTAGGATCGAGGCCTCGAGAGGGAGTCGTGTAGCTAGCAAGATCAATTGAGGTCAGAAATGAAGACATTATGTCTTTTCTCTCAAGCAGCTTCGGAAAAGGGTAACAGAAAGTGAGAAGGTAGAATTGCTGAAGCAATTGGGAGGTAAGTAGTTAAATTCGTGGTGGGGCAGTGCTCCATCCACATTTTTCGCCCCACTAGAATGCGAAATATCGTGAACTCGGGCCGAAGTACTGTAGTTTTCTTATCTTCTACAAATTTTTCGATAAGCCGGCTCCCACACAAAAAAAGTTACAACATAACCCTATTTTTATAACCACGCCTTATATAGATTATGGTCAACAATAATCATACACCCCCTAAATGATACGCGTACACCCCCCAATTGATACGCATACACCCCTTCCGCAAACAGGCTTAGATCCTTCCACTTCAAGTTAAATATCACATATATTTGGCTTGTTTACACCCAAATCGCGAAAATCAAAAATACAACTTTTATGATTTACACCACGATCAAGATTGTCTTGAGTTGACTGGTAGCTATAGAGTGCTCTGCGAGGCGCTGTAAGAACTAGATTGGGTGCTGCTGCCTCTATTTAACGTCTGTAGATTGAGATGCCTATACCCGCGCCCGCGCCCGCGGGTAGTGTAGCCAGTATATCGCTTAAATGCTAAGAGCTCCCGCATTAATGCGATTTGTAGAGCTAGTCATAGAGTTAGCCGGGCGGCCGTAACGATGCTTTATAATTGCAGGCTCTTAGATAAGAAGGTAAGGCATATACAAGGTGTTAATTTTGGTATGGGTGCGTGGTGTTATCTCATAAATCTGACGCTTCGCAGAAGATTTGGCCCGGGCAACGCACGGGCTGCACACTAACTCCTAGACCAATCAGAACCCCTGCATACCCCCTATCACCAAAATCTTCTGCGGAGCGTCTGAGAGCTTATAGGCGTCGCTTTGGTGGTAACTAAATATTTTAAAAATTAAATTTCGTGTATTTCTATGAGCTATGTCCCTACTATAATAGTTATTATATATTTTATTAATGCAATAGATTCTTTAGGTAATTATATATCCATTTATATAAATTATACCCCCTACTAGGAATACTAAGGGGCGAGATACATCGTCGCAAAACGTAAGTTAGTTTTTGAAACGCGTTTTTATAGATTTTAAACCAAAATCGACCAACTACCTATACCCAACTTCTTGTAGAATAGAGCTACAATATAGGTCTTTAGGGCTTTGTTTAAAATCCCATCTAGTCCTAGTACTATATTATTTAAAAGGCGGCTAATAGTTCTAGCTATTTCTTTAGTTATTATATTGCTATTAACTATTAGGCGAGTTACTAGTATTTTACTAATAATATTACTAAGGTCTGCTAGAGCCAGTTAGGGGGAAAATCTTTCTATAAGGATCTTTGCCTTCTTATTATTGTTACTTATAGCCTATAGTTTACCTGCTCTTTATAGGGGTGGTAGGTATAGGTCTTCTACTAGGTATTCTGCCTTTTCTTTATCTATTTTATTATAGTCTAAAGGCCCTTATTATAGGGGAGGCTTAGGTTAATAGTATATTTATTTATAAACTATCTCCAGTTATTCCTTGCTTCTTTTTTTAGGGTATTCTTTAGCTAGTTTCTTATATCTTTATATTATCTCTTATCTTTAGGATTATGGCTACTTATATATTTCCTTCTCGCTTATTGTTAGCTAGCAATAAGAACCGCGTATTGTACAGACCATATATATCGCGCATAGGCGCCCGGTTTTAAGACTAGGTAGTGCTCTTCTAGCCTATTTTTAATTGCTGCCTAGATCCTTTCTAGTCTTTGGTTAATTTTCTTAGGGGTAGCTAATAAGCCTTACTTATTTGGTATCAGGTGGATTTCTTCTAGGTCTTAAAGTTGTTATTTAACTATATTAAGAAAACTGTCTATCTTAAGCTTCCTTATTACGTATCTTTTACTACTTAGTTGCGCCTTAATATCTAAATCTAGCTGTATCTAGATAGGGATATAGTCTAGGGCAAGTGCCTATTCTTCTTTAGGGTTGTACCTTTTAAGTCTCTAGTATAGGCCTTTATCTATAAGTGTAAGGTTATTTATACTTCTGGCAGTGCCTTATTACCATATAATTACTCCTTAGGGGGTAGCTAGCTTAAGGCCCTAGATGTCTATAGCTCTTAGTAGGCACTCTACCTAATATTTAGCAGCGATATAGATACCCCCCCACTATAGGTAGTAGAGGTTTATGTCTCCTAATAGGATAGACTCTATGCCTTTGGTTTCTAGTAAGCTTATTACTAATATAATATTCTCTATTTATAGGACCCCTTTAATTCTAGGGTTATATATATTAATAATTTATACTAGTCCCCTATATATCTAGATTATTATAACTGCAATATCTAGGTTAACTGCCTGCTATAACTATAAGGATAGGCTAATAGCCTTACTAATTATAAAGCATATATATATAGCTACTTTTAGTTTGTATAGGAGCTAGAATTCTTAGGGGCAGTATATTAATTATATATAGGTGTTATAATACGGCTCTTATATAGTAAAGATATAGTATTTCTCTAGGTCTAGACTGTCTAGTAGGGGCCTTATAAGATAGTGGTTTGTATTGCCGCAGTTATACTATATAATAGATAGGTAGCGGACCCCCGGTAAGGGTCCTTTAACTCTTTTTTATTTCTTACTACTTCTATTTCCACTTTCTTTAGAATTTTCACAACTTCTATCTCTTATATCTACACCCTAGTTACTACTTATTTTATATAGAGCTTTCTATTCCCATATCTTGTGTTCCTACTAGCGCTTTTATATCTAAATATATTATTATCTCCAGTTCTTCCCTTAGTCTTACTAGTCGGCTATATGCCCTTTATAGGTTGGCTTTAAATATTATATTTACTGCCTTAAGTCTAATTCTTAATTATCCTAGTTTTAAGCTTACTATAGCTGTCTATAGGGGTCTTCATACAGGGCGTTCTCTCCCTTATGTCCCCTATAACCCTTATATCCCTATTTAGTTTAGTAATATTGCGCAGTATTACTTCTGGCCCGTTAAGGCTTAGGATAGCTAGCCTAGCCCCCTAGTATTAAAGGTAGAAAATGCTGGAAAGGCACCTACGTCCCCCTAGCTTATCGCCTATTATTTCCATTTATATAACCTAGTATATAGTTATTCCTGTAGCTATTAAGCCCTTACCTTCCATCTCCTATATTTAATACAGTTTACTCTCTCCTACGCCTTGTATATACTTTAGTAGCAGTTTACACATTTTATTTGGTTTTAATTTAAGCAGTGTCTTATATTATAGGGGCCTATATAGCAGCCGCAGCATACCTATACTATTATTATTATTCATTGCTTAACGTCCAATTCGGATCCCTATTAGGCCCACGCGGACTACTCCTTATATATATATAGGGAGAAAACTCTATTTGAGAAAACCCCATAATCCGTCTCCCCGCCTTTTGGGGCTCGCTTATAAGTCGCCTACAAGTTACCAGTAGTGCTCTACTACCTTACTTTTTAACCTTCTTAGGAACTACTACTACTGTAACAAACCTACAGACGCGCTAATATCACATACTATACTCTACTCCTGTAAAGTTATTAGGGGGCGCCTGTTACTTACCCCTTTACCTTTTATTGCTATTTCCTTTATAACCCAGAACTGGTTTAGCATATTTTAGCCAATAAGCTACTAGGTAGCCGCCTTAAGGCCTTTCTGTATTAAGAGCAGTATATTATAGTTTTTTATGCCAGCTGCTAAGAGCATTACTTCTTAGCCGGTGTATAAGGGGCATAACAGTATTACGTGTTTTGGTGTCTGTCTTAGCCAGCTATATTTACACCTTAGGCTACCTACTGGGATACCTACCTAGTAAAGCCAATCTTTTAGTCCTATTATTCC
>Ga0307507_10010114_pt1 | contig 12318 bp, 15 predicted proteins | sample 7_EM_MG_FD_207223 | JGI IMG/M metagenome (GOLD analysis project Ga0307507, IMG submission 207223) | Populus trichocarpa ectomycorrhiza microbial communities from riparian zone in the Pacific Northwest, United States - 7_EM | ecosystem: Host-associated > Plants > Roots > Unclassified | place... | reverse complement strand
GTTTGCATCAATTGGACTTCTGTAGCTCCAGATATTAAATTTTGAATGGCCAAAGGTCAACACTGGCAGAATGCGAGATTTGACTTTGCAGGATGTGATTTCCATGATATTTCTCTTTTTATTTTTCTTGCATTACATTTCCAGAAAGGTATGGATGTTAGATTTTTAGTGCCACTAGAATCACTTCATTTCGATCTCTAGAACTCACGCTCTGCACAAAACATTGACTGAACGTCAAATCTGCCAATTACCTCCAATTTACTCCTTTTTGCATCTTTCATCTAAAAGTGCCTTCAAAACATAAAACAAAGAATATCAAGGCATTTTATATATAAAACATAGGCAAAACACTAGTTAAATGTGGGTGAAACTATCAAATAATATGGTTGTATCAAGCACTGTGACCAACTCAAAGCAACATTCTCCCCCCATCGTGATCTCCTGTTGCAGCCATGAAAAAGACGACAACACCTATGAACAGCAATAAGCAGGAGCAGCACAGTAGCCGAATCCCTCCTCCCAGAACAACAACATGATAGTAGGATGTTCTTCCAGTCTCTATTAAAACAACATTGGAAACTCTCCTTCATGCCACCAATCCCGTCTCCACCGTGAACAGTTGGCCGGATCTTCAACCGCGAGCAGCGCCGGACCGTTTTCCTCAGCTTCACCTCCAACCGCATGCTCAATTAATGTGAGTTATTCTTCTTTTCCTGGTTTGCTCAATTAATTAGCATGTTACTGTTGCATGCATGTGTGAATTATTCACGCATGCATGCAACAGAGACCAGTTGGGTCACTGGCTTGAGCCAGTGACCAGGTCAGGCTGTTGGGTCTAGTCCAACCCGTACGGCTAGGCTAGATCCAGCCCAGAAACAAAAAAAATAGTTTTCTTTTCTTTTAATTCAAATTTTACGAATTTATTCACTAGCGTTAGAGTAAGGAATACTGTGCTTTTTTGGTTGCACAATATTTACAAACGCTAGAGTTGGAAATATTCATAGGCAAATATTCACTAACACTAGAGCCAGGAATATTGTAGAGGGACCACAAAAAATGGAATAAAGACAAACTCATAGCAATTTAAGACAAAACCAGCAATGCAGTCTGCCTTAGGTAGGACGTTTAAGGGGTGATAGTATTTTCCCTTTTGCATAACCAATCCCATACCTTAGAATCTATGTTGACCAGTTAGGGTTCCTAATGACCACAATAGTAGGTGGCGACTCCTTAAGTAAAACCGTTCCCAAAAAAAAAATGTCAAATATCTGTTCCTTTTCCATGAGAATAATTGTTAATCACTGGGTATGACAGAAACGATGGAATCTCCTTCGATGATTTAAACATCGATGTTATTACTCGAGCGGCCTCAATGTTTGTGAACCTGAAAATCGATAAAATTAATGAAATATTAATTAGTTGTTCACAAATTGTTAAACACAAACGAATTCAAATCAAAACAAACTTACATTGAAAAGTCGTCCTTCCAATGTGCCTCGTACTTGTAGGAGAATTGACCCCGTTATGAAGGGACATTGCCTCTACGTTGTGAAACCACACTGAAAGAGGCAGCGTCATGAGTCGACGCAAGTACCTCTTCTTGGTCAGCACCTAATGACACGTCATCATCACTGCTTGAAGTACTAGTTGCGATCATCTGCTAATGACGTGCAGTTGATTTTGTTCTCCATATCTACATAAATTTAATGTATAATTATATAATCAAATTCGATTTTTAAAAAAAATCAGCAACACCTCCCCTATAATGTAGACTACCCAAAATATTAAACCTGTAAATATTCAAAATATTGCCACAAACTAGTTGAGGAAAAAAGAGAATATAATGTAATGTTTCTAATCCTAAAATAGAGGGAAAAATCATGTATATACGCTAACATCTATACAAATTTAACAATAAAATAGAGAAAAAAATAAAATTTATTCTTATATATTCAATTAACATTTATACTGCAAATTTAACAATAACAATTAAATATCAACAAAACAATCAATCATTATTGCAATAAAAACAATAAAATAGGCAACAGAATAATACAAAAACAAATATAGGCTTTAGGAATAAAAATGTTTACCTTAATGGTATGTTTACTTTTAGAGTTTATGTAAGTGCAATAAAAAAACAAAAAAAAATATTGTTAATAAACCGAAGAAAAGATGAAAAATAAGAAGTCATTAAGTAAATTGAATCATAATACATACCTTTTAAACTTTGAAAATGAAGATAGAAGTAGAAATTGAAGCAAAATTGCTTGGTTTGAGAGCAAAAAAACAAGAGAGATTTAAGTTTTTGAACGAGAGGAAAAAATGAACTAAAGGGGTGCTCGCTAGGTTTTATACTGCATTTTTACCGATAGAATATTAAATAATATTATTTTTAATTAATCCGTCGGCGATTCTCTCGGTAAATTCACCTTGAAATTTTAATTTCGCACTAAAATTTTCAAAAAACCCTCTAGAATTTTCGTAGTCCATCGATAATTCCCTCGCTAATTTAAAATAGTACACACGGTCAAAGATGCATTAATTACCCGCGCTTTGGGTTACGCAATCTGTCGGTAGTGCATCGGTAATTTCATCGGTAAACTACAACTAACTCAAAGGACTTTAATTGACATCACTGACATGGGATGTGAACAGTTCCTTTCACCTCTAGAAAACAACGACGAACACAAACCATCAGTGATGTGGGAACAATTCTCTTCACCTTTGGAAAACACAGATGATTTGTGTATGTCGGTATTGCAATCAGTGATGTGGGAACAGTTCCCTTCGCCTCTAGAATACTCCGACGGTTTGTGTTCATCGGTGTTTCCATCAGCGATATGGGATGTGAACAGTTCCCCTCACCTCTGGAATACATAGATGGACACAAACCCTCGATGTTTCCATCGGTGATGTGCATACTGAATGACAGATTGTGTTTATATTCCCTGTATATCCTCCCTACAAATACACAATAATAGGAGTTCACATAACAATTATAAAATAAATATTTCTTTGTACATGATTTCATCCATAAATATTATATTATAAAAAATTACATTACATTTTCATGTTATGATAGTTAGTCAAAATTATCTTCTTCTTCTTCTTCAATTGAATCATCATCAGCTTCATCGCAATCTTCAACGTTGATAATAATGTTATCATCATCTTCATCGACTTGTGCTTGTCTGCTGGAGCTCAGAACAATATTCAACTCCTCAACATCAACACTAACAAGACTATTATCGAAGATGCAAAAATTTGAATTTTCCTATAAGTCAATCGATGGAGCAACTCGATATGTTTCAACCAACTCACTAACTTGAAAGACATCATCTCCCACACTTGTGTCTCCGTTCTCATCCTAAACAACCTCGACACAACCCCTATGTTTTGTTTTTAAAATGGATAGCCAATCAACTTTTGAATGATCCTTTATAAATGAAGGGGTGTATGTGTAATAAATTTGCTAGCATTGCTTGGCGAAAACAAAGATATCGTTTACGTTACAGAGTCTAGCTTTTGAGTTAATTTTGACCAGACCATAGTGGGGATCTACTCTGATTCCTATATTAGTGGTGTCATACCAATAGCATTTGAATAAAAACACTCTATTATGCTCGCTATGATGTTGCAATTTAACGACCTCTTCTAATTTACCATACTAGTCAATTTCAAACTCACTACAAGTCGATCCCTTAACACAAACACCATTGTTATGTCTTTCTTCCATGCCCATATTCTTCAGTTTGAAACACATATCCATTGACAAAATACTTGTTGTAGCACTTCACTTTTCTTTCAAGACCCAGACCCAGACCTAGTAAAGACAATGAAGCATTAGCATTCCTTCCCATTTGATAAACATTGTACATCAAGTACAATAATGGATAGTAAAAGAGAATTTTGTAATGAAATTAAGTATAATGATAGATAATGAGTTTGTGATGGTACTTACATATGTTTTGAACCACACGGCAAATTGTTCATCTTGTAATCGAAAAATTTGGGATTCCATCAGTTATGAGTTATTAGACAGTAAATATTATCGATGTTGCCTACGAGGTTTTCAAAAATATTTGAGTTTGTGATATTACAATAGATAAATAGTCCATTTACAACAAAGTTTAAGTAGTATATGTATACTTACTGAATAAAAGGTCTCAGGTCATCGCAGTTAAATAGCACATAATTATGTGTTTGTTTGAATTCTATTTTAGACAAATATATTTTCCTTACAGCATTTTTAGGTGTGGGTCATCTAGGATTGTAGAATATTGATAAGTTCTCACTCAAAGGCACTTCACCACCATCATCTTGTCGTGGAACGCGGTTGATCTCGTTCTCAAATGAGGCTCGAAATAGTACGAGATAAATATTGAGATCTTCTCAACAATATAGGCCTCACATATCGAAGCCTTAAGAAATGCCTTATTCTTAACCTTTTTCTTAATATTGAATAAGTACCTCTATGGAATTAAACAAATATTTTAAATTAAGAAAAATAATGAAAATACATTAACAATACATTGCATCTGTAATATCTAACATCTCGAATGGATACATCCATCTATACTAGACCGGGCCTCCAACTTTTGCCTTGTATGGTAATGTATGGATAGATGCTCTATAGAGTCAAAAAAGGATGGAGGGAATATCATCTCATGTTTGTAAATTGTCTCGACGATATTCGTTTTAAGCCTTTCAATGTGTTGTGTCTGTAACTTGTTAGAGCATATATCTTTAAGGAAATGACCGATCTCCATTAGTGCATCCCATATCCTCTTTGGCAATAAATCACGATAAGCTAGTGGAATGAATGTTTGCATAAACACGTGGCAGTCATGGCTCTTCATTCCATACAATCTGCATAACGTCAATCTGCATTCCTCTAGATTAACCAACCTTGATATTTTCAAGGCATATCCATCAAGAAAACGCAGAATCTTAAGTCATTGGTAGACTAGTAGTTGTGCATTCTTCTCTAAGGTGGAGCTTGCTTTCGACTTTGCAACCCGTGACCCATTGATAACCAACTCCATATTTTTACGGTGACAAAACAACGTTTATCCATTCTAGCCTTAATGTTGTCCTTTATCTTCCCCTTCATATCCATGACTGTGTTGAAAATGTTCTCAAACACGTTCTTTTTATATGCATGATGTCAAAGTTATCGCGGAGGAGATTGGTCTTCCAATAAGGAAGCTCCCAGAAAATACTTCGCTTTACCTAGTTGTAGGTCAAACCAAAACCAGGAAACTTCTACCTACTAGAGTGGAAACCAAACACAATGTCATTGTACTCTGACACCATGTCATGCAATTCTTCACTAGAAAGACGTAGGGGTGCAACATCCTTTTTAACTTTGCCAATAAAAAAATCCTTTTTTTTTTCTTTCTGTACCTGTGATCTGTTGGCAAGAAACGTCGGTGGCAGTCAAAAAAAGACGTTTTACCCCTGTTTGTTAGTGTGAATGCCTTATTGTTTTTCATGCGATATGGACATGCTAGTTTTTCATACGTGCTCCAACTAGAAACCATTCCATAAGCTAAAAAATCATTGATAGTCCACATTAAAGCTGCCCTTATAAGAAAATTTGTTTTCTCGATACATCATAAGTCAAAGCTCCGGAGGACCACAACTTCGTCAACTCATAAATCAACGGTCAAAAACAAACATCTATATTCCGACCCAGATTGTTAGAATCGGGTATGACCATAGATAAAAACATGAATTTTTGCCTCATACACATCACCGGTGGCAAATTGTAAATCGTGAGTATAACCGGCCAACAAGAATAAGGAGCAGCAAATGACTCAAATAGGTTGAATCCATCTGTACACAACGCAAGACGCATGTTCCTTGATTCAGCTGAAAAATAAGGATACACACTGTTATAGTGTTTCCATGCTTCACTGTCAGAATAATGCAACATCACTCCATCCACCGCATCATGTGATTGGTGTCATATCATATGCTCAACAGTCTTTAGTGACATGAATAACCTCTGCAGTCTGGGTATGATTGAGAAGTATCTAAGTTTTTTATATGCTACAAGAGTTTTTCTCATGTCAGTTCTGGGTTTGTAACGAGAATGCCCACATGTCATACACTTGGTCAGCTCAACATTTTCAAGGTAGTACAACATGCAGAAGTTTTGACACATGTCAATTCTCTGGTATCCTAAACCGAGGGGTTTCATCATGGACTTAATAGCATAGAAGTTCTCTTTCAGCCTATTCCCTTTAGGTAAAATATTTCTTGCTCATTCAACAATTCTGTCATAAGCGGCCTCACTCAACCTATAATTCGACTTGATGGTGAACACCTATGCAACGGCCAATAATTTACTGTGATTTGTGCAACCATCTCATAATGGTTTGTCAGAATCTTTAAAAAGATCAAAAAACTTGGCCGCGTCTACATTAGGTTCTTCTTCTACAATTGGACATTGACTGACACTACCTTAATTCATTCTCATTACATCTGTAACCATATTCCTGTAGGGATTATTGTTGTCATTTACAACTTCATGCACGTTGCTAGCACTAGAAGTTGACCCAACCATCCTTTCTACCATGCTCTCGTCACGAACAAATAGTCCTCTGTGTGCGTACCAACACAGGTAATCCTCCATGAACCCTTTGCGTAGAAGATGCATCGTTACAACATCTGGATGAAGAAACTTTTTATTTTTATACCTTCTGCATAAACACTTAATACCACCTCCACTAATATTTCTCGGAATAGATGTTGCGAAATTAATAAAACTCGGAACCCCATTACAACAATTCATCCTTCACAATCCTTGGGGTGAATCTCGATACATCCATAAACCATCATCCATGACTTCTATCGAACCTCTATAAAATAATGATGATAATATGTATTAATTAACTACGTTAAGTAAATAAATTTGCAAAACTATTGGTTTAGCTCAAGATTATTCAACTTACTTTCAAACTTGTCTTAAATATTCGTTATCAATTATCTACGTACATACAAATTTATACACATTAATTTACAATAATTACAACTCGGCAATAAAATTGACAAAAATTAAAACGAACCCGTTAAACAAGCCATTATTTATTTCATCACAACACACCTAAGTTGGTAATTCGACATATGTTTCAACAATTTACAAACAAATATAATTTTACAAAATCTAAAACAAACCATAACAAGTACAAAATTATAAATTCATACTACAAGTTTGTTTGAGAAAAAACAAGTAAACACCCAAACAAAATACATATACTGAAAAAACATTTAATAATAATAAAATTGACATTTTAAAATTGTGTTAAAATAAAAATAAAAACATAGATTTACTTACTAAAAATGAAAAAATCCACAATAAATCAGAACACGGATTATGTGACTACAAAAGTTAAAGAAGGATGAGTAGTGTTGAGATGAGGGGGGATTTGTTTTTTAAGGGGGGCTGGTTGTTTGCAGTGGGGGGTGTTTGTTTAGATGCAAGGGGAAGAAGAAGGAGAAATAGGGGAGGGGAAGGTCGATAGCTAGGTCATTTATTAACTATTACCGATAGAATTACCGATAGAATATATCCATTGGTATATCCATCGGCAATTCTATCAGTGAAGTAGACACATCACTGTACAAACATCCTGGTTTGAATCCCACTGTAATTTCATCGGTAAAATCATCCATAAAAACTTCCACGTCATCGCACTACTTTGTTTTTTAAAATTATTTATATTTTGTCTGTCATTCCCTCGGTATATACCGACAGAATGATTCTGTCAATGTATACCAATGATTTTAGCGAGGGAAAAAATTCAATCGGTAAATAACATCGTAAAATACCGGCAGAAACATTTTGTTGGCAATTCCATTTGTATTCGTTGAATTTCTAGTAGTGGTTGTATATGAAATAAATAGATTGTTTTATCTCCCTTGAATGTTTCAAAACCACCACTTGTGGTCTCTCCCACCAACAATTGGTATCAGAGCTTCGTTCTTCAAAAACATAAGAGTTTTATAGATACATCTGAATTTTCAAAGTTGTCTAAAAACACATTTTGATTCTTCCACTGTAGGATTTTTCGTTTCGAACCCAACGGTGCACAAATCAGCTCAATCGAAGCTTGTGGTGTTCCATTTGCACCGCCTAAAACATATGCACAGTCACCCACACGCCTAAAGGAATAAGATGACTGACGTGCATGCGCGCCATATTTAAGTCCAGCTGATCCGCTAAGCCATTTAGCTGAGTCTTAAGTCGCGTTGAGCTAAGCCATCAAGCCGCCAGTTGAAGGATATTCCTAGAATATTCTCGGTTCAACCCTAGCGAACCGACTCACATCTAAAATCAGTTTTTTGACCGATTTAACCTATTTTTAACCAAGTCAGACTGGTTCCCTACTATTTTGACCATTCTGGATTCATCTACAGTGTTTATTTTTGTCAAATTCAATTCCCATAAGGTAATATAGTCATTTAAAGAATAAAATGACTATAGAAAATGCACAAACACTCATCCTAAAGCTAAGCAAAGACAATTATGATAATTGGTGCATCAAACTGAAGGCATTTCTTGGCTCACAGTAGTGAATAGAGATCGTGGAATATGGTTGTGATGAACTAGATTCTAAAGAAATATTAGATTCCTTACAAGAGGCACAAAAACAAGTCTTTAAAACCAATAGAAAAATAGACAACAAAATCGTGACCATTATTTATCAAGGTCTTGATGAAGCCACATTTGAGATCATCGTTTCTACAGAAACATTAAAAGAAATATGAGAGGTTGTCCAACAAAAATACAAAGGTGCTGACAGAATGAAAAAGAATTGTTTTCAATCTTTATAAGGTGAATTTGAATCATTACAAATAAAGTCCTCGAAATCTATTTTTGATTATCACACAAGAATTTTGGTGATAGTCAATCAAATGAGAAGAAATGGAGAAGCCCTTATAAATGCTTGGATTATTGAGAAAATTTTGAGATCCCTAGATCCAAGATTTGCTTATATTGTTATCACTATTGAAGAGTCCAAATTAGTGGATAAGTTGACGATGGATGAGCTTATGGGTTCCTTACAAGCTCATAAATAAAATATTTGTGAAAAGAAAAGGAGATAAGGCAATAGAGCATGCCTTACAATTAAAATTATCTCTCAACAAAGATAGATATGAATAGGAAGGGACTCCAATAAGTGGATATACCACTCAAGAAAAAAGTCAACAAAGACGAGGAGGATTTCAATGATCTCAAGGAAGAGGATCTTGGAATATAATATTCAAAGGTAAAGGTGTTAGAAACAACACTAGAGAAAGATAAGGACAACAAACATTTGCTCCTAGAGGAAGAGGAGGTGATTATAATAACCATGACAAGAGAAATATTTAGTGTTATAGTTGTAATCAGTTTAGGCATTATAGCACTTAACATCGAAAAAAGCCCCATCAAATGTACATGAACAAGCCAACTATGCAGAGGAAGATACCACCATAAGAGGATCAATTGTATTATTTGTCTAACAATGTCAACTGAACATAATAGGTACTTTCTTACTTTCATGGATGATTATAGCATAAAGACATGGGTATATTTTATGAAAAGGAAGTTAGAAGAATTAAATTTCTTTAAAGAGTTTAAAGTAACTGTTGAAAAGCAAAGTGGTTATAACATTAGAACTTTAAGATTTGATCAAGGTGGAGAATATACATTAAATGACTTTAAAGCCTTTTATACACAACAAGGCATCACGCATCAGACAACACTAGCCTATATATCATAGATGAATGGTATAGTTGGGAGAAATAATTGAACTATTCTTAATATGGCAATAAGTCTACTCAAAGCAAAGAAATTGCCCAAACAATATTGGATAAAAGCTATGTCATATGCAGTGTATCCACTGAATTGCTGCCCAACCAAATGTATGCAAGTTGTCTTGAATAAGCATGAAGTGGTCACAAACCAAGTGTTACTCATCCTCGAGTCTTTGGTGATGTGGCTTATACAAAGACCCTAGAGGCAAGAAGGACCAACTCAATGATAAAGGTGAGAAATACATCTTTGTCGGATATAGTGATAGAAGGATGGAATACAAGTTGTACAATCCTATCGCAAAGAAAAGGATTATAAGTAGAGATGTTATCTTTGAAGAAGATAAAACTTTAAAATAGATCAAGAAAAAATTAAATAGATTGGTATTGATCTGGTCCTTGAAGATGAAATGGAAGTACCAATAGTACTCATAAAAGGTCCAATAGTACCAGCAGATGAGCCATAAACTTCAGCATATGGATTCCCTGTATTCAACAATAGAAACACACCAACACTATGATTGTCATCATCACCGTCATCAACATCCTCATCAGAAGAACTACAAAGGATAAGAAACTTAGAAGATTCGTATGGTGTCACTAAAGCCATTAATGATACAAATTTATTTTGTTTCTTTCCAGACAATGACCCACTTAGCTTTAATAAAGCTATCACAAAAGATAAATGGATAGAAGCAATTGATGAATAAATACATGTTATTAAGAAGAATGACACCTAGAAACTAATTGATCTACTATAAAGTAAGAAAGCAATTGGTATTAAATGGGTCTATAAGACCAAGAAGAATGCAAAAAGTGAAGTACAGAGATACAAAGCAAGATTAATGGCAAAAGGTTACAAGCATAGAAAAGGCATTGACTTAGAGAAGTATTTGCTTATGTAGCCTAGCTAGAGACAATCAAACTAATGGTCTCACTAGCTGTACAACATAGATGGAAGATTTATCAACTTGATGTGAAGTTGGCATTTCTGAATGGCTTCTTAGAAGAAGAGATCGATGTTGAACAACCACTTGGATATGTTGAAGCCGATAATGAAGGCAAAGTATATAGGTTCAAGAAAGCCCTTTACAGTTAAAAGCAAGCTTCGCATGCTTGGAATACCATAATTGATAGGTATTTTCAAGAAAATGGATTTGAAAAATATCCATATAAACATGCAATGTATGTAAAGAAAGAAGATGATGGAAGCATATTATTTGCATGTTTATATATCGATGATCTGATTTTCACCGGCAACAATCCTACCATGTTTGAGGATTTCAAGAAAAGCATGGTGCAAGAGTTTGAGATAACAGACATTGGTCTAATGGCACACTTTTTTGGCCTAAAAGTGATACAAAAAGAAGGTGAGTGATGCGAACCCTAGCGGAATTTAATGGTATTCGCGACCCCAAGATCAATCTAACCCAAGTTTGTTGAGATTTGAATGAGCTTATCATAATGGAAGACTTGCTCCAAGGCAACAAGACTATAAACCAACTCGATCACAACGCCTACACCTGGAGACGAGCAAAAGAAGTATAAATTCACAACAAAGAATGGTCAATTCTTTAAAGAGTTGAAAGTTCAATCAAGAACCAAGATTGAGCAACCAAAAGTCAGCTACAATGCTGAAAATATTATCAAAAGTCTCCCTAAAATTATTCCTAAAGAGTATTTATACTCCAAGCCAAAACCCTAGTTTCCCTAATGGGTCTCACATAAACCCAATTTAAATAATAATCAACCCAAGCTAAAACTAGCCCAAACTAATTAAAATAAAGAAAATAAACAAGTCTAAAACCCAAACAAATTGTCTCCTCTCAAAATAATTAAAGTTTGATAGCCCAACTAATTAAAAAAGACAAGTTCGTTATTTCCGCATTCTGTCTGGTAGCAACAAGGCCCAACTTAAAATGGATGGTTCTCTCTTGTCTTAATGAATTAGAAGGCGTTCCATGTACCTTTGGAAAGTTATGGAAGTCTAGTTTCCATCCCAACTAGAATCACATCAAAATTCGATCTGTAACTCCAGTTATGACTAAAAGAGTAACGAAAGGTCAAACTGTCCGAATCTAGTCTTCTTCTCCCAATCCTCGTGTAATGGTCTTGGTTCCACCAACAAGCCCCTCTTGAACATGAATCGGATTAATCAAGGCTTGCTCTTTATTATTACAAATCCTCTTGAAGTCCACCTTAGCCTATGTATCTTGAAGAAGTCCATTGAAAGCTTATTTGAACTTATTAGCCCTAAGCCTAGTAACTGGACCAACTGGAACCTCCAATGGATCCCTTGATGGTTGGATCGCATCATACCCTCGCTCCTCAAAAGGATTCGACCTCGAATCATCACCTAAATCAAACGAAGAAAGATCAGAAACATTGAATGTAGCACTAACACCATACTCACCTGGTAGATCCACTTTGTAGGCATTATCATTAATCCTTTCTATGATCTGATAAGGACCATCTCCTCGAGGCATCAACTTTGATCTTCTTTGTTTAGGA
>Ga0307507_10010112_pt1 | contig 12318 bp, 3 predicted proteins | sample 7_EM_MG_FD_207223 | JGI IMG/M metagenome (GOLD analysis project Ga0307507, IMG submission 207223) | Populus trichocarpa ectomycorrhiza microbial communities from riparian zone in the Pacific Northwest, United States - 7_EM | ecosystem: Host-associated > Plants > Roots > Unclassified | place... | reverse complement strand
TAAGTAGGTTAATTGCGTGTTAAGAAATATATAGTTAGCTTTTAAAGTTGTTAAGTTAGTTAATTGCATATTAAGTTAGTTAAATTGCGTGTTAAGTTGGTTAATTGCATATTAAGTTAGTTAAATTGCGTGTTAAGTTGGTTAATTGCATATTAAGTTGGTCAAATTGCGTGTTAAGTTGATTAATTGCGTGTTAAGTTGGTCGAATTGCGTGTTAAGTTGGTTAATTGCATGTTAAGTTAGTTAAATTGCGTGTTAAGTTAGTCAATTGCGTGTTAAGTTGGTCAATTGCGTGTTAAGTTGGTTAATTGCGTGTCAAGTTGGTTAAATTGCATGTTAATTACGCGAAACGCGAAAATTAAAGTCTACTTAAATCTCATCCTGCGAATATTTTCCTGATGTATATTATATTTGCCGCGTTAAATCTAATTCTTAATTATCCTGGCCTTAAACTTGCTGTAGCTGTCTATAGGGGTCTTCCTACTAGGCGTCCTCTCCCTTATATCCTATATGTCCCTTATGTCCCTGTTTGGTCTAGTAATATCACACGGCGTTACTTTTAGCCTATTAAGGCTTGGGATGGCTAGCTTAGCCCCCCAGTATTAAAGGTAGAAAATACTAGGAAGACACCTATATCCCCCTAGCTTATTACCTGTTGTTTCTATTTATATAACCTAGCGTGCAGTTGTTCCCATAGCTATTAAGCCCTTTCTTTCCGTCTCCTATATTTAATGCAGTCTTCTCTCTCCCACGCCTTATATGTGCTTTAGTGACAGTTTGCGCATTTTATTTGGTCTTAATTTATACATTATCTTGTATTATAGGGGCCTGCATAGTAGCCACAGCACACCTATGCTGTGTATGTGGATTAGGTGTGTCCCTATTATATATAGTAATAACATTATTCTAGGCATAGTCTGTGGTTATAGAGCCTTATATTGTATATAAGGCCATTTATAATTATTCCTTTTTGGATAAGGAGTTTTTGCATTCCTAGTGTATATACGCTAATAATAAGGGAGCCATATATTTGTTTATTGTTTCCCTAACAAGTCTCTAGCGCCCCTTATATCCTCTTATTATTCTTATTATATACTTAGTTTGTATTTTCCTGTTAAAGCTATTAGATCCGGGTAATTACAAATCCTAATATAAGGCATTCCGTTTATTTTACTATCTTCTGTATAGTTGCTGTATTATCCGCCTAGCGTTCCCTTTCTACCCTAAGGCTTATAGGAACTAATAGGACTTTAACTAGGTAATCTTTATAAAGCACTTTTATACTAATACGCTCTCCTAGCCTGTCCCCTACCCTTACGGCCTATTCCTTTGCCTATTAGTTCTTTAGGGTAACTCTAATATCTCCACTTCTAAGGTGTTAGACTGTAACGGCGTTGTAGACCTCCTTGCAAATCTCTATAAGAACTTCTGTTTTTAATTATCCCCTAAATTCCTCTGCCTTTTCTATATTTAGTTATATTGTAATTATATGCCTAGTTATTATCTTTAGGGGGGTAGGTTCCCTATGCTATAAAAGCACAGCTATGGCGGCCTAGGTACGGTTCGCCTATTAGGGGGGGTTTTGTTTATCTTTAATTTTATTTAGCTATTAGAGGATTTAATTAAGGGTTTATTAAAGGGGCGCCTAAGGTTCACTAAACTGGAGCTATTCTGCTAGCTGTATTAGTTTATAATAGCTAACAGATGCTCCCCTATAGTTCCGGATATTAGACGCGTCTAATAGGCTTTATATTTTATTAGATGCCTTCTTAATTAGGGTATTTCCGCTTTCTAGTGTGGTATTCGCCCGTCCTTATTGTTGTTATGGGGGGCTATTATTAGGTATGGGTTTGGCGGTCACGCGCAACTGCGTACTACCATCGTTCCACCTGTGCCTCCCCTGTGATGCATGCATCTTAGGGGATTATTAGGGTGTTTTTCAGGGTTCTTTTGGTTGGTTTGGTCTTTTTAGGCCAGGTGCAGCAAGAGCTCTAAAAGTCGTAGTAAATCTAAGTAATTTATATAGAAGTCTTAAATAAGAATTAATAATATATATTATCGCCACTTATATTCGCTTTATAATATTAACTAATTATTTTAAAATCACCTCTATTATTGTCACGGATTCCGGCTGTAGCACCGCCAAGGGCTCGCTATAGGCGAGCCTTGGCACCCACAGTATATAGAGCCACGGTGCCTACGCACCTCTTGCACCTTTGTGTAACATCCTGTCGTGTACCTAGTCAATGCTACGACTTCTCAGAGCCTCCTTGACCTCGTCTCGTGACAATTATGCCAAAGGCGGTATATAAATAAATTACTAAATCCTTCTACTACTCCCTAGACCTTCTAAAATACCTTAAAAGAATAGTATAAAAGGTAGATATATAATAAAGGTAAATAGGCAAAGTAAAGGCGGAGCGCGTAAGACTAGCTAGAAGGTTATACTTAGGTTTTTTCCTTACTAGGGATTTTTCCTATAAATAGAAGGTAGAAGCCTATATAGATCTAAAAAAGGGATTAAATTGGGCATTATTATTATTATTTAGTACCTTGTATTTTTATAGCTAAAAAGTATTAAATAAAATTTATAAGTTATAAATTAATTTTAGTCTACTCCTAGCTTTTATAACCTTTATTAGGTATTTTTTAAACTATAATAATCTAAATATTACTATTTACTATTATAGTGGAAGAGAGGAATATATTCTTTTATATTAAAATCTTTTTTCCTTTTTATTAATAAAGGTAATTGGGTTATAACGGTCGGCTACTACCACTTTCCTAATTAAGCTTATAAATTAAAAGTATCGCATAATATTATACTATTACTAAGGTTTTATAAAGCCTTATTCTTATATAATAGAGGCTTTATTTTAATATTTTTAATACTAATTACTACTTAATTAATACCGTGGCGTCGCCTATATTAATATCCTCGCCTATATCTAATACTTTATCGTCTACTTCCTTACCGTCTACTTCTTTATCTACCTATGTAAACTCCTAAAAGACCTCCTTTACAGCGTTATATAGAGCCTTAGAGCGAACTATAACTTCTATTGCTTTTATAGGATTGTTCATCCCACTAATTTCATACTACCAAAGCGAAAATACCTATTGACCGCATTAAAAGAGCCACAGATGGGCGTTATGATGCGGCACTTGCATCTTTCAGGTGCCATTCCGTTCCGTTCTCATTTCTCCCATTCTAAAAGAACAATTGAGCACTGCATTTAGACGACTGGCCACCCAAAATAGGCCCTTATCCAATTCTAACACATAATAAGCTGGTCGCACTAGAAATATGTAACTCTACGTTCAGAACCTCAGCAAATGGCAATCCTTCATCCTCCGCCCACCATTACTCCCTCCTTCAACCGCTTTACATATGACACGTCCCACTAGCACAACAACTCGGATCATCAGCGGCACACCCATTCTCAGTGCAATGACACTGACAGCTGCCATTCGCACAGCACGGCATGCTATCTGCCGAGCACCCGCTCTCGCCACAGTTGCAGTTGAAGTCGGCGGGAGTCGACGGAGTGGGAGTGGGAGCGGGTGCACTTGTCGGGTCAGGTCCCACGAGCGTCGTCAAAGGTACGCCGGGCGTAACGGGCAAGAGATCCACGGGCGCGTTGTTGACCAAGGATCGACGGTGGTGCCATCATCGCCCGCATCACTGCAGCTGAGGTTCCCGCTGACATAAGTATCATAGGCGTCCTCTGGAGCTACGCCGAGAGCTTCTCCCAGTGCAACAGCATCATCAGTCAAGCTGATGGTGCCCGCGTTGTCCAGCGTCCCAACAGCGAAAGGATCCGAAGCAGGCTTCTCGCTCACAACAGGATAGTACGGGTAGGCCCCGATTCTCGACGTCACCCACATTGCTAGTGCGTACTGAGCAAGGTTGTCGGCTGTTGCGAAGTGATTAGGATATGATAAGACCATGTTTGGCTGTAAATCCACATACCATTGGTAGCCACCCACCATCCCGTGTTTGTAGTCCATCTAGCCAGCGTTTTGGTATACTCAGCCCCATACGCACTCAGTGTGACAAGCTTTTTAGCATCGGGAGAATAGATCCCGAATTTACGATCGTAAACATGGGGGACGCGGTATGCAACGCGATGTGCCATGCTATTAATGTGGAATAGCTCGTGTAGTGCGGCGTACCCTGAGAATGGGAGAAGCGTTAGTATTTGGCTCCGACTCTGGGAACCATTTCAACAACTGACCGCGGCATTGATAATTGATCATATGCAACTTCTCTCTGTCATTTGTCGACTTTCCCGATTTATTGATCCTAGCCTCGCAAGTGTCCATCGCGAAGAAACTTGGGCAGAAATTGATGGTGGCAACGGCAGTGCCGCCGTGATTAATGGTGTACGCTGCCGCACGGTCATCCCATCTAAGAAGAACCAGCTTTCCACTGCCGTCTCTGGTATATCTTGCTTGGTAGCATCTACTACTACCTACCCACTTGTCAGAACTTTGCGTGCTTACATTCACATACGAACTTCTCGTCGAATCCTACATACATTTATATTCATCTTCCGGCTTTGTGCCTTCGGGACAGCCTAGCTCCGGTCGCCGTAGGTAATCATCACAGCGAGCTTCTATGCTCCACGCTAGTATCGTCCTATCGTGCTTCCATGTTTGGATGTTCTTGAGAATATCTACATGAAATGGTTAGTTGGAGCATCCGAGTCGCAGGGCATCCATCCTTAGTCTCGAAAGGGTTCATATAACATACTCTGAATTTCCGTCTGGTATGCCTGGTTGTTGTCCTTGGAGCCGAGGAAATCTCCCGCGGCCTAGTCACGTTTAGATGTTGGACGCAAAAGAAATTATCAGGGAAGTCCATTGTTACGTCGCTGCTCCAGTCTACGTCGCTAGTGACCGCGCTACCAAGGGCCAGCACCTCATCCCACGCTTCTAAAATGGCCGACGACCAGTCTGGATGCTCTGGCGTGTTGCAAGCATCATATCCATAGAAGTAAAATGCGTCTGCACTAACGCCTTGTCTTGACGTGAGATTGGCTGGCGATTCCACAAGTTCGGTCGGATAAGCGCAAGTGTATGCAGCTAGGAAAAGGGTAATGACAGTAGCTGCTAAGGAACGGAAGTTTAATGCCATTTCTTTGGTAGGTCTGCGCTAAGGATTGGAAGACGATAAGTATTGATCTTAGGTCAGCTGGGATTTATGGGCGTTTTATAGTAGTTGTTTTCCAACCCAGCGGCCCCAGATTCAAAGGAGATTTCAGTGTCAATACCAACACATGAGCTGAATAGAAGGAGCGTGAACCATGATTCCCCCAAAGCCACGAGGCATGACCATACCATCTATTCCGATCGTGGCGTGGTTGTTAGCTGAATCCCGTTCGTACGGTGTTGCTGGGTTCGAGGAAGAGTAAGCTAAACCCAGTGATCTTTTAAACTGGGGTTAAAGTTGGAGTGGAGTGGACTGCTAGCCTTGATAGGCAAGCGTTAGTCCTGTTTAGGAATGAGCTAAACTACAAGTAATTTGGACTAGAGAGCTCAGTCCAACTCCAAAAGGGGGCTACCTCGCGAGCTGGCGCTGCCAGATCCGCCGGGCGCATTAGGGACCTTTAGCCAAGGATTGACGCTAAAAGTTAACGAGCCACGGCCGTCCGCGCAGGAGTTACTCAGCAACCCCATCAAAATGAGCGATTCTATGGAATTTGTATAGGCAATGCATATAGTAGAGGTATATCTATGGCCTTGGAAAGCTAATAGCGGGAAGGAAGAGGTAGAATACGGCTTTTAATTGCCAATGGGTAAAATATAACCAGTAGGACCTATAACCTTTATACTTCAATAACTATAGGTCTAAATTTTATAATTTTTATATGATTAAATTTGTATTATTAAGCCCTATATTTCTATAATATAAAACTTTTTAATAAGAGCTATCCCTTAACCCGTCGAGGTCCTTATAGGAAGTGGTCTGTATACAAATACCGGAATTAAAACTACGCGTGCTCTATATAGAATTTAACCATTAATTATACCACCACTATGCCTTATAATTGTGCTAAAATTAATGCGGACCTTGTTTAGAAGACTTAATATAACGTCCCCCTAAATAAGACGGTGAAAACCCCTCCCCCTAAGCCTTGGCCATTACTTAAATTTAAGCCTCTCTATATTAACAATTGGGATAACTATGGCTTACTAAACCTCCCATCTGACGTTAATCCACACAATTCTTTTAAGTTATTTGGTTTATTCTTTATAGAGGAGGTTATAGATAAGCTTGTGGAGTAAATAAATAAGTACGCGGAGCTCTACCCGTTAGATAAGGAAAAGAAATACCTACGTTTATAGCAGCTAATATGTGTGGAGGAACTCTACGCATACTTTAGAGTGCTTATTTATATAGGCATTACCATAAAATTGTGCATTAAGGACTACTAGAAGGATTTAAGTATGTATAGCACAGAGCATATTATTAAAAAGTACATTTTAGTCGTCCAATTTTAGCAGCTTAATTACTACTTTTGGGCCTTACTACTACAGCCAAAATCCAATAAAATACCTAAATCTATATTTAATAGAGTTAAGGAGCTTACTAAGTATATTTGGCTTACTTATAGAAAGCTCTATACTCCTAAAACCCACCTCGCTGTTAATAAGACGGTTTAACACTTTATAGGCCATATACCCAAAATTATTAATATTCTATCTAAGCCTATACTAGAAAGCTTTAAAATATAGATTTTGGCGAACAAGGGCTATATATTAGACTTTATATAGTATGCTAAAGGTAATAAGAAGGGCCCAGTTAATTTAGATAAGTTTTTTATTAATAAAGGCTTTTTAAAGACATAGGCAGTAGTTCTTAATTTGCTTCTTTAAAAAGACGCTAAAATAGATAAACGCCTCTACTTACCTAAAAAGCATATTATATGGCTTAATAACCTATTTATAAGTATTAAGCTTCTTATAAGATTATAAGGCCTTAGTATTAAAGGCGTAAAAACTGTTTAAACAACTAAAACAAAGCATAAGGAGTACCTTAAATGCGATATTAAAGTAGTTATAACTACAAAGGCAAAGAAGAAAAAGGTGCCTTCTAAGTAAATAAACCAAAGGCTTGTAGAGCTTAAATTAACCTATATAGCCTAAATTCCATAGGGAGAATTATATAGCGAGCTTTCTAAAGATAGCCAAGTAATTGTTAAGGACTTAGTTAATTAAGGCACGTGCACTGTAGGGAGACGCGGGCAAGCCTGTATAATTGGTAGTCTAAAAACGAGAATCTAAAGCTAGAGAAAGGAAAGGAGAAGAAGAGCAGCGCCGGTCGAAGTAGGGTTCTTTTATGCGGTCCTCTAGTCACGTAACTATAAGTTCTGCTAAGTTCTACCAGCCAAGTTCTACCGTTTTCTGCTAGGGCCGTGATATTACCCCCCCTTTAGTAAAGCCTGCCCTTAGGCTTTATATATCCGTATTATACCTATAGGGCGTTCTTATCTTTATATTCTTTTAGTAGCTTATTATCTTCGCTATACTAGTACTCTATCTACTCGTCTAGGTACTTTAGGGGTCCTAGTTTATTAGGGTAATAGCTATAGAATTCTTAAAGCTTATAGGGACTGCTAATAAAGTTCTATATAGGGTACTAGGTAGGATCTAGGTTATAGCCTTTCCAACTAATACGGTACTTTAGCGTTCTTCTTACTAGTTTATAGGCCAGTATTTCTTTAATTTCCCATTTATTATTACTATTAACTTAAATTAGTAGGGGAGGTTCGTTCTTTTATCTAGGTAATACGTTATTTATAGCTTTCTATAGCTTATCCAGCAAGAATTTAGGGTGGACCTTAATTAAATCTGGGAGCTTTACTTTATATAAGTTGCCTATCTTCTTAAGGACCTTGTATAGTCTTACTATCTAATAGTCTAGCTTATGGCTAGGCTGTTCTGTCTTCTAGTTCTTTATTATAACCTAGACCATATTGCCTATGGAAAAGTTAGGCTCGCGTCTATACTTATTTGCCTACTGTTCCATTAATTTCTAGGCCTTTTTTAGGTTTATATAGGCTACTTTCTAGGCCTCTTCTAAGCGTTTAGCGTAATACTGGGCTTCCTTATAAGATAGTTTTTTGCATATAGTCCGTGGCCCTTCCGTTCTTTCCTAGTTAAAGCTTATATAGGGTAAGTACCCTATTTCTAGCTAGATAGGTGCAAATCCTATAGAGTTATAGGGACAGAGTAGCCTGGGCGTAGTTTATTAGGGGTAGTAGTTTAGCCTAATTATCCTAAAAGTAGTTAATAAAGGGTTGGAGTCTCTAGTCTAAATACTAGTTTATAATCTCCATCTAGCTATTTGTCTAGGGGTAGTATGCTATAAAAAGCCTTAGCCTAATACCTAGGATCTAGGTAAACTTGTTCTAAAAGGCCAATATGAATTGCGGCCTATAATTGGATATAATAGTATCTAGTGGTCCGTAAATATGGTAGATATAGTAGATATATAGTTAGGCCGCTTCTTTGGCATTAATATTCTTATAATAGGGAATTAAGAACAGGCGCTTGCCAAAATAGTTAACTATAACTATAGCCATATTATATCCGTTACGGTCTATAGGTAGCTTATAGAAATCTATAAAAAATATACTGCTAGGGGCGCTCTAGTATTGGAAGTGGTTTTAATAGTCCTAGGGTCTTATCTCTTGGAATTATAGATCTATAGCAGTTGTTGCAGTTCCGTATATAGCGGTTAATATCTATAACTATTTTAGGCCAGTAATAGCGGTTTTAAATAATCTTACGGGTCTTATTCTTTCTAGGGTAGGCTGTTAATACTTAGGCGTATGCCTCTGCAATAAGCTAGGTCTATAAATTCTATTCTTTAGCTACTACTAGCCGTTTCTAGTGCTTAAGTAGTCCATTTTTAAGGGACTATAGGCCTATAGTATTCCTATAAAGAAGGGGCTATACGGTTTGCTTATAGTAGTTTATTAATAAAGTCTAATTCTAAGGAATTAATAGGGCATATCTTAGCTTCTATAGAGTCTGTATTTAGTTCTACTTATATTTAGGGGTTAAGGTGCTCCGACTATAGCAGCGTCTAGGTCTATAATATAATCTTTATAGCTATCTAGTTATCTAGGTCCTATTTACGCCGTATAAGGGTATCTATATAGTTAGTTGCGCCTGGCTTATATATAATTAAGAAATTAAACTAAGATAGAACGTCTGCCTAGCGCGCCTATTAGGCTATAAGGGCTTTAGTTGTTATAAAGTATTCTAAGGCCTTATAATTTAAAACTACCTAGATAGGCTTGGGGGTCCCTTTTAGCTATATACACCAGTGCTAAAAGCCAGAGATAATAGCCAGCATCTCTTTATTATAAATATGGTAATTTAACTCAGTATCTATTATAGTCTTTAAATAGTATATAATAGGGTGCTATTCTCTATCTAGCTATATCTAGAAATATATAGCAGCTATTACACTATTAGAAGCATCCGTTTCTAGCCTTAAGGGCCAATTTGGGTAAAAATAGGCTAGTAATGGAGTAGAGACTAGCCGTTTCTTAAGTTTATTAAAGGCCTGTTTATATACTGTATTAAAATAAAAGGGTTAAGTCTTTTTAGTAAGGCGGCTTAGAGGCTATATAATTCTGCTATAATTTTTAATAAAGCGTTAGTAGAAGTTGCAGAAGCCTAAGAATAACTATATTCCTTTTACGGTCCTTAGGGGTTTCTATTAATTAATTATAGCTATTTTTTCTAGATCTACCTTAATTCCATTTATACTAATAATAAACCCTAAATATTTAGTGCGCTTAATATTAAATTCTAATTTCCTAATATTAGTCTAAAGACCAGCTTCGTGGAGCTATTATAGAAATTTATAGATATATTCCTTATATTCTAGTTTATTCTTAAAGTAAATTATAATATTATCTAGGTAGGCTGTGCAGAAGTCATTAAGGTAGTTAAAAAGTATATTATTTATATACTGCTAGTATATAGCTAGTCCGTTAGTTAGTCCAAAAGGTAGTACTTTATATTTATATAATCTGTAGCAGGTCTAAAATATAGTAAGATCCTTAAATTTAGGGTCCATTTTAATTTAGTAAAAGGCTTAGCGGATATTAAGCTTTATAAAAATCTTAGCCTTGCTTATATAGGCTAGTGTTTCTTTAAGTAAGGGTAACAGATATTAGTCTTTACGGGTTATATAGTTTAGTTTATAGCAGTTAATATAGAAATAGAGTCCACCGTTAGGCTTTTTTGTAAAGAGGATAGGTAAGGTAAAGGGGACTTAGCTAGGCTTAATAAAGCCCTTATTAAGGTTGTTAATAAGGTACTACTTAGTAGCCTATATCTTGTTAGTAAATTGCTAGTAGAGGGGGCTATAGCTAAGGGTGTTTTCTTTATCTGGTTTAATCTTAATCTTATAGTTATATAGTTAGTAAGGCGGGAGTATATTAGATACTACCTTAGAGAATACATCCTTAAACTCCTGGTATTAGTAGGGTAGTTTCCATTCTACTAACTCCTTATCCATAAGTTTGTTTTTCTATCTACTAAGCTTACCTTTTTTTTCTGCAATTATTTAATCAATTTTATATAAGCTGGTTATAAAGGTAATAGTATTAGGTTAGACTAAGTTCTAGTAGAATCCTATGGCGCTAATATAGCAGATATTAATTGGTAGGAGGTCTGTAGGTTTCTTTACAGTTAGTTATTGGGCTGTATTTTATAGTCTAGGGTCTATAAACCCTTTTAGCTCCCATTTTATCTTCTATAAATTATCCCTCTAGTCTATAGGTTTAGTACAGCGTCTAATATTCCGTGCTATTCTTTATAGCTATATGGGGTTTAAGCCAACTGGCTTATTACTGACTTTCTAAGTTCTTAATGCGGGTGGCATAGTAGGGATAAGCTGGGGGTGGTATAGTATCTAGATCTGTTGCGGATCCTATTATATATCTTTCTTAAAGGCCTAACCCCTACGCATAGCGTTAGCCTAGTAGATAGCATTAATCTAAGGTTATATAAGGTTCTCTATTATAATGCTAATCTCTTTTATAAAAGAAGGTGTAGGGGGTAGGTTTTTAGGCTAGATAAGCCGTCTATTCTATATATTAAGTTATAGGCCTAAGTAGGCTAGCCATTTTCTTCCAATTATATTATAATTTCTAAGGTCCGTAATAAGGAAGGGAATATTATACTACCTTTATCTATTAACGCGGAGGTAAATCCGCAAGATAGTTATAATAGGTAGGACTATTCGCCTATTATATCCATAGATAGGAATTGGCTTAGGCAGTTCCTTAATAGGTATATTTAAGAAGTTAGCCGGTTTTACGGCACACTGGGTATTTATTAAGGTAAAGGTATTTGCTCTAAAGTTAGCTAAAGCAGAGGTTAAGACTTAATATCTATTATAGAATAAAGTATAAGGAATAGTATAGCTTTTTCTTTTAATTAACTAACCTAGATTGATATATAATATATTAATCCCTTTTACCCCTAGGGAGGAGTCTTCCCCTAGGGGTTCTCTTTTTCTAGCTTTATATTATCCTCTTAAATTAATTGTGAGGGCGCGAAGAGGCTTTAGGGAAGATTCGAAGGAACAATATAAATTCTATCTAAATCTAAGGGTATATAGCTCTTGCAGAGTACAAGACGTTGCGTAAAGAAGAGAAGGGAATAATAAGAGAATTATATAATTAAATATTTAGGGGCTTGGTGGTCAATGCGTGCGTATATACACACGTGGTCTTTAACGGATTTCGGTAGAATTTAATTAAAGCTTTGGAATTCATCTATTAAGTATTTCACCGAGACATTCCTATTATAATTGGGCTAGTCCTATTATAGTACCCCCCCTTTTAGCCAAAGGTTTAAAATAATTCAACTTAGTTAAGAATTTATAATTTTATCGCGGGTTATATTTTAGTGTTAGGTAGTAGTCTTAGCGAGGCAAATCTAACTAATTAGATAACTTTAACCGGCGGTTAAAGTTCCTTAATATCTTACGTGTCACATAACCGTATATAACAGGACTAGCCTAGTTACAGTAGGAATGTCTCGGTAAAACACTCGACAGATAAACTTAACGCCTTGATCGACTTCTGCCAAGTTCTGCCAGATCAATCAAATTCTACCAAAGTCCGTCCACGTGCGCACGTGTGCACGCATCGACTAAGACCCCTAACTATTTAATTACAAGATTCTCTGGTTATTCCTTTCTCTTCTTTACGCAATGTCTTGTTCTCTTTAAGAGCTATATACCCTTAGATTTAGATAGAATTTATATTGTTCCTTTAAATC
>Ga0307507_10010110_pt1 | contig 12319 bp, 4 predicted proteins | sample 7_EM_MG_FD_207223 | JGI IMG/M metagenome (GOLD analysis project Ga0307507, IMG submission 207223) | Populus trichocarpa ectomycorrhiza microbial communities from riparian zone in the Pacific Northwest, United States - 7_EM | ecosystem: Host-associated > Plants > Roots > Unclassified | place... | reverse complement strand
AGTGCTGTGTTAGTAGAGCTTTAAAGCTCTATATAAGGTTTTGAGTAGAGCTTCGAGCAGAGCCTTGTGCAGAGCTTTGAGCAGAGCCTCGTATAGAGCTTCGAGCAGAGCTTCGAGCAGAGCTTCGTGCAGAGCTTCGAGCAGAGCTTCGTGCAGAGCTTCGTGCAGAGCTTCGAGCAGAGCTTCAACCAGAGCTTCAACCAGAGCTTCAACCAGAGCTTCGACCACGGCTTCGACCAGAGCTTCGAGCGGAGCCTCGACTAGAGCCTTGACCAGAGCCTTGACCAGAGTCTCGACCAGAGCCTCAAGCAGAGCTTCGGCCAGAGCTTCGACCAGAGCTTCGACCAGAGCTTCGACCAGAGCTTCGACCAGAGCTTCGACCGGAGCTTTAAGCAGAGCCTCGTGCAGAGCCTCGTGCAGAGCTTTATATAGAGTTTGTATTCGTACAGGCGTTCGTGCAGACGTCGTGCAGGCTTCGTGCAGGCAGGCGTTTATGCAGGCAGCGGAGGAGCAATAAAGCAGGTAATAAGGCCCAGAGTTAGTTTAGATACAATACATTAGCTATTTAGGTGTTTATCTACTATAAATATTAATATAGGAGGTTAAATGTTAAGGATTAGTGATGGTTAATGGCTCTAGCTAAATATTTACTATTTTAGTGGTAATATTTAAGGCAAAATGTAGCGGTAACCACAATGCTATTTATAATAATTTTGGTAGCATTAAAATCGCCTTATAAAGCTCCAAAATATAACGTTAGCCGATTATCTATAAAGGCGTTAGTTTATTATTAATTAATAGTAGTAGAGTTTTAAGCAGAGCTTTAAAGGGGAGATCCACTGATTTAAGGCGAAATGTAGCAATAACCACCAGGCCATTTGCAATAATTTTAGCAGCATTAGAATCGCCCTATAAAGCTCTAGAACATAACGTTGGCCGATTATTTATAAAGGCGTTGTTTCGTTATTAATTAATGGCTGAAAATTTAGTATGGCGCGCGAGTTTGTATGAGAATTACATACAAATTGGCGCAAGGGACTAACAAATTTCCGAACCGTGTACCAGACGACAATAACATAAGATGATTAATCTGTTATGTAAGCAGCTTATAATTGGCTGATCGTCTGGGACCGAGATAAGTTTGTATGGCTGAATCCGCGGCTGAGTCATGATTACGCAGGCGAGGAGGCCCGTGCGTTCAGCGACTATGGATGTTGCCCCATATCCACAGTCGATTTTTGATCGCCAGCGACGCCGCTTTTTCAACACCCGTAGAGCCTGCTGAGCGCTTTCTGCTCGCACTAGAATGGCAAGAATCGGCCGTAGGTTAATGGAGTTATTCGCGTTTTAAGTTGCGCGCCACCATCGTATAAGCACCCCAAAGCACCCCATTAAACTTATATCGCACTAAAATAAGCCCCTAGGGGGTTATAGATAAAGGCTTTAATAGAACTTATTAGAATTTAGATATAGATAATATATATAACTATTTTGAAGCTTTTCTACTTACTTAAAGCCGTTTACAAAGCTAATCTAGTAAGTACTGTATCTGCTTCTGCCGTAGATTAACCTGCTATATAGCCGCTTCCTTGCTAACCTTTTAGGCCTATATAACCCGCTTAATCTCCTTAATAACCTTGAGCTATAAGGAGTACTATTGAACCTCTTTCTGCCGGCCAGCCCGCTATTTACTGCCTTATTTAGAATCCAGCGCTACTATAAAAGGATTACCCCCTAGCCCTTTAGTTTACTTACGCCAAAGGGCCTATATGGAGTTCACTGTATAGCTTATATAGTATATAGGTGGAGACCTAGACCTGGGCTCTAGCTGGGACTACAGCTCTAGCTATGGTGGTAGTAGTAGCAGCTATATAGGAAGGAGAGCCTATAGCGCTTGCCCAAGCGGATGTATATCTACTAAATTCCGTAATAGATAGAGCTAAAGGGGCCGCTTCTATAGGCAGACGCGGGGGGTTAGTAGACTGGCATGCTGCTGCTATAGCTAAAGGGGCTTTTAGTTAAAATATAAGGCCTTTAGACATTAGCAGTTAAAGCTGCAAAAACTGGGCCCTTTAGGACATATCTAGATAGTCTAATAAGCCCTTAACCTTGCTAGCTGTCTGCTTATTTTTAATATATAGAGCCTTTAATTGGTTAGTAAGGAGCGGGATAGCCTAGTAGAGAATTAATAGCTAGTTTAGGCTTCCCTCCTCCTATAGGTAGGGCTCCAGCTCCAGTATAAAGGCCTTATATACCTTATACTAAAAAACAGGGTGGCTTTATACTAGATAGCTTAGGAATATCTTATAGAGGGCTACTAAGTCCTATAGAATGACCTTGCAGAGGTAAAAGAGAAGGCTTATAACCCCTATGGTGGTAAGGTTATTAATCTAGTATAGCTATAAACTAAAACAGCCCTTCTATTTATCTAGTTTAGGCTATATTATTAATAGCAGCGTATTAGGCAGTGTAATATCTATATAGCGGATTTTAAAGCAGCCTATCTATAAGGGGTGCCCTACTATTAACTTTATAAACTCTTATAGGAGAGAGTTTAAGTAATAGCCTACTATCTACTCTTGGTTCTACCTTCTAGTGTATTAAATCTGGTCCTTACTAACCCCCTTTAGCTCTGCTGTTTTAGCGCCAGCACTCTACCTAATATGTGTCTTCTTCTCTAAGAAAACGCCGATATACTAGAAGGCCTTTACAACCTAATCTCGCTATAAGTTATATAAGAGGGCCACCTTGCGATCCCTTATTGTGATGGTTTGTCTACATAGCTACTATTAAGGCGTTGTTGGTTACGGATCAACGTCGCCCTAACGTTGCCCCGACGACCGAACATGTACATAGTCGTCTACCGCGCCCCTTTCTTTGAGCCCTTACCTTAGTCTACTTATAATATAGCCCCTTATTGTTGCTTAATCTATTAAACCGCTCCCACGGGAAGCTAGCCGTGATATTAGACTAAGGTTATCTTTAATTGACCTGTAGAGGCGACACAATACTAGGTTTAATGGTTAAACGCGTAGCCAGACAGAGAGCTATTCTACCACTATAACTATAGACCAACTAACCTACTAAAGCCCTGCATTGAGCAGGCAACTATAACAGCGGATTGAGTAGCTGAAAGAAGAGACTGCAGTAATTAGATTAAAAGGATTACCCTAACTATAACCTAAGAAATTAAAAGAGATACTATGGTGAGAAAGAGTGCATTAAGGCCTAGTGCACTAGAGATAGCTACTGATCTAGCGCTAGTAGGGCGCGAGGAACCTGTAGATGTGACACTTAAGCCACTGGAGCTCTAACTGTACTATGGTAAGATGGAGCTTTTGGATAATATAAAGAGTAAATAGGACTGTCTTATAGCGCAATTGGAAGATAACAAAGACCCTATATACTTTAAGATGGAGACTAAGAGAGAGTACGCGGCCGCAACTACCTAAAAGCTATCTGAGATACCTATAACCAAATTTATAGAGGAGCTGCGGCTCTAGGAAATATAAAGGAAGGCGATGGAACAGCAGATTACTATGCTATGGCGTCTTATAAACAACTATGTGCATAAAGCTCTTAATGCGAAAGAGGAAGCTTAAGCGAAGATGGCGGAGCTTAAGGAGCACCTAGATAATAGGACAGATGAGCTCCGCAAAGCCAATTGGAAGATATTAAGAATGGGCCGTAAGGTTACTATATAAGCCCTAGATTGGGAAGATAGCGAGTAAGGAAGTATACCGTTATGGACAATATAAGAAGGGATACCACTCTCTTAGATAAGCAGTGTTGCGGGTTTAGGATATATAGTAAAGTTTCTAGACCTACCTACGCTAATAGATGGGAAAGAGCCTACCTATTATGCCTAGAGCGGCTATATACAAAACAAGCTTTAATCTAATGTAGACTGGTTCTATTAAGACAACCCAGATTAGGAAGAAGATGCAAAGGTAGCATATATTAAGACACGTGTAGGCGGTAAAGCTTATAACCACCTCTTACCCTACCTAGAAGTAGAGCGCAATATAGGACGCAACCCTACTAATAAAGAAGTACTTAAGTTCCTAGAGAACGTCTTTAAGGACCTAGATTGCCGCATTAAGGCCCAGCAGGAACTTAAAGGCCTTAAGATGCCATACCTAGGAGACTTTAACAATTTCCAATTTAACTTTATACGGCTGGCAAATATCTTAAGGATGCCACAAGATTAGTGGAAAGAGGAACTTTATGATAAGCTTTATAATAACCTACGTGTCTAAATGGAAGTTAAGGTGGTAGATGAAGACTGTAGCTTCTAGGCCTATTGTAAGACTACCTAATAATACACCTAAGGTTTAAAGTAGATAGGTAAAGAATAAAGTGACTATAGAGCAGCCTAGGCTATTAAGAGAGCTTTTACTAGGGGCGCTGAAGAGACCAAAGGTCCCCCTCCCTCCCGGCAGCCTCTAACTCTAGCACTAGCCGCAAAAGCGCTAGTTACCTATTTTAACTGTGGCAAGTAAGGACACTACTCTAATAACTGCCTAGCGCTGAAGAAGACGGAAGCTAAAGCAATCAACTAAAGTAAAGAGTATGAGATAGTTACTGACTTATTGGAATTGGAAAATAAGTAGCTTTAGGAGAAGTCTCCTGCCTAGAGCAGATTAGAGTAATTAATACAGCGCCTATATAGCTAAAGGAAATCTTAGGAGGTGCAGCCCTTATAACGCTATGCAGGATTATGCTAGGCAGCGTAGCTCTTAATATAATAAGTCTACTTAACTCTGGTATGGGTGGAGAGGCTTTTATACACTATAAGCTACTGCTAATTATTAAGCAATGACTGTAACTAAAGCTCTATAAGATTAAAGGATAAGGAGTTACTGTGTCTAGCCACAATAACTAGCAGATGGATACAATTAGATAGCTCTTTAAGGCTAACCTAGTTATAGATGGCCGACAAGTCCCTATATGGTTCCTATTCTATAATACTAGCTGCTATAATCTTTTTATTAGCTATAGGTGGTTTAAGAAGACTAGGGCCCTTATTAATTGCAAATACTAGGTTTTAGTATGGCGAACTAAGAGGAGCTACTATAGTAGGTAGGATGTAATTATACTAAGAAAGGAGCTCCTACCCCCTCTAATTAATAAGGATTACCAGAAAGATATAGATTAAAGGGACGTACTACTAAACCTAGAGCCTAGGCCTACCCCCTGGCGTATCCTTAAACATATAGTTGCGATTAGCTAACTCTAAGAGAAGAAGTCCTCTACTAAAATCAAGCCGGAGGGACAGGCTAAGCCAAAGTAAGCTAAGTGGGCCTTATATGACTATAAGTATACTTGGAAGATTAATACCTAAGACGTAATTAGGAAAATGGAAGACTAGCTCTACCCTAGGCTAGCTCCACTGTTAAAGCTAAGAAAGAGGAGGCCTTTATTTACTAGGGAGTTTAAGGCAGCAGATATTGTGCTATTTAAGGTGGGGAACTTCTTATAAGGAGCAAAGCGCAAGGACGTAGTAATTAGATATACTAGTCTTTATAAGATAGACCAGTTAATGGAGGATAGGAAAGGATAAGATATCCTACCTAATAATAAGGAGGAACTTCGCCGGCTTGTCTATAAAAAGCTGCTGTAGCCCTACTAAGAATATACTAATAGCTTCTTAAAGGCTATATCTAATACGCTACCACTGCATTATAAGGGAGTGGACCATGATATTATTCTTAAAGGCAATAGCCGTAATCTAGCCCCTAGCCTACTATATAATATATCGCTAGAGCAGCTAGAGCTTATTAAGGTCTACCTGCAGGAGTACTTATAGAAGGGGTTTATAGTACTAAGTAACGTACCCTTTACAGCTCTGGTCCTATTTACTAAGAAGCCTAAAGGGGGGTAGTGATTTTATGTTGACTTTTAGAAGCTTAATATAATTACTAAGAAGGACTGCTATTTGCTGCTATTAGTTAAGGAGATGTTAATAAGGCTATTAAGAGCTAAAATCTTTACTAAGCTAGATGTTTGGTAGGCTTTCTACTATATACAGCTAAAGGAAGAGGTAGAGGAGTTAACCACCTTCTATATAAGGTATAGATTGTATAAGTACCGTGTCCTACCCTTTGGACTATATAACGGCCCTACATCCTTCCAGAGGTTTATTAATAGCGTTCTTTTTAACTACCTAGAAGATTTCTGTACAGCCTATATAGACAACATCCTAATCTATTTGGACGGCCTGTTAGAGTACGAGATCTATATTAAGAAGGTCCTACAGAGGCTTTAAGAGGTAGGCCTACAAGTAGATATTAAGAAGAGTGAGTTTAGCGTTACCGAGACGAAGTTCTGAGGCTTTATTATTGGTACTAATAGGATTGCTATGGACACTAATAAGCTAGCTATAATTAGAGATTGGGAGCCCCCTACCTCTATAAAGGGAGTGCAATCCTTTTTAGGGTTTTGTAACTTCTACTAGGCCTTTTTAAAGGATTACGGCTAAGTTGTATAACCACTTAGTAAGCTTATAAAGAAGGAAGCATGGCACCTACTAGGGGAGGAAGAGCTTAAAGCCTTTAAGCGAGTTAAGGCCCTTATGCTATTAGGCAGTATAATAAAGCACTACTCACCGTTTTAAGATACCTATGTGGAGACTGACGCGAGTGACGGAGTAGTAGCTAGGGTGCTGAACTAGCTATAAGATGATAAGACCTGGAAGCCAGTAGCATTCTTCTTAAAGATAATATCCCCTAAAGAAATACGGTATAAGATCTACGATAAAGAGATGCTAGTAGTGATAAGAGGCCTATGGGAATAGCTGTTAGATAATCTGTATTCTCTAAGGCGTGGGACACGTATACAAGTCACGTGCACGGGGCATATGCATTGTAAATCTCTTTATAGAGCCCCAGGGGCCCTAGGTCAAAACATTAACGATTAAGTTAAGATTATTAATTAATTAACCCATTTCATCAATGAACCCCTCTACACGAACTTTGTGACAGTTATAAGCCCAGTCCACCAACTTAAGAAGCTATTCAGCTATTACTCAATCATTTAAAGAAATTCTACCTTATTGTTAGACTCTAACACCTTATCATTAAGACGCAGACTCTAATGGAAATCCTACCTTAATCATTACAGGACAATTCTAATACGAAATTCCATAAGATTCTACGAGATTCCATAAGAAATCCTACCTTAATTGTTATAGGACGATCCTAATAACAAGGACGATCCTAACAATAAAATACCATCTTAATTCCTCACTTGCCTATCAGTTAAATGACTCCACTAACGTTAAGTTTATTAACTATAATTATCCTTAATAAACTAGAAAACTAAGAGCAATGGATCTAGCAACTATAAGCCCTTATAGATTAGCAAATTTGGGCCCACGTTAACCCAGCCACAGAAGCACCTTAAGAAGGTCTACTTAAAAAACCACCTCTTCTAAAAGTTATAGATTTCAACAAGAATGCAACCTTATATACGCAGCTCTTAATAAATTAACAGAAAGCGTATAAGAACAGTAGATGATACTATAACCAGGATATAAGGTACTTCCTAAAATAGGAAAAGCATCTGTAATAAATACGTATCCAGATTATATCCACAGTATTAATTTAGAAGAAGCTACTGCTTGACCCTTCCTTAACTATTAAAGACTGGCTATCCCAGCTAAAAGAGAACATAGAACCTACCTTATCATTTATTAGGAAGAAGGTACAACACCAGTATATAGAAGCCCTTAAGGGGTTTAAACACTTATCAAAATTGAATTAGTGGTTAGATTAATGGGAATATATAATGGTACTAGGAGAGAAGTACAAGATCCCTTAAATGTCCAATGGAATCTGGCTTTAAGATTTGGCAGAAGTTATTTAACCTTTTAGCGACGCCTACTATATAAAGTACACTACCGAGTTAAATAACCCGCAGAAGTTAAGATCTTCCAAATACCGCAAAGTAGTAAAGGAGCTGCAAGAAGGACTTAGAATACCCTTAAAGAAAGCCAATGCTACTATAAGAGGGAGTACCTTTAATGTAGACTTTATAGAGCAAGCTATTAAGGATCACTCTAATACTACTAAAGGTTTACGGAGAGGAAGGACCTTAGCATATAATAGACGCTTAAAGAGAGCCAGGACACTAGTGGATAAGGAGACGTCCTATAAGAAACCAATACCTGAGTGCTTAGCGTGCGGAATACAAGGACACTCTCTATGGGACTGTTAGTGTTTATTTAAAGATAAAGGACCTGCAGGAGTTATAATAGGAGATGCGCGCATTAATAGGGCACTAAAGAAGGTAGAAAAGAATAAGAATCTCGCTAACTAAGTTGTAAAGATTAGACTTAAAGAATAGGAAGATAAGGCTTAACAACAACAGGACAAGAGCCAGGAAGTTAAGATTAAGGGAGAAGCTAATGCGATATTCCTAAAATCGTATTACACTGGCCAAATCCATCCACTAAAGCTATTAACTATTCTTAACTCAGGAACCACTCTCTATATCTTTAATAACCTCTCTTATTTTTATAACTTTAGGAAAGCTCTAAGATATGAATATATTATCGCCGGCAGCTTAGAAGTGCCTATACTAGGCTACGGCAATATTACTGTCTAAGTTACAAAACTAGACAAGAGTAAGGGAATCCTACGTCTTAAGGACGTTGCCTTTTGTACGGACTTTAATACAAATCTAGTGTTATTCTGTCTACTTTGAAAATAAGGGTACTACTGGGACAATAAAGGAGATAATAATCTTCTAGTTTGGAAGGATAACACAATCCTATATTAAATAGAAGAACGTTATGGTTAATAGACTATTAAGTATGTCCAATTAGGAAGTCTTAAATTAGCTTTTAATTTAAGCTGACTGCTATATTGCTAATAGAAGCGTAGGATATTATTAAGAGACGTTCGTCCAGATTTAAAAGGTAATGCATGACTATGGTATCTGCGTCTAGGTTATCTAGGACCTATAAGCCTTTATTATCTAGGTCTTAACGCCCTAGGAGTTAAGCTTTAAGGCCTAAAGATAACGGAATGTTAATACTATAGTCTCGCTAAAATTAAGCGTTAGGTCTTAAGAAGGTTCTTAGAACAGAACATTAATAAACCTTATCTTAACCTCTATATTAACTGGACTGACCTTAAAGAAGCGCATGCTGGATTTGTATAAGTTATGTTTATCTATAACACCTTCTTAGGAAGAACCTTCCTGTATTTTATAATGATGTATAGTAAAGAGAAGGAGACACTATGAGTGCTTAAAGATTTCACTAAATGGATTTGTCTAAGGTATAACCTTAAGGTTAATACTATTAGATTAGATAATGAGCTAGGGAGAAGGAGAACCCTTAAATGGCTATGGACTTAAGGAATTACATTTAAGCCTTTAGCGCTATATACCTAAGCTTAGAATGGTACCGCCAAACGCTTAAGGGGTGTGATTATTAAGAGATTATAAGTAATAAGAATTGCTGCTAATCTACCACACGACCTATGGAACGAGATAGTTAACTATGTAGTCTATCTTTAAGATTAAACGCCATGAGAAAGCAATGGATGGAAATTGCTATATAAGAGGTTCTATACCTTCCTAGCCAATAGGAGATTAAGAAAACCGCAACTGGCGCACCTAAAAGCTTATGGCTGTAGGGTGTATGTGATGACGTTAGACGCCCAGCTGAAGAAGAAAAGGCTGAGCAAGCTAGATCCGCAAGCCTATATTAGCTACCTTGTTAGCTATAACTCTACCAATATCTATAGGATCTGGATCCTATATAAGGGTATTGTTATCTCTACTAGGGATGTTATCTTTAATAAAAAGATGTTCTTTAATGGTAAGCGAACGGACATCTTAAAGGACCTATACGCCGAATTAGATACGCTGATTAAGAAGATTTAACTCCCTAATATCCTAACTAAGAATAAGGTTCTTCTAGAAGACAATAAAGAAGTATTTAAACCATTAATTTAAGAGGAAGACGATGATGTTAATGAGCCAGTTTAAGCCTTTAATAAGTTAGCAGATCTTAAGCTTGCAAGAGCTCTTAAAGATATGTACTATACGCCACCTCTAACAGAAGAAGATGAAGAATCTCTATGTGCTTTTTACGTTGAGTATCCTATGGAGTCAGATATATAAGATTAAGATGTCGCTTATTAAGCAGGAGATGCGTTTAACACTTAGGGGGTGTTTAATAACTTAGTTAAAGACTTATTCAAGGAAGCTGGTAATTATAGGTTTAAAGACTTTGTTACTAAAAGGATCATATTAGCCTATTACGGCGCCTTCTTAGTAGGAAGGAAGTTTAACTTTAATAGTTAACTTAACAATAGCAAGCTAAAATCAGGCAGAACACGCGATATTAGATTATACAGGAAGAACTTACCTCCGCCACCTTAGTTAATTAAGGACCTTAATATATACCCTCTTTGAGATTAGTTCCAAGAGGCTTAATAAGCCTATCTCTAATCTCATTATTAAATGAGGTTGTTTTAAGAAATAGATAAGAAGTATGTAAAGGGACAGTAGGTCCTTAGCTTAATGTAGGTGTTCGTCTATAAGACGGATAAGTATGGATTTCTCTAGAAATGCAAGGCACGCTTAGTAGTATGCGGAAATTAATAGGCCCTAGGAGACCTACCTATAAGAGCTACTATATTAGCTAGTACGACCTTTTGAACCCTTATGGCGATTACCGTAAAATTTGACCTAGAGACGACACAGATAGATGCAGTCAATGCGTTTGTCCATTGCGATCTTGATAAGGTTGTCTATATAAAGCTACCGCCAGGGTTTAATAAAGGAAAGATAGACAAAGTACTGCGCTTAAGAAAAGCCCTGTATGGACTATGACAATCACTGCTATTATAGTAGAAGAATCTCATAAGCTTATTAAACAAATTGGGTTTTAAAGAAGTACCGTAGGAGCCGTGTGTTATGCTGAAAGGTAGAATAGTTGTCTTCTTCTATGTCAATGATATTGTCTTCTGCTACTAAAAGATAGATAAGAAGAAAGCTTAAGAAGCAATTAAGGAGCTAAGCAAGGAATACTAGATAAGTACCCTTAGCAAGCTAAAATGGTTCCTAGGAATCTATGTGCTATATAATTATAGCTAGAGGCTCCTATGGCTATCCTAGGAAGCCTATATTAAAAAGATAGCTAACTAGTATAAGATAGATCTTAGAGGGTGTCTTTTAGACACTCCTATGGCAGAATTGGAACTCCTCCCTACTAATCACCATATAATCTGTCTAACGCGTCCGTCCCCTAATACAGACCTATTAGTCTATCCTATATCCCTACCAGCCTCTATAATGCTATATCAGAGAAAATTAGGTTTAGTACTCTATGTAGCCACTATAACGCATCCGGATATTGCCTTTGCAATATCACGGCTGGTAAGGCTTAATTAGAACCTAAGCTAAGAGCATTATTAAGCGGCAGACAGAGTTATCTAGTACCTATATAGCACGAGAAGCAGAGCAATCTGCTATAGAGGAGATAAGGAAGGAACGAACGGTAGAGGGAGAGATAAAGGAATATGTGATAAAGGACGAGACAACGGAAGAGATGGTGCGTAATTATTTATCTATACTAGTGACGCATTATTTACGAACAATTCTGTTAACAGAAAGAGCTTGCAAGGATATATTATAAAGCTATTTAGGGGGCTGATTGCCTGGAGAGCAAACAAGTAGGGTATAGTTACGACGTTAAGTATAAAGGCTGAGTTGTTAGCCCTATTACAGACAGTAAAGGAAGCTATCTTTATTAGCAGGCTGTTTAAAGCAATAATGCTACGCCTAAATAAGCCCTTGATTATTAAATGCGACAATACCTAGACGCTATAACTAATTACAGAAGACACGGCAAAGCTAATTACGAAGCTCTAACACGTTAACATCTATTAACACTGGCTATGTTAGGAATATATAAGGAGACAAGTATAATTTTAATGGACAGTAATAAAGGAGATAATTACTAATAGATTTACAAAGGCCCTGCCTAAGTAGAGGTTTTAAAGCTTCGTTAATATAATTAGGATGGTGGATATTAAGGAGCAGCTAAATAAGGAGAAGCAACTGAAGGACCTAAGGGACGGTATTAGAGCAAGACAGAAGGATTTAGATGAGATTACGGTTTAATTAACTCATTAACGGATATGAGAAGGTGGCTAGCTTTAACCTTAAAGAGCTTATATCGGCAAAATATGGTACCCTTTCAATGGCCTCAATGGTTGGTGGTTGACGCAATTGGCGCGCAGTTGAGGTCATTTGGCAACTCGACCGACTAGCCTATGTCGTGTTTTTTTGACACGCAGCC